>Ga0114918_10001128_pt1 | contig 23708 bp, 46 predicted proteins | sample LantaG_FD_87015 | JGI IMG/M metagenome (GOLD analysis project Ga0114918, IMG submission 87015) | Deep subsurface microbial communities from Baltic Sea to uncover new lineages of life (NeLLi) - Landsort_02402 metaG | ecosystem: Environmental > Aquatic > Marine > Oceanic > Sediment | place...
AGAAAACCATTTCCCCCATCGTTTGGCAAAATGATTGAAGCGAACATCCTCAATTATAATGTCTGTGATAGGAAATAGTTTACAAAGTCTTTTCATCAATCGAATTCTCAATTGTACCTTGGCGAGCTGGCTCGGTGCTATCCAACCATCTGGTTTTTTTCGGTTGCCGAATCTTGCCTCGCGCCTGCGACAATTACGATTGCGCCTGTTTCGCCTCAGCATTCTCCTGGTTTCCATGCGCTCCTGCACCAGTCTCGGCAAAACCGCCATTCCCATCAATGCCACTTCTTTTGTTCCGGCTACGGAGTACCCATCAAATTTACTTCCCGGATCAATCGCCAAGACCATTTCTTGCACTTCTTGACCAGAGGGGCTTCCCGTAAGCTGTACATAAAAAACACCCTCTTTTGACCATCGCCGCTCCGCCCTCCCGCTTTTCAGCCACTTCTTTGCCCGTGAAGCCTTTGTGGGCATTAGAGGCTTTCCGTTCCCGTCCACTACTGGCACTCTTGGGTTGTGAGACATTTGAGATAATCTCCTCTCACTAGATTTTCGCACCCTCGCCAAAGTCCTCGCAGATTGTGTCGCTCAATGAGCTTCCCGTAACAAGAACGGGCCTTATAGTGCCTGGGATTGGGTGAGCGTCCCAGGGTATTTATCTCTGCGAAACGTAGTTCTTAAAGAACTTAGGCTAGTCACCCTTACTGGAATTCCTGCTCTGCCAAGCTCCCCGATAAATCGGGGAGAAGGTGACATTCAATGCTCTGCATACGCATACGTTCGTCCACGGACTGCCGTTAATCACAATCTTAGTATAGCCACTTGACACGCCAATGTCAAGTGACCCTTGACGCGACTGCCCCAAATATGATACAATAGAGACATGGATGCGGGCGAATACGACAAGGAATCAAGAGAACAGGTTGTGGCGCGAGATCGCTGGCGCTGTATTGTCTGTGGCAAGAGCGCCCATGATGTGCATGAAATCATCCCCAGATCCGCACTCCCTGGCGAGCGCAATGCCCCCACACTTTTCTCCGTGAAGAACCGCTGTTGCCTATGCAGGCAATGCCACTCTAGGATCCCCACTGTCTGGGGCCGCACCATGCTCTTGGGCCTCTTAATGCTGAAACATGGTTATCGTTATCGCGACGAACCGTTCGCGAAGTATTTTAAGGTGCGCGTGATATGAAAAACGAACTTGACACAATTGAGGATCTGCTGAAGAGCGTCAACAAGACGTTCGGTGACCACTCGCTGTACTTCCTCGGGAAGGTGAAGCCCTTGCCAATAGAGTGCATCCCTACCGGAAGCCTTGCCCTAGATTATGCCATCGGTGGCAAAGAGAAGTTCATGGGCATTCCCATGGGCAGAATCACAGAGCTTTGGGGGCCGAAGGACAGCGGGAAGACAACGCTCTGCAACCACATCATCGCCAGCGCCCAGAAATTGGGCAAACCCACCTTTTTCTTGGACTTCGAGCATAGCTTTGACCCGTTCTACGCACAGGCAATTGGGGTAGACATTGATAGGCTCCTATTTGGACAATACAGCGAACTGGAAGAGGGATGGAAGGTCGTGGAAAGTATCATCCACGCAGTCCCTGGAGCTCTCGTTGTCATAGATAGCATCGTTGCCATGTCCCCGAAAGTAGAGCTAGAGGGCGAAATGGGAGATAGGCACCCGGGAAGCCAGGCGTTTCTTCTTGCTCAGGCCATGCGCAGGAATATGGGCGCGGTTCGAGAAAACGACGTCGCCTTAGTTGTGACGAATCAGATTAGGCACAAAATGCAAACCAAGTGGGGAGAGTCGTCCGAAACCCAGGGCGGCGGCGAGGCCCTCAGACATGCGCTCAGTCTGCAAATCACGCTGTGGCCAAGCAAGATAGAGAAGGTGAAGGATGAGATCATCGCTCGCCAGATCAACGCAACCGTTAAACACTCAAAGATCGCGCGTCCCTACGGGAAAGCTTCGTATCGATTAGAGTTTGGGAAGGGAATTGATGTCCTTCCTGAGCTAGTCGAGTTCGGCGTCACGTTCGGCGCGCTGATACAGAAGGGCGCGTACTACTATATGCCGGGTGAAGAGAAGCACTTCGCCCAGGGGCTTGCGAATGCAGCAGAGTATCTCCGTGAGCACCCCGGTGTCGCGGATGGAATTAGATCAGTCATCACGCAACATGTAAAGGAGGAGGAACTGTGAACGACGACGGGCTACAATTTGAGCATATCTATCTCACGGACGCGGATTACTACGAAGAGGGCGACGGCCCGGTACTCTGGTGTTACGAGCGCATTAGGGGTGACGATGTTGAGTACGTGAATGTCGCTGCATTCGATGCCCAGGCCGCACACATCGCGGAGCTGGAGGTGGCATGTGAATCCGCGCTCAATTGGTATGGCCCAGACGGTGACCATATCAACGAGCCGCAGAGATCACAGCTTCTACGGGCGCTGGAGAAGCCTGGCGATTTCGTGGGTGGTGATGCGCGTGACGCCTATATCACCGAGCTGGAGACCAAGGTGGCGAATCTGAGGAATATGCTAAAGTGGGCGCGCGAGTTCGCCTCCCCGCCGATAGACTACGGTTATTTTCCCGGGGAATATGAAGAAGCCATGCGAGAGTTCGACGAGAATTGTAACAAATGCAGCCGACTGCTACAGGGGGCAGAGGAGTCCAACGATGACTGACAAAGAGACGTTTGAAGATTTCCGTGAGGCCTTTTACAACGAGGCCGACGGGCTCCACAAGGATCTAGCCCCACTTGCAGAGCTAATGCGCCGACATCCCTTAGTCGTTAGGTTCATTATGAGGACAGAACACCTCACGCTCAGTGCCGCTGAACAGGCAGTCCTGCTCGGGAAGGAGCTGGCATGAATGGATGGCTGATATTCTGGCTGATATTCTGTATCGTGGTCATTGTTTGTTGGGAATTGCTGCACGGTCTTTTCCTGCTTCTGACGGACCGTCTATTCAGCAAGGCCCCCTTTATGTGCGAGCAGTGCGGGCACACCTTCACCGATGACGAAGACCCGAGCAAGCGTTGCCCGATCTGTAATAGCGACTAGAGGAGTATAAAATGCCTAAATACGTTTTCCAATGTTCCATCTGTGGCAGCACGCAGGAAGTTGTTGCCGAGACCGGATCTGACGCAGAGATCCCAGAATGTTGCGGACAGCCGATGAAGCGCCAGTGGACTACGGCTTTCCAACTCAAAGGATCTGGCTGGAATTGGCGTCCTAACGACGAGATCCCCACTGAGGATCTGCCACCAAGCAAGAGAGAGGTTTGAGATGAATGAGACAATCGAGTTTGAGATTGAGGCCAAAGGAGATTCTGACTGCGCATTCGGGCAGACTGCCACCCAGAACATCCCCCTTGTGAACGGGGCAGAGATGCACATGATTCTTGCGTCTAGGGTCCAAGATGTATGCTATCGCGTCACCATTGTACCATTGGAACCAGAAACAGAACTGTTTTCCGACTGGGACGAGGCCCCCGACTGGGCAAAGTGGATAGCGCAGGACAAAGACGGCACTTGGATCGGGTTCGAGAATCCCCCTAAGGATCCCATTGCCGACGATGGGATGTGGCGTTCAAGTACGGGGCGTTGGGACAGCGTTGTGTCAGGAAGGCCCCGTCCCGACTGGCGCGACACCCTACAGAAACGCCCCGAGCCAGAGCCCCCATCCTGGGACAATGCACCAGACTGGGCACTGTGGCTGGCGCAGAACGGCGGCGGGACATGGTACTGGTATCTTGAGCGTCCAACTCCTGGCTTCGAGAGCTTTAACCCACAGGGATTTCGATACGATCAAATATTCTGCGCTCTTGTGACTGGCTACCCCAACCGCAACTGGCGCGACACGCTGCAGAAGCGGCCTGAGCCTGAGCTACAGGTGGAATCAGTGGGCAACACGATGACAGTGACAAAGCACACCAATGGAATGCAGGTGATGGTCGACAATAACGCGAGCGGGCGTGCCTGTGCAGATGTACCCGGCGGGACCATCACGCTGAATACAGTCATAACATCCAGGGGGCGCTGGATTCAAGTGAGCTTTGAGCCTGACGAGCCGAAGCAAGAGCCCGAGCCAGAGCTGAAACCGTGCCCGTTCTGTGGAGATAGCCCATTTATCGACACAAGGGACACATTCGGGCGATTCCAGGTGCGATGTCCTAGCTGCTCCACCGGTCAAACGCGCTGGGCAAACTTCAGGAAGGATGCCGTCGCAGCCTGGAATCGGAGGGCGTGATGACCCTCACATGCCCATGCTGCTGTCGCACCATCTCCCTCCACATCACCGGTCCGCGTTACGAGGTGCGGATTACGTGCCCATACTGCGGTTATAAGATCGTGGTCGAGGTGGGGCTGCCTGTGGGAGTTGAACCAACAATAAAGGCGCCGAAAGACAAATGAAGCAACAGATGCAGGTGCTGACATCCAGCGCGACGAACGAATGGTACACGCCTCCAGAGATCTTGGATGCGGTCCGCGATGTCATCGGAGACATTGAGCTTGACCCTGCCAGCTGTGCAGCAGCGAACGAATTTGTGCGGGCAGAGCGCTTCTACACGATTGAGGATGACGGTTTGTCCAAGCTCTGGGAGGCACGATCTCTGTTCCTTAATTCTCCATACGGAAAGGTAGGCAACCGCAGCGGGCAGGATGTGTGGATGGAGTACTTGGTCTCGCAGCTGGGAAGCATTGACGCATGCATTGCCTTGACGAAAACGGTCCCTGGGTATGTCTGGTGGGATAAGCTATTCCGCGGAGGATGGCCGGGGCTGCTCTGCATCACAGAGGGAAGGCTTAGCTTTATCTCCAGTAACGGCGAGAGACGCGGGCAATCGAAAGCCGCGTCGTCGCTGTGGTACTATGGTCCCTATGGCGAGGAGTTTAGGGAAAGATTTGTCAGTATCGGCAGGGTGTTGTCAGCAGAGGAATTCAGAACAGGAGGATGAGGTGAAGAAGATCTTGGCAGTTGCGTTTCTGATTATGGTGTTCGTGGGTCTATGGCTTGCGATTCTGGGCCACATTGAGCCGTCGCGCTCATTCAGCGTGATGGTTGTCGTCGGGCTGCTCGTCACCGTTACGCTGTCGGTGGTGTCGGAGTCTGCCCCCAAGTGGGTGATCATAAACGGGAAAATCGTCGGCGTGGTTAGTACAAAAGAGGACGCGGAACAATCGCTCTCGGGCATGCAAGACATAAACTGTTTCGCCATCTCCACCCGCAATCTGGATATTGTCCGCGCAGAAATTGAATAGCCGTGAAATTCCTACACGTCGCGGACATCCACCTCGGCTTTGAGCAATACGGCGTGCGCGAGCGGTTTAACGACTTCTCGCGTACCTTCCTGTGGCTGATGAACTTTGCAAAAGAGCAGGAAGTAGATTTCGTTGTGCTTGCTGGTGATCTATTCCACAAGCGCACCGTAGACCCGCTTGCGATGCGGGTTGCAATCCACGGACTCTCGCTACCGGGCTGCCCAGTCATTGCCATAGAGGGGAACCACGAGAAGGCCTACTTCACTGATCAGAAGTCCTGGGTGGATTTCTTAGATGAAACTGGCAGCCTCCACCTGCTTGACCGCAGCTGCATTGAGATTGATGGGGTGCGTTTCTGTGGCATGAAGTACGCCGGAGCCACTGCGGACGAGGAAGCGCGGAAGTTCCTCGGCGATATCAAGGACGATAGGTGCTTCACCATCTTGCTCCTGCACGCCGGTCTTGAGGGGCAACTGGCATACGCTGGGAAACTGACCAATGAGACTCTCCAGATGATGAATCAGATCGATTATCTGGCTCTTGGGCACATCCACAAACCCTACATAGTCGGGAAAGCCTACAACCCGGGCTCTCCTGAAACTGTCAGCGCAGACGAGTCGCTGTGGCCCAAGAGAGGTGCGCTACTAGTGGAGACAGACGGAGACATCTACAGGCATCAGTTCATTGTCCCGCCCCGCAGACCGTTCCACCGCTTTGATGTCGGTCTTGATGGCTGCTCTGATCCCGCCAAGCTGTACGATGCCATGGATTACATCGTCTCACTGGGGATCGCCCCCGGGGCCGTGCTGGACGTTGTTGTCACAGGGCAGATCCAGTTCGCCAGGGCAGAGCTGGACATAAAGGGCAGCAAAGAGATCCTCAAGGCGTCGAATCCGCTCGTCACACACATTCGCAACGAAACAACGCCAGTCGGGTTTAGTCTATCTATAGACAGGGGCGCAGGCGAAGTGGATGCCGAGCGCGCGGTGCTGGCACGCGTCATTGCCAGAGACGCGCGCTACAGGGATGATGCGACAATGTGGGTAGACAGAGCAGTTACAGTGAAGAATATGTCGCTGACGTCGCCTGCAGAAGCTGTCGTAGAGTACATGGAGGCAATATGACTTGCATCGTTGGACTTGAACGCGAAGGCGCAGTCTATATGGGCTGCGATAGTGCCAGCGTGGGCGGCTACTATGACATGTCAACCGAGACTGGCCCAAAGGTGTTCCATACAGGGAAGTTCTTGATCGGCTTTACATCGTCCTGGCGTATGGGCCAGATATTGCAGTATCAGTTGTCTGTGAGGGAACAAGGGCGTGCAGAGGACAACCGCGCATACATGATCCTTGCTTTTGCTGAGGCCATTCGTGAATTGATGAAGAGTCATGGCTATGCACATGTAGAGTACAACGAGGAGAGGGGAGGGTGCTTCTTGGTCGGCTATCGTGGCGAATTATACAAGGTACAAGAGAACTATGCCGTGTTACGCAGGACAGATGGATTTAATGCCATCGGCTGTGCAGACGCGTATGCACTTGGGGCGTTATCTGTGCTTGACAAGACAAACCCCAGAGAGGCATTGGAAGCAGCCCTAAACGCAGCGGCGTATTTCAGCGCGGGTGTACGTGGGCCATTTCACATTGAGGAGCTGAGGCATGAAGATTAGATATGTCGACCTAAAGGACGTTAAGAGCTACGAGGACGCACACATCATATTCGCAGATGGAACAAACGCCATCTGCGGACAGAATGGCGCTGGCAAAAGCACTATCCTGGAAGCAATCGGCTTTGTCCTGTTTGACTATCTGCAGACAGCGCAGGGCGATTTTGTGCGCACCGGACTCAAGACAGCGACGGCGACCATCGGTGTTGAAAAGGGCGGTCACGAATATGAGGTAACGAGAAGCTGCAGCAGCACTAGTAAGTACGCTGTCTTTTCTGACGGCACACAGATCACTGATGGCAAGGCAGAGACCCTCGCCTGGATACACGAGTTCCTCAGCATCCCAGATAACGAAGAGCTCAGTTCAGTCTTCAGAGATGCCGTAGGGGTCCCCCAGGGGCTTTTGACAGCAGCATTCTTGGAGACTCCCGCAAACCGCAAGCGCATCTTTGGTCCGTTGCTCCACGTCGACGACTACGAGACTGCGTGGTCTAAGTTGCGCGATGTGGAGCGCATATTTGAGGGAAAGGCGTCAGAGCTTGATACGAACATCGCCAGGCTCGAAACTGAAGCAGCGCCACTGGAAGATACCAGGGCAGAACTGGAGACACTGCGGCTTTCTTCGTCTACTACACACAATGAACTCGAAAAAACCAAAGAAGATATCATCAGCACTGTCTCGGAACTCAGCAAGCGTGACCAACAGGCTGGGCGGATAGACGGGGCGCGCAATGGCATGGAGATCACAGCTACACGCGTGGCGGTTGCGCGGGAACGAGCAACAGCCGCGCAAGCCCAGAAGGTCTCGGCCCAAGAGGCCTTTGATATCGCTGCCGCAACCAAGGGAGCATACGGCGATTACATAGATGCGCAGAAAGAGTTGGAAGAGGAACAAAAAGCCCTCGCGCGGTCGACAACGGCGGAAGCTCTTGCAGAAGCAACCCACGACACACTCCAGGGGCTAGCTGATAGGAGTACCGAACTTGGAGAGCAAATACGTGATGCAGACAAAGCGTTGGAAAGAGTAGGGGAACTTGCCCCAGCCGTTGAGGCGCAAGAGGTCCACAAAGATAACCTTGAGCAACTTCTCTCCAAACAGCGAGAATGCGACTACAAACGCGCCGATGTAGACAGAGCAAAGACGGCGCTGGATATTGCAGAGCGAGCACTAATGAATGCAGGGCAGTTCTCGGTTGAGCTTTTCGGTTTACGTGAAACATATGAGAATCGCAAGAAATCTATCGCAGCCCTTGAGGACACTCAAGACACGCTCAAGGAGCAAGGACTGGCCATGAAGGCGGAGATAGAGATGCTCCGGCTGCGTATAGCGGCGCTCTCTGCGAACGACACGCCGACCTGCCCCGTTTGCGGCACAGATCTCTCTGTTCAACACGGAGCCGACTTGCTGGACTCCGCAGAGAAGCGTATCCTTTTCCTTGTTGAAGAGAAGGAAACAGTCTCCACTGATTGGGCATCTGGCGCATCTGCGCTCAGGTCATTACAGTCACAGATGACGCAAGACGATAGGCGCATCGCGGTTCTCGGCGAAATGCCTGATCAGAGTCACTTCAGCAATGAGGTGACAAGGCTGGAGCTTGAATTCAACGAGCTACAGCAAGAGGTAGATGCCTATGCCGACATAGATCAACAGATCTATAACGTGCGGTACGTGATCAAAAGCCTCGGCGATCCCGTCTCTGAAATGGCTGTCTGCAAAGCGGTGGCAGAATCAAAGCCCAAATTGCTGGCAGGCCTCGAAACCGTCCGTGGCGAGATAACAGAAGGCGAGGCAAAGCTTCGTTCTCTATCCGCTACCGCGGCCCTTGTAGAACCGACCAAGATCAAGGTCGACGCAATCAGGGTACGCATAGAAGAACTGCGAACTCCCTATGAGCTTTACATCGCCAATCAGGAGAAAGCGACATCTCTGGCCGATTGCACCAGGATACACCAGGTCGCGGAGGCAGAACTACAACGGCACTCAGATGATCTGGCCCACACAGAGCGTGTCCTGGCCGAGTTTGAGGCGGCGTACAACGCAGAGCAACATGAGAACCTGCGGGCGCAGATGTCTCAGTTACTGGCTCGGCAGGCAGTGCTCTTAGAACGCTCGGGGACGCAAGATGGACAAATTGCGGAGTTGGAGCACAAGATCGTCGGGCTTGTCCTCAAGAGCGGGCTGCTTGATATGGAGAGAATCGCCAAGGGCGTGTTGGATATGCGGATGAAAGATCTACAGTTCCTGCGACAGACAATCCGCGATGCCGGCCCAGAGATCACCAAGATGCTGGTGGCATCAATTTCTATTACAGCCGATCGCCTGTTCGGCGACATCATCCAGGATGCCTCGGCGTCACTTGAATGGACAGAGGACTACGATGTTGTCGTGACCATAGACGGGCAACCACGGCACTTCAACCAGTTATCAGGCGGAGAGCAAATGAGCGCCGCGCTGTCCGTGCGCCTAGCGCTTCTGCGCGAGATCTCAGACATCGACTTCGCGTTCTTCGACGAACCCACTGTGAATCTGGACGCGCAGCGCCGGGAGAACCTAGCTGAGCAGATCATGAACGTGAAGGGGTTCTCCCAACTCTTCGTCATCTCCCATGATGACTCGTTTGAGCAGGGTACGAACAATGCTGTGAGGATAGTGAAGGTCAACGGTGTATCTGCGGTCTCATAACCAAAAAGAACCGTTCTCCAATACCTACTAGAATCTACCATGAGATTCTATGCTTGGTTCCTGCTTCGACGAGGCTGCCTGTAATATCGCCACAGGTCTTATGTCACTCTCCACAGGCGCTTGCCTTTCGGCCAGTTTCGGCAGAACTTGCCGTACTGCTAAATCTCTCAGATTGCTAGCTGCGTTCCTATCTCTGTCAAGCACAGCGCCACAATCACAAGTCCACACTCTATCAGATAACTTCAATTCAGAGTTGACACAACCACAACTGGGACACAGGCGAGAGGAAGGAAAGAACCTATCAGCGACAAAAAGCTGCTCGCCGTTCCAGATTGTCTTATACTTCACTTGCCGCCCAAACTCAGCCATTCCCACATCGCCGATTGCCCGTGCTAAGCAATGATTTTTCATCATCCCCGCAATGTTCAGGTTCTCAATCGCCACAATCCTGGGCCGTTCTCCATCTGGCTTGGTTGTCGCACAAATGGCAGACGTGGCCTTGTGTAGCGCGTCTCTGCGGATGTTGGCGATTCGGTAGTGTAGCCCGGCAATCTTGGCTTTGGTCTTCTTTCGATTATATCCGCCCTTCTTTCTTCGTGAAAGCTCCCGTTGAAGTCTCGCCAGTCTGCGATGTGCCCTTCTGAGGGCTTTCGGATTCTCAAACTCACGCCCATCACTTACAACAGCCATAGTCTTGATCCCGAGATCAACTCCGACTGGGTCGCCCTTCGCTTGTGATACTTCGATTTCTTCGCGGCATTGTATGCTCGCAAACCAACGACCTGCCCGTTCAGACACAGTGGCCGACAGCACATGAACGCCCTCAGTCGGAATGTAGCCACGCTCCTTCAGCCGTAGCCAACCAAGGCGCGGTAACTTGATCTGGCCGTCTTCAACATGGATAGCACCAGTCAATCGGAAACTGCCAATCCCTTGTTTTCTTGATTTGAACTTGGGGAATCCCTTTTTCTTATCGCCGCTCTTAACACGCCGGAAGAAATTCTGGTATGCTTTGTCAAGATTGCGGAGGGCCTCTTGCATTGCGCACTTGGAGACGCCATACATCCAAGGGAATTCTGTCCGTTTCAAGGCGTTTAACTGCCGGTGTTGCGCAATAGCGTTGCTTGATTTACCAGTTGACTCGTATTCGGCCTTACGCCGCGCCAGTCCCCAGTTCCAAGCAAACCTCGCCGCGCCAGCGTGTTGTAAGAGAGCAGTGCGCTGCTTGTTATTGGGGTCAATCTCAACCTTGTAAGCTCTAAGAATCTCCATTGGTTTTCTCGCGCAGTATGCGCTCAAGCTCTTGGGATACCAAGCGATCTGCGATGGAGACCATGCTTTTGCCAGTAAGAGCATAAAGCATCCGCAGCTTTCCAAGGGTTACTTCCCATATCTTGAATGTTCTTGTTTTCATAACGTAATTGTACTATATCTACCCGTAGTTGTCAAGTCAAACGTAGCACAAGATTCTAGCAATGTCAAGCGGGCCTCCGTGTCAAGGGGCAATTTGGTGCTTGACGCGGGGGGGGCTGCCGTGTTATACTAGGAGGGCGTATCTCAAACGTGTGGTGGATAGGTGTTTTGGCGATCTATACATAGATTGGGGGAGGGCAATGGGGAGCAAGATGAAGCTGACGCGCCGCAACTTTCTGGGTGTTATGTTGGCTGGTGTTGGCGCGGCGATTGTCGCAGTGCTACCAAAGACAAGGATTGCGGCAGGCAGTCTGGACTCGCCCTATGTCTTTGACGATCCTGAAATTGTCGATGGCTTTGATGATATAGCGCCAGGCGCAGTTGCCTATGATGACATTGACGCATTTGTCTCGCGTGGTTCCCGATATCCAGACTTCGATCTGGATCTCCGTGACTGGCCCTATATCACACATAACCAGATAAGCGAGGCTATATGGGCGTATAGGACAAGCTGTTATTTCTATGGGCCTGCGTGCATCATCATCACGCCAGCACAGAACAAATTCCTTATGCGCAAATACTCATCTGGCAAGGTTGAGCTCCGGAACTTTAATGGTGTCCGTGTGCGCATTGAGGCGCCGCGAATGTCATTTGGTCTGACAAGGCTAATGTAAGTCTATGCATAGACTTGGGGGTGAATTGAATCGATTCGATGCCAAGCTGTGTGGGGAGGCAGAAAAAGCCCATCGCAAAGACTGCTGATGATCCAAGCAGGCAACATCGAAGACGTGGACTCGCTATCCACCACCTCCACTTCTCGGGAGTATAGTTCAGTGGATAGAATAACGGCCTGTCGAGCCGAAGGTCGCGGGTTCGATCCCCGCTACTCCCGCCTGTGTACGCCTTGCGGATCTATAGATAGACTGGGGAGGCAGCAATGATTTGGCTGACCGCAGACCACCATTTCGGTCATGCGAACATTATCAAATACTGCGATCGCCCATACGAAACTGTTGAAGAGATGGACAGGGATCTTATTGACAGGTGGAACAGTGTTGTGCAAGACGCGGACATCGTATTCCACCTGGGCGATTTTACGCTCGGCAACCTCGATACTGCGCGGCGGTACTTCGCCCAGCTGAGAGGGTGTATTTGGGTGGTTAGTAGCCGTTGGCACCATGACCGCGGCTGGCTTACTGACAGGCTGTTCCCAGAGGGCTGCGTCTCCCTTAGCGGAAAAGTTGTGACAGCTCCTGGGCCCATGCACGTTTTGGATTTTTCTGAGTACAGCCTAGACGGAATCCATTCGCGGCGCCTCTCCCTGTCGCATTACCCGCTTAGAGTATGGGATGTGCAGCATTACGGTGGGTGGCACGCGCACGGACATACACATAGGGATCTGGACTGGCCGGAAGGGTCCTTGGTCAAGCATGTTGGGGTAGACACCTGTAACTTTACGCCAGTGTCAATGGATGCGTTCGCAGAAGAGATGCTGGAGACAGAAAAGAAACACATGCACCTGTAGCTCAGTTGGTAGAGCGGGCGTTTAGTAATCGCCGGGTCCCTGGTTCGATCCCAGGTGGGTGCTCTGTTACGGGATGTAGCCCAGTCTGGTCTAGGGCACGCGCTTTGGGAGCGTGGAAACGGAAGTTCGAATCTTCCCATCCCGACTCAGTAGCATTTTGCATGGGCGTTGAGTAGCACGGCCTATAAATAAGGAGGCTGATGATGATTGATGAGCCGATTGCCTGGACGAAGGAATATCTGGAGGCAAACAAGCCGCCACTCAAAAGCCTGGACGAGCACAACAGGGACGCGCGGCATCGTTACAGATTGGCAACCGCGCCGCACGGCAATGGCATCGCCTGCCCTGAGTGCGGCGAGGAATTGATGGACAGCGACGGGATGATACTAACGGTTATACCGCCAAAGAAGAATGTCCACTGTCCGGCGTGCGGGTATCGCGGGTATCGCATTGCTTAGATCCCTTCTATTCCTAACTGCGCTCGTGCTGGGCTTCGACACGCCCGCTTGGCGCTATCAGGCGGCGTCCATCGTGGCGGGCGAAGCTCCGGTGGGCTGCGTGGAATGTTATGAACTCACCGCTTGTCAGGTCATTCGCGATGCTGAGGCGGGCGATCCTTGGCCAGTGGTGACGGCTGGGCCTGATCGCAGATGGCACGGCAGCCAGACGCCCAGCGCAGAACACCGGCAGGCAGTGGCGCGGATGCTCGGTGGCGGATGCGACAATTACCCGGCGTGCAAGTTTTTAGGAAATGAGAGGGACCTGGCCTATTGGAGGCGCGTCTATCCCGATTCGGTGCGTGAAGTGGTTGGGTTTTGCAATATGGCCGGGTGTTCCTTTTGCGTCGTAAAACAGTCAGAAGAGCCGAAATCTCAGCCTTCCACTAGCATTAGGAGAATAATGCGATGACTACAGCACGGCATAAGGTTTTCGTTCTTCGGCACGCAGATATGCACCGGAGGCCGCCTCGTGAACTAAACCCGCACGGCATCGAGCAAGCGCATCGTGTCGGGGAAGCGCTTGCAGAATTGGGATACAGGCATCTAATTCTGTCTTCCCCGTATGCACGCACGCTGCAGACGGCAAAGATCATCGCAGAACACGTCGACGTCATAGCGGTTGAGTCCCTTGAGATCCTGCGCGAATACGAGGCTCCCGAATCACTTCATGAGATGATTAAGAGAGCCTACATTGCCCTAGATATAGCGTGCGATTTGTATAAGTTCAATCCTATCATCATCTCGCATAGAGAGCCAATCAGGGCAATGGCATCTCCTATTTTCAGCAGGCCCATGAAGGAGATATCTGTCCCGAAAGCCGGCGGGTTTATACTGCATTTTGACGGACTGTCAGCGCAGTATAATGCCGAGACGTGGAAATTGACTTGACAACGGGCGACCACTGCCTTATACTTAGGATTAGCTGACCCGGCAGGTCCGGGAACAGTAACGCAAGCGTCCTAGTGGCGCTGGCAGCCAGGGGTGGAGCTACGATGGCCATTGGCTATCGTCCCGAACAATCCTGCTATGTCAGGTAATGATGCTCCTAAACAGAACTGGTGCGGTGTGGCGTGGACACACTAGGTGCCTCCCATGAGTGTACTGGGCCAATATAAGAAAACTCTCAAACTGGGTTCAAATCCCAGCACCAGTTCTCGAATCTGAACCCGGGCACCGTTCTGGCAGTAGGATTCGCCCGGTGTTTGTGGGAGTGGACTACAGCCCGAGGGCCTACCGGGCCCGAGAATTGATAGTCGCCATTATCGCTCCCACAATCATCTATGGGATTGGTGGATGCGTGGTAGAACATGCTAGACATACGGCGGACATAGGGACGCAAGCGGATTGCTCCAAGCCCGAATGAAATAATGCCGTATCATCCGCAAGCCGCCAATCCTAGATCCTACGTGCACGAATGCCTTGAAGGGAGCGGATGATGACCAAGCTAAAGAACCTTGAGGAGTTCAACGCGGAGAAGTACGCAGCCCACCGCGCTACCGCTGCTACAGAGGCACGCCAGAACGGAATTGCGTGCCCAGAATGTGGGGCGGAGCTGTGGGACACCTATCCGCCGGTTGTGCGAGTGACCGAGCCACTGAAAACACGGATTCACTGCCAAGAGTGCGATTATTGGGGCTATCGGGCTATTACTTAATCCGCACCGTTAGACCAGTGTTAGCCATCCCTCTTTGTTGAACAACTCAAACAGGTAGATATACTCCACCTGATAGTTCCAGGACTGCCTACGTCGCGACCAGGACTTATAGACGACGTAATCCTCGTCGACCACGGCTAAGACGTGCATCAGTTTATTGTTGACGTTGTTCTCTGAGATAAACAGCCTGACCTTGTTGCCGGGGCGCATCAGCGCCCGTGCCTCATTGCTGGCGACCTCCCTGGTGCGGGCCTCCCTGGTATCCCAGTAACCGCAAGCTGAACCCGGCCTCGTTTTCGTATCCATGTTGTCTCCCGTAGCTTTCCGCCATTGACCACGCAGACATTTGGAGATCCGCCATGTCGGCGAACAACTGCAACTGCTCCATATTGTCCGCTGTCCTTTGCCCCCCTTCCACAATGTCCGTGAGTAGAGAGAGGATCTTCGCTCCCACAAGACGCAGGCATGGGTCATCGACTTGCGTAATCACTTTTTCTATGGGCGTCATTGTATTGCTCCCTCAACCATATCCCGAATTCTAACAGGGTCTATGTTGATATAGTGGTTTGCTGTCACGGTGGGGCTTGAGTGCCCCAGGAGCTTCTGCACCAGATCAATGGGCGCCCCGCTCTCGCGGAGATGTGTTGCCCGAGACCTGCGGAGCGTGTGTGGCGAGGCTTCTATGCCGACACGATCGCCGGCAGCTGTGACGATATTGTACACGCTCACACGGGACAGTTGCTCAGAACCACGGCCTATGAACAGGAAGGGCGACTCCGCAGCCGCGAACGCCTCTCTCGCTGACAGCCACTTTTGAATTGCCCCGGTCGCCCCTGGATCCATGAACGACCACCGCGCCTTGTCTCCCTTGCCGTGACGGACATGAACTGTCCGCTCGTTGAGATCCACGTCCTCTATGAGCAGATCCGCGACCTCACTTGCACGTAGCCCGGACGCATACGTGAGGCTCACCAGCGCTCGGTCTCTGCGTTGCGTGGCGGTGCGTTGTGACATATGTGAGATCATCGTGTCGACCTCTTCCCGCGTGAGAATCTTGGGGAAAAACTGCTCGGTCTTGGGATAGCGCAATGTAGCGAACACATTGCGCCAGCCCTCGTCCCACAGGTCTGCCTCGATAAACGTCCCGAACGATCTCAGTGTGGTAATGTAGCTCATCACGCTGGATGCCGACATATTCTCCGACAGTTCTCCGAGGAAGTCCATACAGTCGCCCCGGCGGATGTCCGTTACCGTGATGTCCTCTATGTAGTCAAAGAACACCGTCAGGCGCCCGCGATAGGCCGCCAGGGTATTCTCGCAGCAGCCACGGAAGACACAGTCCTCTAGGAACCTCTCCATCCATTCTGGGTTGGTCATGGTCGGGTCTTCCTCCTAAGTCTCGCAAGTGTCGTGAGACAGCTGATACATGTCACTGCCTGCCCGAGACCACCGCGTGACCAGCCCCGCTGTGGCTGGCTTTTTTCGCATGCTGCCCGGTGGGATTGGACATGTACGGCGTGGCAGAGGATCATGCGCCCTGGTGGGGGTTCTTGGTATCCGACGTAGTAATCCCGATCATTTATCACGGTTCTTTCTCCTTAGTGTCTCAGAGTAGCACTGCCTCTTTTTATTAGATGAACAGCAGTATACCAATGGGCAACAGCACTAGCATCAGCGCCACGATGGCCAGCCCGGTGCCGCAGAGCAGGACCAGAACGGCGATTGGAATACCGATGATGCTTAGGCACAGTTGCACGGCTAGGTTCAGCGTGCCGACGAAAATGCTTGCCGGAATGCTCAGAAGTGTTGTAATCATTGTGTGACTCCTAATCTATAGATAGACAGCAGCTAGATATTCTTCAGCAAACACAAGCCGGCAGCGAACAGAATGATGCCCCCCAGCACATCGCAGGCAGCGACGCCCTGGGAAAATGCCATGAGGGCGAAGAACGCCAGGACGCCAGTGATGATGCGCCCAGCCTGCTTTTCGCGCCTTCTTGCCCTCTCCCACAGAGCAAAGTTAGACGGGTGTTTTCTCATATCAATCCTTTGGTTTTTGCATGGCTATGTCAGGACACGGCCTATGTAGTTCTTGAATTCCGACGCCGTGAGGCTCGGGCCATCTTGCGGCGTGTCTTCCGCTGAATGCGCGTGGCCTTGGTGTATCTGCCCGCGTGTGTTGCGCGTCGATGCGTAGAAGCGTAATACCCGCGAACTTGTACGCCTCGATCTGCCCACCGTCTGAGGAAGCCGAAAAGATCCTTGAGTTCCATGGTAGTTCTCCTTTACATCTAAAGAAATGCTCTGCCTATGTTTCTGTGGCTACTGGAGCACTACCCAATCGAACTTTGCCCAGGTGTTGTGGATGATATCCTCAATCCACGGTACCTCGCCGTGGTCACGCTCGCCATTCACTTCCACGCGATATGGCCCACTTTGAACGCTCACCCGAGTGCCGGGGTAGGCGGCGCGTAGCCTCGCCAATACCGCGTCCTCATATGCGTTGTAGCTAGCCTGAATGTCAATGCCGTCAAGCTCAGCATCCCCCCCGAACATTGCCGCGTCGTCTGCTTCGTACTGGTACAGAATCCTCTTGATCTCCTCGTCCATCTCACTGCCTCCTTATATTCATCTAAAGAAATGTGTACGTGTCCCATGTGGGCCAATACGTGCGCCCCCATCCCTGCTGTCCGACATAGTGCGTGTGTTTTCTCCCGCCCAACAGCCTGCCCAGCCTATCACAACTGGGATCCCCATTGTGCAACATATAGCGACCTACCTGCGCGTGTCCATCCAGGCCTACGCGTTGGACGTGGACCTCCGCGGTTTGCTTCGCTTGATCGATGTATACTCGCACAAAGCGGGGCAGCCTATTCATCTCGATCCTCCTGATTTGGTCTATAGATAGATTGGCACTGCCTATCTGTAAGGCTTCCAGGGCCACATCCGATTATTCATCACCGTTGGCATGATGAGTGCATAGGCCTCTGGCCCTTCGTCGTTGCGTATCCTGGGCACATTCACACGGCCAAGAATTTCCATGGGGTGCGTTGGGCCATAGAGTCTGATGATCACGTCGCCGCTCAACCCCGCAATGGCGTCTCGCAAAAGGTGGACATTGATACAGGCCTCCGACTGTGGTATTCCAGTCGGGACTATGCGGGCCAAGTCGGGCAGGGCCCCTTCCTCCGGTCTCAGTTCCATGGTATCCGCCGGCTTGCCATAGTGCCATAGTCCGACCTCATTGAATTCAATCTTCACGGCGTGATAGCGGAAGCCGTCGGCGGCCTCGGCCATGCCATTCAGTCTCGCTGCTCCCATGGCTGGATATTTCTTGTCCGTTGACCTCGCACGCCCAACATATAGGAGCGCCTTTTGCTGCTCTGTCGTCAGTTTTACTTGCATTTCTACTCCTTGATTTTGTACATAGATGTGTATCTGCCCACGCCATCGTAAAATTGCCCGTCTGGCCCATATGCTGTCCAGGTGTCGGTGTCCATTGTGTGCGAGTACTCAAAGGCGTCCTCGTCGTCGTCCTCCTCAACACTGGCCGCAATCTTTACGGCTTCTGCCAATGTATCCGCCTCAACGGTGATCCGCTGTGTCCAAACTTCCCGCTTGAATATTTCCCATGTTGCCATGTCTCTACTCCTTTAGTCTATAGATGTAATTTTGCGCGGCCTACATGAACGAATAATAGGCGGGCTTGATTGCATTCACGGTTTCATAGATCTTATCCCATGTGGTGCGCAGGTCTGCCTTGTTGACAAGAAATCTCACCCGGAGATCGTAGCATTCTGCAGGTGCCGGGAAGTGGTTTCTTGATTGCATGCAACTGCCTGATTTTCCGTCATGTCACTGCCTCCAGTCTATAGATAGATTGGTGCTGCCTACAGATTGGTCACATACTCGCGGGCGGTCTCAACAACCTGGCGAGACTTGTATGTGGGCCCGGTGATCCATGTCTTGATGTGCCGGTGCTCGTAGTCCGCCAGAACATAACCATGAACATGTCGGCGTCCGCGCGTTGTGTGGTGAAATTGGTACAATCTGCCACGGCGTTTGTGTAGAAATGCCCTGATCTCTCCGCGGATAACTTTGGGCAAGTCCGGGAATGCGTCAAGGTCCCACGCTTGCAGAAATCCGGGGGGCCTCTCCACGTGGCTCAAGGTGTCGTTATAGGCCCTGATCCCATGCCCTATCTGGGTATTAGCAATCAAGTTCCCGTCGCTAAGCAGGTTTGTTTGCTTGTCGAAGGTCTTGTGTCCGGTGTCAATGGTCATCTTGTCCGGCGTTTGGAAGTGAACCCGTCTCATGTCTATCTCCTGTCTATAGATGTAAATGCACGCGGCCCATTTTTGCACGAGAAAACAAATTGCCTTAATATTGGTCCATAGATGTGTATGCACTGCCTATTGATCTGTATCAGAGCTGAACCGTCCACCGCGGCTCACGACGCGGGCCACTGCTCGCCATGACCACTCAAAAGAGGGCCCTCCAGCGTCTACGGTTGCCACGGTTGCGAAGTCGTTACGGAAGCCCAGTATATGCGCCGGCTCTCCGTCGAGGGTAGCGGGGCGATCTGAATAGTATGCCCAGCGCTTGTCCTGGTCATGGATAGTCCATGCTAGTCCGATGCAGTCCTCACACACATGCAAGCCTAGTGGGCGCTCGACGGTATACATAGCCGCCTTGTCACAAATGCCGCAAATTCTCATGGCGTTTCTCCTCTGGTTCTAGTCTATACATAGGTTAGCACTGCCTCAGCAGGAAGGGCAAGGCGGTTTTCCGTGTCCCCCCTGGTGAAGCCCCGGGAGTTGTCCAGGCTCCCGGGGGCTAGTGGCTAGAGCTCAATACCTGCATCTAGGGCCAAGTTTCTCGCGGTTTCCTCGAAGCCAAACCAAGCGAGTAAATTCATGTTGAGGGTATCGCGGGCCAGTGGGTCCTCTTTCTCCCACTTGTCGCCGAAGAGTTCATCAGGTCTGCAGCCGCAATCCTCACACATGCCCTGCAGAAGTGCATCAATGTCGGCCTGGTGTTTGTTGTAGAACTTGATTGTATCGGTGTAATAGATCAGCTCTCCGATTATGCCGGACTGGCACCCGCCTTCCATGAGATCCTCGAAAAAGAAGGAGATATCATCATAGCCTTTGGCCTTTCGGTTTACCATACATCTCACGTGTTTCTGTAGCGTTGTCTCGTTGTCCGTCTTGCGTAGCCGTTTCATGTCGCTCTCCTGGTTCTAGTCTATGTATAATATGTTTGCACTGCCTCAACAGGAGGGGCAAGGCGGTTTTCCGTGTCCCCCCTGGTGAAGCCCGGGCCGGTTCTCACGCGGCCCGGGGCTAGTGGCTAGTTGTCTTCTGGGGCGTCCTCTGGGGTGTCCTGGTGAGGGCGCCATGTGGCCTGGGTCTCTGGGCTGCTGTGAACCGGCATGATTAGTGCGTATGTCTCGGGGGAGTCACTCCCCCGCTTGACTGCCGCATGGCCCATGACTTCCATGGGCTTCGTGGGGGAGTATATGCGGAGGGTAACGTACTGTTCAAGGCCGGTGAGCGCGTCCCGTAAAAACTTGGAGTCCAGGACAATTACCATGGCGGGCTCTTCCTTGGGGATAATGCGGGCCATGTCCGGAAACGTCCCGGCCTCTGGCTCTGCTTGAAGCACGGTCCCGGGTTTCCCATAGCTCAACAAGCCTTCATAGTCAATCTGAGTATTGACTGCGTGGTACCTGTGGCCGTCTGCAGTCTCCAGAATGCCGTTAGAATTCACGGCCTGTAATACTGGGTCTGTCTTATCCGTCGACCGTGCCCGGTCTACATACCGGATGGCTTTCTCCTGCTCGTGTGACAACTCGATCAACATGGCGTCTCCTTTTTAGTCTATAGATGAAAAACTCACTGCCTGATGCGGATAAGGCCCCGGATGCTTTGCGGGCACCCGGGGCTGGAGTTATTGTAACTTTGCCTTGGCGGCTTCAACGTCATTTGCCAAAATTTCAACATACCGCTCGGAGTTGTGCATCAGGAGCGGCCCGAATTGTGCTTCAAACATAACCCCGCCTACTGTGGCGGCGCCCTCTACTATGATGAACTTCTCGCCCTGTGCGAACTCTGCGCGCGCGGCGCGGAGCGCTTCACTTGTGCTGCTGACTAAAATTGTTTTCATATCGGTCTCTCCATTTCTCTAGGTGTTCGGTTTACCAGTCAAGCCCAAGCTCAAGCGCTGCGGCCAAGTCGCCGGCCTTAGCGCGTTTTGCAATAGTCGCGCGCTCTTCGATCCTTGCGGCCCGTTCTGCTAATGCGGCCTTGCACATCTCGTCATACTTCCGGCGCGCGGTGCTCAAGGTGCGATAAACGAAAACCGGGCCATGGTTGCCCTTGACGGTGTGTGGGTGCTTTGAGTATTCCCAGTATTCCCAGTGCAGCTTGGCTCAGAGTTGAAAACGCTCATGGCCCCGCCGGTGAAGAAAAAGCGCCCCGCGTCCTGGTTCCTGGTTTTCACTGCCTTGATATCAATGGTTTTCATGTCGCTCTCCTGGTTCTAGTCTATACATAGGTTTGCACTGCCTCAGCAGGAGGGGCAAGGCTTTGTGTCGTGTCCCCCCTGGTGAAGCCCGGGCCGTTTCTCAGGCGGCCCGGGGGCTAGTGATTAGTCCTCTTCGGGCGCTGCTTCTGGATCATACTCACGCCATTCTATTGACAACTCGCTCGCCGTCTCGGTGCCGTCAAGGTCGCCATCGGCCAACCAGTCGGCAATCTCGCCGGTCTTGCGCTGCCGTATCTCGCGGTTGTCAATATGCCCGAAAACCTCTACATAGATGACCTCAGCCATTTCCTGGGTCTCCATCGCCTGTACCTCCTGCTCGTTAGTCAACTCGATAAGCATTTCAGCCCCTTTTGTGTCTAGGTGTTTGTGTGTCTGATCTACTCTAATTATAGCATAGACTGGCTAATGTCAATACCCAAATAGGCCCCGGCCCGAAAGTCATGCAGCTCCATGCATAGTACTAAAGTCCCATGCCGATATTGCGCGGTTTGGTGTCCGAAAGGGTGCGTATATGTCCGATAATGTCCGTTTGCCTCTGGCAAGGGCCGGTGCCACAAAAGAAAGTGCAGAATATAGAAGAAAAAAACGCTGTCCTGCAAGGTGTCGTTTTTGTCATAGAAACAGGGGGGAGAGTATAACAGAATTGCCATGGGCTCAATTTTGCACGGCCTCATGGGGGGACTGCCTGAAGGTGAGCGGGGGAGCGCGGGCCCGCACGCGGGGCGGCGGCGCTTGCAAGATTGTGTGCGGTGCGCACGCCTACACATTCGCTTGTGCCTGGTAGACGTCTCCATTGGGCCGTGCGATTGCAACAGTATATGTGCCGTGTAGGACCACGGCGCTATATATGTTGTCAGCTCGGCATATGCGATAAACTCGCTGCATGTATGCGTTACCGGGCACAACAGCATAATTTACATTGTCACGCCGTGCATAATAAACAGCAGCATGGCATGCTGCTGTCAAGTCTCCAGGGCTATGTCTCCACGTGGAGACGGGTCTCTGTGTTTTGTCGACGTATCCTATTTTGTGTTGCAGCGTCCAGGTGTCCATGTGTTTACTCCAGTCTATAGATAGATTAGGGCCCTATACCTGGGTGTCTGTATAGGGCCCTATGCTGTTGTGCTATCCTAATGGGCCGGTTGCAGTCCCGGCCCTGGTCTTGCCCCTATCTGGATCGCTGTAACCGCTGCGCATGTTTTGTGTGTGCTGCATGTCCGGTGCTCGACGGCGTCCGACAGAAAGGCCGTGTTGATCGTCATGGGCCAGACACAAAAACCCATGGTGAGATTTTGCAGGTCCGGGCCCTGCAGGTCTGTGTGTTCAATCGCGTCTTGTGTGGCGTCACCAGCTGGAAAGCGGAGAGCGGCGCCATGATTCTGTAGCACGAGGCCATCATCATAATGGGCGGCTGCTTCTGTCTGCTCTAGGAGTCTCTCTTCCATTTCAATTCCTCCTGTTTTATTAGATGTAAACGCCGTTTTCCTAGCCTCTACCAGATCGCGACAGTTTTTGCCGCAGTTCCAGCAATAGCCGTGGCGTGATAGATGATCGTGTGGGCATGTGTCTGTCGCATACCTCTCGGTTCGCCGTCTCCGGGATCGTTCGAGATCAAGCATGTTTCTTCCCTCCTGTTTTATTAGATGTAAATGCTAGGTGGTTATGCTGTTGCTCTGGACGATCCAACGGCGAATCTGCTGATAGGCGTTTTTGTGACTGGCGCTCAGGCTGAATTGGCATGTTCCCAGGATTTGTTTATCCTGGGTCTCGTAGACGCGCCATAATCCCGCACCATGCTGATTTGTGCGATACCCTCCCCGTGTTCTCTCCCCCAGGGGATCTGTAAAATACTGGATCCATTGCCAGCCGGTTACGCCGTATGGTGACAAGCCAATTTGGATTGTGTGCATTTCTGTGTCTCCTGTGTTTTATTAGATGCAACTAGAATATGTCCCACACCTGAATACTGAAGGCGCCAACACTGGACGCTATAGTCATGGCCACTAGGGCCAATCCCAGGAACACCAAAAGCCAAAGCCCGAAGCTATCCCCGCTCTGTTTCATGTTGCTTCTCCTATACGCTTGTCTGCAGTCTCGTTTTATCTGCCGTTTTGCTGCTCGTATGACGCCATAGTTCATACTGACAACCAGTAAAACCCGCGGGTTTTGGTGTGCCACAGTTTGAGGGTCTCGGTCTCTGTGACTGTCTCTGTGCGCGAGACGGTGCGCTCGACCCGCTGCCCGGTATACCCAGCGAAATACCCAGCGAAATTCTCGCTCAAAATTACGGTCTCGGTCTCTACGTGTAGGGTCTCAAATGTGACCAGGTCGCCGCGTCGTACGTTGAGGTATTCGATGGCCGCGGGATGTTTCCAGTCAGCCGGTAGCAGGTCGCGGATTGCCTGCGCCTCCCACGAGCTGCCGGTGGTCATGTAATCTGTGCGAGCTC
>Ga0114918_10001129_pt1 | contig 23703 bp, 18 predicted proteins | sample LantaG_FD_87015 | JGI IMG/M metagenome (GOLD analysis project Ga0114918, IMG submission 87015) | Deep subsurface microbial communities from Baltic Sea to uncover new lineages of life (NeLLi) - Landsort_02402 metaG | ecosystem: Environmental > Aquatic > Marine > Oceanic > Sediment | place...
GCCGAGCTGTATGATGTGTGGAAAGATGGGGCCATTAACTCGACCGGCGCATTCATTTACCTTCAGGAGGAGGCACCGGTCCGTGACACGCAGTCGATGATGTACGCATACTACAACAATATTAATTTTGGCGCAGGCTATTATTCCGAGATACAACGCGAATACGCCGACCCGTGTGATTGGACTGTCGAAGGTGTCAGAGTATTAACTCTGTGGTTCTATGGCGATGCGGACAATGATGCTGGTGTTACCGAGCAGATGTATGTTGGTCTGCAAGATACCAGTGGGCCGACCAGTTATGCAGAGGTACGATACGGAGATAGCGGCGAAGATATGAACGACATTAGGAAGCCGAGGTGGCACGACTGGAATATTGCCCTACAAGACTTCGAAGACGGCGGTGTAGACTTGACGAATATTAAGAAGGTCCATATTGGCTTTGGTGACAGGGATTATCCGTGGTTTCCCGGTGGTTCAGGTACAGTATACTTCGACGATATCCATCTGCAGGAACCCATATGTATTCCTTCGCATCGCTCCGCCGCTTTTGCTGCGGTGGATTTGAGCGGTGATTGCATTATTGACGTAGCAGATCTTGGAATACTGGCAGGCAAGTGGCTCAAGTGGAGCGCCGTAGGAGACCTGTACAAGGATCTGAAGGTCGACTTCAGGGATTATGCTATACTTGCAAACAGATGGCTTGAAACAGAGGGAATGTGGCCGTAACAGGTGTTGTACAGGAGGTCCTCATTACACTTTTGTGATTGTGCGTTTTGGTGTTTGACCATTTCTATTGCGTTGGCGATTTCGCTTGCCTGTCCCTATATGAGCATAACCGTGACAAGCACTTCCAAGAGCCCAGATAGTTTATGCAAGAATTCTTTTCAAAGACGCTTGCAATTTTTGGAGGCAAACTTTGATCAATCTGCTCTATTGCCTGCCCCGAAAACCGCTTATTCAGAGCAAGACAGAAGCGAACCAACCGGCAGTTCAGGTATCTTCGATAAAACTTTGTAATAAATTCAAATCTTTCCCTAAATTACATACTTCCTGCTGTTTTCAATCACCTTATCCGTTTGCTTGGAAACATCCTGTACATATCTTGTAGCCATCTTCAGATCAGCATGACCAAGAAGCCTTTGAACGGCAAACGGTTCTCCTGATCTGGCGGCAACAGTGGCAGCAGTTCTTCGAAGCGTGTAAAAACCTGTCCCTTTTGGAACTCGTAGACCTGCTTTTTTCATAAGCTTTGAAAATCTTGAGGTTACCAAATTGGAATTGGAATATTTGCTTGAACCATCGTCGTTAATAGAACATGTCGTTCGGATTAAAGGTTTATCTTCTGATGTATAGAATACTAACTTGCCAGATTTGGGAATTTTTTCAAGAGACTGTATTGTTTCCGGCCATAATGGCAAATCTCTTGAAACGCCGGTCTTTTTTCTCGCAAGCTTTACCCTGCCATTTACAAGGTTCAAATCGCTCCATTTAAGCTTAGCGCAATCAGTGCATCCAAAACCGCAGTTCAATCCCAGCCATATCATTGCTTTCATCTGGATATCAGCAAAATCAAATAATCGATGTATCTCTTCAGATATGAAAACATGGCGTTGCTTGTGTATGATTTTAACACTGCTGACTGCGTCAATATTGGGGATATAATCCAATACATCATTTTTCCTGGCCCAGTGAAACATCGTCTTCATAATACTTATATGCAAATTCATTCGATGTGCTGAATTATAGGCACGTTTGAGTTTTCTCTTATAGTTTTGTAAATCCAGGGTAGATATTTCATTTATCTTACGATGTTGGCCAATGAAACTCATAAATTTCTTTAAACAGCCAATTTGATCAGCATGGTGACGGATAGTAATTTCAGCAGACGTAGCTTTGGTTTGCTGATGCTGTAAATAAATATTACACAGACTCTTCAAGGTCATGTTGCCGTTAGTGGTTTTAAACATTTTGGCCTTGCCATTATGTAGAAATGCTGCCTGTTCGAGATACCGTTCCAGTGCCTGTTTTTTATCTTTCCCAAAGTAATGCATTTTTCCTTTGATCTTTTTGCAGTATTGACCAGTTGAATGAAGGGTAAGTGGAAATTTATCAGAACGAGTTTTTCTTTTTGCTTTAGACATCGCACACCTCCGTAATAGAAACAGTTAAATGTAAAATGGTTGTAGTTTGGGTTGTCTTTTTTTAACCCACATATTTTTTAATTTGCCATAAGAATAAGAAACAAGACATCTTACATTTATTATACAACTTCTTATACGAACGTATGTTCAATACTATTTTTTCTAAAAATTTTATTAAAAATGTATTTTTAGGCAAAAAACTGATGTCTATTTTAGTCAATCTGAGGAAAGTTGGTCTTGATGGAGACAAAACGGAGACAATAAATTTAACGAAAAATGCTAACATTTTGTTGTTTATTGGAAGGTCGAGATTTGCTGACATTTTCAGACTTGGCGGTTAAATCGACAGCACCGTCTCCGTACGCATTGACTCTCATAGACGAGCAAGACCGAACCAAGATATTTTGATAGATAATGCTTCCATGATCTTGGGACATCCACAGAAATACCAATAAAAGCTTCTGCAAAGACTGGATATGCTCTAAGGGTTGCGTTGGTGAATGAACAATTTCAGATACTCAAATCAGACAATAAAAAGAGCTTGAAAAAAAGTCAAATATACTGCCTAATTATGTAGCGTTATTGGTATAAAACACCCACTGTGGCACAGGGATGCAAGAATCGATTTTAGGATTGAAGGAACAATATGCTAAAGCGATATGCAACATTTGTGAACTTGTTTCGCTCGGCCACCGATATCTGCATTATCGGTTGCATTTGGCTTTGGGTTTTCTATGTTCGATTTTATTCGGGTGTATTTACCACAGCTAAAGGGATACCGGATTTCAAAAGGCATTTGAAACTGGTCCTGCCGATAATTCTTATCTGCTATTTAGGCTGTTTTTTAACGGGTTTTTATAAACCTAAGCGAGTGCAGAATATATTTGTGCTGCTTCTGGACATATTCAAAGCCAGCATTTTCAGTGGACTATTTGTCCTGGCGTTTTTTTACTATATTCAAGATGTGCCTTATTCACGGAAATTGTTGGCTCTGTTCGTAATTATGTTATTTGTTGGCTTGGTTTTTTCGCACTTATTAACAACGGTAATAATGAGAAGAATGCGTTCAAAGGGATACAACCTGCGTTATTACGCTGTAGTAGGAGCCGGCCCGAAGGGGCAACAGCTTGTTCGTGATATCGAGCAAATGAAATGGCTGGGATTAAGGTGTGCTTTTTTTGTAGCCAATAATCCAATTTATACAGACACTAAATTGCTGGGAATTCCAGTATATGGTCCCGTTGAGAAACTAACTGAATTAGTTAAAACTGAAACAATAGACGAAGTATATCTTGCTCTAAGTGGAAACGAGGCACAAAAAGCATATCCGATTCTCAAAGCTCTTCAATCTACCGGCATAACTATACGCATCATACCCGATTGGGGCAACTTGGCCTCAATAAGCGGTGCAACAGCAATAACCATAGGTTCTCAGATTTTATTTTCGGCGGCTGATTCTCCTCTAAATGGCACCAATGTTGTATTGAAAGAAGTGTTTGATCGTATCGTCTCTATAATATTAATAGTCATATTTATGGTCCCCATGATGCTGATAGCTATTTTGATTAAGTTAACCAGTAGAGGTCCGGTTTTTTATAAGCAAGTACGAGTGGGGATGGACCAAAAAAAGTTTAAGATGGTTAAATTCCGCACTATGACGACAGATGCGGAAAAAGAAGGCGGGCCACAATGGACTAAGAATAACGATTCCAGGCGTACTACAATTGGAGCGTGGCTACGCCGCACAAGTCTTGATGAGCTTCCCCAGCTTATAAATGTAGTAAAAGGCCAAATGAGTCTGGTCGGTCCCAGGCCGGAGCGACCTGTCTTTGCAAAACAATTCTCTGAAGAATACAAAAAATATATGCTCAGGCATAAGGTTAAAGCGGGCATGACGGGATGGGCGCAAATAAATGGATTTCGCGGAGATACTTCTCTTAGGAAAAGATTGTTGTATGACTTGTATTACGTCAGAAACTGGTCTTTGGGGCTGGATATGTGGATTTTATTGCGGACGCCGTGGCATATTATAAAAGGGGAAAATGCATATTGAAAGCGACTATTGAACAATCTGGCAAAAACAGAGATATTATTAATGTGTTAATACTGCTGACGGTTGCCCTGACTGTTGGTACATACCTTATTGTTACAACTGCCATTATTGCAAAGGATGGCGTAACTTTTATAAAATATGCCAGACAATTTGAGACGGCCCCCATCAAAACAATGGCGAATGAATTTCAGCACCTAGGTTATCCATGGCTAATTCTTATGGTACATAAAGTGACAGATTTTCTGCACGAAAACGCATCAATAGTGAGTTGGATTTACTGTGGTCAAAGCGTAACTTTGATATTCAGGCTGCTTGCTATAACGACACTGTATTTCATAGGAAAACAGTTATTCGGGGACAAGCTGAGCTTTTGGGGGGTATTGATTCTTATACTATTGCCTAAGCCTGCTGAATATGGCAGTGATGCCCTTAGTGATTGGCCACATCTTTTCTTCTTCACGGCAGGTTTGCTATTATTGTTCAAGGGGGCGGCAAACAAGAGATGGTGGATATTTGGTTTTGCCGGACTTGCTGCGGGGGCAGGATACCTTATTCGGCCTGAGTGTGCCATGTTGGTAGTGTTGGGCGGGTCTGTGGCTGGGATTGCAATTGCTCTGGTCAAAACGCACTATGAGCATAAATAAGGTTCTCCCTGCGATAGCTTTACTAATCATTGGATTTCTAATTATTGCTGGACCGTACATGAAATTAAAAGGAGCTATCTTCCCAAAGAAAGATGTTGGCCGTTTCACACAGGATTTGCAGCAGGAAGAAGTCTGCCTAACAAGTGGCCAAATCACATCGGATGCTACAGAAGCGTCCACATTTACACCAACGAATACTGTTAAGGCTTTTGGTAAACTCGTTGGAAATATTGGTGAGACGCTAATGTGGTTTTTTGTGCTGGCTTTGTTGATAGGGATGCACAAGAACTTTAAAGCACAAAAATGGCATGAGCCGGAAAAGTTTTTTGTAATTGCCATTATAGTTCTAAACGTACCTGTAATGATATGGCTGTATTGTAAGCATGGCTATATGAGTGATAGACATACCTTGCCATTACTAATAATTCCGATTCTCTATGTACCTGTCGGTTTACAGGAATTAGCAATCTGGCTCCAGGACAGATTTTCTAAGAAAGCTGAGCCATCTGCAGCAATAAACCGCAATGAACGGTTTTGGTTTCTGGTTTTATTTCTAATTGGTATTTGTATATGTGCCCCAAAGCTACTCAGGCCAATTCGTATAGAAAAGCAAGGCTACAGAACAGCTGCAAAATGGCTTGAAGCCAATACTGATAGCGCGGCTTTAATAGCTGTGCCTGATAAACGCATAAGTTTCTATGCCGAGCGGGAAGGACTGGTGTATGAGAATGGAAATATTCCAGAGAAAGCCGAGTATATTGTGAAAGTATCGAAAAAACAAAAAGATGAAACAGCCTTGATGGAATCGTCAGGCAAAGTAGAATATAAATATGTTAATAAAAAGAAAAGAGGAGTCAATGTCATCATCTACAGAAATTTATAAACAAGCCAATCTGTTAGGCAGAAAGAATTATCTTTATCTGATATTAGTAATGGCGATAACAGATTTTAAGGTAAAATACGACAACTCTGCTTTGGGATACTTATGGAGTTTGTTAAAGCCATTGTTGATGTTCGGTACGTTATATATAGTCTTCTCTATATTCATTCGCTGGAACGTTGAAAATTACAAGCTGTACCTGCTGCTCGGCATCATTTTATGGAACTTCCTGTCTGAAGTAACCTTAAACAGCATGGTACTGCTGCAAAGCAAGGCATCAATACTTAAAAAGGTTTATTTCCCACGTTGGATCATCGTTATAGCTTCTTCCTTAACATCGCTTATTACGTTGTTGCTCAATATGGGTGTTTTTTTTATTTTTTTCGCTTTTTCCGGTGCTCATTTTCAAAAAAGCTCTTGGTTATTGATTGTTTATTTGGTGGAACTATATGTGCTTGTAGTGGGGCTTGCCCTTTTGCTATGCTCGCTGTTTCCGAAGTTCAGAGACATACATCATATATGGGAGGTCTTTGTGCAACTGGGCTTCTGGGCAACACCAATTATATATCCGGTTTCGATAGTGCCGGAAAAATATCATACGTTAATATTCTTAAATCCCGCTGCCAGGATTATCCAGGGATGCAGACAAGCCCTAATCGGACCGGGTAGTGAGTTTCTGAGTTTACCCAGCCACCTTATTGTGATTTCTTTTGCAGTGTCTTTATTCCTCGTTGGATTGGCTATGTTTAATAAATTGTCACGCAGTTTTGCGGAGATTTTATGATAGCCCTCGAAGGTGTAGACAAGATATTTCGCTTGCCTCATGACAGAAAAACAACTTTGCGGCAGAGGTTTGTTAGTCTTTTTCAGAAAAATATCTATGAAGAGCTTTATGCCCTACGTGATGTAAGTTTAAAAGTCAACGAAGGAGAATTCTTAGGAATAATCGGCAAAAACGGTTCAGGCAAATCAACTTTACTAAAACTTATAGCCAAAGTTCTTGAGCCAACATCAGGCAGAGTATCTGTAAAGGCAAATGTTGCTCCTTTCCTTGAACTTGGTATTGGTTTTCAAGGCGAACTTATCGTCAAAGACAACATTTTTCTCTACGGGGCTCTACTTGGAATGTCACGGCAAGAGATTGCGGAAAAGTATGACTGGATAATCGATTTTTCCGGATTGGAAAGATTCGTTGATGCAAAGCTAAAAAATTTGTCATCTGGAATGCAGGTACGATTGGGCTTTTCGATAACCGTAAGTGTTGAAAGCCCAATATTGTTGGTAGACGAAGTTTTAGCGGTGGGGGATATTGATTTTCAACAGAAATGCTATGATTCTTTTGAAAGATTCAAAAAAAATGGCAGGACAATTCTTTTTGTTAGCCACAACTTAACCGCCGTCGAAAAATTCTGCGACAAAGTCATTTTACTTGAAGAGGGTACTGTAAAGGCAGAAGGGCATCCCCCTGATGTCATAGATATGTACAAAAGGAACGAAAAAATAGTTCAGGATTAGCTGCAAGTCAAGAACAGGGTTTTGTGAAAGAATATGAAAACATACATAGTCCTTATTGCAAAGGTGTATGAAGTAATTAAATCGCAAGGATGGATAGCCCTTTTTACAAAGATTTACTCTAAGTCAATTAAGCACATTGTTAATAGGTTAAAAGTCAGAAGAATAGATACGGAATTGGAGCACAATTGGCATGTATTGAGTTTTCCAAGATTTGATGAAGTTACTGTTTCGATTATTATACCCTTGCACAATAAGTGCTTGTATAGTTTTACGTGTTTAAAGTCTGTATTTTGCAATACTATTGATATAAATTATGAAATTATAACCGTTGATGACGGTTCACAAGATGATACACCTCAGATGCTCAGTCAGTGCAAAAACATAAAAATAATAACCAATAACGAAGCAAAAGGGACTGTGGTTGCCTGCAACCAAGGTATCCAACTGGCACAAGGTAAATATATACTGTTACTTAATAATGATACGAAAGTAACTGCTGGATGGCTTGATGCTCTTTTAGAAACCTTTAGGAATGATTCGAACACAGGATTGGTAGGCGCTAAGCTAATTTATGCAAATGGTTTATTGCAGGAAGCCGGCAACACCGTTTGGAAAAACGGAAAAACCTTGAATTATGGCCGAGGCGATGATCCAGCTAAGCCCGAATATTGCTATGTTCGCCAGGTAGATTATTGTTCAGGCGCGGCGATCCTTGTTAGAAAAGACATTATAGAAGGGCTTGGTGGTTTGGATTTGCGTTATGTACCTGCATACTACGAAGACGCAGATTTGGCTTTTGCTGTGCGTGAATTGGGTTTCAAGACGGTGTTTCAGCCTTTTTCCAGAGTGATACATTATGAGGGAGTGACTTGTGGTAAAAGCGTGTTTGCCGGCATAAAAAAGTTTCAGCTTAATAATAGGATAAAATTTCAGGAAAAATGGCAAAATGTATTAGCAAAACAATTTAATTACAATGAGAAACGTTATCTTGCAAGAGAAAGAGGCAAGAAAAAACGGATTCTCATAATAGACCACTATGTGCCGGAATACGATAGAGATTCAGGTTCTGTCAGAATGTTCTGGATTATAAAGATTTTAGATGAACTCGGTCACAAAGTCGTATTTTGGCCTGATAATCTTCAGCGTAGAGAACCTTATACAAGCCGACTCCAATGGATGGGTGTGGAAGTAGTATATGGGAAAAATTCTCTGAGGAAGTATCTTGCCAGTAATGGAAAATATATTGATCTTGTCTGGATGTGCCGGAGAGATATTGCATGGAAATACCACAAGACTGTAAAAAAATTAACGAATGCACCAATATGTTTTGATACCATAGATCTGCATTATCTTCGGGAATCGCGTCAGGCCGATATAAGCGGTCAAAGAATCCACATGAAAAGTGCACAGAAATCCAAAAAAATGGAGTTAACTTTAGCAGCCAATAGCAATATTACGCTTGTAGTAAGCCCCGTTGAAAAAAACCTACTGGAAAAAGAAGGTATATTTAACGTAAGGATATTGTCCAATATACATGCACTATCCTTCTCCCCAACCCCACTAGATGAGAGAAAAGATTTAATGTTTATTGGCGGCTTTGCGCATCTCCCAAATATAGATGCTATAATATGGTTCGTGGGTTCAATATGGCCTGATATTAAGAGGCAGTTGCCAGGTATAAAGTTCTACATTGTCGGAAGTTCCCCCCCCTGTTGTATCAGGGCGCTTGCAAACACAGATGTTATTGTTACTGGTTACCAAAAGGAAGTTGAGTCCTACTTCCGACAGTCAAAGGTATTTGTTTGTCCACTTCGATATGGTGCGGGAATAAAAGGCAAAATCGGACACAGTATGAGTATGGGGTTACCGGTAGTAACTACTTCGATCGGAGCCGAAGGTATGGGTTTAGAGTGTGAAGAAAGTGCCCTTGTAGCCGATGATGAAAACTCATTTGTAAAAAATGTAGTTCGACTTTACACTGATGATGAGCTCTGGAATAAGTTATCACACAATGGGATCAAACATGTTGGAAATTTTTATTCACCAGAAACTGCCAAAAAAAGGATTCAAGCTTTGGTAGATGAAATTACTTCTGCTGGAGATAAAAACATGAAGCAAAAAATTAAAAAATTAGTCAAAAGGCTGTTAGACAGGTTGCCTTATATTAGAACGCCCAAGAAGAAACTCGAAGAATTTGGAAAGGGAGCTACAATTGCTTTTCCACTCGGCCATTACTACAGTCCGTTCCCATCAAAACAAGAAATCTTAAAGAGAGAGAAACAAATCTTCGACATCAGGGGAAAAGATATTGACGATGGAATTGACCTTAATGAAAAAGAACAACTGGAATTACTCGAAAAACTAAAAAACTACTATCCTGCAATTCCTTTTAAAGACCACAAGGAGGGCAAGTTAAGATATTATTTTAAAAACCAATTCTATGGTTATTCAGATGCTATTTTTCTCTATTGCGTAATAAGACATTTCCAGCCGAAAAAAACCATTGAGGTTGGCTCTGGCTTCTCTTCGGCGGTGATGCTGGACACTAATGAATTGTTTATGAAAAATAAAATTCAGTGCCATTTTATTGATCCTCATCCAGAACGCTTACTGACTTTATTGAATGAAGAAGATAAAAAGAACCATAAAATCATCAGCGATTGTGTCCAGGATGTTGATTTGGAACTTTTTAAACAGGTAAAGGAAAATGATATTCTTTTTATTGACTCATCTCATGTTTCAAAAACAGGTGGTGATGTTAATCATATCCTGTTTAACATATTGCCTAACCTAAATAGCGGTGTCCTAATACATTTCCATGATGTCTTTTATCCATTTGAATACCCTAAACAATGGGTATTGGCAGGAAGAGCATGGAATGAAAGTTATATATTGAGAGCTTTTTTACAATTTAATTCAAGATTTAAAGTAGTCCTTTTTAACAACTTCTTACAGCACTTTCACAAAGACTGGTTTGATGAAAACATGCCATTGTGCCTAAAGAAGAACGATGATGCCATATGGCTGGAAGAGTGTGGCAGCATATGGTTGAGGAAATTATAAATTGTCTACTCAGCAATAATAACTAAAATGAAAAATTGCTTTAGGAAGAGGTGGCTGTATTTTTGCTAAGATAAAAAAGGCGATAAGGCGATTGGCTTATGCACTTACGGTTTTTAGTGATAAATATAATATGAGACCTGCAGCGTATATTGGAACGGTTGATGTACTTGATCAATTTCTTCATCGCTGTCAATCTATGCCTAAACCACGTGTTTTGGAATTAGGCACAATTAGATCAATTCCAGATAGATCAACCCGTCATGACCATTGGGTCCCCAATGCGGGGGAGTATCTGGGGACCGACATTAAAGCCGGAGTTGACGTCCAAGTGGTTGCAGACGCCCATCGGTTGAGCAAAGTTGTTGGGGAAGAACAGTTTGATATTATTATTTCGTGTTCAACTTTTGAACATTTGAAATACCCACATTTAGCCGCTCATCAGTTGATGAAAACACTGAAAATAGGAGGCATCTTATACATACAAACCCATCAGTCGTTTCCGCTGCATGCCTATCCTTATGATTATTTCCGGTTTTCGAGAGAAGCATTAGCTGGATTGTTCGGTACAAAAATGGGATTTCGCGTAATCACAACAGGATATTCTATACCTCTCAGCCTGTACTCGCCACATTCATTGGACCGTGATGCTCCGGCTTTTGCCAATGTTCAGTTATATGGTGAAAAGATCGACGAGACCCCAAATGACTATGTTTATGAATTTGACTGCGGTATATAATGTTAATTTCCTCGCCATCAATATGAACCATATAATGATAAAATTGATTAATGGTTTCACAGTAGTCGTACGGAAAATTAAAACCCAAAAACCCGTAGAATATGTTCAGTAGTCGTAAATAAAATGAAAAATGGAATTACATATATTCTGATTTTTGCCCGTACCTTGTGGTGGTTCTTTGTTGGGCCACAAAGAAGAAAAATTGCCAAGGTTTGGGCCACATATAAACTTGGTGGTATCAGGTTATGTTGGCATCGTGCAGTAGAAAGATTCGGCAGGACAAATTTTTCATACGACCCCTCTATAAACCAGCTTTCAAAGTCACAAAGTGATTATCTTCTTGTCCAATGTTCTAATAAGCCGCTCTTTTCCATCGTAGTGCCTGTGTATAAAGTAAAATGCAAATGGCTGGAAAAATGCATTAGTTCAGTTGTTAGCCAACATTACAAGAATTGGGAACTTGTATTAGTGGACGATGCCTCCCAAAAGGATGACTTGAAGCAATTAATGAATGCCTGGGTATCTCGAGATAGCCGAATTTATGCGTATTTTCTGGAACAAAATTCAGGAATAGCGGGCGCAACCAATTTCGGAATAAAGCAAGCCAGAGGTGAATTTATCGGCTTTCTTGACCACGATGATGAACTGACACCTGATGCCCTCACCTGGATTACCTGGGCCCTGAACAAAAATCTAGACGCGTTATGGTTTTATTCGGACGAAGACAAGATAACAAAAAACGGTCGCTGCCATCTCCCTTATTATAAGCCGGATTTTTCACCCGAGTTTCTATTATCAAACATGTACACTTGTCATTTTAGTGTCTATTTGGCTAAAATACTCAGTAACGTAGGAGGGATACGAACCGGCCTTGAGGGTTCTCAAGACCATGATTTAGCGCTGCGGCTTTCAGAAATCGTTCCAAGAGAGAATGTTATCCATATTCCCCGCGTTTTATACCACTGGCGGGAAATATCGGGTTCAGCCACTGCTGGTATCGCGGCAAAACCTAAGGCTCCTTCTGCTGGAAGAAAGGCAGTAGCCGAGGCCTTGAAACGCCGCGGCTTAAAAGCCAAAGTGACTTCTCATAAGCTCTGTCCTACGATATACCAGATCGAATTTGAGCCATCTGAATTTCCAAAGGTAAGTGTCATAATACCGACAAAAAACTCTTTGTCTCTTATGAAAAAATGTCTGAGCTCTTTAAGAAAACACACCAATTACCCAAATTACGACATAGTAGTAATAGACAACCAGTCCGACGATCAGTTATTCCTTGAATACATCCAGGAAGAGCAGTCAAAAGGCTTGCTCAAAGTTATAAAATATGACAAACCATTCAATCATTCTGAGATTAACAACATAGCTGTGAAATCTATAGATTCGGAATTTGTCGTTTTTATGAATAATGATATTGAAATTATCTCCGATAATTGGCTTGAACAGCTGGTCGCCACAATGAACATGGACAAATCCGTTGCTTGCGTTGGATGTTTGCTTCTATACGCAGATGGCACGGTTCAGCATGGCGGTATAATTTTGGGCCTTTACGGTACAGCAGGGCATGCTCATAAGTATGTTTATAGCGGACTGCCTGGATACCTTGGCCGATTACACACAATTCAGGAAATGTCGGGCATTACGGTAGCTTTAGCACTTGTACGCCGTTCGAGCTTTGAGCGTGTCAGTGGTTTTGATAGTCATCGCTATCCGACATCGTATAACGATGTTGATCTTTGTATTCGTTTACAGCAACATGGTTTCCGTTGTATATATAATCCAATGGTTCGTGCAATTCACCATGAGTCTAAGACCAGACCCATCATGAAAAATGAGTTTGTTTTTCGTCGAAGACTGGCTGAAGACCATTCATATATACTCTGCCGTGATCCATTCTACAATCCTAATTTGACATTGCATAATGAGCAATTCAAAGGTTTTCGGCCTTTCCCAATTGAAGAGCAAATTCCAGAATTAGCTGATATGCCGGAGAAATTATCGTGACTGAATCGCTCCGGAATGATAACACAACAACTGTTGTAATACCTACCTACAATGCGGGGCAACGTTTTGCTGATTTATTAGATAGCCTGCAAACTCAGACTTTAAAACCTGCTCAAATTATAATAATTGATTCCGGGTCTACCGACGAAACTTGTGGAGTAGCCAACCAACGGAACTGCAAATTAATCACAATTGATCTCGCCGATTTTGATCATGGTACCACAAGAAACTTAGCAATGTCTGAAGTCTCAAGTGAATTCGCCGTATTCCTAACCCAGGATGTGATACCTGCCGATAAACACATGATAGCTGAATTAATAAAACCTATGCAGGTTGACTCCAACATAGCTATATGCTATGGCCGGCAATTACCCGGACCCAACGCACGGCCATTGGAACGTTTCACACGAAAGTTTAACTATCCGGCTGAGTCTATTCTTAAAAACAAGAATGATATTGAAACTCTTGGTCTGAAAACCTTTTTCTGTTCTAATTCATGCTCAGCAATTCGTTGCTCTGTTTTTAAAAAACTGGGTGGATTCAAAAATAATGTCATTGCAAATGAAGATATGCTTTTCGCGGCTAAAGCTATCCTTCAGGGTTATTCAGTTTATTACTCTGCGGCAGCAAAAGTCTATCACAATCACTCGTATTCTTTATTAAAAATTTTAAGTCGTTACTTTAATATCGGACGATTCCTTGCCGATAACAGATGGATTCTCAAGCATACCAGTCTTAAAAGTTACAGCGGTGACATGTTAAAAGTTGGTGTAAAAACATTTTGGGAAAAACAAATGCTGCATTATACACTTGCTTTGCTTGTCGAATTTACCATAAAAGCGATAGCCTGCAAACTTGGGTGGTATTATCAGCTATTGTTCCACAAGAAGCATGATACACATTTATAACTGCTCTGATTGTCCCTGAAAACCTATTGCTTTGTTTTTTTGTTCCTAATGCTGGAGTGATCAACAACAATTATTCTTCCAAACCAATTCTTGATTTTCTTGTAAATCTTCAATGTAAAACTACATATTTTCAACAGCTATGAAATAATTCAGTTTCAATCTATCATTACAGCCACTCACCAACCGGCAATTGCTCTACTGCATGGCGCAGGACAGGATCGACATTCGTATACACCTTATTTGTCAGATGCGGAGAGGAGTGTTCCAATAGTCTCTGAGTTACAGCAGTGGATACGCCGTTTTGAGCAAGCAGAGAACCAAAGGTTTTTCTTAGATCGTGGAATTTCAAATCAGATAAACCAGCCTCCTGGCATATTTTTCTCCATCGCTTGTGGCTGAAATTATCGTTAAATAATCTTTCCTGGCCGACATCCAACTCAGTTACATATTTTGAAAGTTCTGCCATTACGGGAGTTGATACAGGACGTGAACCCATACTTTTTCTGGTCTTCTTGCTTGCTGTAGTAATATAATTGTTCGCAAAATCAATATCGCCAATTTTTAATGACTCAATATCACCTCGTCTGAGACCTGTACCCAGAGCCAACAAAATTCGCATCCTAATCGTTTGGTAAGGCTCAGTCACTGACATCAATTTTTTAACCTGAGCATCGTTCAGCGATTTAACCGGCCTTTCGTCTTCTTTCAATTCTCTAATTTTTATGGTTCCATTTAAGTATCGTTTTTCTCGGCACCAATTAATAAATGTTCTCAGATTCCTGATGTCTTTGTTAAGCGTTGTCCGTTTTACTTCACTGCCTCTTTCGAGAATAAACTTATCGATGCTATTTTGTGCAATCTGTTTTGAACTGAACTTTCCTATCAACCGTTCAAAGTGTCGGAGTGTAAGAGCAATTTCATAAAGCGTTGCTTCGGTGACCCCCTGGACCTTTTTGGATTCTCTATATTCTTCGACCATCTGCTTCCAACCTATAGTCACGATCCCTGTAAATACGTCAGAGTTGAGTTGGCTATACTTTAACTGGCAATAATGTTCAGCCAATTTCCTAGTAGGCAATGCTTTTGCTTTTCGTTTGCCACTTTCGTACCAGCCGACCCACCAACCTTTAACACCTTTTCTTTTATAGACCCAAACTTTTCTCATAATATTCATTCTATCGTAATTATAGGGGGCTGAATCAATGCAAAAAGATGGCTGAGATTCGAGCAAATTGGTAACAAAATGGTGACATGAATTAAAGTGTTAAAATTAAGTGAAATGTAAGGCTATATCTTACAAGAAGTTATGTAATGGCGGTGTTTCTTTGCATTAGTATGTTCAATCCGATGACCACCTTTTCTTTCAATTAGCCTTAAAATCCGCTTAAACGTCTTTATAGGCTACGGAAAAAGCCGCTTTTTATAGTGTCAAAAAACTCCCTCGCGTGCGTGCGCGCGCGTAAGGTATGCGAAAACTCGTTTTCAGTCCAAAAACGCCTTAGTTTTTTAGTGAACATCAACGAACTTGCCCGTCAAGTTTGGCCTCTATCGCCGCTATCCGTTCCTCTAATTCCCTGATTTCTTTATGCTTTAGAAAATGCTCTATGATGTCTTTCGCAGTCAGGCGTTTCAGCCTGTCGTCTTTGTGGTCTAACAGGCCAACAAGGGCTTCAACTGCTTTGGGCAGGCTTTGGGATAATACCCCGAAAGCCTCAGCCGCAACCTCGCTTGAACAACAACATTTAACAACAATCTTGGTCCTTGCTCAAAAGAATAGACAAACTATAATTTGTTGATTTTAGGCTCATTCTCTCTCCAGTATAATATTGACCGAACCGCCAAGAAGAGCCATTTTATTTTTTATTCGGTTTTTTAGGGCATTGTATTCCTTAATCGCCCCAAGCTTGCTCCCAAAGTCCGCGTTTTGTGTTATGAGAAAAGCCAACTGCTTGTCAACGTGCGCCTCGTTCAATACCACTTCGAGCAGTTCGTTGATATAGGCCAAAAGGTCAACATTAGTCAACAATCGCCAGGCACACGTTTTCGCCGATTGATAAGCCCCCCTTGTGCTTAAATCTATGCCATAAGCCTTAGCGTAGGCTTGTACTCCATTGCCGAAAAGCTCGCGCTCAGATGCGTAGAGCTTGCCGAACTTCCGTTGTAGAGGGTTTAGTTTGTCCCCTGCCGACTTTTTCTTTGTGGACTTTCTCTTTTTTTTCTTTGCCATTTACTTTTTCTCCGTCTTATGTGTTTGGACTAATGCTTTGATTGCAGCTTTGATATGCTCAGGCAGTTCCGGCCAAACTGCTACAATTTCCGCAAGGTCTGAGGGTAGGTTTTGTGCTTGATTTGTAGTCGATTTTGGGCTATTTTTGGATTTTGTTTGTAAGCTGGTTTATAAGCGATGTTTTGGCGGTGTTTTAAGTTCTTGTTTTTGCTGGTCTTGTGATTTTAAGGTGACGGTTTGCAAAACCGTTATTCGCCGGTTCGAATCCGGCCGCCGCCTGTTGTTTTACCCTCAATTTGCAACGGCCAATATTATGAGAGCAGATATCAATAATTGCGTTTTGGAATTGGTTGAGGGTGATATTACCGAAATGGAAACTGAGGCGATTGTCAATGCTGCCAATGCTCAGCTTATTTTGGGCGGCGGCGTGGCTGGGGCAATCAGGAAAAAAGGCGGGCCTCAAATCCAGGAGGAATGCAGCAAGAAAGGCGGGACTTTCGTAGGCGGGGCCGTCATAACTACCGCCGGCAACTTGAAAGCAAGATATGTAATACACGCTGTCGGACCCCGGATGGGCGAAGGAAACGAAGATGAAAAATTGAAGAACGCCACTTTGAACTCGCTTAAGCTGGCTGATGAGAATAAGCTAAAGAGCATTTCGTTCCCGGCAGTCAGCACCGGCGTTTTCGGTTTTCCCATCCAAAGATGTGCCGAAATAATGCTCAAGACAACTATTGATTATCTCAGAGGCCAAACCGGTCTGGAAAGAGTTATCTTTTGCCTGTTCGGTCAGGATGCTTATCAAGTCTTTGAAAACCAGCTAAAGCAGGAAGTCTCAAAATGAAGGCAATGTCTTAAACAATCCGCAATTGAAGAAAAACCTTTAGCGCTAATTGATTTGCCGGCTCCTGCCACTCGCTGCTCAAATCGCCATCGTCGTAACCATCGAGGAATTTTCGTTGGCCTGGGCCAACGAAGTCTTGCTTTCAATGAAGCACTCGAAAATCCGCGCTGCCGTCCTGAGAATCTGCGACTAAAGAATTTTGGTCCGTAGAAGCTATCTAATAAAATTGGTTAGGGTTATTATCTATACAGCCGACCGCCGCCTCCGACACTCGTTGGTAGCTTTAGTTGCACATTCTTTACACCACACTGCCAATCCATCTCTGCACCAGCGGTTCTTGTAAAACTCGCTCTCATCTTTCCACCGCTTACAGATTGTGCATTTCTTTTGTTTGACGCCGTCAACAACCCTGTGGCACTGCTCATATCTACGGTATTTTCCCGCGCTTGTCCTGTTTGCGCGATAATACTTGTGGGCATATTCACACTCGCACTTTTTACACCAGGGCCTTAGTCCGTCTTTGCGGCTGCGTTGTATGCTAAACTCGCTCTCATCTTTCCATTTTTTGCACTTACCGCATCGCTTCATTTTTAGTCTTACCCTTTTAGTCTATGCCGACGCGTTCGATTTCGGCTTTTCCATAGATGTTAGTGTATCTTATAAAGTAGTAAATGGCAATAATTGGCGATTTTTTCGAAAGGGTAAAAATGAAATAAGAAAATTTCCAGTTTTTTGCATCTTCGCCCCTCTCATTCGTCTTTATTGTGGAAATAGGTGAGGAACCTCCTTGCTAATCACTTATGGGTAATAATCAAGAAAAGGCGGAAAACAGCAAAAATTAATGGAACAGATACTAATCTTTGCGCATCCTATTAGTGAATTACGAGGGAATTTTAAGGAAAGCACAGAAAATGAAAGAGACCATCCTCTTAAATCTCATCATCCTTTTAACTGCATCGGCCCCAGCGCCGGCAGCAACTCGCCTCGTTCCAAGCGAGTATCCCACCCCCGTGCTTTCTTGCGAAAGCAGGAACGGGGGGGATATTGTTATCGTTATGGAGGGAACGTAGTTTGAAAATATCGATTTTGGTGGCAAGAATTTTGACGTTCTTTCACTAAAAGTCTCGGACAAGCAGTGGTATAATTAGGATGTCGTGTATGGTTTTGCTTGGAGGTGGAATTAATGCAAAGGCTGATATTCTTCTTGGTGTGGCTGATTTTGGTCAGTCCTTGTCGCGCGGAAATAATCATCGTCGATGACGATGGCCCCGCGGATTTCAACAATATCCAGGCCGCAATCGAATATTCCAGTGATTGGGATACTATATATGTCTTCCCCGGCATATACACCGGCCCCGGCAACCGCGATATAGACTTTCTCGGCAAAGTCATCACCGTACAGAGCGTTGCCCCTGACGACCCATATATAGTCGCGGAGACAATAATTGACTGCAACGCGAGCGCAAGTGATAAGCACCGTGGATTTATTTTCCAAAGCGCCGAAGACGGCAATTCTGTCCTTGCCGGCTTCACGATTATCAATGGGTATGAGACAGTTGGTGGGGGAATATACTCCAATTGGAGCAGTCCGACAATTACCAACTGCGTCATCACCGGCAACACAGGCTCGGGTACTGGGGGCGGTGGAATTGGATGCGAGGACGCATACCCGACCATCAGCAACTGCACGATTAGCTACAACAACGGACTTCCCCGCGGGGGGGGGCATTTATTGCGACTATGAAGAAGTCATTAGCGGTGCTGTTAACATAAACAACTGCACATTCATCGGGAATTCGGCTGTAAGCTACGGCGGCGCGATAAAGGGCTGGGGCTCCACCAGTGCAATAACCAACTGCACGTTCGTGTGGAACATTGCCGGCGACAGCGGCGGCGCCTTGGCATATTGTTCGGGAGCCATTACAAACTGCATTTTCATTGCAAACTCGGCTGGCGGAGACGGTGGAGGTGCGTATAACAGCTACAGCTTTACAAACTGCACCATCGTCGGGAACTCGGCTGGCGGCTATGGAGGTGGAATATTCTGTCGTGGTTGGTGGGGCATTTGGGCGGAGACCAACAGCTACGCGGCGTATGGGTACGCCCCAACATTGACTAACTGCATCGTTTGGGGCAACACAGACCGCGCTGGGACAGGCGAGTTCTCTCAAATTTACAGCGAGTGGCTATATGTAACATTCAGTTGTATACAGGATGACGACCCCAATGATGAGGACATTCCCTTCGGCGGCGAGGAAAATAACAACATCGATGATAATCCGATGTTCGTTCGTGAGCCTAACGACAGCGGAGATGGCTGGGGCGACGACCCCTGTACACCTGATGTGAATGAGGGCGCAAACGACGACTTCGGCGACCTGCACCTGCAAAGCGGTTCGCCCTGCATAAATACTGGCCAGTCCTGTATCTGGCCTGACCCAGAGAGCGTGGACATAGACGGTCAGCCGCGCATTATGGGGCTAATCGTGGATATGGGCGCAGACGAATTCTTTATGCCGACAGTTGTCGTCACTAAACCCGAAGGAGGCGAAGTCTGGGTCAACGGCAGTTTGCATGAGATTACGTGGTACAGTCACATCTATGAAGGGCCTGTGGATATCTTATTCAGTGAGAATGGGGGGAGCGATTGGGAGACGGTTGAAAGTAACTTGCCCGACACAGGCAGTTACATCTGGTATCTGCCTGATATAGTTGATTCCAATAGGTGTTTGGTTTCGGTTCTTCCCAATGTCCCTGACCCCAATATTGTCTGCATCGATAGCGGCCTCTTTACGATTCACCCCGATTTCCTGTACCCGGCGGTTCCGTCGAAGTGGAAATCGCTCGGCGGCGATTTTAGGCGGGCCGGTTTAAGCGAAGACTATGGTCCGGAACTGGGCTGTGTCAAATGGCAGTTCGATACTGATGGAGCAGTATCGGCAAGCATTACTATCGGCGCAGGCGATAGAGTGCATATCGCCTGCGAGGACGGCAAGGTTTACACGCTTGACATCGACGACGGCTCGCTTCTCTGGAGTTATGATACAAACTCGCCTCTTATCAGCGCACCAACCGTAGGACCTCGTGGTACGGTGTTTGTCGGAAGTGAAAATGGAAAGCTGTATGCGATTAGCATTGGCGGCACTTTGCGGTGGACGCACACGACCGATGGATTCATTTATTCATCCCCAGCGGTGTCAGCAGAAGGCCAGGTATATGTCTGCTCCCAGGACGGTTCGCTTTATGCATTGGGCGAGGATGGCAGCGAGCTGTGGAGCTTCGAAACGGACGATGTCGGAGTAATTGGCAGCGCGATTTTTGCCTCTCCCGCAATAGGTGCCGACGGTACGGTTTATATAGCCGGATTATACGACCCCAATTTGTACGCACTGGACCCGAACGATGGAAGTATAAAATGGGTCTGCAATTTTGCGTCCGGCGGCTGGCCTTTTGCCTCACCAGTTGTAGCAGCGGACGGGACAATATACCAGACGTTGCTGTTTGACCCCAATCTCTATGCAATCGAACCCAATACCGGCACTATTATTTGGTCAACAGATTTGGCTGACCCGGAGTCCGGCTGGTTTGATTCCGGGCATACTAACAGATACGTGGACAGCTTGTCCGAACCAGTATTGGGACCTGACGGCACAATTTATGTAGCCTTCAATGACCCATATCTACGCGCGGTTGACCCCAACGGCAGTATCAAGTGGGTGACCCGGCTGGGAGTGACGGACGGTTTTACCTTGACCATCGGCAGTGATAGCTTTGTCTATGCCGCCGACAACGATGGGTATCTCAGTGTCGTTGATGCGAATGGCTGCGAAGCCGCCAGGTTTCAAAGCGACGGTGGGCTAATATTCCCCGTTGTGTCAGCAGACAACACAATCATAGTCAGTGATGCAAACAGCAAAATATGGGCGGTTAGCGGTGATGGCTGTCAGGGCCGGGCATACGAGCTGCACAGAGCTGAGGACCTCGATGGAAGTCTTTTTGTGAACTTTATGGATTTCGCTTTGTTGGCGGTTGATTGGCTCGCTTGCAATGACCCCGGCCCGCCCTGTGAGGCTCTTGTCTGGGACGGAACATATTTCGCGGGTGACATAGACAGAAATCTTTACGTTGACTTTGCTGACCTGGCAGCAATGGCAAATCGATGGCTCAGTGGAGATTGAAACACAAGTTTGGGCATAAGAATGTAAAATCAAAAACTGCTTTTGCGAAAGACCGGATGACAGGAAAATATTTATGAAAAGAAAAGGCATTACATTAACGGAGCTGTTAGTTTTGATTGTGGTCACTACATTGTTAGTGGGTGTTTTGACGCCTGGTTTGAACAGGTCAAGGCAAATGGCCGTTCGACTGCTCTGCGCAACGAATCTGCGTGGTATCGGCTCTGCAATGGCAATGTATGCCCGCGATAACGAGCACGAATATCCGCTTGCAGGTGGTCCAGGGGCTATTTGGGGCAGCCATGGAGTTATAATGATGTTTTTTGCCGAGGATGAAGAGGACGCTTTTCAAGGCGGTTTTGCAACCATTACATCCTGCTTCTATCTTATGGTAAAGTATGGTATTATAGGGCCGAAGCAGGTTGTTTGCAAGGGTGATGAAGGTATCAGAGTCTACAAACCTACTGATGCGTTTATGCCTCCCCCGAAAACCCTTTCTGGAGCTTGGGACTTCGGCGGCGGTAGAATGGTTTGGCCGGGCGATTGCGTCAGCTACTCCTATCATATGCCTCTTAATATAGACGACGAGACCCCAGGTTTCCCCATCTCGGCAGCAAGCAGGGAGGACAGTCCTGTTTGTGCAGACAGGAATCCTTTTCTGGACAAGAATGTTTTTGACCCCCACGTTGGTGACAATTCGAGGTCACACCAGGGAAAGGGACAAAATGTTCTGTACAAAGGCGGCCATGTGAACTTTGAGGAAACTCCGAGAGTCGGCTTAAACGAGGATAACATTTGGACGTATGGCGGCGACCCTGATTTCGGTGGGGGTGATCCGAACGGTACGCCGCCTACACACGCGGGAGATGGTGTGCCGGTCGGTGTCAATGATGCGTACCTGGTAAATGAGATACAGCACTAACCGTCGTAAAGAGCATGGTCAATTTTTTATTTCTGACATCTTTACACTCGACGATCCTGTTCAGTAAGGCCTAACAAAACCGCAAAATACGTCGAATATTCGCCAGACTATATCTGCGTGCAACATCTATGTGGTGGCATTAGCAAGGCTGTAAAGTCAACTTTATCGACTTGAACATATCTTGCCGGAACTGGCCCGAATGCAACCTTGACCCGTCAGAAGTCTGCTGGGAGTGTTCGCCACCTTACGCTCTCACTGCTCGGCTTGGCTGCTGTGATGGTGAGAAGGAAACGCCAGAAAGGTTGAATTTTTAAGCCAGATTTGATACTGTATTGGAAAGCAGCCTCAATGGCGTAGTTGAGCTGATATTAACTTCAAATGCGTGCTATAAATTGAAGGAACAAACAATGTGGTTGAAAAGTTGATTTATTCTTATTTCTTTTTACAAATGCAGGCTGGGATTTTCTTGGCGAAAGTGCAAAAGGAACGGAGGAAATTTGAGGCAAGGCCGCTGGAAAGAGGCTACCCAGTATTTGCCTCCTGTGTTTACGAGAAGATAGTGACCAATTTTTGAAGGAGACAAAAATGAAGAAACCTGTTGTCATTGTATTGTTGTCGATGCCATTCCTTCTGTTCGCAGGCTGCGCTGCGGAGAAGAAGGCCGTTGCTATACGCTCTGAGAACCGACAGAATCTCATGAAACTGAGAAAGGGAATGACACGAGAGGAAGTTCTGACACTAATGGGTGACAAGATTACCACCGTAAACATTGGCAAAAGTGCCCTGGCTATTACGAATCCTTTCAAGAGCAAGGTCATACGGGCTAATGACCGTGAGTATAAAATCTTGTATTACTACACACACTATGACCAAAAGGACTGGCCTTTCAAAAGATTCGTTGTCCTTGACCGTGAGTTAACCCCGGTTGTTTTTGAAGATGATAAGCTTATCGGCTGGGGAAATGAGTTTCTTACAGAAACGATTCCGCCTGAATAGATAAGAATCTACTCGGAAACAGGGGCTTCTCTACCTAAGGATACGAGGGACCCACGCTCTTGCTGCTCGGCTCGGGTGCGGTGATGGCGAGAAGGAAACGCTGAACAGCCCTTATTCTCTTGACCTCACCAAGAAAAGGGCTATAATGTATTTGTTTGAATACCTTTTTGAAAGGGAAGATTATGACATCGAGAAAGTATTGGATTTTGGCGGTGGCAGCAGGGATTTGTGTTGTCGTGATTTTGGCAGTCAAGGTTCGCCGTTATACATCGCACGTCGTTGACTCGGGAGCCTATCAACCTGTAGAGCAAGATGTGACTGAGGAGCAAGTTGAAGATATGCCCGGGCCTTTAAGCGATGCTAACCTTCATAAGGCGGATATATCATCTGATTCGGAGGAGCCTGCTTTTGCGAAAGCGTTTAACAGAACAAGCCATAAACGGTATTCTTCAATCCAGTCGGCCATTGATAGCGCCACTGACGGTGACGTTATTGAAGCAGCTGCCTGCACACACTACGAGAGCATTGATTTCAAAGGTAAGTCTATCACAGTGCGGAGTTTCGACCCGGATGATTGGGACGTAGCGGAGAAGAC
>Ga0114918_10001130_pt1 | contig 23691 bp, 14 predicted proteins | sample LantaG_FD_87015 | JGI IMG/M metagenome (GOLD analysis project Ga0114918, IMG submission 87015) | Deep subsurface microbial communities from Baltic Sea to uncover new lineages of life (NeLLi) - Landsort_02402 metaG | ecosystem: Environmental > Aquatic > Marine > Oceanic > Sediment | place...
GCCGACAGGGCGTTCTGCGAAGGAATGAATCATGTTGTCTGGCATACATCCTCGCATCAACCACCGGAGGCCGGAATACCAGGTTGGGTTTATGGCGCCGGAAGCCATTTGACACCTAATCTAACATGGTGGTCTAAGGCTAAGCCTTTTATCGATTACCTGTCTCGATGTTCTTTCATGCTGCAGCAGGGGCTGTTCGCAGCAGATGTATGTTACTACTACGGGGACCAGGGTTCTAATTTTGTACCTGCTAAACACATTGATCCGTCACTCGGATATGGTTACGACTACGATGTAGCAAATCCGGAGGTTATTCTAAGCCGGATGAGCGTTAAGGATGGCCGCTTCACCCTGCCTGACGGGATGAATTACGAACTGCTGGTTTTGCCGGACCGGAAAGATATGAACCTGCAAGTCCTGCAGAAAATCAAAGAACTCGTAAAAGCCGGCGGTACAGTGGTCGGCCCCAAGCCTGCGCAATCGAACGGACTTACCGACTATCCCATTAAAGATCAGCAGGTTAAACAGCTTGCCGATTTGCTATGGGGAAACTGCGATGGGAAAAATGTGTTTGAGCATCGATATGGCAAGGGGAATATCATCTGGGGCCGATCCCTGCGAGAAATCCTTTTGGCACGCGGTATCGGTCCTGACTTCCATTATATCAGTGACAAGGATGCTGCGGATCTGGATTTCATTCATCGGCGAACTCCGGAAGCGGACATCTATTTCATTCGCAACAGGAAGAATCGCCGGGAATTTGTCAATGCTCACTTCCGGGTCTCCGCCAGGTCGCCCGAACTTTGGCTGCCCGATACGGGAACCATCCTGCAGCAGCCGGTTTATGAGCAAACATCCGAAGGTATTCGTGTTCCATTGCAGCTTCCTCCTATGGGATCGCTTTTCGTCGTGTTTCGTAAACCAATTATCCGGCCTCATCTGGTTTCATTGGACCCCGGAATCAATGCGACAATAGTTACCGAAAGAGAAGCCCGAGTTACTGCTTTTGAAAACGGTTCCTACAAAGTGAAAACATCGGATGGGCGAACTATTAAATTCGAAATAGACCAGATTCCATCGGCCCTTCAAATAACCGGTCCCTGGGATGTCAATTTCCCTGCCGGATGGGGAGCGCCGGATTCCGCGACATTCGCGGAACTGAAGTCCTGGACCGAGCATGAAAATCCCGGCATTCGTAATTTTTCAGGCACAGCTTGTTATAAAAGAGAGTTTGGAATCCCCCGGCAGTGGTTCAAAAATGGCAGGAAGATTTATCTCGACCTTGGCAAACTCTGGGCTCTCGGGAAAGTTACCCTAAACGGCCGTTCGTTAGGTGTTGTCTGGAAACCGCCCTATCGGATTGAAATCACTAAAGCTGCCAGAGCCGGCCAAAACAAGTTCGAAATTGAAATCACCAACACCTGGGCTAACCGCCTCGTGGGTGATGCGAACTTGCCGCCGGACCAACGTTATTGCAGAACGAACATCACGGTTTCAGGAACACCGGGAATACCATGGAAGGATATCCCGTTGCGACAATCGGGCCTGATTGGGCCGGTTGAATTAGTACAAGCTGTTGAAAAGACAATTTCACTAACTAAACAATGATCTATCGAGCAAAGACGATAAGATTCTACTTCACGAACAATACGTTTCATTGTTCCATTGATAACCTTGCGATATATCAGCGATAGCTACTAACCAATAGGTAACGTCCATTGAAAACAATTGCATTTTCTGATGTTTTTGTAATGCCTTTTTCAATAAAGGTTTATGAAGACGGCAATCTTCAAAAATAGGCAGATAACAGGTTTTCTGGTTGTAGGTAAGTTGTAGTCGCCGACGAACGAAAATTGGGCCATTCTGCATATCCTCAGGTGATGGGAAAGGATAGTAAGACTACGATGGAATCCCAAGTCAGCAATTTCCTCCTGGACTACTGCGTGCTCGTGGCCAAGACACAGTGCTCATGACTGATTTTCATGCCCGGATGGAGTTTATGGTATGGACAGAGGGCTTACAAACTGGGCATCAACCCAGGCAGTTCGCGTTGCCAGCCAATCCTTGAGATGATTTATCTCCCCTTGAAAACTTCCAAAACGAGGAGATACGTTGGGCCATCTATTAAAGTTCCGGACCTGTGCCTCCTTCAACTCGTTGGCCATCGAGTCTATGAGGGTGTTGATATTTTCGGTGCTAAAGTGTCCTCGCCTCAATTCAAACCACCGATCGATATACTTCTGCCAGAAATCAGGGTCCTCAAAAAGTCGATCCCACCAGATATAATTCAGATAATCGGTCCCATCTCCGGTTCCGTGCCAACTCTCTGGATTATTGTCGCGACCATCGGTAGAATCGAGAGATCGATCAAAGTCCCAGAGTGGTCCCATTTCGAGTTTGCCGTTACGCGTTTTATGCAGATGTGTACTTAGGCGAAGGGCGTCCACATTCATGGCAAGCATATTTAGCAGGTTGTGGTCTATGAAGGAAGCTACATTGATGAATCGGGCATAACCAATCTGGGGATCCGTAAAACTTGTCCCGTAGAGAGCATCTTCAAAATCGTCCAGATAGCCTCTGATCCATGCTGACTGTGCCGCAGTGATTTCAACCTCTTTTGGCTCCACGTAACACAGTGTCCCATCACCATATGTTGGGTTTCCTCTGGAAGTACGAAAACCTGAGTCACCTGAGTCAGGCCTGTCGATTTTCAGCATGTACCCACCTGTGATCTTAGGCTCAGTACTGTCCCATGGCTTGAGCTTTTCCACATTAACGCGTTCATCGCCTCGCTTGATTTTCTCCATGAATATATAGATCCCGACATAATCATCCGATGATACCTTGCCGCTACCCGTGTTAAGGTACATCTCGACAAATCGGGTGCGAACCGCATACCTTCCGATCTGATTACTCAATTCAAACATGAAGGCATTATTAATGAGAGCGCGATCAAAGTTGTAAGGAGCATATAATATCCAATCGGATTCGGCAGGTAAGCCGAAAATTGAAACCTCTTTATCCTGAGCATCTTCATCCCATACTTCGAAACCGTACGAATGCTTGGGTACCCCCGCCGTACTTCTGCCACGAGTCTTGATCCCACCCCACCCGGCAAAATCAGCCGGATCAGTAATGTGCGCGCGACCATCCACATCAGTATCAATGAAAACAGAAGAAATCCTTTTGTAAACTCCATAGATTATACTCTGGCGATTCGTATCAACTATGACAATCGGCAGGTCGGAACTGAAGCTCTGAACATCATTAGCCAACGCTATGTAAGTATGGCTGACCACATGGCTTGGTGCCTTTCCAGTCTCATATGTGCGGGCTTGTACATCGACTGTATTGCTGATTGAGACAGGGCCGGTATATTGTCTTGATTTTTCAGTTGGCTTGGTTCCATCGAGTGTATAGCGGATTTGGGTACCGGCAGAAGAGACCGTTAATCCCAGGGAAAAAGAATTTGTAAACGTCCCGCCCAAATGGGAAAACAGCGGACTTTCAGAAATGCCGGAGAATCCTTGGGTATTAGCCTTACCTGGAGTGGAATTAGTAAAAAACTGCTTCTCATTCGCATAGAAACCGTAGGATATATCCTCCTCCTGTGGTGGATAACCGTATTTGTTTTTATCGTACCTGTATTCTTTATAGTCGTGTGCTATTTCTCCATTCGGATTCACCAGAGCCAGATATTCCCCCTCTCCATCCAGTTTGAAGTTAGTGTGATAACGCCCGTAATCATCCTGATATGGATAATTTTCAGGGTGATCAACCTCTTCAATACTCGATGCATAGACAACCAAGTACCTATCGGGTTCCAGAGACACATCGGGAAAAGGCCACTTGGTCAATTCACTATCTTTATCCGTCAGGTTCCAACCTTTCAGATTTATCGATTCCGAACCGGCATTATAAATCTCAATCCAGTCCGAAAAAACTTCTTTGCCTTCGACATTAGTTGGATATGTGCCATTGTTGACCGCCATGATTTCGTTAATCAGTAGAGCAGAATCCGGAAGTTGAGCATATGTTCCACGATCAGTAGTCATCTGATTTTTATGAATTTGGACCATCTTACTTGGGGGTCTGATCCAGTTACCTGCAATATTAAACTCCACTGTATGAATCCCCGGGATAAGGTTTTTCACTAAGTCGTTACTGTCTTGCCAGATTCCACCATCCAACCGCCACTGTGCGCCGTCAGCAACGACTTCCGCCGGAGAGATAATTACCCGAAGGGAACCGGTCCAGTCCTCTTGCCAGTTTTCTGCTAAAAGGGCAAAATCAATCAGATTGACACCATCATTACCCGCCAGATCGGCACATCCAAGGGGGTAACCCGAGCAGCCTGGAGGATTCAACCATTGCTCGACAAAAGCCACCAAGTCAGAAAAATTGACTTTGCAGTCCCCGGACAAATCACTTAGCGGACAATCCGGCTCAAGAACCATAATGGTTATGAAATCATTGCCCTCTTGACCACGTTCATCCCAGACCTGAAGCTGTAGTTCATAGACACCGGGCTCAGGAAATAAGACCTGTGCATTGGATTTTGTTTGGGTATCCATAAAATCCGCACTTGGTTGCCCCAGAGATGACCAGAGAATTGTTAAATAATCTGGATTGGTTTGGCTTATGTTACATGGGTCATCATCATAAATAGTAGGATATAACGGTAAGATAGTGTTTCCAACACCCTTCCAGGTGATTGTCTGATCATCACCAGCATCAACATCGGGAGGCAATCCACCAACTGGGCTTCCCAATAGTTCGACTTCGGCAATCTGCATACTATTCACAGATCCACCTACCGGGCCTCGAATGGCCGTGAATAAGAGTTGATAGTGAACGTACGCCGTTTTATTGTGGAACGTAATCGGGGTTGTGTTCTTGGTAAGCCGCGGCCACGCCGTCCCTTGCATGAAATCGACGATATTGCCACTGACAATCAACGTATAAGGCCCATCTATGCTCTCATTAGAACCAGAAAGTTCAAATGCAATCGGATCACGACCCGGAGCGTCATTCGCTGTTGTGAAAGTCAAGCCAGTGACGATACTACCACCGATAGACGTTGTAACCTGGAAACCAGTGGGACCCACATCGGGATTAAAATCTCCTTTGAAATGCAGATACTTCGTCCTCGTGTCATCATCGATTGCCAAGGAAGGTGCTTCATTGGCCGGCCAATCGCTATCGTTTGGAACACCACGGATAGTATCACCCGGTGCGGTAATGTCGGCTTGTGCCGTTATTTGACCCAACAGTAGAACAATCGCTAATAAAAAACAAACTCTTTCTATTCAATCACCCGCTTCTAAAGTCTTACCTATTGTTTCAATTATACAGTCCATAAATCTCCAAATAGAGCTATAGTCTGAGATATCCCAGTTACACTTACTCAGCAACGCAATAGAGCCTTACTCCAATATAATACCAAATCCTTCCTAAAAATGTAAGCTTTTTCAAGCTGCGTCTATAAGAAAAGACCTTCTAACAAATGCTTGTTCTCTGTACAGCACGGCCAGTTCATGGACTTTTCAAAGAACTCTTATAATAAATCCAGAGGTTCTACATTGGTCCGATGTTCGGTTGACAAGCGCAACATCAACGACCTGTTGATATTGGAGAACTTGTGGAACAAGCGTTCTTGTCGAATTGGCGTATAACGAGATGTGTCAGCGATAAATCAATCTTCCGGGGGATCTGGAAATTGAAAATCGACGGTCATTAACAGATGGTCGCTCAGTTTGCTGTCGGCAGCATCCACACTCAATTGATTGAGTTCTGTTTGATTCAACAACTCGGAATCGAGTATGAATCCATTTCCGGGAATAAGAGTCTTGGCGCTGTAGACAATATAATCCAGCTTACCCGGCGAAAAGGAGGCACGCGATCCTCCTCGCCATGTAACAATCGATTCGCCGATCAAGTTAGGTATCAGCCAATCTTTCAAGCCGTGAACCTTCTTGTCGATGATCAAATCCAAGGGTGTTCTGGATCCGACCAAATTGAAATCGCCGACAATTACTATTGCTGGTTTTGTGCCGGTTGCTTCATCTTTACTATATTGCACCTTTTGAATTTTATCGATCACGGCAATAATATCATTCGCCTGCCGGATGCGAAGTCGATCCTCCTCGCTGTCGATATATCCCATAGCTTTCAGATGAACATTAATAATGAATAAGTTGTTTTCGGCCAGGCTGATATACGTTACCGCGTAACTATCATTTATTGACGACAAGGCTTTCAGGGGATACTTCGATGCAATAACATTGCCGTGCACTTTGTGGATATGCCATTTTTTTTCATTTTCCAACGGCATTAGGCGTTTGAGAATCTCACCGTGGCCCTCGGTTTTCCATTCCTCCTGAAAACAATAGACGTCACCGTTGACGGAATTCAATAGACGGCCCATGGCGTCTGCACGATTAGGATCGCTCAAACCTTCGAAATATGTATTGAAACTGACTATCCGCACATCGGTTCCGGTTTTGCGGCGATGGGATCGACGCTTGGGAATTTCCGAAGGCTGCGAAAATGTAAAGTCAACCGGGGCACTAAGCTCATCGGAGCCGCCAAATTGAATGCTTATAGCATCGCCACAATTCACATTGAATCGGCCCAAGTCAATTTGTATTTCGAATTCATTCTGGGCATAAGTCGGCCCGACAATGTACTTCAGACTATCCCAGGGAATTCGTTCCTTTAAGCTGTCGTTTAGAAAGGCCTGCCTGCCTCTGGTATCGAAAACCAGTTCTTGATTTTCCGGCAGATCAATTATGACTAATAAAGTTCCTTCAGCCTCCGGACCGTTTTGGAGGTTCAGGAGGCCGGTTGTGTCGAATCGAAGATAGAGGATAGAGCCCTGGCTTGCGGCATATACTTTGGTAATATCAAACGCACCTTTGGCGTCTCCCCTGGGATCGCATGCACATACTTTGACATCTTTCCAGTCTTGAAATGCCCCGTCAATTCTAATGACCGTTGCTGATAACTTGCCTATCAGTATCAGTGAAAAAGTAATAACAAACAGACAGGTGTGAATCTGTCTACAGCGCCAAGATTTTCCGTTTAACACCTCTGAAGACACTTTTAGGCCTTTCAATTCCACTCGACATTTCAAATCAGCATTCCAACAATACATGCGGTCGTAAAAGCAGCTAACGTGCCGCCGACCATAGAGCGTAAACTCAGTTGGGCGATGTCCTCCCGGCGGGACGGGACCATGGAACCAATGCCGCCGATCTGGATGGCGACGGAGCCGAAATTTGCGAATCCGCATAGTGCGTACGTTGCGATCGTGAATGAGCGTGGACTCAACTGGTCACGCAGCTTCACAAGATCCATATAGGCAATGAACTCGTTTAGCACGGTCTTTTCGCCAAGGACGGAGGCGACCTTAAGCACATCCTCAGTCCGGATCCCCATGACCCAGGCCAATGGGCAGAATACCCACCCGATAATTTTCTGAAAGGTCAAGACAGATGTCTCAGATAACTCGGCAGCGGCCTCAGCGCCGCTCGCCAGGTAAATCACGAAGAACTGGCCTCGCTCGAGGCCCCAATTGATTAAGGCGATCATACATACGAACGCCAGCACCATAGCGCCGACATTAAGAGCCAATTTCAAACCTACTGAGGCGCCGTTGCACGCTGCATCGATGACATTGCGCCCCTGTCGCGGCACCTCCACTCGAACCTGTCCCTTAGTTGGCGAAACCTCCCGTTCGGGCACCATGATCTTGGCGATTACAAGTGACGCCGGCGCCGACATAATCGATGCAGCCAATAAATGCCCCGCATCAATACCAAGACCGACATACGCCGCCATAACACTGCCCGCAATGGTGGCCATCCCCCCTGTAAGCATAGCCATAAGCTCCGAACGCGTCATGGATTCCAGATAAGGTCGAACCATCAGCGGGGCCTCGGTGTGCCCCAGGAAAACATTGGCTGCCGCCGCCAGTGACTCCGAGCCGGATACATCCATCACACGCACCATGGACCAGGCCAACACTTTGACAATCTTCTGAATCACGCCCCAATGAAACAGAACGGCAGTTAGACATGAAAAGAAAACAATCAGCGGCAATACCGAGAACGCGAAATAATGTTCCCGAAACCCTTCTCCGAACAGAAAGGCCGATCCTTCGTTCCCGCATGCAATGATTCCATTTACAAACCGCTGCAGCGCGGCAAAGACCACACGCCCGGGAGCCGTCTTCAGGATCAGCAATGCAAAGACCAGTTGAAACAGCATGCCGGTCAAGATCAGTCGCACATGAACACGCTTGCGGTTTTCCGATAGCACCCATGCCAGGGCCAACATCACCCACAGCCCTAAAAAGCTAATCAGCCTGGGCATTATGTCTTGCATCATTTCACCTCTTTGCATAAGTCGCCGGCTGGTACACGCGGCCGCCCGTTCGTATTGTTTCGGCTCTGATTATAAACCATGGCAGGATACTACCACAAGAGCGTGATATTTCAATGGTTGTCGCTATGATTACGCACCCTTTGGCTGGCGCAAGTATAAATTATTTTGGTTTTGAAATCATCTCCAGGATTTAAGCTAAATATCTGTCATATGTCACTTGAGTTTTATCTCCTGCGATTGAGACTTCTAATATCTTATGAACATTTATGCCTGTTTCTTCTTTAATCCTATGAATTCCTCTGTATTCTTTCTTTTCCACTGCAGAGACCGCTCCTTCTATATAGACATCATTATTTCGAAGCAAGTTGATTAAACCTATTAAAGTTCCTCCGCTGCTTACGGTGTCTTCAATGATATAAACGGTGTCGCCCCGCTGAATCCCATATGGGTATAGGTTACCTTCATGATATTCCATAGAAAAAGCAGTTCCCCGCGATTCGGGCCCTGGAAACCATTTTACTCCAGCAATCGACATATTTGTGTATAGTGAGACCGCACCCAAAATGTGTGAGCACCTATCAAATTCTGAGACTATTTTATCTATTTGTGCTCTTGGAATATACTGACCAATCTTAAAAGCTGTTTCTCTAAGGAGGTTTGCTTGAGTGGATGGATACTGTTCACTTAAAGGAACAATCATAAACTGCACTTCTTTTCCTTCCGGACTCGTTATTGCAACTAAATCTTTTCCCTCATATGAAGAATGTAACAAATTCTCCGAAACATCAATTTCCGGATTGTCGCAATACTTAGTGAAACGACAGTTGGCTGTTTCCACCCTGCTTCTTCTGCCGCCAACTTCAACGGTGAGTAATGATTTAATGCTCCGGTCTGATAAGTTTGCTCTTCCAAAGCTTTTGCCACCGTATGTTTTTTCAGCTAAGACGTATATTTCATCAATAGTCGCTCCTCTTGCTTCTATGAGGTTAATTAATGTTCCAAGCGTTTCGCCTCTGTCTAAAACGTCGTCGACTATAGTGACTTTGTCGCCGGATTGCACACCCTGAAGGACAAGACGGCCTCCTCTATAATGTGCATTTTCGCCAAAATATGGAATAAGCTTATCCGCCAATTCATCCGAAGTCCAACGGGCAATTGCAATATCATTTCCATTAAGAAAAGAAAGTGCGCCTGCAATATGGCCTGCACCATGTTCTTCAGTTACAATTTTCCTGTTGGGTTCTATGGAGCTTGCAAGGATTGATGCGCAAACTCTCAGGGTCTCGGGGTCTAATCTTGGAGTTAACTCTGATATTGTGCTAAGTATTCTTTTTCTGCCATCATTTGCCGCAATAGTGGGCTGGTCATCATATGCCCGAATAAATTTATGCATTATTCCACCATGCTTCTGATTTAATATTATCTACCGGTTCCAGCATCATAATGATTATGCAGCCAGGCCGAAGTTACTACAAGATAAGTTAAACAGGTGACACGATTCAAAGTAATCTCATAGTCATTTGTTATTAAAAACAAGTTTTATCAAAAAGGCAATATTAAAAGGGAAAATTGGTCTATAGTCGATAGAGAGATGGAAACTACGGATCTGTAAGATCTGGAAATGATGTGGCTGGCAATTGGCGAATCGCCATAAGCAAAGAAATCTTTTGCTTGCACACGTCACTTATATTACACTTCCTGCGACAACAGAATTATTGGGGCAAAGTATGAAGAAAGGAATACTAATAGGCATCGCCGGCGCCTCCGGTTCAGGTAAAACACTTATTGCTAACAGCATAATTGAAAGCCTTGGATCAGATAAGGCGGTGATAATTCAGGAAGATTCATATTATAAGGATCTATCCAATGTGCCATATGAGGAGAGGGTGGGCAGAAACTTCGACCATCCCGATGCATTCGATCACGATCTCCTGGCCAAGCATTTGTTGCAACTGTTGAATGGCGAGGCTGTCTCGCATCCCATTTATGATTATAAGCTCCACACCCGCTCGAAAGAAACAAAGACCTTGGGGCCAGGTATCTTGATCATTTTGGAGGGCATTTTGGTTTTTAGCAAGGCGCAACTGCGCGAGCTAATAGATTATCGAGTGTTTATCGACACGCCTCTGGATATCTGTTTTATTCGTCGCTTGAAACGCGATATTGAAGAAAGAGGACGGACCGTGGATTCTGTTATCAAGCAATATACGGAAACGGTTCGACCTATGTATCTTCAGTTTACTGAACCTTCGAGACAATATGCAGATATCCTTATCTTCGGAGAGGGGAAGAATTCCAAGGCTGTTGATTTTTTGATAACCAAAATCAATGCTCTGCTTCATAATAGCCATTAATAGGACCCAATCAGGAACACACTATGGCGAAAAAGAAGAAAGTCACAAAAGCTTACGACAACCTCGAATTCTTACATGGTCGCTCGGCTCGGCATCTGCGAGTCCTGGCGGAATTTATCGAACCCGAAGAGCGTTTGAGAAAGCACGGCATTCGCAACACAATTGTCTTCTTCGGTTCGGCGCGGTCTGTCGATAATCGTACTTTCAGAAAGCAAACACCGGATAGTACGGCACTGCCTGAAAAAGCCATCCGTGTGAGTAACGCGCATGAATCCTGTATCGAACTTGCGAAACGCATCACGGACTGGTCGCTGAAGATAAAGGAGCCGGCCAAGCGGTTTTATGTCTGTTCCGGCGGGGGTTCCGGTATCATGGAAGCGGCGAACAAAGGTGCAAAACTGGCGGGCGGAAAATCTATAGGCTTTAATATTACTCTTCCTCTTGAACAGTTTCTGAATCCTCATATTACGCCGGAGCTTCGTTTTAACTTTCATTACTTCTTCATACGTAAGTTCTGGTTCCTGTACTATGCCAAAGCGCTGATCGGTTTCCCGGGCGGTTTTGGCACCATGGACGAGGTTTTTGAGATGCTTACCTTATTGCAAACCAGGAAGATCCAAAAACAGGTCCCCGTCGTACTCTTCGGCCGGACGTTCTGGAACGAAGTCATTAATTTTAAAGCCTTGCAGGAATATGGCGTCATCGGGCCGCTTGACTTAAAACTCTTCAAGATTTTAGACCATGTCGATGAGGCCTTCGAGTATATTACCGGTCAACTAAAAAAGCTGTATCTCTGATCTGAACGCTAAAACAGGATCGGATACAGAGATTTTGTAAGGTGTTCATGGAGCTTGATGTGTATGCTCTTAGCGGTGACGCAATTGCCGGGGCGCTTGAACTTGACGGCATGGATGATGTTGTCATCACCGGCCCTGTTCTGAATCCGGCTGATGGACCGTTCAGCGTTTTGGCCTGGGATCCAAGGTGGTGCTTGGGAACAAGCTGTCATATCTCAACAAGGCGGCGCAAATTGGCTAAGCACGGATTCGTCAGGAGGTTATTTGATGACCGAAGTCAAAGGTCAGGGCCGGTCCGATGGTTCCTTGCTGTCCGAGACAACCATTACTGATGGTGAATGGCACCGCATAGGTTTCGTGTGGGACGGTTCGAACAGAACATTCTACGTCGATAGCATTGCAGTGGCTCAAGGCATGCAGGATAGTCTGAGAAGCTCATCAAACAGTCTGTATATTGGCACCGGAAAAGCTATGGAACCCGGAACCTACTTCTCCGGCCTGATTGACGACGTCCACATCTATAACCGGGCGCTGAGCCCCTGAGAAATCGAGTCTCTGGCACAATAGGTCACATTAGAAAGAAACAAAACGACCAGAACATTCAAAGGGCTGTCAGCTCTTTTTTTGCATAGTCCATTGAAACCGTCCACAATTTTTGGTGATTCCTTTAAGGCGATGATAGCATGCGACTTATGGAATGGCAATTTCACATAATTTGGAGATGACGGGTTGTTAGGTTGTATCCGATATCAGCACTACGCACACTACGTCCGTTTTCATCATTCTGCTCGCTGCCTGACAGCGACATGAGGCAAGTGAGCGGGTGGTCGGACTTGCCGCTTTCGTCTTGCGTAAGGCATTGCTCGGTACGCCTGCTCACCGCACTCCACTGAGGGCCTTTCGGGCTCTCTGCCTGGTACCATTGTTCGTTGATTTCTCAGCCACCATTTGCAGCACCTGCCGGCGCTGATCCCTGGAAACCCCGGGAATATCCTGGCCGGCAATTCGGACCATAGCCGAATAGGCTTCCTCCGCGACTGCCGGGTCCTCAGCGAGCATCGTCAATAGCTCCAGGGCACTGGCGCTCGGCGCTTCCCCCAAAACAGCGATCGCCTGCCGCTCCTCTTCGGGCCGCTTGATGTGGGACCGTACGTCCTTGACCTTGGCAACCTTTTGTTCGTTGCTGAGTTTCTTGTTGCCGCGTATGTACTGGAGGTAACCACGCAAACCCAGCACCTGATGAGACATCTTCTCAGCCGATTCGACTAACATCAGCAGAGCTTGCCCTGCCTCGCTGTCCTCGGGCCAGTTGTTCGGCCAAGTCGATAAGATGCGCACGGCCTCATCTTGCACGGGGGTCTCAGCGCTCTCAATGGCGGATTTGACAGCCGCCAGCGCATCGGGCCCGCCGATGATGGCCAATGCGTGCAGCCCGATCATGTGGAGCTCATTGTCACGGCTCTGCATCAGGAGTTGCAGGTGCGGAATGCACTTTACGCCGCAACGGCCACTGATCGATAGAAGGGCCTTATTGATGCCTGCCCGTTCCCTGGAATTGTTGGTCTCTTGAAGCAGTTTGACGAGATCGTCTATCTGCTGGTCCTGGCCGATGATGCCGATTGTCTCTACGGCTGCATTGCGAGTCTCTGCATCAGTATCGTGAAGGATCGAGACGACCGCAGGAAGGGCCTCGCTGATTTGCCTCTGGCCAGCGAGCTTGATGAGAACCTGCTGCAGCTTGCCTCTCGCTTGCGGAAGGCGATCGAGCAGGTCGGAATCAACGTCTTTGCCGGGCAGTCTGACCAGCGTTTCGGTGGCTGCTTGTTCCAGCCTGGCATCGTCCTCTATCGCAGCATCCAGCAAGACCGGCACGCACGAGACGTCGCCCAGGCGGATCAGGATATTGATGGCCGTGATGCGCAGGTCCTTCGGGCCGCTCTGAGCCGCCTTAAGAACGGTCGGTAGTACAGCAGAGTCGTTACGGTCGGCCAGGGCCAACAGCAGCATGGGGCGCCGGTCCGGACTTAGGCGGGCCAATTCGACTGCCAATGCCTCGGTCACGTCACGACCGGGAAGCTCGCGAGCCGTACGCAATCCGATGCCGAGTCTCTTTCTGTCTTCCGATCGCAACTGCTCGATCAACAGGGGGACACCGGCGGACTGGCGGGCCAGAATAGCGCCGCGGATTGCTTCAAGATGTCTCTGGTCCGGCACGTCCGCCTGGCGGACCGTGTCGTACAGCTTGACGGCTTCGGCAGTCCTGTCATGTGCCAGGAACCACTCCGCACATAGAATGCAACCTTCGGCCACCGCCGAACGCACGCCGGCCGGCGCATCGGTCAGGGATTGCGCCAGTGTCCTGGCCGGCCTCTCACCACCGATGTGTCCTAACGCCACGGCGGCAGCCGATGCGACGTCGGCATTGTCATCATCGAGTTTCTGCACGAGGGTATCGACGGCGTGGACATCACGACGCACGCCAATCGAATTGATCACCCCGACAAGCAGCCGGCCCTGTAGCTTGCCCAGCGCATCGCGTAAAGCGGCATCGGCAACGGGTCCGGGGATCGCTTCGAGCGCAATCCGAGCCCACGATGCCAGCTCCTTGTCCGCCAATAGCGGCGCCAGGATGGGAACGGATTGCTCGGTGCCATAGATGGATAGTTGCTTACAGGTGATGGCTTTCTCAGCCTTGGGGGCATCTGACTGCAGCACGGCGATCAAGTCGCGTTGTTTTGCGTCCGCAGAGGACCGATCTTGAGCTACGGTCCCGGTCGAAATAGCGACTATGATCAGAATAAAACACCAGGGGGAATATCGTTTCTTGATCATCATGATTATCCTCGTAGTTTGAGTGGTTTCCTTCTAAATATCCGGCGTTATATTCGCCATGGTTCCCGCAGGGCCTCGGAACGCAACCGGTTGGCCTGCTCGTCGCCGATGAATTCATTCTTCTTAGGGTCATACCTGACCTTGCGATTAAGGAACAGGGCGATATTGGCTGCGTGGCAGGCGATATGCGCCCAGCACGCCGCGTCGGCGTTGGCCCGGGTCAGGGCCCGCGTCTTGACACAATCAAGGAAGTCACGCACGTGGAAGTCGGCGGGGTAGCCCGGTATCTTGGTACCTCTCCTAAGGAGCAGCGATTGTGAACTCGCGCCGAACTCCGCATCGTCGCCTGTCTCAACCCAGCCGGTTTCGCCTTCGAAACGGACCGGACACGAGCCCATCGGCAGCCATCCGTCGTTACGCATAACGAGTTTGACACCGTTGGCATAGCGGGCGTGCAGCTGACCGTTGACCGGCTCGTACTCCACGGGCGCCGTGTCGTCGGCATCGTTGGCCAACTGGCACAGGTCAACGCAGTGGGAGCCCCATTCGAGGCACCCGCCTCCGACCAGTCCACCGCCTTTTTCGAAATGGAAGGCGCTCATGAGTTTGCTGGTATAGGGTCGCCAGGCGGCCGGTCCGAGATACGTGTCCCAGTCCACCTGCTCTCGGGGCGGTTCGGGCTCAGCCGGGAGCCAGCCGCTCATCTGGGTCCCCAGGCCGCCGGGGTGAGCGTGGAGTGTCTGAAGCGGGCCGAGCTTGCCGGTACGGGCCAGTTCGATGGCATAGGCGAAGTTCGGCAGGCTACGACGTTGCGTGCCGGCCTGGAATACGCGAGCCGTGCGGTGAAAGATATCCGCCAGAGCCAGGCTCTGGGCGATGTTCTTCGTGCAGGGCTTTTCGCAGTAGACGTCTTTGCCCGCCTTAGCCGCCATTGTAGCGGCCGTCGCGTGCCAGTTCGGACCGGTCGCGATCAGCACGGCGTCGATATCGTCGCGGGCGAGCAGCTCGCGCATGTCGATATACGGCGTGCAGTCTTTGTTGCCGTTATGGGCATCGACCATGTCCTTGGCACGCTTGCGGTTGTCGCCCCGTACGTCACAGACGGCAACGCACTGCAAATCAGGCTCCCGAAGGAAGCAGCCCAGGTCGTACCGGCCGCGATTCCCGATCCCAATGGCGGCCAGCCTTATTCGTTCGCTGGGGACCACACTGCCATTTTTGCCTAACGCCGTGCCTGGAATTATTTGCGGCAACGCCAGGCAGACACTGGCCTGAGCTGCGGTTTTGAGAAACCGCCGCCGGTTTAGACCAACTCTTTCTTTGCACATACTTGACCTCCTGATGAGTAAAATCTACGAGCCATAGTCATTATACTTCTCATATCCTGGTACAGACATCCCGATGTTTCAATCCATACCAGCGTCCTGTTGAGCATGTTTACCAGCTCGACATCTTTAATCGAGGTTCGCTGTTTATAACCAACATCACCGGCCACACATCTGGTAAGTATAACTGGAAGTCCTATCCTCTGCAAAGCAATTCTTTCGCCACTGTAAGCGAACCGGCAGGTGTTGAAAGAAAGGCGAAGGCAAAGTTGGCTTCTATGCCATATTCTTCTGAATGTCATCTTTCCAGTCCTGTCCGCCCTTTGGTATCGCTGTGTACGCTAAGGAGCACCGATTGGACATCCAAGGGCTCGTAGCTTGCGGGACTGTCAGCCCTTATATGTGTGGCACTCAACATCATCCATCGAAAACGATACTATGTTTCGGCCTTCTGTAGGCTCTTGATACTACAGAGTTTACAGAGTAGCCATTTTCTCGTATTGGCAGATAACGGGCTGTAGAGTTATAAGGCGCAAAGTCGTGAAAATGGGGCCGTTTTAGGGCTTCATCTGTATATGTGCACCGACTTCATAAGATGGTGGGACTGATAAAATTGTCTTGCCTTAAAATCCATCAGAAGTCGTTATCAAGGATTTCGATTGTACGGCGGCAAAGCTCCCGACCGTAGTCAACCCATTCACCTTCGCCCCAATACCGGAAACAACTTGTCTGGGTAAGCAGCAGGTGATAAAGAGCATTGCGGAAACGTTGTTCGGATAGGTTAATTCCTTTTGCCAGAACCTTTTGATTAAATTCAGCGCTGACTTGTTCCATTGGTTTTAGCATCTTTTCATAATTCTTTATCCAGGAAATATTATTCGTCCAGCTCCCTCCTTCCATATGAAAATCGCTTTGCTGCTGTTTGAGTTGTTTGACTACTCCTGCAAGGGCATCAGGGCCGGAGCCGTCTTTGAATTTTTCCCATATACGGTGCTGCATTATAGGTTGGATAGCTGGGAAACTATCTTTTTTTACGCCTTTGCTGTCGAGATATTCGAGATATTCGGTGACATTGACCGCCGGAGTTGATGTACCGCTGCTTTGACCCATAGCTTCGTGGTATTTACCGGGGAATTCGTTCATCATTACACCGCCATTTTCACCATCAGATATCTGGGTTACCAGTGGCGGTACGGATATCCCGCCTAATTCTATTCGGTCCAGACACTGAGCTTCGTAATAGGGCTGCATCTGGCCGATGAGTTTGGTATCGCTCCCCTGTGTTTTGATAATTGCTGTAATCGTTAGCTTCTGGCCTTTCGAATTCTTTGCTATGAGTCTGTGCGGTCGATGTGGATAGTCGAGTCCTCTGCCGTCTTCGATGTGCTCTACGGTATGTTCTTGTACGATGATCCAATGATAGCCGGTCTCTTTCAACGTTTTAACAAACTCATAGAACACTTCCGGATGATTCGGTAGTGCCATCTCTGACGGCGAGAATCCCTTTATCCTTGCCAATGCCTCGGTGCCGAACAGGGCAGCGAAGAAGTGCTGCCAGCCAAGCACATGCAGCCGGTAATCCTGTACGGGTGTGGAAGGAGCAACCGGATGGCCCCAGGCAGATCCGAGCCATTCCACACAACGACTATAATTCGGATTGCAGGTTATTTTTCGCAGGTTGTCGAATACATCGTCCAATCTCATCTTTCGCATGCCGTGAAGCAGCGTGCCGGAATAATCGAGCATGACACGCGGTTCTTTACCCTGGGCAATGAGATCTGGTATAAAGTCGCCCATTCGTTTGTAGCAGTTACGGAAAACCGGCGCGTTGTGGTTGTCATTGATGTCTGGGTGATCCATCATGTATTTCAGGTAGCTTATTTTTTCGGCCTGGTTAAGTGGTTTATCGGGATTGGGTATAATCGGCTGGTGCATATGCAGGGCTATTGCATAAGCACTCTTGACCTTATCCCAGTCAATTGTGCTTTCGGGCAGGAACACCTTGCAATTACCCATAGCATTAGCGAGTACATCATCGGAGCCGGAAAGATTTGGTAAACCATCCACATATTCCACAAGTTGAGTCATTTTTTTTGCCTTCCACTTTTATCGAGAGTTCAAATTTTTTGTATTTTACCTTAACCAAGTGTATTTGGCAAAGTCGGGCATCATAAAAGCCTGTTGACACAAACATTTTCTTTTGGGCATCCTCCTTACGACTCATCAGCCAGCGTTCACAGCATATATTCACTGATTTCTGTTGATCGATGCTGCCGGATGTGTCATAATCACGTATGAGATTTAAAATGAATATTCTTATGGTCAATTAAAATGGTGAATTCCGCAAAACAAGGTGTTTTAGCCGCTGTCATGTTGCTTATCGTAAGCATATTTTTTTCCATGCCTATGCTTGCCAATGATACGTCAGAAGAACCTCTCATGCCGAAAGGATACGCTACTGAAGCTCAATTAAAGGTGGCGTTGTTAATGGGTCAGGTAAAACTAATTGATGCTGTAAACGTTCCTGTACCAGACTCAGTGCGGGAGATCAAAGATATTGAATACGGGAAGGTGGGGCAGCGGCCTCTTCATTTAGATCTATACCTGCCCAAGACAGATAAACCTGTTCCCGGGCTTATCTTTATACATGGTGGCGCTTGGAAGAGCGGCAATAGGGCGGACATGAAATTTTATGCTATTAAATATGCCGCACGAGGTTATGCCACAGCCACCATTTCATACCGTCTAACTAATGAAGCACCATTTCCGGCCGCAGTACATGACACCAAATGCGCAGTACGGTGGATGCGGGCCAATGCGAAAAAATACAATATCAATCCAGGTGAAATAGGTGTTTCTGGAAACTCGGCCGGCGGTCATCTGTCTATGATGGCAGGATATTCATCTGATGTGGCTATGCTTGAAGGAGCGGGAGGACATCCAGGGATTAGCAGCCGCGTTCAGGTAGTGGTGAATTTTTATGGCCCCGCGGATCTGACGACTTCTTTTGCACGAAAACAAGAAGTGCTGCATGATTTTCTTTCTGGCAAACAATATGATGATGATCCGGAGCTATACGCTTTTGCATCTCCTATCACTCACCTGACCAAGGATGATCCACCCACCCTGATTCTGCATGGGACCATCGATTCAACAGTGCCCATCGCTCAGGCAGACAAACTCGCGAAAAAATTAGAAGAACTAAACATACCGATGGTTTATGAAAAGTTTCCTGGCTGGCCTCATACTATGGACCTTGCCGAGCCAGTTAATGACCGATGCTGTTATCTCATGGATCGCTTTCTCGAAAAGTACCTCCCCTTGCCAAAATGAGGATATGATTTCAACAGCCAGCAGGTGCTAAAAGCAAATCGAATACAAATGAGCGGGAAATACTTGTTCCATCAGCAACCGTCTCCGGGGATTTTGTACAAGGAGCTATAGACTATTCATTCCAGCAAAAGAATAACCAAGTCTTGAATGATCCTGCGCAGCGATACGAAATGCTTAAAGTAATTCAATGGCAAGAAGAGTATCCTGAATCATTCTTGATCCAACGAAAGCTCCCCTGCGAGGTCTCTACCACCGCTGCGACGGGTATCGTCAGCACATCCGTGCGCCGATCCAAGATCACTTCAACATCGGAACTCATGCCGGGCTTTAGCCCTTGAAACGAGGGAAGCTTAATGATCGTGTCATACCTCACCGTGTTTCCGTTGCACCAACCGGCCGGCCCTGTGACCGAGGCTACGGAGGAAACCTCGCCGTCAAGCGTCTTGTCCGGCAGCGTAATCCTGGCAGCCAGCCCGGGCTTGATGCGGCCGACGATGGATTCGGGAATATCGACCTGCACTTGCATCTTGGCTAGATCGGGTAAGGCGGGCGACTACCCATCAAGTCAGTCAGGAACTGTTGCAAAAGTGTTGTCAAAGCAGTAAGAGAGGAGCAAACCTATGAGTCGAAAATTGGTGCATTTTGGTGCACAGGGATTTTTCGAGGGCCTAATGAAAAAGGCCAGCAAGCGTAAATGCTTGCCAGCCCTTCATTTAACAACGAGGCCGAAGGGACTCGAACCCTCAACCTTCGGATCGACAGTCCGATGCTCTAACCAATTGAGCTACAGCCCCGTGCCGTTAATCGTAAGTAATATAGCAGAATACTTACTTTTGTGTCAACTATTTTTATATGAAAGAAGCGAATCTAAAAAATATTTTTAATAAGAATCAGGCCTCATGCGATTGTATTGTCATTTTCTTGAGGATCGTGAGCGTCTGACTTCCTGGTGTGATTTGCTGGCCTTTTTATGAATTTCCTGCAGCACTTTCATTGCTTTTTGCACGTTGGCAACCTTTAAAATACCAGTAGTTCGACCGCCTTTAGCGCCGGCGGTGCAATATGCGTAGGAAATATTTATGTGGTTCCTGGCTAATTTTTCCGCAACTAATGCCAGGGCGCCGGATTGATTGGTAAGTGTTATGCACAAAACATCTGTTTCGCTAAAAGGCATATTCAGTTTTTCGAGCACCTTTTTCGCCTTATCGGGTGCGGCGAAAACCACTCGCATAACTCCATGCTCCATAGAATCCATCATTGTTATCGCCATGATGTTGATTTTAGCCAGTGCGAATTCGCTGAGCACGCGGGCCAGCACGCCAGGCTTATTTACCATGAAGATTGAAAATTGTGTCTCAATGTACATAACATTAGCCTCTCTGACAGAATTCATACCCACTTTTCAATGGATAAAATGTTACTGTTACGAAAGTGGCAGTTAATCAGTGCTTGTTATTTTCAGGGCACTTTCTTTATCCGGGAAAAATTTGAATACCTTATTGAGATTAGTTATCTTGAAAACTCTGTGTAATTGGGGATTAATCGCACTAATCATAACTTCGCCGTTATTCTTACTCAGTTTGGCCCTGATGTCCAATAGTAATCCCAGGACCTGGGATGAGAAAAATTTTACTCCCTCAAAATCGAATATGAGTCTTTTCGGCATATTTTTGTCGATAAACTCCTTTATCTGGTTGGAAGCGTTGGTTATTCCATCCACATCGCTAATTGAAGCGGACTTGAAAGCCACTATGGCGGTGTTTGCCTCTATAGTTATTTTCAGGCCAATTTCGTCAGCCATTTTCGTTTGATGCTCCTGTCGTAATAGAATGTCAAGCTATTATAACAAATCCAGCGATTTCAGATGGATTTCCATTTATTCTTGTCTATTTTTGTACATTTATCAATAACCATTTACAAACAATCAATCTTTTTTAGCATTTTCTGTCGGGGAACTATTGATTCCTCTTATTATATTTTTATTTGACAATAGCGATTCGGCAGGTTGCTGATGCCTGGCTATGTAAATGAATAAGACGATATGCGGCTATTATGGTGGAGAATAAATTCCAAAAAAATGGTTGATCCGGATGAGCAATTGGACGATGAGCTATTAAGATTCTTTTTTAAGATACATAGACATATATGTCTAAAATTAAAGTACTTACATCGATTCATTGCAATTTCAAAAGAGTATTATTGTTCTTTTTTATTATTTTAGAAAACGTTCGTTTTAATGCTAACTTTAGGGGCTGTTTGTTTCGTTTCCTGGCAGACGGAATATGTAATCTTAAGGATATTTTCCTTGACGGAAAGGTATTTGGTCTGGTATAAATAGTATTAATAGCATCTTTGGGTGCTATATTCCGCAAGGAGTGGAATTTATATGGTATATTTGAGATTATCACTTCTTGATTGACTGCTCAATTCGGGCATTAGGAAGGAGGTGGCGAAGAATAGCAACAATTTCATTGGCGGATTAGAGAAAGTGCAGGGAGGATTACATGTCATTAACGATCACTTTAGTATGTAGCTAAAGCATGATTATCGGAACTATCTTGTAAGGAGGATTATTATGTGTAGAAAATTAGTATTGTTAGTGTCTTTGGCTCTTGTGCTGGGTCTGACATTGGCGGGTCCGGCCAGTGCAGAGCTTGTTGCCTGGTGGAGGTTTGATGATGGCTCGGGTACCGAAGCCACTGACTCCAGCGGTAACGGAAATGACGGCGCCCTCAACGGTGATGCGCAATGGGTGGCAGGTCAGCTTGGCGGCGCGATACAGTTCAATGGTTCTAACGCTCGCGTTGTGGCTCCGAATATTCCGTTAGATAGTCGAAGTTTCACTGTTATGATGTGGGTCAATCCGGTGTTGTATACCGGCGAACAGGTCGTCTTCTCCACTGGATTAACAGGTGCGAATGGCACGGATATGCATTTCAGGCTCGGTGGGCCAGGTAGTGGAAATGTGCCGGCCGGCGGCGTTCGTATGGGTTTTTACAATAACGACATCGATACTCCCGGCGGCCTCATTGAAGATAACAATTGGTACCATCTCACTTTCTGGTACGATTTCGAGAACCAAAACAGAAGGATATATGTAGATGGAGTTCAGGAAGCAGAAGCTGCTGCCGCACCTTATCTCGGGACATCAGGCAATAGTGTTATTGGTGCATGGGGTACTGGTCAGTGGTTCCGGGGTATTATTGACGATGTACAGGTTTACAACCATGCATTGACAGATAACGAAATTCTTGCCGCCATGCGGGGTCTTGGAGGGTATCCCTACCCCACGAAGCCGAATCCGGCTGACGGAGCACTCCATACCGATACATGGGCAAGCATGAGCTGGAAGGCGGGAGATTTTGCCGTCTCGCACGATGTATACTTCGGCGAGAATTTTGACGATGTAAACGAAGGCACCGGTGATACGTTCCAGGCCAGCCAGGATTTGACCTATTATGTTGTCGGCTTTCCCGGCTTCCCCTATCCGGACGGTCTTGTCCCAGGCACTACTTACTACTGGCGGATTGATGAAGTCAATGATGCCGATCCCAATAGCCCATGGAAGGGTGACGTCTGGAGCTTCATGATTCCTCCAAAGACTGCGTATGACCCCGGCCCGCTTGATGGTGCGGAATTTATCGACTTGAATGTGCAGCTTAAATGGACGGCAGGTTTCGGCACAAAATTGCACTATATATTCTTCGGCGAAGATTTCGACGAAGTGAGCAACGCTGTTACGGGTATTCCCAACGGTCCTGCGAGTTACAATCCCGGCTTGCTTAATCTGGCCAAGACTTATTACTGGCGTGTCGATGAGTTCGACGGCGCCGGTACTCATAAAGGCGATGTCTGGAGCTTCACCACTCTGGGTGCCGTCAGCGGCCCGAACCCGGCCGATGGTGCTGTGGATGTGAAGCCGTCGGTGGTTCTTAGCTGGGACGCGGGAGCGGTTGCCGCTTCGCACGAGGTGTACTTAGGTACGGATGCGGACGCCGTGGCCAATGCTGCGAAAACCTCGCCCGAATATAAGGGGCCAAAGGCGCTCGGCGAAGAGAGCTATGATCCCGGCACACTCATGTTGAATACGGCGTACTATTGGCGGATCGATGAAGTCAACGGCGCCAGTACGGATAGTCCATGGGAAGGCAACGTCTGGAGCTTTACGACCGGCGACTTCTTTGTCATCGATGACTTCGAGGACTACGACGCCGGCGACAACCAGATATGGTACACATGGCACGATGGACTCGGCTATGGCGTGCCCGGCACCGCGGATTTCTTCGGTGGCAACGGCACTGGTGCTGCAGTAGGTGATGAAACTACGGCCTCATATACCGAGGAAACCATCGTTCGCCCAGGTGGCCTTCAGTCGATGCCGATTTCCTACGACAACAATAAGCAGGGCTTGGCAAAGTATTCAGAGGTGGAGTATACGTTGGCAGACCAGCGTGACTGGACCGATGAAGGCGTTGCGAATCTGTCACTGTGGTTCAGGGGCTTTTCGGGATCCGTCGGCAGCTTTGTCGAGGGTCCGATCGGTACCTACACGATGACCGGCTCCGGCGCAGATATCTGGAATAATGGGCCCGGAGCAGGCGAGTATTACGATGAGTTCCACTTTGCCTATAAGATGCTCACCGGCGTCGGCTCGATGGTCGC
>Ga0114918_10001131_pt1 | contig 23688 bp, 59 predicted proteins | sample LantaG_FD_87015 | JGI IMG/M metagenome (GOLD analysis project Ga0114918, IMG submission 87015) | Deep subsurface microbial communities from Baltic Sea to uncover new lineages of life (NeLLi) - Landsort_02402 metaG | ecosystem: Environmental > Aquatic > Marine > Oceanic > Sediment | place...
CGAAGTGAAATAATAATATATAAAATACACTGACTGACCGATTGAGTTGGTTTTGTGGGAGTTAAACAAAATGGAAAAAGAAATCAAAACAAATGAAGTTGCGTATATAAAAAATATATTAGATGATTATGAGAATGTTAGCAAAATTTTGGAAAAATTCATCAGTGAGGGCAAAATAGTAATAGCCGAAGTCTATCAATATGAATTAAACGAAATGCTTAGACTAAAGATGTATGATGTGCTTGATAAAGTGTTTAAGGATTGTGATGTAGTAAGATTAGTACATAACCCTAAAGATGTGTGCGTAGAGAATGGCAGTTACTATAAGGAGTTTATGGCGAACCAAGAGGATTTAAGGTTTATGGCACATTCAGATAAGCATATCATATCTAAAGAACTTAAACAAATAGAAAGTCTTAGAACTAAAATAAGTGGACTGATTGAAAAAGAACCAAAAGGATTTGACGAAAAAATAACAGAAATCCAAACGCAAATAGAACGAATAAAACTTAATATCAATATGATTAATTCAGAGATTAAAGGCGTGGATTATAAGGAGTTTCAGAACGGACTTAAAGGCGAAATGGTTAGCATAAAGGCAGACTATTAACTGTCTGATTTTCCGAGGATTAAATGAAACAAATGAATTCATCTTATATTAGACTATCGGTTGCAGATTCATATATAAATAATATATGGAAAAACACCCCTGATAAGTTGGAAAAGTTAAACGACTTAATAGTTGGGGTTGGCGATTGTCTTTCTTTATTAAATTTCTTTCTTTTCTTACGAAAAAGAAATTTATATATGTAGTTATGGTGGTGGGCGATTATAAAACAAACGAGGTAAACAAAATGGAAAAAATAAAAAAAAGCATAACAGAATTAAGCGAACTATATAAAGGTAAACAGATTGAAATTAAAACACAGAACCGAACATTAACCCCAACAGTTAAGGGTATTTTTGACACCGAACATAAAGGGTTACGAATAAGATTAGCGTGGGATATTAATGGCGAAGTGAAAACCAAAAATTACCCTGTATGTAACAAGTGTTTAAAGAACGGAAAACCTATGGCTATGAAAGTAATTAAAGGCGTGAATGGATTATTCGCAAGTTGTATGAATGTTGATTGTGGTAATAAGTTCGGATTAGGTAAAAAGGAGTAAAAATGACCGACTTTAGAGAAGAATTGACAAAAGAAATGGAAGATGAATTCCTTAGAGAATGTGAGTTTGAAATTAAACCTAAGAAGTTTAGACACAAACAAACAGGCGAAGTAGTAGAGCAAGTCAATATCTTAGATATTGGCGACTATGAAGAATTGTGAGGTAACTAAAATGATAAAAAACTATGATGTAGCAAAAGATTTTGCAAATGGTGAAAGCGATATTGAGGGTAATAATATGTTCAGTGAGGGCAATACTATATACTCTTATGGACACCATTTTCCAATAGCAGTAAAAGTGCGTGTGTTGGGTGGTGGCAAGGTAGCTTTATTTAATCCAAATTCGTACTCAAATAGTACAGCGAAACATAAGGGCTATGTTGAGAGTGCGTTAAGTAATAATGGTTACAAATTAATAAGGGTTATCGGTTGTAATTTAGAAAGGGTAGAAGAACAGATAGAAACAAACAAAAAAGAAATGGCAGAATTGACCGACAAATTAACAAGAGTAAGAAGTCCTGACGTGGAACAGGGATATAAGCGTAGAATAGAACAACTGAAAGAAGATAACGATTTTTTAATGGACTATGCGTTAAAGAGGGCTATTTAAAATGAAACAAATAACTATCAATGCGTATGAAATAGACGAACTGTCTGAAAAAGCTAAACAGAAAGCTATTGACCGACAGATAGAGTTTGAAAATGAAACCTATTATTTTGATGATTGCGATAAAGAATACTTACAAGACCTATGGGCAGAAATGGGTATAGAAGATACTGAATTTGATTTTGATATATATAGAGGATATTTCCGACTGAAAGAGGGCAGTATAAATCACCCAAAAATAGCTCAGGCGTTAAAACTTAACTCTAAACACCTAAATAGTTTAAAGATTCATTTATACTTCGCAAATGGCGAATGTGTGTATGATACAGACTGGACTTATGATGAAGATACTAAAGAGATGAATGGAGTTATACATAAAGAGGGTGATGATTTGACTGATTACGATAAACAACTTATAAAAGATACAAAAGAAATGATTGACCAAGCAATAGAAGATAAAGAAAGAGAGTGCTTAAAGATTATGCGTGAGATATTTGAAGATTTAAGTAGCGAAGAAAGGGCTATTGAAAGCATTAAAGCTAATGAATATATGTTTAATGAAAAAGGTGATTTGTTATGATTAAGAACCTTAAAGGCACAAGAAAAATGGGCGTTAAAGTTTCATTCGGACACAGTCTGTTTAAAATCTTTGATTCAGAACAGAAAGCAAACCAATGGATTGATAAGAATAATCATAAACACCCCTATAAAATCAAGAGTATTGAAGTTGTCCCTTGTGGCGTTTGTCAGGGTTGTGGTAAGGATTTAGATGAAGATTTTGAAGATACTTATTGTATGAAGTGCGAAGATTTAATGTATGACGCAAGAGTTGAACAAACAGAGAGAGATTATGACGGAGATGGCGTTGATGACTGAGAGGTAATGAAAATGGGAATAGGAACGATTATAAAGATAAGGGTTACTAAAAAATGAACAACATACAAAAAGAATTAATACAAGAACTAAACGGAAGCGAAATATATCAAGAGGATAGATTAGTCTTATTAGCATATCCTTATATTTGGGTTAGTGGTGAGAAAATAAAAATAAGTGATAATGAGTTTATAAAATTAACAGAAGGATATTTTAGCAACCCACTTAATGAAGGTTACTGGTTAGCTAAGGAGGTAATATAAAATGATGACTAAGAAACACTATATAGAGATAGCAGAGATAATAGAAAGAAGAACAGGTATAACAGAAAGTAGTCACGATATAATTAAGTTAATAATAAAAGACTTATGTAATTACTTTATACAAGATAATCCACTATTTGATAGTGAGAAATTTAAAAAAGCGTGTGGGGTGTTAGAATGAATATAAACAATAATACAATACCATTAACACTATTATTAAATGACTACGAAATGGAAACAGATAAAGTAAAAGAATTTATATGCGTGATAGAGGATTGTTTGAAGAAGAAGTAGAAAATATTAAAAATGAGGGTGAAACCCCTTACAATATGTAATAAAGAATACTGGATTACATATTGTTATAAATAATTTGCGTGGTGGATTGAAAAAAACTGTGAGGTAGAAAGAAAATGAAAATAATAAAACACAACAAGTTAAGAGAAATGCTGAAAGTACATTACGAAGCCAAAATGCCTTTGTTTATAGCAGGTGGCTTCGGTATTGGGAAATCAGATGTAGTTAAACAGACTGCGATTGAGATAGCGAAAGCAAAAAATAAACAATTTTTGAATTGGAATAAGATGACTAACGAAGAAAGGCGTGAGTTGGCTAAGAACCCAAAAGATAAATTTGTTTTAGTTGATATACGATTGTCGGATAGAGAACCAACAGATATAAAGGGACTTCCAGACTTATCAACAAATACAGAAAACGTAGAATGGAAAGTAGAATTATGGGTTAAAGCAATAGCCAATAAAGAATTTGACGGAATTGTTTTCTTTGATGAAATGAATAATGCTCCCCCGAGTGTTCTCAAGTCTGCTTATCAAATATTTTTAGATAGGCAGGTTGGGGAATACTCAATTAACGACAATGTTCTTTTGCTTGGGGCAGGGAACAGAATAGAAGATAAGGCAGATATATTTGATGTACCTTTACCATTAAGGGACAGATACAACGAAGTAGAACTGCGAACAGATGATGAAGTATGGGTTGAATGGGCGATAAAGGAACAGATAAACGGAATGGTTATCTCTTTTATTAAATTCAAACCTGATAGATTGTTATGTGTAGACAACGACAGGGTAGGTAAATCAACTACTCCAAGAGGTTGGGCAAGAGTTAATGAAATTATGAAACACTTGAAAATATCTGACAAACCAACACAAGAAGAACTTGACGAGTGCGAAGATTATGTTAGTGCAACAATAGGTGAGGGTACTGCGACAGAGTTTATTACTTACATAAAGCTACAAAGAAACATAGACCTACAACAGATACTAAAAAATCCTAAGTTGGCAGAAGATATTAAACAAGTAGACCTAAGATATGCTTTGATTGGTGGACTGACAGAAGTTTACAGGAAAGATAAAGCGAAGTATATTAGTGGAGTTACTGATGTATGTAAATATTTAGAACCTGAATTCGTAACACTGATGTTAAGAATGATGAAGTCAATAGACACAGGATTCTTTATGAAGAACATAACACAACAACAGACTTGGAAATCATATTTGAAACCTAAGTTTGAGAAGTATTTACTTGGTAATTAGGTGAGTAAAATGTTGTCGAATAAAGTTTATCTCTATTGGGTTAGTAAGACTGAGAAAGAAACAGGATTTCCGACTTGGCTAACTCAAAAAGAAATGGAAGTTTATGATAAGAAACAAACACTATGGGGTGAACCAAAAACTCCAGTGCTTGTTATCTTTAAGAACCAAAAGATTTGTTTGTTTGATAAGTGCGTAGCAAATGCGAGATTAAAGGACTGGATTTTCTTAGAAGATGAAACTATAACAGACACAGAAAAGAAAGATTCTTTGATGAAGAAAGGCGTAGAACGATTACAAGAAATATTTAAAGAGTTAGAAGCAGAGGGTTACACCTTTGAAGAACTTAACTCTGAGGAGTTTCAGAAGATAAAAGATATAGATAAGTGGACAGAAGATAAAATATTAGGAGGTTTGTAAAATGACAGGACTTACGGCAGAAGAAAAAATAATAAAGGCAGTTATCAGGTTACAGAAAGAAAAACCTTTTTGGGCTTATCTAATGTTACATTTAAATAAAACTAAAATGTCTGACAAGATGAAAGCACAGATGATTGCGAGTGGAATTACACCAACTATGGCAGTTGATATGAAAGGTAACTTGTATTTCGCAGATGAATTTGTAGATTCACTTAGTCAAGAAGAATTGAAAGGAGTTATAGCACACGAAGTAATACACTTAGCATTTACACACTTAGCAAGATTAGGACAGAGAGATATGAAGATATGGAATGTTGCTTGTGATTTAGTTGCGAATGATATGTTGATTACTGACGGATTCACATTACCAAAAGGTTGTTTGAACCCAACACACGACCACACATTTAAGTTTGCGAATTGTGAGATTAAAGATATACACGATAAATCAGCAGAGATTATCTATAATGAATTCCCACGAAACCCAAAAGGAAGTAAAGGCAGTGGTAAAGGTAAAGGTGGCAAAGGAAGTGGTGAGAGTGATGATGAACTAAAGAACTTCGACCAACATATATTTGGTGATGGCTCAGGAAAAGACGGAATGGGTAAAGGAAAAGGAAAGAAACTTTCACAGGCACAAGTAGACCGAATTAAGAAAAATTGGGAAAAGAAACTAACAGAAGCAGTTACGTTTGCCAAACAGAGAGGAGTTCTCCCTGCAGGAATGGAAAGAAGATTAGATGAATTACTTAATAGTAAAGTGAGTTGGAAAGAAAAGTTATACAAGTACATAACAAATCAGATACCCCACGATTATACTTGGTGTTTAGAGAAGAATACCCTAATAAGAACGACAAAAGGACTTAAAAGAATAAAAGATATTCAAATTGGCGAGTCAGTTTTAGGAACAAAAGATAACAAAACAACAACTCCAACACAGGTAATTGATACTGCTAAGAGACGAAAGAAACTAAAATATGTGATAGTAACAAAAAAAGGTAGAGTTTTGACTTGTTCAGGCGAACACCAAATATTAACAAACAAAGGATATGTTCAAGCGTGTAACTTAGAAATCAATGATAAACTAAAATGCGAAGGTAAGAGGTTAAGAAAATGAATTGTAAAAAATGTGGCAGAATTATTGGGAAAACCAAACACATTTGCCCAACAAAAAAAGAATTACAAGACAACGCAAAACAATTACAAACACCTGAAGCAAAAGCCAAAGCGTCAGTTACACGAAAAAAACTAATAGCAAAAGGTGAGTGGAAAGGTTTATTTAAAAACGAGAAAGAACACATAAATTGGAAAGGTGATGAAGTAAAATATCAAGGACTACATAAATGGCTTAGAGAACATAAACCAAAACCTGAATTTTGTGAAAGATGTAACAAAAAACCAAAAGATTTAGCTAATATTTCTGGACTTTATAAACGAGACATTAATGATTATGAATATTTGTGTAGAAGTTGTCATCTAAAAGCCGACAGAGAGGTAACTGAAATGAAAAAATTAGAAAATGATGAAATTAAAGACATACATATAACTGAATGTGATGAGGATTTTTATGATTTATCAACAGAAACAGAAAATTTTATTGCCGAAGGAATTGTCGTTCATAATTGTAGACCAAGTAGAAAGAGCAGAGCATTAGGAGTATATTTACCTGATACTTTGAAAGAAAATTTAAATATCACAGTAGCGATAGATGTTTCAGGTAGTATTGGCGATAAGGAATATCAAGAATTTATATCTGAAATGGTTGGTATATCTAAAAGTTTTGAGAATGTTGTAATGAATTGTTTATTCTGGGACACAGAAGTAACAAGCGATTTAGTTATGAAGAATGGAAACATAAAGATAATTGAAGAAACAAAAGTTTGTGGGTATGGTGGAACTACATTTAATTGTGTGAGTGAATACCTAAAAGAAAACAGAAAGAAACCAAACTTAATGGTTGTATTCACAGACGGATATATAGATGATGACTATGCTAAACCTGAATGTAAAACCTTATGGGTTATAACAGAACGAGGTAGCAGTGAGATATGTAAAAAGAGAGAAGAAAATTATATAGAATTGAAAGGAGGTAAGCACAATGAAAATTGAAGAAGATAAAAAAAGATTAGATGAAGTGAATAAATCCTTTGAAGCTAAGATAGATACACTTAATGAATTAGATTCTTACAATGCGTGTGTAAGTCATATAAAACAGAATGATGAAACAGATTGGGAGTTGTCCCAACCAGTATATAAGCACGTTCTTAGTTTGATGAGAGATACCTTAATTGAAAGTGGATTTGTAGCTAAAGAATTGATTACATTAAAACGTGGTTGTGGCGAACCAAAGACTGTATTGAAAATGGCTACAACTAATATGGTAGAAATATTCAACAAGAAGATTCCATTTATAAAACAAACAACAACTTGTTATCGAGAAGATTCATTTAGTCAAATATGTGGTAAATCATATTGGGTTGAAAAAGATTTAGGTAATGTATTAAGAGATGATTATGTTGTAGATGATAATGGGTATTGTGTTAAACAATTCTTAGAAGATTTGGGTTGTAATTATTATTCAATAGTGTATGGTGGCAAGAGAACGATTGAAACAAATGAAGATGCTAAGGTAATGGCTTATGGATTATGTAAAATGGCTAAGTATGGAGTGATTATTTTTAAAACCAAAAGAGTTATGTTAGCTTATGAGTTTACATTAAGGAACGGATATGCTGAGGGAACATTCACAGCACGTTGTATTGAACTTGAAGAAGCATTGAAAAAGATAGAACAACTGAAGCAAGAGGTTATAGAAGTAGTAACACCCAAGAATGAAGTTACTGAGATAAGAGATAAGATATTACTTCAGGCAATTTAAATGGTACTGATAAAAGAATTCGGAAAAGATAGTAAAGGAACACACTATCTAAAGATTTATGATAAGGATATGTGGAGATGTGATACTTACCTCGTAGCAGTATATCGAAAGAAAAGAATAAAGAATAGACGATACGATAACAGATTGATTACACAGATGAAAGGAGTAAAGTTTTTAAGTTTAAAAAATATAAAAGGAATTACAAGAAGCACGTTGTATAGAGCAAAGGATTTTGTAAGGAATGAACTAATACTAAAAGAGTTGTGAGGTTAAAAAATGAAAACAAAAAAGAAAAATACAAAAGCAAAAACAAAGGCAACTAAAACCAAAGAAGAAGCTGATGACAATGCGATGTTAAAGAAACTTAATGAAGTTATTAGTGGTAAGAACCTTACCCCTGCGAAGAAGAAAGCTATGGGTATGTTAGTTGAAATGATTATGGAAACACAAAAGGATTTGATAGAACACTTCGTTACTTTTGTTGAGAAAGAAAAAATAGAAAAAGAATTCAAGACTTATTGTAAGAAGAACCCTGTTAAGTTAGCATTGGGTGGCATAATGACTTTAGATATGAACGAAATGGGTGGTTGTGATGATAGCAACTGCGAAGATTGTAATGGAAAAGACACACCACCACAGAAAGCAGATATGAGTTACATAGGATAACTACATATCGAGAGGTTTAAGAATGAAAAAAATACAAACAAAAATAAAAAAGATACGTGACCAATATGATTTAATGCTTGAACTGGGATACGAACCTTCAATAGTAAGAAAGACTGAAGAAGAATTAGAAACTCAATGGGGTATATCAAGTATATTAAACAGAAAACTATTCGGTTATTCAGTTACAATGTTATGTTTTATTGGTGAAGAAAGAGGTACTTACTTCTTCCAAAGTTACACTGATGACGGATATTATTTGTTTGATTCTGATTTGGGAATTAAAGAGAATGAAATGTTATTATTGGAACACGATAAATATGTTATCTTAGACTTGAAAGATTTGACAGAAGAAAAGATAGAAAAATTATTAGATGATAAAAACCTGAGAGGAAACCAATACCTTGATGATTTCTATGGTAAGATAACACCTGACAGAATTGACTTCCAGTTTCTTCAAGATACTATCACAAAGAAGTATGAAGAAGATGAAAAAGAAAGAAATAAAGAACTTGAAGAAGATAAGAAACGTATGAAAGAACAAGATAAACAAGAAAAGAATTGGGAAAAGAGTGGTTGTTATGAGAATGAAGACAAAGAGATAAAGATAGTTGATAACGTACTTAACACAAGAAGATACACTATGACTTTTTCAAAACCATTTAAAACATTCTTCACAACTTTGGATTCATTAAGAGGATTTAGATACTCTGACTTGACAGAAGCAGATGTTATTGATAAGTTTATGGGTTGTTTAAATGAAGAAGAAACTGGTGATGTGAGTGTAACTTACAAAAACCAAGACGGATTAATTGAAGAAGATGATATGCCACAAACAATACAGATACATATTGAGAATAGAAAATCTACATTCAACGGAGTAGAAGTAAGTAAGACTAAGTTGCTTAGTATATATAGAAACAAAGGAAAGAACACAAAGAAATACCCTTTGACTACTGAAAAGATTAATGCTCTTAATAATTTAGGAGTGGTTAAATTACGTTTGGTTGGTGCTGACGAGATAACAATAGGCAACAAGAACACCAACATACCTATTTCATTCTTACCCCACGATACAAAAGGCACATTGATTAAGGTAAGTGTATGTGGAAATGAACCAGTATTAATGGAATGGTTAAAACTTAAATCAACCTTTAGAGTATCAGTTGGTGGTGCTTCAACAAGTATATCACCTGAAAGTTACTTTGAGTTTATGGATGAATTAGGATTTAAAACACAAGAAGCATTAGAGATATACAAAGAAGCAAAGATGTTACAAGAAGTTTAAACCTACGGATAAGCAGTGTTTCAGAACGAAACAACTGGGCGTATCGGTTTCATAATAGATAACTATTTATATAACCTATGATACCCCTTACTATATTGCGTGGTTAAAGTAAAAGAAAATATACACAACACCAAAGAGTGAACTGTGTAGGAGAAAAAAGAAAATGGCTTGGCTTGATATATATGTAAACAAAGAAATCTTTAGATGTCTTATGACTAAGATAGAAAAAGGTAGAGCAAAATTTAAAGACTGTGATGAACAGGGTAGACCAGTAACAAAGGAATACACACCTGCGAAGACAAAGTATTCTGATGTAGACGGAAACGTATTAATGAGAGATGAAATATTTAAACTAATTAAAGATAAGGCGAGAGCAAGAACTAAACAGACCAAAATAATTAAGAACCCTGAACTTGTATTGGCAAGTGAAATGGAAGACTTTATTGTTGAGGGTTATTATTTGTTAGAATGTGAGGGATTTAATGAACACCTAAAGAGTACAGGTAAGGTTATCAAGACTGCTTATACAAGTGGCAACGGATACAAAGTATATGAAGCATTCATTATGCCATTCAGAGATGAAGTAATAATGGTGCTGGGGTTGGGTAGACTTACAGATGAAATAAAGAACATAACTGCAGGTAGATTAAGTCCTGAAAAGAAAAGACAGATTATGGAAAATAGCAACGTACCTCGTATGAAAGAGGAAGAATTACTTAATGATTTGTGTGATTAAAATGGCTAAGAAAGAACAAAGTTATAGGAATGACGACAAAGTATTCTTTGTTGAGAAATGGTTTGACACACACCAAACATTGACTAAAGAAAATTATGATATGCTAAAGTCAATGGTTCATTATATGAGAGGTAAATAAAATGGGAACAAGCAAAGATATACTGATTAGTGAAGCAAGGGATTGTTTTGGTAAATTTAAGGGGGGTGATTAAAATCGGATTCGATTTAACAGGAATAAATCCAACAACAAATGACGGAAAGTATTTCAGGAACAACTCTTGGTATTGGAGAAGACTATGGGATTTGTGTGGTTTATGTGGTAAACTAACACCATCACAAATAAAAGTAGGATTAACCAATGACGGATATAAGATAGGTAAGAATGCACACGATAGAATACTGAATGGATTAATGAAAGCATATAGCGAAAGAGGTTCAGACTATTGGTTAGATTGGATTAAATACACTGACACTGAAATAGGAAAGATGTGGTCAACCAGGAGAACAATGACAGGGCAAGACGTGCCGACACCAACGTACCCATTCAGTTGGGAAAATGTAAAGGAGTTCATAAAATTCCTTGAAGGCAACGAAGGGTTTGAGGTTTACTAAAATGGTATGTCAAAGAGAATGTTTTAATTGTGGTGATACAGATGATGTCCATTACTGTAAAGAATGGGGAGAATTTTATTGCGATTTATGTAAAGAAACAAGAGAAGCAGACGGAGGTAATTAATATGGGATTAGATATGTTTTTGTATAAGAAAAGATTTATAGATAGTGAAGCAAAGAAAACACTAAAGATTACAGGATTAGGTAGTAAAAAGATGAATGGTTCGACTGGTATAGATATCAATAAGGTAAGCTATATTGAATTTGAAGTGGGCTATTGGCGTAAGTTCAATGCATTACATAAGTGGTTCGTAACTAACGTACAGAAAGGTGTTGATGAATGCCAAGCAAGTGATGTTAGTACAGATGACTTAAAGAAACTACTTGATATACTGAACAAGATATTAGGTGGCAAGACTAAAGCTGAGAGAGTTAAGATAGCTAAGATGTTACTGCCATCAACAGACGGATTCTTCTTTGGAGGAACTGACTATGATGTATATTACTTTAACTCAGTAAAAGAAACAAAAGAGTTAATAGAGCAAGAATTAAAAGACAATGAAGGAATCTTTGATGAATACTATTATAGAGCATCATGGTAAACAATAACAGAGGAAAGGAAAAATGTATAAAGTAAAAGTTTTAAAAGATGAAATTAAATGGTTAAAAAAAGGAGAAATAACTGAATTAGATAATATGCGTAGTGTATCTTTTGAAAGAAAAGGAATTGTTAAAATTCTTGGGTTTGCAGGAAACCATCCTTTTAGCAAAGGTTGTTTAAAAAGTTCAATAAGAAGTATGGAATGTGATATTCAGAAATTAAAACATAAAATTCTTTTATATAAAAGAATGTTAGGACATGGTAAAAAAAGCGAGTGAGGTATAAAGAAAATGGTAAATAAAAAAATCAATAAAAACTTTGTTATAGTACAATGTCGTAGTTGTCATAACAAGAACATTCCGTCTTCAAATATGATGGTATGTATCTTTGAAGATAGAACCGAATTATACTGTGGTGTGTGTGGCGTACCTATACAGACAACAAACAACAAGATACCTTTTGAGTTTGAGAATCTATTGAAACATATTGAGGAGAAACAAAATGGGAATCGTAGTTAAAGAAGCAACAGGCAAAGCCAAGTGTGGCAAGTGTGCTGAACTGATTACTAAAGGAAGTGTAGATGTTATGAGTTGGGCATACCAAGACGAGAAGCACCACCATTTAGCTTGTATATTGGCTGAATGTAGCAAAGAACAAGTAGATAAAGCAGTTGAAGAAGCAATGCTTAGGAGGATTTAAAATGCACTGTATAGAATGTAATAGTATTTTAGATGACTATGAAGATGACACTTGCAACCTGTGCAAGAAGGAACAAGCAGAAGAAGAAAGAAAGTCGAGGTCAGAGAATGGGCAATGAAGTAGACGCGTTCACTTACGAAGCAATGAACCAATTGAAAATAGAGAATCCTATTGAGTGGAGGAAGATGAAAGAGCTAAGAGTTAAGTGGCTAAGAGAACAAAGGAAGAGTGATAAGCGACAACAACTGGCTCAAGACCATAAGATTTATAAGTTTAAGAACCCTGAAGTAATAAAGAGACTAAAGAAAAAATACTATGAACAGAAGAATAAGGTAATAGACAATGGATGATTTTGAATACGAAGAAAAGTTCAAGGAAGAACATCAAGAAGAAATAGTTGAAGCATATAAGAAGAGCATAGTATCTATTGATGATGTGCCTGAGGAGTTTGCTGATGAATTCGTGGATGAGAACGGCTATACTGACTGTTCTGAAAAAGATACTAAAAAAAATTCCAAAAGAGATGAAGGCGATACTCTTGAGTCCGAAGAGTAATTACATTAAAGATATGGAACAAAACATCCATGATAAAGTAACGGCAGGAATAGAATTAGATACAACAGAAATATTCTTTAGGCAGATAAGAAATGCTGAAAAGAAACTAACAAAGAAAGCAAAGAAGCAACGTAAGAATTTCATAGCGTGGTCTTACAATGATGATAATGAAGGTGAGGAATAACGGAAATATTCCGAAACATTTATATATAAACTATACTTAACTAACATAATTGCGTGGTAAATATAACTGAAACCTGGGCGGGCGTAGGTTAGGAGATATAAGATGAAGAAGAAAACCTGTGAGAAGAATAAGTTTTACAGTGGATTAACCACTGAACAGAAAAGAAAACTAAGAACTGAATTAGATAAAGTGAAGTCTCTTCGTAAGAAACAAGTGGATATCTTTGATAGAACTCTAATACAACCAATTAAGAATCAAATAAATAACATAGATAGAGTTAGACATAACGACCTGTCTATTAACAATTACATAAAGCATACTGAGAAGTTCAATACTTATATGAACAAATGGTTCAGAACATTCGGAGGAGAAAATGGCAGTGAAGAAGTTAAAAAGAGAGTACACAACAAGGTGTTATACTAAAAAGGTGTGAGAAATGAAATGTGCTATATGTAAAATGAAATGTGCTATATGTAAAAGTAAAGATAAAGAATTGAAAATGACTATTGGTGGTGGTTTTAATTATGCATTAATATGTGAAGAATGTATTTTAAGTAATAAAGACTACGAAAAATGATAGAAGAACAATTGTTATGGATAAATATTGTATTGATAATAGGTATAGCAATAATAATATATCAATTAGAGAGAATAAAAGAAAGGTGTGAGTGAATGACAACAATACAAGAAGAAATGAATATGGATGATGAAGATTTAAGAAAACTGGTAGATTTGGTATTTAAACAGAAGAATAGAAAAATAGAAGAATTTGAAAGGTGTGAGAAATGAATGAAGGATTTATAGATGAACCAAAGATAAACAAAATAGTTAATAAGATTAGAAAATATTTCACATTAACTGAAACTCTTAAATTAAATGAAGAAGTAATAGAATTAATTGAAATAAAACATAGTGGTGTGAGTGAATGATAGCTGAATGTTATTATTGTAAAAAGATGTTTGATGAAGTTTATTATTTTAAAGGTATTTATTTTTGTAAAGAATGTGGAATGAAAAATCATTCAAAAGAAAGGTGTGAGTGAATGAATGAAGTACTGTGAGAATTGTAAAGGAAAAGGTGAAATAAAAACAATACATGAAGGAACAAGATATATTATTTGTTGTCCTAATTGTAAAGGAAAATGTTTACATTATAAAAAGAAATGGTGTGAGAAATGAGATTAGATGAAAAAGAAAGGTGTGAGTGAATGAATACATGAGGTGAATAGAATGAAAGTAGAAGAACTTAAAGCATTAGAAAAAGAAGATAGAGTATTTAGTATAAGTTTTGAAGAAGATGAAACAATAGAAATTGTTTCTTTAAGAAAGAATAGAATTAATCTTATAGTGAAAAAGGAAAGGTGTTGAGTGAATGACGATTGTATGTAATAAATGTAAAGAAATACCTTTAACATATACAACTCATAATAATAAAAATTATTGTATGAAATGTATTTATGATATAAAAAGACATTTATTATCAGATAAAGAAATAGAAGAAAGGTGTGAGTGAATGAATAAAAAAGAAAGGAAAGAATTGTCTGAAATAAGAGAAAACTTTGCAGACCTAATAAGAAAATATGATAAAGAGAAACATACAGGAATGAAATTTGATTTAATCAAAGCAAGAGAAATACTTATTAAAATAGATAGAAAAGAAGGTACTGTCAGAACTAAAAAATCCTGATAACTGGTCACCAAACCTAAGCAGGATTGCAAGAAGAATAGATATACCAACATCAACCATTTACGATATAGTAAAAAGGTTGGGAGTGAATAAAAGAAAATGAAAACAAAACTACAAGAAATATTTTCAGGAGACAAACGAATCGTAGGGCTGGCAGGGATAACCAACTCTGGTAAGACTAATAATTTAATCAGTGTCTTAAAAGAGTTCAGGGAAATCAATGATAAAGTTCCTATCTTTGCGTATGGTATGCCTGATAAGGTAATGAAATACCTAAAGACAATGGGAGTTAAAGAGATTAATAGCTTAAAACAAATGACTGAGAAGAAGAATTGTATATTAGTTATAGATGAATTCCAACGATTAAGATTAAATGACGCACGATATAGATATGAATTGAATGATTTTGTAGACTTCGTTCATCATAGAAACGTGTATGTAATTCTATCATCACCTAACATACGTTCATTCAACAGTGTAATAGGTGGAGTAATAGACCGATGGATACTGAAGACTGTTAGAGCAGACCAATGTATCAATGGAAGTCAGTTGAAAGGAATCGTTAACGATTACAAAGGCAGACACAAGAGCATGGGTTGTATCATACTTCCAAAGGATAAGATATTAGTTATCAATGATGAAGAAGAGACTGTAATAGACTGCCCTTATGTTGAACAAGCAGACAACAAAGCAGACAATGAAGACCTGTTAGAAAATTATCAGGAAAAAATATCAGAGGAAAAACAAAAATGAGAATCGGAATAAACGAAAGTATGACGTTAGAAGTAAAGACAAGGAAAGAAAACGAGATGTCGTTAGCAGAATTTGACATGGTTGATTCATTGCTTAAACCTTTTAGACGAGCCAATGAACTTGTATTACATATAGATGATGATGAACCTAAGCCAACATACGTTACACGAAAGTACAAGAAAAGAAAAGTTAATGGTAAAAGAATGAGTGCTACAAGAAAAAAACAAATTACAGAAGAAGCAAAACAAAATGGCATTCCTGAAACAGCAAAGAAATTTAATGTAAAGTATGCTACGTTGTGGGGTTGGGTTAAAGAATCAAAAATTAAACCTGAGAATGTTAAAGTAATTAAGAACGCAAGAGGAAGAATAATCAAATGGACACCACAACTAATCAAACAATTTGTAATAGATTCAAAGCTTATGACTACAGAAGAAATGGCTAAGAAATATGATATAGGATTAACTAATGTAGCAAAAGTGAAATACAAAATCAAATGTGGCATGTTGAAATGATGGATTAATCACTGATGTTAAGAGTAAAGAAGTAATACATTTCCATAGTCCTGCTGATTTTATGAAGGCAGTTGAAAAGTTATTCATCAAAGCAGAAAGAAAGAAGGGGAATTAAAATGGAAAGAATAGTGAAAACAAATGTAGAAGTATTGAAGGCAGTTCTTAGGGATTGTGTTGGAAGAAACAACGCTATCAGTAAAGGAGATGTAATCAAGAGAGTGTTCAAAGGATATAGCAGTTTATCATTCCTTGAGAAAGCATATGCAAATACAATGCTGACCAGGTCAATGACTTACTTAAGAAAGTACACTGACTTTTTTGTAGTATCAGACAACAGTAGTGGAGATACTTTATTATACATACCTAAGAGTAAGAAAGAATTGAAACCTTATATGGATAGAATGACTAAGCTTGGTAACGGAGTCGCTAAAGGTATGACTAAGGCTGAGAAATATATAGAAACTAAACAATTCAATAAGATATAAACGCAGGTGATTACAATGGAAGGAGAAGTTAAGCTTAATATGAATGAGATATATGCTTTAGTCAGGGATATAAAAGAAACAAGAACAAAATTAAAGGAACTACCTGACACCAAAGATAATATCCTTATAGGTTATCGGTTAGGTATTATGGGTAGAACTCTTAATGCTTTGATAAATGACAAAGGACTGGGTGGTATTCGACACTTCCTCGATAAGCAAAAGACTAAACTAAATATCGATGTGTGGGAAGAAAATGTAGCGAAGGCAATAAAAGAAGGAGATGATGATGATGATGATTTATTGTGAAAACTGTGGAGATGTACTGTCTAAAGAAGAAGAACAGTACGGAGAAGGCGTATGCTTTCCTTGTTTAAAAGGGAACTAACTAATACGGGAGAAAATAAAATGGTAAAAAAAACAATAGCTATATGCGACCGATGTGATAAACACACACCATTGGGTAAATGTAGTATCTGCGATGATGATTTATGTTGGAAGTGTTCTAACATATTGATAGTAGATAAAGGCAAAACAGAAGTGAGATTTAGATTTGATAAGTTTTCAGCAGAAGAAGAAGCAGATAAACTAATCATATCAAAAGAACTCAGCAATACAATAAAAAAGAAATTGAATGACACGCGAGTTGTTATTGAATTGTTTTGTGATGATTGTGTTAAGAAAGTAATTAATAATGTAAATATTGGAGATGACTTCATGCGAATCATAAGAGAAAAGATTATGGTGGATTCAATATGATAGATAAGATATTCAGTTACAAATACTTCATAGCTATATTGTCACGTGCTGATAAGCTTATTGATTCAAGTAAGGACTTGAAAGATTATAGAAAGAAGTTGAAGGCATTGGATAAAGAAGAACGTAAGAGGATTTTGAATTCATTTAAAAAGAAAAAATGAGAAGACCTAAGAGAGATATGTGGGAGTGGAACTTGGTGTTTCCAGGATTAGCACAGTTGCGACACTCGAAGAAGCATAGAGAAACGGCAGTTGCTTTCATACTCATTGGATTAAATACGCTGCTTATATTTGTTCTTACGTTATGGATTAGTATCAATTCTCAGTATCCTAATAAGACGTACCCTATTTTATTCCCTTACATAATGACTGTTGCTTGGGCGATAGGGCATTATGAATTGAAGATACAACATAGAACCTGGGTTGGACTACCAAGAAGTAAGAAATCAAAAACAAAAACTATAAATACTACAGTAGTTTTGAAAGATTAAGAGTGACACGAGGTAGGAATACAAGAAGGCGTGGTAATACTACTGTTCGAAAAATTAGGAAAGAACTTGAAGCCGATGGTTATCTGACTGATACTGTAGAAAAACATGGGAAGTTCGTGTTGCATAAGGATTTGTTTTCATCTTATGCAGAAGACTTTGGATTCGATATCATAGCAATACGACATGGGACTATCAAGTTAATACAAGCAAAGACTAATAGATGTGCGACACATACTCCGTACTCTGAATTTGCAATGCAACATGCTCATAGTTTATTACACATCGAGCAATGGGTGTGGGTAAATAATTTAAAAACAAAACATCCTGGTTTTGTAATCTGGAATTACAACAACAGGGGAACAATGACGCAGACTGATATGCGTCAGGATATAAAAAAGAGGAGGAAGAATAATGACAAAAGGAACACCAAAACATGACGGCTCAGGAAAAGGAAAAAGAGGGAACAAAGGTAGAGGAGGTTGTCCACCAAACAAACAACCAAAAAAAGGACAAGGTAGCAGAAGATAAAAAAGAGGGGGTGATATTGATGACTACATGGCAACCAAACATATTTGATACAGATGATGTGGAGAACAACTCGGAGGAGTTGATAACCCAAGCAATATCGCAAGGGATAAACAGATTAGGGATTAAGAGTTATAAGAGAGTAAAGGATACTCATGGTACGTTTGCAATTATGACAGACAAATGTATCCTATGTGCGAAGTCATACATATATGGCTTCATGGTTTCTTGTCATAAACAATTACTGGAAATAGCAGAAGAGAATAAGCTTGAACTTGTAATGTATATTCAGAAAGCTGATAAGTTCTATAAGTTTAATCCTGCTGATTGTTTGAAAGAAGGAACAGGAAACAGAAGAGGAGAGTCTGAGATGTGGAATTTCAAGGTAGGATTTGGTGAAGATGTGGAAAACCCTCAAGGTAGAGTCTTGATTCAAGGAAAGAAAGGTCAAGTTAGATTAGAGAGTTGGTTTCAATGAAGACTAATATAATACACAATGGTAAAGTTGTTGGTGTTGTTACTGATACTGTATATCTAAAGAAATGTAAGAAGGAACACTTCATGGTTAAGTATAATGGCTTTGGAATAAGTAATAAAGTCTTAGATAAATTAAAAGAAATCGGTGTAGAAACTGTAGCAATAGTTTATAATGGTGTGAGAGGGGAGAAGAGATACTCAAGTAAGCTTAGTGATTGGTTAAACAGTCTTAAAGGTTCAGAATATCAAGGAGATAAGCAGTCATTTCTAAGTTTGAATGAAATGAAGTTAGAATAATGCCACGATGTCAAAGATGTGATAAGACATATGTCGGTACTAAGTACAGTAAGATATGCGATTGTTGTTTAGACCCAATATATAGAGGGGGTCGAGATAGAAAGCCAAAGTATACGAAAGGCAAAGGTAGAAGGATTAAGAAACCAATACCTGGATGGAGGAAGATAGATGGTTGAAACAGTAAAGAAGTTTTTAAGAGAAAGCAATACAGAAAGTAGGAAAGGACATACAATCCCACACAATGGATACTTCTATGCAAGTGAAGCTTTGAAATGCCCACGAAGTATATACTATTCAAGAGTTGACCCAAAGGACCCTGATGATACGCTGCTTGGTGTGTTCAAGATAGGGGAAATACTGCATGAATTCTTCCAAGATGTTATGATGAAAGCTCAACCTGATTTGAAAGATGAAGTTGAAGTTAGAGTTAAGGATGAAGAAGCAGGTATTGAAGTTAGTGGAAGAGCAGACTTGATGGGTGATACAGAAATCATAGAGTTCAAGACTACTGCCAATGTTAAGTACAATGAAGCAGAAGCAAGCATAACACATAAGGGACAGACTATTCTATATTTGTCACAGAACAGAGACAAGAAAGCTTATGTTATTTATATTGATAAGCGTAACATGATTACTGCTAAACATGAAGTAGAGTTCGATGAAATAATGTTCGATGCCATAATGAATAACTTTAAGAAAGCGAAGGTTGCATTAGATGGTGGAGACATGCCTGACAAACCTGGATTCGTGGAAGCCTGGTGTTGTAAATATTGTTCATATGCTAAGCGATGTAAGGAAGAGTTACTTCAAATGGTGAAGGAGAAGGATAAAAAATTGGAGGAATTTTAAAATGGTAGATACAAGAGATTGGACTTCAAAGACAGGAGCTATGACCAAAGTAACTGTATTTGAAATAGAAAAAAGATTGAATCATATTGACGCAATGGATTATGCTGAGTCAAGAGCAACGATGTGGGATAAATGTTTAGATGTAGAAGGTAAGCCGTTGCAAGACGAGCAAGGACATCAACTGTATGATGCATTAATATTCTACAAAGTAAACCCAACATCAAAGAAGAAGGATGTGGAAGGAGTGAAAGAAGTGAAGATGCCTACGGTGAAGATGCCAGAGGTTAAGGTTCCTGGAGTGCCAAAAGTTTTAGCACCAGGTGTAACAGAGGAGGAAAAAAGATGAGTGAAAGCAAATGGATATATAAAAAAGACATAACAAGTGATGGTATTGAATTTCAATTGACCACATTAGAAAGCAAAGAAGTATTCCGTATATGGGATGTTAAAGGACACAAGTTCATTAAAGAAGGTGAGATGTTAACAACTGCGCAAGGGAATGTCAAAGTTGATAAGTACATTAAACTGACTGATGAAGAAAAGAAATCTTACAATAGAGCACTGGGATATACAAGAGTGATTATGATTAATGATGAAGAAAAATTCTTGGACTTACCTAAAACTGCTGAAGATATATTAGTGCAACTAACTTCATTGATGAAAGAGGCAGGAGTAGACCCATTAGATTATACATATATTATATCTAAGACAGGGACAGGACTGAATACTAAGTATGAAGTTAAGAAAGGAGATAAGGTTGGACAGACAGGAGTTGTTCAATCTACTATTGAAGAAGATGTAGCTGCTGATTTGACACCTGAAGAAAAGAATGTAGTTGATGTGCTTAAGAACAGCATAAAGGAGAAAGACTTAGACCCTAAGGCCCCTGAGGTACAGAAGGCATATGTTGAAGCTTTAACTCAGAATGGTATTGAAGGTGCGAGAGCAATGGATATCTATACCAAACACTTCAAATGATTATTGAATGTGACTGTGGTGTTGAACTATTTGAGAAAGATGTAGTTGATGAAACGTGGGACGGGTCTGATAAGAAAAATATTTATAGATGTCCGCGATGTTTCAAGGTAGGTACTTTCAATGGTTGATATGAACATTAAGATTCCCGAATTGAGCAGTAAGAATATTGAAATCTTTATTGGTCTCAATGTTAATATTGTTGAGGGGGAGCTTAAGATTAGTGGGTTTGTCAGGAAGAAGTACGGTAAGTCTGTCAAGCAACAGAGTGTTCAAGATAAGAAAGAAAAAGATAGACAACAAAAAGAGTTGACTGAATCTATCAAAGAAGAAACAATAGAATATTAACGGGGTGTAAGAAATTGAAATGGCACTATCAAACTCTTCAAAGATATAAGAACATAACCTTTGGTGATATCATTACGAAGAATGATTTATCAGAACAGATTAGTTTGAAGATTGCTGATGAACATAAATTCTTTTGGTTGTTCCACAGAAATAAAGAAAGGTTCTTAATCAATGCCGAGCTTGAAGAGTTCCCTATTATTATTAAGAGAACAAGAAAGTATGCACATCGTAATAAAGCATATAACATCGTATCTGCATTCAATACATTAGATATCAAACCTGAGAAGCTTAAGACCTTCAGAGCCATAGTGGAAGACCTGTGCTCATTCAAACATTCTAATCCAGACCATCAAACATTATCCGCGATAATAGCACTATGTACTTACATCGACCGGATTAATGTAAGGGTCTGTGCAGAAAAGGAATTCGGGAAGGATTCTATATATGATTGTTTGGGGCATTTGAATGGTGACATATGTGTATTCAACCCGGAGAGCCTGCCTGCTATTGAATATCGATTGGGAAACAAAGTGCTGGTGCTGAATGAGATAGGGACCATGCCAAAGGAACAACGACAGCTGGTGCTTAAAGCTTTGTTGTTAATGGGTGGAATGAATAACAGCTATGATAAAGCTAAAAGAGGTACATCCCACATGTCTAAAGATGTGTATGATATATCTGAACTAAGTATCTGCCTTATGTATAATCCAAGGAGTTACTATAAAGATGAAGAGTGTTTCTTTGATACTGCATTTAAGAGTCCTGCATTGAAGAGTAGGTTCTTTCCTTTGTTCTTTACTGGTAGCTTAGATATCAAGCAGTTCAAATCAGGATTTGATGTTGGTGCCGAAGCTAAGAAGTGGAAGCAAGACTTGCTTAATATAACTAAATCATTATTGTATTACAGAGGAAATAAGTTTGGAGAACTGAAACCATTTGGAGGTAAGTTTGATAAGATGAAAGACATGTATGTCTCAGAAGTAAAGGGACGACATCAAATGCATCTGGATAGGATACTTGATGGTGTTAATCTATTCGCAAACACTGAAGAAGAGTTCATTCATTTTGCTGACTTACTTCTAAAGGCACATCATGCCTATAAAGTTGTTAATCAAGAGAAGAGTGACCTTGTTGTAGATGAAGAGGATGTGATAGTGTGAAAGAACCAATAGATTTTATGCGTCTGTATAAAGAAAAGTATGGTGAATTCAGAGTAGCTATATGTCTTAATGGTACAGAAGGTAACATGTATTGGAAACATTTTATATATCCAAGTGAAGAGTTCTCAGAATATTTTAAGTATGCTCATTCAATGCAACCAGGACATAGAGAGATTTTCCAGGATGAATTAGTTATTGAAGGTGACCTACCTAAACGACAAGACAATCTAAAGAACAGTAAGTGGATAGAAGAACGACTGGCCGGATTGAACTTAACATACAAGAAGTATTATTCTGGCAGTAAGAGTTATCATTTCCATTTATTTTTTCCTGAGTTACTTAACTATGAAAGAAAAGAAATCCCTCAGATAAAAGAAAGAATACTTAGATACATAACACAATGTAGTTCTGCAAGCAATTCATGTAAGGATTGTAAGATGGATACATGTAAGCTCAGAGTCCAGGGTATTGACTTACAGTTAATGAAGAACCATCTCATCAGGTTAGAGTATGGTATACATAATAAGACGGACAGAAGAAAGATACTAATAAAAGAGAGAGACTTTGGAGTTAACCTGGTGCCTAAGTTCTGTATTATCAAAAATAAAAAGCTTAACAATTACTATAAAGAAGTTGGTGATTTCCAACCAGTGTATTCTAAGATGCCTTGTATTAGTCTTCTACAAACAAAGGAAGCATTCGCTAAGAAGGTTGATGCAAGAGAGCGTATCTTATTTGTTGTTGTTGCTCAACACAAGATGAACAAAGTACCTCAAGCGAAAGCTATTGCTGCGGTCCTTAACTGGAATGAGCATGCATTGAACAATCACTTCACAGAAAGCAAGGTTATGTCTACAATCTATAGTGTATACAATAGTGCGAGAGTACCTGGTTGTACTTATATCAAATCAATATTAAGAGATTTAAAAATGTTAGAGGTGTGTGATGGCTGCAAGAGGGGAACCGCTGAAAGAGTTGTTCAAGAACGGGGCCCAGTTCGTAAGGAATAAGAAAGTTATTCATACGGATAAGGTTAGAGATGGTGATGTATGGTGGTATTATTTTAATGTAGGCGACCATAATGTAGTGATTAAAGTATTTAGAGAAGGAGAAACCGGACCTTACAGGAAGAAGTTTAAGTGTGACTGCAGTCATGCATCTTTGTTTGGGGGAGAGAACATCCCATGCAAAGATGCATGACTGCAGTCACACTTAAACTCCTTCCTGTAAGGTCCGGTTTCTCCTTCTCTAAATACTTTAATCACTACATTATGGTCG
>Ga0114918_10001132_pt1 | contig 23686 bp, 29 predicted proteins | sample LantaG_FD_87015 | JGI IMG/M metagenome (GOLD analysis project Ga0114918, IMG submission 87015) | Deep subsurface microbial communities from Baltic Sea to uncover new lineages of life (NeLLi) - Landsort_02402 metaG | ecosystem: Environmental > Aquatic > Marine > Oceanic > Sediment | place...
AAGAAAAATCAACTGCCAAACTACCCATCATCTCTCTTTTCTGGTTTTGCTGTCCAAGAAATCAACTGTTGCACATGAAAGAAATTTACTGATCTACGGCTGTGTAAAAAAGAGAGAAAGAGAGAAAGGAAAGAGAGAAAGACGACAAGGAAACAATCAGAGCTTTCCCCTCCTCTCGGCCTCCCTCGCTGCGGCCTCGACCTCCTCGACGTTTTTCTCGACGAGCGCCGCCACGCGCCTCCAGGTCACTCCGCCGCCGGCGCCGAACCCGTCGCAGACGGCCTGCGCCATGGGGTACTCGCCGAAGGCCCGCCCCTGCCTCGGGGGCGCGGCGACGGCGACCATGCTGTTTTTGTTTCGAGAAGGTTTTTTTGTTTTTGAAGCGAGGAAGAAAACAGAGGGGTGAGTTCTTTTGTTCTTCTCCGAGGTCTCTCGAGACGAAAAACAAATTAGCCCGGACTCACCCAGCGCCCCTCGCCGCCTTCAGCGTCCCCGAGTTCGCGCCCACCACCGCGGTGCGCGCCCCTCGAACCCCGAGAGCCGCGGCCGCCGCCGCGAGCCACGTGGGAGACAGGCCCGACGCCACGTTCCTCCGCGAGGCCGCGAGCAGCGCCGGGTCGATGACGACGCCGTCGCCGCCGTCGTCGCCGTCGGCGGCCTTCGAGGCGGCCACGCTGCGTACGAAGGCCGCCGCGCCTTGGGCCTTGAGCTTGGCCGCCGCCGCCGCGAAGCCGGCCTCCATCGTCGCTGGTTCGGAAGATGACGAGGAAGACGGGCCTGAGTCCTCGTCGTCGTCGCCGCCATCGTCGCCGTAGTCGCCGGAGGAGGGCACGTTGAACACCGAGACGTCGCGCTCCCGGCCGAAAGCCCGGAGCGCCGCCTGGCCCAGAAGGTCCTCGGGCGCGCTCTGCGTCCCGGCCAGCATCCCCACGCGCGCCCCCGCCCCCAGCGCCTCGTCCACCAGGTCGATCACGCCCTTCCGCAGCGGGATCTCCCCCGCCTCGGCCAGCAGCCTGAGGTGCTTCCGCTTGAGCTCGTGGACGCGGCGCGCGAAGGCCCGCCGGTCGGTCGTCGCCAACATCGTCGGCCACCCGACGGTGTTGAAGTACACGGCGACGATCCCCTCGCCCGTGCCGTCTCCCGTGCGGATGAGGTCGGAGTAGAGGGCCGGGGCCCAGGAGGTGCTGCTCATGTTTTTTTTTGTTTGGGGGGGGGGGGGGCATGGTCGGTAGAAGGACTCGGGCGTTTGAAAAAGAAACCTCAACCTCCTTTGAAAGAAAAGAAGAAAGACGAAAAGAACCCCCACGAAACTCACCAGTCCATCCCCAGCTCGGCGAAGGAGCGGTTGAAGGCGACGCGGTGCGCGTCGACGGCGGCATCGATCGCGACGCCGTCGCACTCGATGAGGAGGGCCGAGGGCTGCTCGGGAGAGGAGGAGGCCGGGGCCGGGGGCGGCAGCGACGACGACGACGACGCCCGGGCGAGGAGGGCGAGGGGCGGGGGGCGAGACGCGGCGGGGAGGGATCTTCGGGGACGGGTTTCGGCAGGTCGCGGGGCACGGCTTCCGCTCGGCGCGACGCCATGAGACCGCAGCGAGGAGTAAGCGCGCATAGTGCACGGCGCACACGCTGAGGCGCGCTGCGAAGCGAGGGGAGAGGCGCGCATGGCTGGTGACGTTGAACCGCTGACGAGAGATTCGATCGATGATTTTGTGAGTGTTTTCTTTCGAAACCGGCATCACTCCTTCTAAGCAAGCTCCTTCTCCCCCCCTCTCTCCGACACGATGCCGCGCACTACCGGGCAGAGACGGCGGCGACCTGTCTTCGGCTCCGTGATATCCTTGACCTTGTGCTGTTCGCTCTCCATCGCGGGGACGGCGAAAGCGCTCCCAGGAAAGGACGGAGCCGTCCGAAACGCCGCCGCCGGCCATGCATCTCTTGCGCCGACGCCGACGCCGGCGCCGGCGGCGGAGCCTCCCCCGCAACCCCCGCCGCAGCCCCCGCTCGTCCCCGGGGCCATCGTCCGCGTCGACCTCTCCTCCAGCTCCCCGACCCCGCCGCTCCTCTGGGGCCTGTTCGTGGAGGAGATCCAGCACGCCGGAGACGGCGGGCTGTACGCCGAGCTGGTGCAGGACAGGTCCTTCGGCGGGACGGCCCGCGCGCTGGGCGTCGGCGGGGCGACCGGCAGGCCCGAGGCGGCGGTCCCGCCCGGCGGGGCGCCCTGGTCCGCGGCGGGGACGCCCCGCTCGTCCGGACCCGCCGCCGCGTCCCCTTCCTCTGCCGGGGGAGGGCGAGAGAGGGAGTGGCGCCGCCGCCGCCGCCACCGCCACCGCCGACGCCGACGCCGACGCCACCGGGGCGACGACGGAGGGGAGGCTGCCGCCGGCGGCGCCGCCGCCGCCGCTTCCGGCGGCGGCTCTCCCTCTGTCGGCGACGAAGGGCCCGTCCCCGGCTCGGGCCTGCCTCCGGCCTGGGAGCCCCTCTCGGACTCTTCCGTGGTGACGCTGGTGGCCGGGAACGGAGGAGGAGGAGAAGGAGGAGGAGGAGGAGGAGGAGGCGACGGCGAAGAACCCAACCTCCCTCCTCCGCTGCCGCCGCCGCCGCCAGAGGCCAACGGCAGGCGCCTCTCCCTCCGCGTCGCCCGCGCTTCCCCTCCTCCCTCGGAGAGCGGCGCTTCTTCGTCCGCCGTCGGCGTCTCCAACCCGGGCTTCTGGGGCATCCCTGTGCGCCCCGGGGACGAGTTCGAGCTGGTCGCGTGGCTCTTCGTGCCCTCGCCCTCGAAGGAGGAGGGGGGGGCGGGCAGCAGTGGCAGCAGTGGCAGCAGCAGCAGCAGCAGCAGCAGCAACAGCAGCGGCAGCAGCAGCAGCCGCGGCGGCTGCGGCGGAGGCGACGGCGACGAACCGGCCGCGGCCTGCTCCGTCGTCGTCGAGCTCCTGGTCCAAAACGATGCCGTCGCCGCCTCGGCCGTCCTCTCCGTTCCCTCTCTGGGCGCCTGGCACAGAGTCGGCGCGCGGCTCGCCGTCCCGGCGGGGGCAGCTCCTGCGGCGACGGCGACGGCGACGGCGACGGCGACGGGCGCCCGGGCGTCCCCGCCCTTCGCCTCTGCGCGGCTCGTCGTCCGGACCCCCGGCGGGAGCCCCCCGCCCCCGCCGCAGCCCCCGCCGCAGCCTCCGGCCGCCGGCCCCCCGCCCCGGCCGCCGCCGCCGAGGGGGAGCGCGCCCCGCGCCGGCCCCGCCTTCGCCCTGGCCGCCGTCTCGCTCTTCCCCGCCGCCAACGGCCCGCTCGGCTCGGCCTCGCCCTTCCGCGCCGACCTGCTGCGGTCGCTGAGGAGGCTCCGCCCGCGCTTTCTGCGGGTCCCCGGCGGCTGCTACGTCGAGGGGGACACCCTGGCGGACGCCTTCGACTGGGCGAGCACCGTCGCGGCGCCGCTGGCGCGCCCCGGCCACTGGGACGGGCCCTGGCGCTACTGGTCCTCGGACGGCCTCGGCCTCTTCGAGTGGCTGCTGCTCGCCGAGGCGCTGGGGGCCCCCGCGGTGTGGGTCCAGTCCGCGGGCGTCGCGCACAGGGAGAGCCTGCCGACCTCGGGGGGCGGGGCGGCGGCGCTGGCCGAGTCGGCGCTGGGCGCGCTGGAGTTTGCGCTCGGGGACGCGGGCGGCGGCGGCGGCGGCGGCGGCGGCGGCGCCCTCGCGTCGTCGCCCTGGGCCGGCCTCCGCGCCTCCGTCTTCAACCGCTCCGCCCCCTTCCCCGCGCTCGCCGCGCTCGCGATCGGCAACGAGGACTGCGGCAAGCCGTTCTACGCCACCAACTTCGCCGCTGTCCGCGAGGCGGTGCGCCTGCGCTTCCCGGGGCTGCCGGTTGTCGCCGACTGCGGCGGGAACGGCGACGAGGGGTCGGAGCTCGACGCCGACCTCTTCGACTGGCACTTCTACTCGTCCGCGGACGACCTCTGGGCCCACAGGGACGTCTTCTCGGGTTCCAGCCCTTCCTCCGACGCGGCCCGCGCCGCCGCCGTCTCGAAAAATGGCGCCGCGGCGTTCGCGACGGAGTTCGCCGCCTTTGACTGGGGGATCTCGACGCTGCCCGCCGGTTGGGTCAAGGGCGCCGCCGCGGAGGCGGGATTCATGACGGGGCTCGAGAACGCCGCCATGACTTCCTCCTCTTCTTCTCGCCCTGCGGTGGCCGGGGGCGCGTTCGCGCCGGCGCTTGCCCACGGGAGGAGCACCGACCTCTGCCCGACATCGCTGCTCGTCTTCGACGCCGGGAGCTCCTTCGAGACGCCGTCGTTCTTCGTGCAGGAGCTGTTCGCGAACGCCGCGGGGCGGGCCCTCGCGGCATGTTCGACGACAATCAGCAGCGGCGGCGTCGAAGGAGGCGTCGCGGCCTCGGCTTCGTGCGAGCGCGAGCGCTGCGGCGGCGGAGGCGAAGGCGGCGGCGACGACGAATCTCCTTCCTCCTCCTCCTCCCCCTCCCCCTCCTCCTCCTCCTCCTCTTCGGTCTCCGTCAAGGTCGTAAACTACGGCCCCCCGACCCGCAGGGTCCGCGTCGCCTTCGTCCAGAGCAGAGGCGTCAACGGCAGCACGGCGGGCGTCCCCGCCCCGGTCCCGCTGTCGCGGCGCGCGCTCGTGACGCTCTTGGCCCACCCCGACCCGGCCGCGTCGAACTCGTTCGCGCTGCCGACGAAGGTCGCGCCGCTCGAGGTCGAGGTGGGCCTCGACGAGGCTGGGTCCGAGGAAGGGCTGGTGGAGCTGGAGATGCCGCCTTACTCTCTGGCGGTGCTCAGGGTCTTTCCTCTGACGCCTCTGGAGAGGAGTCGGAGGAAAGAGAGGAGGGAGCCCCTCCCTTTCCCTCGGAAGGAAAGGGCGCTTGGGCACGAGGAGCAGCGGTGAAATGGAAAGAGAAAGAGAGATAGAGAGAGACAGGAGAGAGATTCTTCAATTCATCAGCCTTTTGTTTTCCCTTTTTTTACATTCCCGTTCTATCACTTTTTATTTCCCCCGAATCCGTGTCAAGTCCTTGCAATGTGTTTTGTAAAGCATCAAGAAGAGCGAGGGGAACTACCTCAAAGGACGAAACGGACGTCGCTCCGAGCTCGGACGGCGCCGACGGCCGCGGCAACCCCGGCCTCGCGCAGCGCCGCACCGCTGTGGAACTTCGACAGGTGCCTCCCGCCGCCGTCGCAGAGCAGGGTGACGACTACGGGAGGAGGAGCGCTGGCGCGAGACAAGAAGGAGAGGGAGAAGAGGCGAGACCAGAAGCCGGTGCTCTTCTCCTTCTCCCTCGCCTGCTCCTCCTCCTCCCGCGCCCTGTTCATAGCCCGCGCCACTTTCACGGCCCCCACGCAGTTCACCGCCGCGCTGCTCCCGACGAACAGGCCATCGTGCGCCAGAAGGTGCCTCGCCATCTCCACCGCCTCCTCGTCGCTGCACGTCACGGCGCCGTCGAGCAGCGGCAGCGCCCTCGAGAAGTTGGCGGTGACCCTGTTGAGCCCGACGCCCTCGGTGACGGAGTCGACCTGGTGCGCCCTCCTCCTGCCCTCGGCCTCGGTCCTCGAGTAGGCGACCCCGCGCGTGACGGCGTTGAAGAGCGACGAGCCCTGCGGGTCGACGAGGACGATCGCGACGGAGGAGGGGGAGGAGCGACGGGAGGAGGAGAAAGGGAAGCCCTTTCTCCTGCCCTTGCTCTTGAGCGCCGCGGCAACGCCGGCCAGCGTCCCGCCCGTGCCCGCGCCGCACACAAAGGCGTCGACCGACCCGCGCGTCTGCCTCCAGATCTCCTCGCCCGTGCCGGTCTCGTGGCAGAGGGCGTTGGCCGGGTTCTCGAACTGGTCGGCGAAGAGGCCGCCGCCGCCGCCGCCGGTCTCGGCTCGGGCGCCCTCGTCGGTGGCGTCAACGCCGACGCCGCTTCCCTCCGTCGGCTCCTCCGCTTCCGCCGCCGCCCTCGCGGCAGCCGCCCGGGCAAGGTTGACGAAATGTTCGGGGGACGAGATCGAGCAGGGGCGCACCCGGGTGACGCGGGCGCCGAGGGCCTCCATCTGCGTTTTGAGTGTTTTTTTTAGAGGGCTAACGTTTTAGGAATTGTAAGGGTTAGAAACAATGAGGTTTCCTTAAAGTACTTTGACTATTGCAAACAGAAAGAGACTTCGACCCTTTCTTCTTCCTCTCCCCCCTCCCCCCCTCGCACCATCGCCGACTTCTCCTCTGCGGCGTCGTCGGGCATCCAGACCGCGGCGCGCACGCCGAAGCAAGGGGAGAGCATCGCCAGAGAGACCCCGGTGGAGCCCGCGGTGCCCTCAGCGACGAGACCGCCCGGCCGCAGCGAGGGCGGAGCGCTCGCCCCGGCTCCCGCTCCCGCCTCGCCCACGCCGCCCCTGGTCGTCGTCTTCGTCGCTTCCCCGAGGATCGCGGCGGCGACGCGGTCCTTGACGGACCCTCCCGGGTTGGAGAACTCGGCCTTGGCGAGGATCTGTATTTTGGGTGGGAGGGAGGCGGGGGGGGGGGACTTGCGGTGAGGAAGCAGGCCGTCGCGGCTAGGATAGGAAGCGAGAGCTGCAAAGGATCGGAGTTGCAATCGCCCCTTCTCGCTTTCCTCTCTCTCTCTCTGCGCCGATTCGATCCGCTTCGAAGCGCTCAGGGGCTCTTACCTCGCACCCGGTCGCCTCGCTCAGCGAGCGGATGCGCACGATCGGGGTGTGCCCGACGAGGCCCGCGACGCCATCGGCCACGCTGCCGCGCTCGTCGTCGCAGCGCCAGCGGTCGACCGTGAGGTGGCGCCAGGAGAGGGCCGCGGCGGAGCCGGCGCAGGCGCCGATTGACAAGAGGAGGAGGGATATTGCCGCTGTGGGGAGCGAGGAGGAGGAGGAGGAGGAGGAGCATGCCCCAGGGCCGCCGCTGCTGGTCGGCGCCATACTCCTCTTGCCCTCTTCCGCTTCGTTTGGGTCGCGAAGCAAAAAAAAGCAGACAGATAGAGATGCAGAAAAATGAAAAAACTGCCGTCGCCCGATAATCATCACTTTCAACACCATCTGTCTTCAACACGCACTCCCTTGAGCCCTTTTCGTCTTTCGCACCTCCCTCTAAAAGATCAAACCATGCCATCCCCGCCCGCGTCTCGCCTGTTCCTGCGCTTTGCGTCCTCGAACGCAGCTTCGGTAGGTGTCGAAGCGGGCTTCCGGGCGCGTTGAGAGAGTCTTCTTCTCTCCATCTTTTGTTCTCCAAAAACATTGTTGACGTTCGAGGTTTTTTTGTTTTTTTTTGCCCCCGCTTCCCAGCCCTCGAAGCCCATGCTCGATATTGTCTCTTTGCACGAGATCGTCCAACTGTGCATTCCCTCACCTCTGGACGGCGAATTCTTGAGGAGAGAGAGTGAGGAAAGGCGCTGCACGAGAGCTTGAAGCGTGAGCTTGAAAGGGCGACGCGTCCCTTTTTGACGTCGCATTTTTGCCATTTCCTTCCTCCCTTACGCGCTCTCCCGGAAAGCTGCGCCTTTCCGCTCCCGGCGAGCGTTCAAGGAAAGATGCCTTTGCATTAGAGAGGCCGAACGTATCATAAGCCCGGTCGCGACGGCGGAGCTACTTTTTCGACGCGGATGAAAATTCGGAGTGTTTTTTTGCTAGCGCGCCGTGCGAGGGCACCGCTGCGACGGCGTTTGCCCTCGCACCGATATCGGAAACGCCCCTTCCTCTTACCTCTCCCTCTCCTTCTTCGCTCCTCCCAACTCACTCCCCCAGCAGGCCCGCGCCGCCGCCAACGCCGCGGCCTCCTCCGTCGGCAAGAAATCTGCCACCTCCTCCGCGGCCGCAGCTGCCGCTCCCTCCGCTCCCTCCTCGGCCTTGGCCCCCGTCTCCCTCCCAAAGACCTTTGTGCGCCGCTCGGCGCCGGGGTGCAAGCCCGAGACGCGGGCGGCACACGTCACGGAGGCCAGCGCGCCTCGCGGGAGCCTCTGGGAGAAGATGTTTTTCTAGGATGGTTCTTAGATGACGACGAAGAGAGCTCGCTCTTCCTTTTTTTTCCCTGCTCGAAAGAGGCTGCAGCAACACCAGCAAAAAAACCGGAACGAAAAAGTGAAGACCCCCCATTTCCCATTTTTCCCCCCCGCTGCCGCGCCGCGCGGGTTGAACGCTTTCCCCCCATTTTTCCCATGTACATGTACCAAACAGTACCAATAGCAAGACAGTTTTTGAGCAGGGGGTTTCCACTTTGTCGTAGCTAGCTGCCGCTCGAAGGAGAAACGTTCTTCTTTCTTCTTCTTTGTCCCCTGTAGAGAGTCCCCTCCTTTTTTCCCCACAACTCGTCCTTTGCAGTATACACAGTCTCTCTCCCCTCTCTCCTCTCAACTCTCTCGCTCTGTCTCTCTCTCTCCCCCTCCCTCCCTCAGAGCCCGAGGGACTTGCCGGCTGCCTTGGCCGCGGCCTTCCCCGCCGCCTTCGCCACGGCCCCGCCGCCCACCGAGACCGGGCCCTCGGGCTGCCTCACGGGCTTGACGCCAAAGCCGCGCTGCGCCGACCGACTCACATGGAGGATGTCGTCGCGCGCCCTCTGCGCGTGGTCGGCCACGCCGTCGATGCGCGGATCCTGCCTCCTGAGCTCCTCCTGCATGCCCAGGCCCATCGCGCGCAGGTCGGCGAGCGCGCCGCCGATGCGGTCGAGGGCCTCCTCCTGCGCGCCCGTCTCGCGGGCGACGGCCTCGCGCTCGGCGTCGGCGAGCGCGCCGCCGAGCCGGAAGGCGGCCCCGGCGCGGCGCCCCGAGGGACCGCCGTCGTCGTCGTTGGCGGAGGAGGACGAGGCGCCTCCGGCAGCGCCCCCGGAGAAGAGCTGGGCGCGGGCGGCGTCCTCGGTCGAGGAATCGTCGAGCCGCGGGTCCCTCCTCGCCGCGGCGGGCTGCGGCTTCGGGGCCTCCTCCTTCGCTCCCCCCTTCTTTCCCCTGGCGCCCTTCTTCGCAGCCCTCTCCTCCTCGGCGGCGGCCGCCCCGGCCGCCGCGACTTTCTTCCGCTCCTCAATGCGCGCGAGGGCCTCGACCTCCTTCCTCTTCGCGGCCCTGCGGGCGCGGACTCTCGCCTTGCGCAGCGCGTCGCGCTCGGAGTCGGGGTCGCACTCGCAGCAGCAGCTGCACAGAAAGAAGAGGCAGCAGCGGCGCATGTACTTGACGATGGAGCGGGACTCCTCGACGTCTGCGTCGATCTGCGGTTGTTTGCGTCGGAGAAGGGAGAAGAAGACGAGGAAGGTGAGTGTGAGTGCGCGCGCGCGAGAGAGAAACGAGGTTTCTTTTGAAGAACAAGAAGGAAAAAAGTGGAAAGCAAAAAAAATAAAAACTCACGACGTTGAGGTCACGCTGGACCCGCCCGAGCTGCTCCCCCTGCTCTTGAAGGTCGTCAAGCGTGGCGAGGGCGACCTCTTTCGTCTTCTCGGCGGTCTGTTCGCGGCGGGAGGGAGGAGAGAAAGAGGAAAGACAGAAGAGCGTTTTTTGGAGCGAGTGTTTCGGGGTCGAGAGTGTTTTTTTTGAGTTTTCAAGAGAGGAGGCCTCGTCGTCGTCTTCGCCGATGTCTCGCCGCATTCAAAACACCATTCTTTGGGTACCTTTAGCGCCCTCTCCGCGGCCTGCGTCGTCGCCCTGTGCGTCCTCAGGGCTTCGTTGACCATCACGGATTCCTCGGCTGTGTAGGCCCCGCCGCGTGATGCCGGGGTGGAGTCGAACGGGTTGCCAGAAGATGACATTTTGTTTTCTTCACTTTTTTTCCCGATGGTTTCGTCGATTGTTGCCTCTTCTCAAGCTCTAGAAGGTCTTTCTCTGGCCGCGACAAGGAGACGAGCCACGAGAGTACGACGTCGGGGATGCAGCTGGAGCGGGGAGAAGTCGAGAAAGAGAGCAGGGGAGGTCACGATTCGGGTGTACAAAGTGAGGCAGTCCGCCAATTGAAATTGAAGAAAAACGAGTGTGTCCTCAGCAGTGCGCTCTTCGATTTCCTCCCTCCTCTCTCTCGACTAGCGGAACGAACGACAACCCGCTCTCTCTCGCCCCGCTCCCTCGTCCCCCCTGCGAACCTCCCCCCTTTTTTCACGCAGCGCTTCCTTCTTCTTTCCTGATCACAGGGGTGCGCAACCAAATATCTCAAAAACTCCCCTTCAGCTCTTCCTCCCCCTCCTCTCTCCTTCCTCCCTCCTCGACCACGCGACCACCTCCCCAAACGGCAGCTTCCCGCCGAAGATGTCGAGCGCCGAGCCCACCGTCACGTCGACCCTGCCCCTCCCGGCCTCGGCCACTCTTTCAAGATCCGCGATCGTCGAAGCGCCTCCGGCGTAGGTCACGGGGATCGGGGAGGAATGTCCTAATATCGAAATCAGCTCGGCGTCGATGCCGGCGCTCTTGCCCTCGACGTCGACGGCGTGGACTAGGAATTCGGCGCACGACTCCGCGAGGCGCTCGAGCGTCGTCGCGTCCACCTCCAGGTCGCTGAACTTCTGCCATCTGTCGGTGACGACGAAGTAAGGGTCGTCAGAGGAGGGAACAGCGGCAGCGGCAGAGGAAACGCCCGAACTATCTTTCTTCTTGCGGCGGCAGGAGAGGTCGAGGACGAGCCTCTCCCTTCCGACCGCCGCAACCAGCTCCCTCAGCGCCTCCTCGTCGAGCCTACCATCCCTGAAGACCGCCGAGGTCACGATGACGTGCGAGGCCCCCGCCGACAGCCAGCGTGCCGCGTTGGATGCGTTGACGCCGCCGCCGACCTGGAGGGAATCCGGCCACGCCGCCAGGGCCTCTCTCGCCGCCTTTTGAGAATCTTCGTCAGCTCCCAGCATGATGACGTGGCCGCCTCGCAGCTCGTTCTCCCTGTACAGCTCCGAGTAATGAGAGGGCGGGAGGGCGGATTCGAAGTTGGTGATCGGGGCCGAGGAGCTGAGCGAATTGTTTTTTTCCGTTCGGAGGGGTTTGTTGTTGATGGAGGAAAGGGTCGAGGCCGTCAGAGGAAGAAAAAAAAACGTTTTCAAGTTTTTCCTCCAGTTTCTCTCCCTCTCTCTCTCTCTCTCTCGCGCGCGCGCACCTGGCCTTATCCAGGTCGCTGAGCGTGGAGCCGACGATCTGCTTGACTTTTCCCTTGTGGATGTCGATGCAGGGGCGGAAGGCGGAGGTTTCAGCGAGAGCGTTGGCGACGAGATGGGCTCGTCGTCGATGGCGATTTCTAGTAGAAGGAGAAGGAGAGCCGCTGGAAAAGATGCCGCTGCTGCTGCCGCTGTTTCGGCCGCTGCTGCTCGCGACCGCGGTGCTCATGCTGCTGCTCGAAAGAAGAGAGCATGCTGCTGATCGCGCCAGCATCGGAATCGCGAGTGAAAAGCGGGCAAAGAAAGAGAGAGAGAGGGGACGAAAGCGGAAGAAAAAAGTAAATTTTTTACTCCTTTGATGGAGACAGGCAACGATCTAAAATAACCCGATGCTGCGCTCGCTTTTCCCGAGCGCCAACCACACTTCGACCTCCGTCGAGGACAGCCTCGTGACGCTGCAGGTGCGAGCGTCTTGACACCCTGTTTTTTTTCAAGCAAAAATAAGGGAGAGCAAGAGAGAGGAACCCGCAGTTTTCATTTTCCTTCTCGCTCGACCCCGACCTTTTCTCTTGCCTTTTTTTTTTTTTCCCCCCTCCCAAACCAAAAAAACCTCCCCGCAGGTCGGCAAGCGCGTCTTCCCGAACGTCTCCCCCTCGCTGCGCCGGGAGCTCTGGCTCTCGGTGCTGCAGAGGTCGCGCGCCGCCTCCCGTGCCGCAGCTTCCTACCCTTCGCTTTTGCTCTCTGCGTTCCCTTCGAATGAGGAATTAGGAGGAGAAGCAACAGGAGAAAAAGGAGGAGCGGTGCCGCTCGAGGTGAGAGACGCGATCCGCAGGGACGTCGGGCGCACCTTTCCCTATGTCGATGGCTTCGAGCCCGAGGACCCAGCGGCGAAGCAGCAGCTCGGTCGCAGGGCGAGGAGCCTTGCGAACGTCCTGACTGCGTACGCCGCCTTCGATCCCGAGGTCTCCTACTGCCAGGGGATGAATTTCCTCGGCGGCCTCCTGCTGCTGTATCTCGACGACAACGGCGACGGCGACGGCAAGGGAAAGAGAAGCAAGAAGAAACAAAGGAGCGAGAAGAAAAAGATCAACGAGAACACGATTGACAAGAAGAAAAGGAGCGAAAGAGACGGGGAAGAAGAAGTCGACTTCGACTCAGAGGGTGGCTTCGACGATACCTTGACCGGCGACGACTCGGCCGAGCGTGCCGCCTTCGGCCTCCTGACGCACCTCCTCATGTCCAAGGGCCTGCGACAGCTGTACACCGAGGGCATGGAGGCCCTCACCGCGAGGCTCCGGCACCTCCAACTGCTGCTCCCTCCGGACATCAAACAGCTCTTCGACGAGGACCTCGGCGGGTTTTCGGTAACGCTCTTCGCCGCCCCTTGGTTCATGTCCGCCTACGCCGCCGACTTTCCCTCGAGCATCGCTGCGCGGATCGTGGACGCCATGATGACGACGCCCCCCGCCGTCGACCGGCCGCTGCTGCGCCTCGCGGCGGCGTGCGTCCGGGCCTGCCGCAAGGAGCTCCTCTCGGCGAAGGACGCCGAGGCCGCCGTGAGGGTCCTGCGGAAGGACCTGCCCTCGAGGAAGGCGTCGAGGCTGCACGACCTCGTGTCGCAGGCCTTCGAGAGGGAGTGGAGCGCCGAGGAAAGCGCGATCCTGAGCTCGGAGCACCCGAGGCTGACGACGGAAGAGCAGCCGCAGACTGAAGAGAGCTCGAGCTCGAGTCCGCCGTCGTCGTCAGCGGCGGCGGCGGCGGCGGTGCCGCCCTTGCCGCCGTCGGAGCAGCGGGAGGCAGCGGCTGCCGCCGAGGACAGCGCTCGCGGCTCCTCTCCCTCCGCTGCTGCAGCTGGGAACCAACACGAACAGCAGCAGCAGCAGAAGCAACAGCAGCAGCAGCACCGGAAGCTCAAGTGGGAGGACGCGCTGCTGGCACGCAGGGCCGCCTCCGTCGACCGCGAGGTGGGAGCGGAGCCGGGGGGAGCAGCGGGGGCGGCGCCGGAGGAGGAGGGCGGGAGCCGAGGAGGGCCCCTCCGGCTCCCGCTGCCGCTTCTCCCCCCTCCCGTCGCGGCGCAGGGAGCAGCGCCCGCAGCAGCGACGGAGGCCCGTCCTTCTGAACGGGGGTCGACGGCCTCGGCGGCGGAGGCTCTTGCGGAGCTGCTGGGCTGCAGGCTCGAGCTGGACTCCCCTTCCTCCTCCGCTCCTCCGTACCCTTGTCCGGCAGCGACGGCGGCGGCGGCGGCGACGGCGCGGAGCGCGCCGCCTCCTTTCTCCGACTCCCTGTGGACCTCGTTCCGCAAGGCAGCAGAGGAGGAGCCCGGGAGGGGAGCAGTCGAAGGGCCAGCGGCTTCTCCTGCTGCCGTCACTGCAGCCGCCGCCGCCGCGAGGGAGCGCGCTGCGGCGGACCTCGACGGCTGGAGCAGCTTCCAGCGGAGCGCCTCGTTGACAGCGGCGCCGCCGACGGAGGCAGGGGAAGAAAAAGAGGGAGACGACGACGACGAGCGAAAATAGCAGGTGCGCCTTCTCTTTCTCTCTCTCTCTCTCTCTCTCTCTCCCTTGCTCTTCCCCGCCATCTCCATGGTAGAGCACGGGAGAGACGACAGCACCACCGGTCAAATGTAAAAATAAAAAAATGACAATTCTTTCGCTGTTCACGCTCTCAAAATCATTCGTTCCCCCTTTTTTCTGCTTAAAAAAAAACTTTCACCCGCTCACCGCAGAGCCCGCGGGCGTCGTCCCCGTCGCCGCCACCCCGGCGTCCGCCGCGAACGCCACCAGCGGGGGCCAGTAGTCCGCGGCGTGCGTGTCGTAGGCGTCCATGTGTCGGGCCCCGGGGAGGGGCAGCCAGGCGACTGGAGGCGAGGGGCGGGACGAGGAGGCCGGAGACAGCGGCGTGGCGCCGCCGCCGCCGCCGCCGTCGCCCGTCGTCGGGGCCGAGCCGTTCCCGTTGCCGTTGTTGCTGTTTTTGCTCCCGTCCCCGAGGAGCAGCGCGTGAAGCAGCGCCATGTGCTCCGGCGGAAGCATCTCGTCGTCGAGGCTGGAGATCAGCAGCACGCGGGGACTCCTCCCACCGCGCCGCGACGCCTCCCTCCTCGCCGCGACGAGCGCCGCCGCTGCGTCCTGGTTGCGCCACTTGTTCCGGATCAGAAAGTTGCCGGCGCGCCCGGGGCCGACCACGGGGGCCAGAAAGGGCATGACCTTGGGGGCCAGGGCCTCGATGGACAGGAACGTGTTCTCGACGACGACGGCGGCGAGCGCCTCCGGCCGCGCCGCGGCGAGCGCCAGGGCGACCGCGCCTCCGAGCGAGCGGCCAAAGACGCCGACGCGCGTGGGGTCGACGTCTGCTCGCCCCAGCGCGTGCGCGAGGGCCGCCGCGGCGTCGAGCTTGAGGCCGCGCTCGGTGGGGCTCCCCTGGGAGAGGCCGTAGCTGTTTTTTTTTGTGGAGTTTTTCGGGGGGCGGGGGGGGAGAGGAAGAGAGGCGTGAGTTTATTCCGGGCCCCCGACAGTCGACCCCTCCCCGACAAAAAGAAGAAAGGAGAAAAAAAAAAGCTCAAAACTCAATCCTACCCTCGGTACGAAGGGGCCAGCACCGCGCACCCCAGGTGCCGCACCAGCAGCCTGAGGAACGGCAGCCTCATCGCCATCGTGCCCACATTCTCCTGGAAGAAGATGAGCAGCGGGCCCCTCGGGGGGCGCGCGCCCGGCGGGCGGACGAGCCAGGCGTGCAGCTTGGTGCCGTCCGAGGCCGAGAGCCACACGTCCTCGTAGTCGAGGCCGAAGCGGTCCGGGTAGAACGGGATGTCGTCGGGGACTCCCGGGATGCGCGGGATGTAGATCTGGTTGTCGTTGTTGTTGGGGTGGTGGCGGCGGGGGTTTTCGGATGCAGAGGAGGAAGAGGAGGTGAGAGGGAGCGAGCGAAGAGAGGGACGAGGTCGAGGCGGCGGACGATTGCTCGAGAGAGGGAGAGAACGAGGGAGTCTTTTTCTCTTGCTCTTTTAAAAAACACCAACCGGGCATCTCTTCTTCTCACCAGCCTCTCTTGGAACCAGTAGAGCAGTCCCAGGCCCAGGCCTGCGATCGTGGCGGCCTGGAGAGAATATGTGAGGCGGAGAGAGAGGGGGAGAGAGAAGGAAGATGAGAGGAGAGGAAGCAAGACATGCGGGCGGCGACGTCGAAAAAAACAAACTTTCGCGAGCGACAGGGCCGTCCTGCTCTCCTGCATATCATTCCGCGACTGCCCCCAGAACAGGCGAGAAACGTGCTGAAGCTCTCTGCACGAAGGATGGACTCGCTGCGCTCCTCACCGTCGCCAGGAGCTTGGTCAGCCACATCGATTCGACGTCAAAAAAAAACGAACGATGCCCGAGAAACGCCGCTGTCTCCTTTCTTCCAGGACGCTCTGGGGAGCGCGGAAGGGTTCGCTGACGAACAAGGAAGCGCACTCCTTCCTCTCGGCGCAAGAGGCGAGAGAGCAACGGAAAGAAGGCGCGCAAGGGCGAGGCGCGCGAGACGCTCGGAGAGTAGAACGTGAGTGAATGCAAAGCAAGCAAAAGAAAAAAAGGAGAGAGAGAACAAAAGCTCACTCTTCTTCCTCCTCTCTTCTTCGAGGGGTTTTTGATTTTTCAGGTGTTGACAAAAAAAGGGGGAGCAAAAAAAATCGGACTCGTCGCGCGCCCTTCCCCGCTCGCTCTAGGCCATCTTTTTTCCTTCTATCCTTTCCCGGAAGACTGGAATGGCATCTGCCGTCGGAGTCGAGTCCTCGAGTCTGCTCCAGGCGCCGCGGCCGCTCGACATCGCGATGCCTGCGCCGATGGCGACCATCGCCCTGAACGCGACAGCGACCGTTAAAGAAGGCGCTCCCACCGCCGCCTCTCCTCCAGGAGACGCCTCCACGGCCCTGAAGCTCGCCGACTGTATCGGGAGGGTCAGCGCGGCTCTTGCGGAGCTGGGAGCGACGGTGGAGGCGCTGAAAGGTAAGAGGGAGAGAAGAGAGGTGACATGGCTAGATATTTCTGCGAGGGAGAGAGAGTCCCTCGCTCGACGCGTCGGGGGGTTTCAGAGCGCTCTCGCAGACATTGATTGCGGCGCGGGAGGCCTTCTCCGTCTCCTAATTGCTTTCTCTCTCTTCTCAATGCCACGATGCGACATCAGAGATCAGTTCCAGGGAACACAAATGATAAATTCTACCGGAAGGGGCGAGCTGTCGAGCTCGGAACAATTGCGCTTTTGCTCAAATTAATTGATGGGAAGATGCCAGCTCTTCCCCCCTCCTCACATCATCGAGCAGCATTTCACCCACTTTTTTGCCTTCTCCTTTTCCCTTACTAATCCTCCTCGTTTCCTTACGCATCCTCTTTTCGCTTTTCCTTCCACTCCACTCACACGACAACAACCACCTTCCCATTGGACGACCATCCAAAAACGAAAAACTTAACAAAAAAAACAGCCGGAGACAAGCGCTCGCGCTCCGAGGTCGAAGGCGCCTCCGCCGCCCCCGCCGCCGACGACCTCGTCTCGTCGTGCAAGATGCAGCGCGCCTCCCTCTTTGGAGCGCGGCCCCAGCTCGCGATCCTCGCGTCGTCGCTCTCGACGGCCGCCGCGGATGCTCTGGCCTCAGCGATCGACGCCGCGGCCTCCCTCGGGGGGAACAACCACGGAGGAGGAGCCAAGGAGCCGCCCCCGTCGGGACCCCTTGCCTCGGCGGTCGCCGCGGCAAATGCCGCCGCCGCCGCCGCCACCGCCGCCGCCGCCGCCGCGGCCGGCGCCGACTCAGGCACGCCGACTGCGAACACCACGCCCGCCGCGAGCAGCGGCGGCGGCGACCCCGCTTCGCCTTCCTCTGAGCTCTTCCCCGGACGCGCCTCGATCCCTCGCGGGCCCAGGAACGGAGGACGGAGGTCATCCATCGCCGGCGCCGGCGCCGCCTCTCCTCTCTCCCTGGCCGCGGCGACGGCCGCCGCTGCCGCTGCGGCGGCGGGTGCCGCTGCCGCCGCCGGCGGCGGCGCTCGCGCCTCCCCTCCCGCGGGCTGGAGGCAGGCTACTGGCGAATACTTCGCCGCGGCTGCTGCTGCCGGCGCGGAGAAGCAGCAGAGCCAGAGCCACGGAGGGGGGCGTTCTCCCACTCGCACCAGCACCACCTCCGTGGGGATCGAGGGCCTGATCGAGGCGATCGACCTCCTCGGGAAGCAGGAGGCGGCCGCCGCCGCCGCCGCCGCCGCCGCTGCTGCTGCAAACGGCACCTGCAGCAAAGGCTCCGCCGGTCGCTCCGCTGCTGCTGCCCGTCGCCGCTCGACGGCGGACGAGCAGCCCTCTGTCTTCTCCGGCGGGGCCGCCGCCGCCACCGCTGCAGGCGCCGCTGCCACCGGGGCTGCCGCCGGGACCGCAGCCGCGCGCCGCCACCGCTCGCCCTCGGACTCGCCCATCTCCCGCCGTCCCCACGTGGCGTCTTCCTCCCGCAAGCAGACGGCGACGCCCGGCTCGGCCTCGCCCCTCAGCCTCCCCGCGGGCTCCTCCTCCTTCCAGCCGAGGACCAACACCAGTAGCAGCGACGGCGAGACCGCAGCGGCGGCGGCGGCCGCCGCCGCCGCTGCAGGGGCCGGAGGAGGAGAAGAAGAGGCCCCCTGGTTGCAGCGGGAGAAGAACGAGCTCCTGAGGATCGCGGAGGAGATCCGGCCGCGCGGGCCCGCCGACTGGGAGCGCGTCGCCGTGGCGCTCGAGATGAGCGGCAGCGGAGTCGAGGAGCAGCCTGCGGCTTCCGGGACTGCCGCTGCGGCTGCCGCGGCCGTCGTCCAGCAGCGCGCGGGCTCCTCGGCGCGGAGGATGTATAGGAGCCTGACGGGAGGAGGAGCGGGGGCGGGGGCGAGCGAGGACGGCGAGGGAGGAGACCACCCCCTGCCCCTCGACAAGAGCAGCCCCACGGCCGCCGCCGCCGCGGGCAGCACGCACGGCCGCAGGATCAACCCCCGCGGGGGGACCCCCATGCGCGTCATGGCCGCGGCGGCGCTGGCCTCCCTGCCCGGCAAGAGGGGCAACCTGACGGAGATCGCAGACGCCATCCAGCGGGTGCCCGCCTTCTCGTCCCAGCTCGACTGGTCGCCGCGCCCCGGGACGAAGACGTACCCCCGCTGGAAGGACGCGCTCGTCGGGTGCTTCAAGGCCGGGAGGTACCCGCACCTGCAGAAGACAGGCGACAAGCACGACGGCCTGAACGTGTACGCGCTGGTGGGCGAGCCGCCGATCGACCGCAAGCACCTCGAGGCGCTCGTGGCGTCGGGCGCGCTGCCGCGGGACGTGCTCGCCGACACGGCGGCGGGGGGGGCGTTGGCGAGGCAGCCCTCGAGGGCCGCGGCGGGGGCCGCGGGCGAGGCGGCCGCGGTGGTTGCTGCGGCGCTGGCTGCCGCTGCTGCGGGCGCGGAGGTGGAGGAGGCGAGGAGGGTTGCCGCTGCGAAGGAGGAGGGAGAGGAGAGCAAGGCTCTGCCGTCGCCGGCGTCGCCGGAGAGCGCGAGCTCTGGGGAAGCCGCCGCGGCTGCTCATGCCGCGGCTGCTCATGCTGCTGCTGCTGCTCCTGCCGCGTGATCTCTCTCTCAGCTTCGTTTCGTTTACCTCGCTTAGGGTGTGTTCAACAAATGCGAAGTATTTGCTCCCAATAAAAAGCCGCTTCCATTCTCCTTTCCTAGACAACAACGACTGAAAGGAAAAAAACAATTTTGATGAACGCCTCTTTTTCCTTTTTCCCACCCGGGTCGCTTCTCTTCTTTCCCCCTGAAGCCGCGTTCTTTGAGCCTGGGATTACATTCCTCTGCGGCATGGAAATATGCGCACTTACACAGCTACACCATCCATTTATTTACTGTCACCACCACCACAACAAACTAGAAGAAGAAAACGCGTTTTGTGCAGCGCTGGGCTTTTTTTCTGCCTCCTTCCCTTTCTGGGTTTTTTCATTTTCGATTTCGTCGAACGTTCCGATTTTCTTTAATTTCGTGTTATCAACTAACTTCGTAAAATACTACTGCTGAGATAATAAACTTGAAAGAGAGAGAGAAAGATAACTGACAGAAGAGGATGAAGAGTCATCTTTTTTTGTTTTTGCTACAACAAAAAGAGGGGCAACCGAAAAAACCAAAAAAAGAGACTGATCGGACAAGGAGGGAGACGGCGGCAAACTGAATTATTTTTTTTCGAAAGGAACAAAAACAGGAAAACTCTCACTTGAAGCCGTCGACCTGTATTGGGTTTTTGGCGTCTTTTCAGAAAAAAGGAACAAGGGCGTGAGAGAGAGAAAGACAACGCAAGGAAAAAACCTCTCCTCAGAGAGAGAGTCAAAAATATTATTTTAAAAAACTCTGCTGACCTTGTCTTGCCTCTCTGCCTCCTCGTTGGCAGTCGTCACCGCCTTGAAAAACAGCCACCCCGCCGAGGGCAGGCCCGTCAGGGCGAACAGGGCCAGGATCGGGGTGTACAGCGGGCTCGAGGGGGGCAGGACGCCGAAGATGGCGTTTTTGTTGACAAACTCAAAGACAGAGCCAACGGCGGCGATGGCGACGAGGGCTGAGGCGACGAGGAAGACGGCGAAGGGGGGGCCGTTGGGCCCCTCGCCGGAGGCCCGGGCGGCCTCTTCCCGCTCGCGGCGGACCCAGGGGAGCTCGTTGGGGTCCTGCTGAGGAGGAGGGCGAGGAGGAGTCTGGGCCTGGTTGGAGGTGGATTTGTTTTTTCAAGAGAGGTCGAGGTCGAGGTTGAGGACTGATCGATCGATCGAGTGATCGAAGACGGTTCTTCTTCTCCGTTTTGAGTCCAGTTCCCATCATCTCCTCGGTGTTCCCTCACCTTATCGTCTTTGGCGGCCTGAGAGACGAGCACCCGTGGCCGGCGCGGCGCAATCAGGGTGCGCAGCGATCGAGGAGCAGCTGTAGAAGAGGCGAGTCGCCACGACGATGATGCTTTCATCGACGTCGGCAACACCTTAGTCGTCGCCGCTGGCCTCGAGGCGGTGGCCAATCTAGGGGCTGAGAGCATGGCTGACGTCACAGATGGAGCGGCTGGATTAAGACTGATGCAGTTGAAGCGGACGTGGGCGTGAAAACGGGGAGAGCGCCGGGAACAGATTCACAGAGGGAGAGGAAAAAAAAGTCGGAAAGTGAGAGACGAAGAACACTATCTCAATTCCGAAAAACTTCCTCTGTCCTCTCTTTTTCCTTTGTTGCCCCTCTTCTTTTCCTTTGCTGCTCCACTCGTGCGATGCGCGCTCGCCTCGCGTCGTCGTCGCACGCGAGCAACGGCTGCATGGCCTCGACCTCGCGAGCGGGCTGCAGCAGTCGGATACTCCAGCGCGCCCTTCCCGCGAGACTGCAGAGCCGATCGCTGCTAGCCGCATCTTCGTCGCCGTCTGCCTCTTCATCATCTTCGTCGCGCCCCGCCTCCCACCTCGCTGCTTCGACCAGCGCTCCGTCGCAGCCCGCAAGCTGGCGCGATGTGACTCGTGCTGCAGGAAGGAAAGCCAAAAACATCCTGCTGTCGGGGTGGAGGCCGGAGAGGTGAGTGTGTTTTTCGACATTCTAGTATTTTATCTTCTTGTTCAATTCGCCGCCAAACGGCGGCGAATTGACTTCGTCCCTTTTTTCCCCCACCCCGCTCCTCCACCGCGGAATTGAGCTCATCTGTTCTCCGTGCGCCTCCCTCGCGTCCTCTCTCACGGTCTTGCTTGCCTCTCAAATTTTGCCTTCTTAACGACGCTTGAAAAAAAACAGCTCTTCCTCGAAGACCGCCACCTCTTCCTCCTCCCTCGCCCTCCTCGCCGCCCTCGTCCCGCCCCCGGCTTTCTCCACCTCCGCCGCCGCCGCCGCGGCCTCCTCTGCCCTCGCGGCCCTCCAGTCCAACCACGTCTTCATGGCAGGGTTCTGGGCCTGGGCCGCCGCCCAGGTCCTCAAGGTCTTCACCAAGAGGTGGAAGAAGGGCCGCTGGGACTGGCGCGAGCTCGCCGCGAGCGGCGGCATGCCCTCGTCGCACTCGGCGCTCTCGGTCGCCGTCACCGCCGCGGCCGCGAGGACCCTGGGCCTCGAGTCGGCCGTCTTCGCCGTCGCGCTTTGCTACTCGCTCGTCGTGATGTACGACGCGGCCGGCGTGAGGCTGCACGCGGGCAAGCAGGCCGAGGTGCTCAACACGCTGCTGGCCGACGTCGCACGCGAGCACCCGGCCGCGGGCAGGAGGCTCAAGGAGGTGCTAGGCCATACGCCGAGGCAGGTGGCGGCCGGGGCGGCGCTGGGACTGGCGGTGGGGCTGATCCTGCCGATCGGAGGGAGCCCGCAGGTGCTGTGAGAGGGAGAGAGAGAGAGAATGAGAGAGGGAGAGAGGGAGGGAGAATGAGAGAGAGAAAGAGAGAGAGAGAGAGTTGGGAGAGAAGAAAGAAAAAAGAAAGGAAAAAAAAGGAAGGAGTGCGCGAGAGAGAGAAACAAGAGAGAAAACGAGAGAATGAGAGAAAACTGAGAGCAAAAAGGAGAGCGCAAAGACCACAAGCGAACAGAGGAGCTACAAAGGAAGAGATAATCGGAGAAGGCGCGAAAGAAGGAACGGAAAGGCAAAAAAAGAGAGAAAGAGGGGGAATTTCCTTGTGATCATTTTTTCTCCCCTTCGCGTACCTAAACCTCCCTCGGCTGCTGCTGCTGCTGCTGCTGCTCCTGCATCTGCGCCCGCCGCGTGCGCCTGCGGCGCAGAGACGACGCCGACGCCCCGATATCGCTCTCCCTCCCAGCCCTCCACGCCTTCGCGGACGGCGAGTCCGAGAAGCCCGCCGTCATCCTGCCCTCCTGCGCCGCGAGCCGCAGCTCGGCCTCGGACGGGACGACGGCGCCCCCCTCCTCTTCTCCGGCGGCGGCAGCCCGCGCCCCGGCCTCTTCCGCGGCGCGCCGGCGGCGGCGCTGCTGGGCCGCCTCGTTGGCGAGGTGCGCCGCAACCACGCAGAGCGAGCCCGTCGCGTAGACCGCAGCGGCGAACAGGGCCGCGGGCTTCCCCCCTCTCAGCGTCGCGAAGGAGTCCCCGAAGGTGAAGGGGCCCGCGATCCCGCCGAGCTGGGTCCAGACGGAGCGGCTCGCCAGGGCGGCGACGAGGAGGCGCTGGTACCGCTCCCCGGAGTACCAGCAGAGCACCGCGGCGACTCCGACCGAGTTGTTGACCCCGTACGCGATCGACGACAGCGCCTTCGTGGCCAGCATCAGGGGCAGCGACCCGCAGAGCCTGTCGGAGAGTTCGCCGAGCCCGGCGACGAGCAGCGCGCCCGCCGCGCCGCAGAGGTTGCCCAGCGCGAGCGGCGCGACGTGCTCCCGGAACTGGAAGTTTCGGGGCCCGACCATCGCGGGCCCGGCAAACGCCGCCGCGGCCTGCACCGCGCTGCCAACCAGCGCCATCACGTTGGCCCCTTCGAGCCCTATCCCCCGGGGCTTGGACCGGAGGCCGCACTGCGTCCCCAGGACCACAAACTGGAAGTAGTTGTCGGCGTAGGCCGCCGAGAAGAAGTAGGGGACGATGGCGAGCGCGGCGAGGCCGTGGTAGGCCCGCAGGCAGGTGACGGCGGCGGCGGCGCTGCGCGCGGCGCCGCCGGTGGCCGCGCCGAGCCCGGCGGCGCAGGAGGCGGCCAGGGGCCTCATCTCCCCGTTTTCCTCGGCCGCCGCCGCCGCCGCCGCCGCCGAGTCTCCTTCCTCTCCTCCTCCGGAGGAAGGGTCCTGCAGGTCTGGGACGAAGAGCGAGGCCACCGCCCCGGCCAGCAGGCAGCAGGTCACGGCGACGAGCAGCCTGATCATCTTCGGACCGTCGACCAGGCCCAGGGCTCCCGGCAGGGTGAACGCGACCTTTTTTTTTTTTTCCCTCTTCTTCCGCTCGCGGTTCTCGAGTGAGAGAGGAGCTCAAAGCAGCGAGAGCGAGCGAAAGAGAAGGGAAAAGAGAGAAAACAAAACTCACCGTCCCGACTTCCACGAAGGCGTAGATGTGGCTGGCGAACAGGTTCTTGTAGCGCGAGGCGACAAACTTGTGGCGGAGGGCGGTGGCCGCGGCGAGCTCCGCTGCGGCGGGGGAGGGGGAGGGCTCTCCGGGAGGAGGGAGGGAAGGAGGAGGAGGAGGAGGAGGAGGAGGAGGGAGGGAAGAAGGAGGAGGAGGACGGCGAGCCGCCGCCGCCGCCGCCGCCGCCGCTGCCGCCGCGTCTGCTTCCTTTGGGGTCCCCGCCGCCGCCGCCGCCGCCGCCGCCGCCGCCGCCGCGAGCGGAGGAGGAGCCCCTCCGCCTTCGAGGCGGAGCTGCCCCCTCCCCTTGGCAGCTTCCCCCTCCCTCTCTCTCTCGGCGTCCAGCGACAGCGGCATCCACTCGGCGCAGGTGTCGAGGTAGACCTCGGTCGCGGTGTACCCCAGCCCGCCGAAGACGCCCACGAGGAGGCCGAAGAGGACCGAGAATGCCTGCATGCCGGAACGGACCCCGGCCGAGACCTGGTCTCGCTCGCGGAGGGAGAGGGCGAAGGCTCCCACGAGCATGGCCCCGGCCTTTTTTTTGGGTATTTTGTTTTCCAAGAGATGGCCGAGAGAGGGAGAGAGGGGGGGGGGGGGAGGGGAGACGGGGTTTTTTTTTTTTAGGTTAAACGGGCCCCCCTTTTTCTTTTTTCTTCCCCTTCCCTCTCCT
>Ga0114918_10001134_pt1 | contig 23650 bp, 14 predicted proteins | sample LantaG_FD_87015 | JGI IMG/M metagenome (GOLD analysis project Ga0114918, IMG submission 87015) | Deep subsurface microbial communities from Baltic Sea to uncover new lineages of life (NeLLi) - Landsort_02402 metaG | ecosystem: Environmental > Aquatic > Marine > Oceanic > Sediment | place...
CACACACACACACACACAGCCTGCATCGACCTCCTCCTCCTGGGCCGACCCCAAACCGTCCGAGGCCGCCGCCTCCCTGTCCGCCATGGCCCCCGTCGCGGCGCCCACCACCACCACCAAGAAGCGCCCCGTGTTTCTCTTACGCCGGTCCCTGCTCCAGGTCCCCCACACGGAGCTGGCCTCGCCCGCCAGCCCCGAAGCCGCCCGGGCGGCCGCGTCCATCGTTGCGGTCATGGACAGCGGGGCCAACCCGTCGCTGGTGGAGGCGCCCTACCGGGCCAGCGAGGCCGCGTCTGCCGTCGGCGGCGGCGACACCACGGGCGGCGCCATGGAGGCTGCGGCAGAGGACGAGCGGGCCGTGGCCGTCGCGGCCGCCGCGGCCGACCCCACCGTGCCGCTCGTGGCGGCCGACCGGGCGGTCCCACCTACCGGCCTCATCCCGGCCACCCTGGCTGACCGGCTAAAAGCCCAGGACGCGGACGAGCCGGCGCCCCAGGGCCCGGGCGTGTCCGTCTTTCTGGAAGAGAAGGAGAAGCATCACGAGGACGCTGGCGTGCCGGGAGGGGCGCCGACCGTGGAGCGCGTGGATGGGGCGGGTGCGTTGCCGCCGCCGCCGCACACGTCGCCCCACGCAGCTGCCGCTGCGCCGCTCCACCCTCGGGACTCAATGGAGAGCGCCGCCCTGCCGGGCGCGCGCACCTACGCGGCGACCAAGCCTGTCCCGCTCGCGGCCACGCCCGCCCCGTCCGGCCTGGGCCCAGTCTTTGTGGCCTCCCTGCCGGCGGCCCTGCCGGGCGCGGACGACCACGGGTCCGAGCCTGCCGGCCGGGCGGCCGCGATGGGCGGCACCGACGTGTGCGCCGTCCCGGGCGGCAAACTGCTGGTCCTGACGGCCGACGCGGTGAGCGTGCGCGACGCGGCGAGCGGGGCACTCGTAGCCGGCCCCACCCCGCTGTCCGCCCTCATGCAGGACGCCAGTGGCGGTGTCTACACCTCCCCGCGCTGCGTGTACGATGGCGCGGCGGACCGCCCGGGCGAGCGGCGGACGTACCTGGCCGCCCTGCGGGCGCCGGCGGCGGGCGGGACATGGGCCGGGCGGGAGGCGGGCGAGCCCGCCGCCCGCCTGGTGGTCGCCGCCACGGCCGACGGGACGGGCGGCGACCCGACGGGAGCGTGGCACGTGTTCACCATCGCTGTCGACGGCATCGACCGCCGGTCCGCGCCCGGCGGGTCCAAACTCCCCGGCGCGGCCACTTGCCCCTCCCTGGGCTGCACCGCGCGCGGCCTGGCCCTGGGCCTGGACGGCCACGGCCTGTGGGCGACGACCGACCTGTGGACGCCCCCCGCTGGGGACGCTGCCGGGGCCTCGGGCGTCGCCCCCTCCTCCCTGGTCGGCCCCCTAGCGGTCGGCCTGTCCAAGGCCGCCCTGAAAGGCGGCGCCCCCTCCCGCCCACCCGCCGTGGTGCTGACGGGCTTCCCGCTGTGGGCCGCGCACGGCGGCCTGGTGCCGTCGGTGACGGAGGCCTGGGCGTCCCACGACAGCCGGGCGGGCGGGAGCGTCTACCTGGCGGGCGTGGGCGACGGGCGGGTGGGGCTGTGGGGCGTGCACGGCACGGCCGCCCTGCGCGACGGCCTGACCGCCACGGCGGACGGCGCCTCCGCCTCTGCCCGCCCGTCCCTGCCCTACCCCTCGCCCGCGCCCTTCCTCGTGGAACGCACGCGGGCCGCGGACAATGTGCCGCCCGCCCTGAGCGCCGGCATCCAGCGCCCCTCCTCCCTCGTCCTTGCCGGGGGTGATGCTGGCCCCGCCGGCGCCACAGCCACCACCGCCGCCCCGACCGCCCCGCTCGACCCGGGCGCGCCCCGACGCCTGGCGCGGGCGGCCTGGGCGGACGGGGCGCTGTGGCTGGCTACGTCCTCGCCCGTCTTTGCTGGCGGCCTGTCACCGACCCTAGGCACCGCCTACTTTGTCATCCGGCCGGACGTGGGCGGCCGCGGCCTGCGGTCGGGCGGGACGGCCATCGACCAGAGCGGGTGGGTGGCGGTGGACGGCGCGGCCACCCTGGCGCCGGCCATCGCGGTGGGTAAAAACAGCGTCGCGGTCCTGGCCTTTGCCCTGGCCTCGCCCGCCTTTGAGCCGGGCTTTGCGTACGCGACCCTGGCGGGCGGCCGCGGCCGCGGCGGCCCGTCGGCCGTCAAGGTGGTGGCGGCCGGCCAGCCGAGCGGGGGCGTCACGCCCGCGGCCGCCCTGGCGCGGGCGACGCAGGCCGAGTCGGCCCGCGCGACCGGCGACGTACGCGCCTTTTCCATGTCTGGCAGCGGCTCCCCCCCGCCGCCGACCCCGCCCCAGCGCACGTCCCACACGCCGGACATCGCGGCGGGCAGTGGCCACGCGGGCGCGCTGGATTCCATCGCCGTCGGCCTGTTTTCGGCTGCGGTGTCCGACCCGAGTGGCGAGGCCTTCTGGGTGGGCGGGCGCCGGGCGGCGTGCGGCGGGTTGCCGGGCGTGTGCGAGCCGGCCTGGGCGACGGCGGTGGGGCGGGTCACCGTCGCGGCCGAGCTGATTTGAGAGAGGGAGAGAGAGACCTGTTTTTATAATAGAGACCGTGTTGTTGCCTTGTCACCACATAATTTGCTTTTTTGACACCCGCCCGGCACGCGCCATCCTCTCTCTCGCCGCCGCCCGCTACAAGAAATGCACACACGCGCACCTCGCGCTTGGGCGGGCGGTGTGTGCAATGTGTGCCCTGCCCCCTCTCCCCCCCATCTCCCTCACATCAACCACTTCAGTTTTGCGCCCGCCTCCTTTTTGATCGCGGTGAAGACGGCGGCCACCTCCTCGCCCGAGTGGACGGTCACCTCCACGCTGACGCTGACGTATTTACCGCCGGACGAATCCCGGGTGACAACCGCGCCCGGCGCGACTTTCACGCCCACCACCGACTCGATGGCCCGCACCATGGCCGCCTCGAACAGGGCCCGGTCATCGCCTGCGGTCGTGCCGATGCCCTTGAACACCCGACTCTCCGGGTACTCGTTCACCTTCTCGTCCAGCTCCCGCCAGCCAGCCTCGTCGGGGGCGAGCAGGACGGCGGAGGTGCGGGGCGGGGCGTCGCCTGATGTTGAGAGAGAAGAGGGGTGGTGATGAGGGAGGAGGTCGGGGGCGAGAAAACGACGACGGCACGCGCTGTCTCTCGCCTCTCTTCTCTCCCACCGCCCGTCGGCTCTCCTCCTCCTCCTCACCTGCCAGCTTGGACTGGAGCGCGGCCACCTGGTCCCGCTGCCGCACGGTGCGCAGGCTGATGGCGGACGCCTCGCTGGTGCGCGCGTTGGCCGGGAGGGAGGGGCTGCCGCCGTCGGAGGAGGAGGGACCCTCCCCGGCGGCGCCGGCGCCGGCGGCGCCGGCGACCGCTCGGCGTGCGACGAGGCCGCCGGGCCTGTGCGCCACCAGCACCCGCGGCGAGGACGTCAGGCAGCGAGCCAGCATGGACAGTGACTGTGCGCTCTCTCTCTAGGTGCGTGAATTGGAAAGTGTTAAGCTGGAAAGTGTTGAGCCTGCCCACCTCAACAAAACCCTCGCCCTCTCTCCTATCTTCCTCTGCTATGCTCCCAACCCCCACGCAACCGCCGCCAGCACCACGCCCACGAACGCGGCCCGCCCGGCCAGGCGGGGCTTGGTCGCGGCCAGCGCCGCAGGCAGTAGGACGGCCGCGGCCACGGCCAGCAGGGCGCCCGACACGGCCGGCACCGCCAGACCTGCCAGCGGGCCGGGGCCCCCGCCCTTCACAGGGCTCACGCCCGCAGGCGCGGCGGTGCCGTCCAGCGCCTGTGACGGCGGCGGCGGCGGCGCCAGCCCCGCCGCCGCGGCCAGCGCGGCTGCCAGCGGGCGGACCACCGCCAGGGAGGCGCCACCGGCCAAGAGGGGCGGCGGCCGGGCGGCGCCTTTGGCGGGGCCGCTGCTCCGCCACAGGAAGGCAGCCACAAGGCCGCCCGCTAGGGCGCTGCGGGCGAGGGCGGGGACCAGGGCGGCCGGGGCCGCCAGGGTGGACGCCGGCGCCGCCCAGCCCAGCACCGCACCGTGGGCGGCCAGCACGCCCAGGGCCAGGCCGACCGAGCGCAGGCTGGAGGCCTTGCCACTCCCCGCCAGGGCCTGCCCCGCTGAGTCGATGTGCGTCGGCAGGTCGGCAGGGGGTGGCACGGACGCTGGCCCGCTGGCGCTGCCAGGCCCCGCGATAAGATGGTGGTAGTGCGACCGGCTGGCCGAACGTGCCGGGGCGAAGAAGCCGCCGTCGGAAGAAGAGGCCCGGCCGGTGCCGCTGGCCTGCAGCCCGCTCCACAGGGCCGCCCCGCCGAGCGTGGCGGCAGCGAACGCGGTCAGGCCGCCCGCCCGCACCGCGCCCGCGGCGCTGGCCAGGCCGACCCAGCCGACGGCGCCCGCGCCCAGGCCTAGGGCGCCCGTGCCCGCGGCGGGCATCAACCATCGCCCCGAAGCCGCCGCGCCGCACGCGCCAGACGCCGCCGCGACGGCCAGGCCAAGCAGAGCACCCGGCACTGCGCGCGCGGCCGCGGCCGCGCCCGTCGCCGCGGCCATGGGCGGCGCCAGGCCGCCGGTGGGCGTCTCCAGCGTGGCCGCCAGCGCCATGCGCAGGGCCTCCAGGCCGGCCGCTGAGACCGTCAGCACAGTCGCAATCTCGGCCGGACTGGCGACGGCCTGGGAGGACGGCGGACCGGCGCCACCGCCCCCATCCGCGCTGGCCGCCCGGCTCAGGGTACCACCTCCACCGCCGCCCGCGGCCAGGGCGTCCGGCAGGAGCTCGTCCGCCACCATCCAGATCATGCAGCCCGCCGCGAAGCCCATGGCCAGGGGCAGGGCGGCCCGGAAGGCATCGACGAAGAGGAAGGCCGGCAGGGCGACCAGCGGTTGCGGGGCGGCCGTCGCGAGCGTCCACCACAGGGCCGACACGGGCGACACGCCCCGCGCGACCAGGGCCGTCGCCGTCGCCAGCCCCTCCGGCACGTTATGCAGCCCAATGGCCAGCGTGACCAGGACGCCCTGCGCCCACCCGCGCCGCCCGCAGAAGGAGACGCCCACGCCCGATCCCTCGCCCAGCGCGTGGGCCGCCATAATGGCCACCACCAGCACGTTTTTGCGTGCGGCGGTCGCGCGGGAGGCGGCGCCAGTCCCGCCGGACGCCCGCCGCCCGTCAGCAGCACTGCACCCTCCTAGCATAGCCTCCAGCTTGACGTGCTCAAACCGGCTGAGCTTGGCCTGGGCGGCCGCCACAAATGCGGCGCCTGCCAGGACGCCGGCCGTGACCGCGCCCCCGCCCCCCGGCTCGCCCTCGTGGATCAGGTCGAATGCGGCGGCTAGCATGACCCCGCACGCGACGGCGGTGGCCAGGGCGGTGGCCCGCGGGGACAGGCCGGCGGAGGATGCGCCGGCGCCCCCCCGCCCCCCCCGCCCCAGGAACAGGTAGGGCAGCGCGCCCAGGCCCGTGCAGGCGGCCATGGCCGTCGTCATCGCCAGCACCGTCCAGGCGGACGGGCGGGGTGGGGGGGCGGGGATGGGGGGGGGGGGGGTGGATAGCAGGGGTGTGGGTGGGGAGTGGGGCTGGGTGGCGGCGGCGGCGGCGGCCTGGTGTGCGGCGGACGGGAGAGGGAGAGGGACGAGAGAAGGTTGAGCGAGAGGGGGGAGAAGGTGCGCCGTCGCGCGGCGCGCAGGGGGACGAGAGTCCCGCCCGCTTCCTCTCTCTGTGTCTGCTCTCAACCTCTCGCCCACCACGCACCTGGTCAGGGCCTATATCGGTCACGCCCGCGACCAGGACCACCAAGGCCAGGGCGGCCAGGGCGGCGAGGACGGGGCGGGACCGCATTCTTTGGCACCAGCGCGAATGCAAAAAAATGCGGTCGTGTTCAACCCGCGGCGACGCGCTCCTTTGATCTCAGGGTGTGCGCACGCTCCAGAGAGGGGGCGGCCCGGTTGTGAGCGTGTGTGTGGCGGAGTTGAAGAGGGGAGGACTGGGTTTATCGTGCGCGTGGCGCGCGATATGTATCCCTGCGGTCCCAAAAGTGAGACCCGGAAAGCATTTGGGCAGGGCAGGCCCTTCTCCTCTCCGCATTTCTGCTTTCGTTGGAGAGAGACTCTCTCCTCGCGTCCCCGCCCGCTCCCGCTCAGAGAGGATCCATACACACACTCTCACTGTGGAACGATGTCCGCCGCCCTCCTCAGGCTCGGCGCCACCCCTCGCCCCCTGCAAGCCCAGCCTTGCACGCCAGGCCGCCCCGCCCCGCCAGCATTGCCGCCCGCCGCCGCCGCACCGGCCAGCCCGCCCCTCGGCCGCCACCGCCAGGGTGGGCGCCCCCTGCGCGCCCTCGCCCCGCCCGCCGCGGGGCTTTCACTTGAAGACTTGCAGCCTGAAACCGAGTGCTCGCGGGCGGTGTACGAGGCGACCGTCCTGTTCCTGTTGCAGCAAGTGAGTTAGGCTAGAGCGGGGGCCCGGCGCGCCAACCCCCTCGTGTCGGCGTGGTGGCAGGCCCCTGTCTCTCACCATTTTACCCACACGCCCTCCCGTCACTCACCCTCGCAATTCCAGGACTGCGATGTCCAGCTGCAGCGCGCCCTGAACAAGGAAGACTTCGAGCTGGCCCAGGCCTTCCGGGCCCAGCGCGCCCGCGTGGACGATGCCCTGGACCAGCTGCGAGCGTTCCGGGCGGCGGCGGCCGCGGGGGAGGTCGACCCGGCGGCGGCCGCGGCGGCGTCCTCCTCAGACTCCGACTCCGTCGATGACGGCCTGGCCGCCTTGCGCCTGCGGTCCGACCTGGCGGCGGCGGTCGAGGCGGAAGAGTGAGTTGGTGGTGTTTTGGGAGGGAGGAGATGAAGGCCGTCCCTGACCTAAACCTTTCCCCGTTTCTGTCTCTCGCGTTCCGTGTCGAGAGGCCCCCCTTGCGGTGCCGGGGCCGGGCGCCTTTCCCACCCGCCCCATGCCTTTTCTTTGTGTGGGGCGTTTTTTGCCCCTGCGAAATCCCCGACTGGCGTTTTTTTGCCCCGGCCATGGCAAGGCGGCAGGGCCGGGTGGAGAAAAAAGGAAGCTGGGTTAAAAGGCACGACGCAGCACGCACGTGCCCTCCCGCCCCCTCCCCTCTTTCGTGCTCCCCTTCATGCCCGCACTCTCCGTCCTCCCCTCTTTCCTCTCACCATTCACGCACACACTGCCTTCAACTGCTCCTGCCTGGCTGCCTCACCTGCTCTCACCGCTTCTCTCCCTGTTCCTCACACCACACACAGTTACGCCGCCGCCTCCCGCCTGCGCGACGAGCTGCAAGCCCTGGAGGACAAGGCGGCCTCCCTCCAGAACACGCTGGCCCGGGCGGCCGAGTTCGACGCGTCCCGGCCGCCGACCTTCCGCCTGGGCCAGCGCGTCACGCACGAGCGGCTGGGCTGGCGCGGGTGCGTGGTGGGCTGGGATGCGGCCTGCATGGAGGGCGCGGACTGGCAGGCGCGCGCGCTGGTCTCTCCCGAGGAGGCGGCTGGGCCGTGTTATCACGTCCTGATCGACGTCCGCGACTTTGAGGCGCTGGGCATGGGTGGGCCCGATGAAGGGGGCGACGAGGAGGACGGCGACGGCGGCCCGCCGCCCGTCGCGTACGTGCCTGAGGGCCGCCTGACCGCGCCCGCGCTGCCCGACACGTGGGAGTCTGCCCACCCCTCGCCAGAGGGGTCCCTGGACCACCCTTTTGCGTACCTCCTTTTCCTGGGCCCGGACGCGCGGGGGGACATGATCCCCAGCCGAGCGCTGCGGGAGCGGTACGGGGCGGAGCGGCGGGATGTGGGGCCGGCGTCGTGATGGATGGCGAGAGAGGAGAGAGATGGAGGGCGCTCGCGGTTGATGTGATGAGGAATGGACGGAGATAGGGCGTTGGTTGGAGAGGGCGCACGTTCACACACACACACACACAAGGTATGGCCTCTGTTGGCTCACCGCCCCTCCCCTCCAGAGATGCTCTCTCTCACGGTCAAACACACACACGCGCGGCGCGGCGCACGACGGCCCCTGTGGAGAGAAAGACAGGACTCCTTTTGTTTTCTCCAGTCGCTCTCTCTCCTCTCGTGTGTTCATTCACCGCCCGCGCCCGATCAGCTTGTCCGCGTCGTCCAGCTCCTTCATCACCCGCTCCAGCCGCTTCTTGGGCAGGGAGGCCTCCGGGCCGAACGAGTTGATGTGGCCCGCCACCGCGTTGAGGGCGGAGTAGGTGTTGCCGTAGGACGGCTTGCCCGAGAACGAGTTGTCCCGGCGGTACTTGGCGACCCAGGAGTTGGTAGCGGTGCGGATGGCGGCGACAGCGGCGACGCGTTCCGGGGTGCCAGGCTCCAGGGTGACGGCCGCGCGGACGGCGGCGATGACGGCGGACTGGGTGAGAGTTTTGTGTGGGTGAGAGGAGGTTGAGAGAGATGCGCCTCTCTATCTCTCTCCCCACCGGGCTCGCGCCCCGCTAAGACCGGGGAGCCCCGGTTCTCGCCAGGCAGAGGCGTGCCCCTTGCTTAGCCTGTGTGCGCACCCTCCTTCTCAAAAAAAGCAACACGCACCGTGTCCTGCGCGTACGCCTCGTCCCGGGAGGGCCCGCCCAGGCCGAGGAATGCGGCGGCCGGGCGCGGCGTCGTCGCCGCTAGCAGGGCGGCCGCGGCAGCCAGGGCGGCGGACCGGCGGGAGACGATCGGCGCGGTGGCGTCAGACTGTGTGTGTGTGACGTGTCGTGGAGTGTGTGTGTGAGTGTGTCGCGGGGCGTGGGGCTGGGCGCGGGCGGAAAGGATAGCAGAGCCCAAAGGATAGGAAAATTGCGAGAGGAGAGCACGCGTGGCGATAAGGTGCCGGAGAGAGAGAAGACACAAGCGTCCCAGCGACCGACCGCGCATTCCGGGCCTACTCACCCCAGCGGCAGCCCGCACAGTCACGGACGCGCCCGCGCGGCGGGTGACCGGGAGAGGCCGGGAGAGGGCGAGAGGCATTGGGTAGAGGAGAGTGGACGAGATGAGAGTGGGGGCCGGCAAGGCAATGAGGGAATGGAGTGTGAGCGACGGGCTCTCTATCTTCTCACTTCTCTCTAGGGAAACGCAACGCGCACCGCCCCTCCTCAACTCCCTCTCCTCCCCTGGCCTGTCGGGTCGGCATCTCCTCCTCCTCTTATAGACCAACCACACACAGAAGAGATAACGCGCGCACCGCCCCTCCCCGCCCATTTTCCTCACACACTCTTTCTCGTCGCAATGTCGTCGTCCGCCTCGGCCCGCAACAACAAGGAGCCTCGCCAGCTGAAGGAGCTGCGCTCGCTCATGCCCTGGACCTGGGACTCCAACCGGGACAAGCACCCGCCAGGTGAGGAGCGCGTCATGGAGAGGGGAGAGGGAGGGGAGTGGGTGCCCTGTGCGCGGGCGGGGGCGTTGTGGAGAGGAGACGGGGGCGGGCGCCGCATGCGGCAGCGCGCCGGCGACGCTTTTTGCAGGGTCGCGGGGCCGCCTCAGCGTGGGCCTCCGTCCCCACCCAGCCCTTAAATCACGCTGCCTATCATACGGGGTGCCTAGCCTACACGCATGCGGGCCGACAGGGGGCGGGGCGGGTCCTCCAGCCCGCGCCCGCCCTCAGTTTCCGGCCGGCCGCGCGCACAAAACGGCGCGCGTGGGGGCCGGCCGACAGCTGAGGAAGAGACACCAACACACGCAGAAGAGGTGGGAGGTGGCCGCGCCCGGTCCCGCTCTGTCTCACACATGCCGCCTCCTCCTCCCTCCTTCCTCATCGCCCACCTACCCCAACAGGCCAAGCCGCCATGCGTGATTTCCAGGACGCCTTCTCCTGGACGCCCCGCGTGCCGCGGGGCAAGGCAGTCGCGGCGGTCGCGTCCGCGTCGGCAGCGGCGACCGCCCCCGCCTCGGCCGCCCTGCCGCCCAAGCAGCCGGCCAGTGCCTCCCTGAAGCGCCGGTCCAGCGGGCGGCTGGAGACGTCGCCCGTGCCGGCCAAGGAGGGCGGCGGTACCGCCCTACCCCCGCCCAAGCGGGCGGCGACGCCGTCGCGCACCACCGCCGGGGGCAAGGAAAACGCGCGGCCGGCGCAGGCTGCGCTCCAGCGGGCGACGTCCGTGCCGACGCCCGGGGCGGGCAAGCCGCCCCTGGCCGGCGGCTCGACCGTCAAGAAGCAGCAGTCTGGGTCGGCGGCCCGCCGCCGGGCGTCGCCCGCCGCGGCGACGACGGCGACGGCCACGGCCACGGCCACGGCCACGGCCACGGCCACGGCCACGGCCACGGCCACGGCCACAGCCACGGCCACCACGCCCGCGGCCGGCTGCCGGGCCAAGGCCGCGTCCGCCGCGTCCCGCTCGCCCGTGCCGGCCGCCCTGAAGACGCCCGCCCCGCCGCCAGGCCCGCCCGCCCTGGCGTCTGCGCCCGCGGAGCCGACGCCCGCGGGCGCGGCGGGGCCGGCGCCCGCGTCGGCTGCTCCTGCTGCTGGTGCGGGTGCCGAACCCCGCCCGCCCACGACTCAGTCCGGCCACGCCAGCGGCGGTGGCGACGCGTCCGCCCGCCCGCGCTCGACGGCCGCGACGGCAGCGCGGGTAGTGACTGTTGCTCCGCCTCCCTCCAGTGCGGTCACGCCCGCGCCCGTGGCGGCCGCGGCGGCGGTGGCGGCCCCCATGTCTGCTTCGGCAGAGGCCGCCTTCCACTCGACAGCGTGCGTGCTGCGTGAGGCCGCCGCGGCCGCGGTCGCGGCCACCGCCGCGGACGTGGCCGCCGCCGCATCCACCCGCCCCGGCACGGCCGCCACGCCCCGGCCGACCGCCCTGCTGGCCGCCCTGGAGTCGTGCGGCGGCGGTGCGTCGCCCAGCGCCCCTCTGCCGGCGCTCGCGCCTGCTCCTCACCCTGCTGCTGCTCCAGTCGGTGTCGCCGCCTGCCACGGTGTGGGCGGCGTCCCCTCGACCGCCCGCCCCGCCTCGGCGGGCGGCCTGGTATGCGGCGCCTCCCCCCGGCCGCCGGCCGGCGCGGCCGCGCCGACAGCCGCGGCCTGCCTGCCCCTGTTCCACCCGTCCCCCGCAGCGGCGGCCGTCGCGGCCGCGGCAGCCGCGGCCGCCATTCCGTCCCCCATCCCCGCCCCGGCCGCCTTGTCCTTCGCGGCCGCCCTGGCCGCCGTCAGCAACAAGGGCTTGCCGGCGGCGGGCGGCGTGGCCGGCCTCCCCGGCAGGCGGGCGCCGCCCCCTGCCGACCTGGCCGCCTCGCCGCCCCTGCGCCAGGGGCATGCCCCCGCGTCGGCCGCCCTGCGCGCGGACTCCGAGATGCTACGCGCCTGCGTCATCCTGCGCGCGCTAGATGCGCGCGGGGCTTGAAAAGAGAGAAGAAGGAGCGCGAGTGAGAGGGAGGCATGTGCGCGCGCATGACACCAGGGAGGAAGGAGGGAGAGTGCGTTATAATCGGGACAAAAAGAAATAGGTTTTAAAGTGTCTCTCTCCAGCTCCTCCCCTACCCCGCGCCTAGGCAAAAAAGACAAGACAAGAATTCTCCCCCCCCGAACATCTCAAAAGAAGCCGGCCCGCATGATCAGCCCGCCCGCCGCCGCCAGCGCGGCCGACAGGGCCGCCGCCGCAAACTGCTGGTCCTCCACCGCGGACACGCCGCCCCGTCCGACCGCGGCCAGCAGGCGGGCGGTCAGGGCGTCACCCGTCACGCCCGCGCTGGCCATGCCGGCCTGGACGGCGACGGCCGCCTCCCACTGGGCCGCCCGCTCGCAGGCGGCTAGGAGGGCGTTGAACACGTGGACGGTGGGGCGGGCGCCCGCGGCCGCCATGCGGTCCCGCACGCCCAGCGCCGCCCGCCAGTCGCCGGAGACGGAGTGCGCGGCGATGAGGCCGACCCAGGCATAGTCCCGGGGCGGGCCGTGGCCGGCCGCGACCAGGGCGTCCACCGCCGCCTCCGCCGCGTCCGCCTGGCCGGCCAGGCCGTAGGCCGCCACCATGGTCTCGTGCGTGATGGCGTCCCGGGAGGGGGGGGACAGGCCGGCAAACAGGGCCTCCGCCTCCCGCCACCGCCCCACCCGGCCCAGGGCGGCCAGGGCAGTGTTGTGCATGACTGTGTTGGGGGCGATGCCCAGGGCCCGCGCCCGGTCCAGCACGCGCACGGCCGCCCGGGCCTGGCCGGACCGCTCCAGGGCCGCCATCAGGGCGCCGCAGACGACCTCGTTCAGGGCGGACCGCGGAGACCAGGAGGAGGCGGCGGCGGCGGAGGAGGAGGAAGAGGAGGCGGGGCGGGGCTGCTGCTGCGCGCCGGCACCAGCGGCCCCACCACCCACCACGGCGCCCTCTATCAGGTCATCCGCGGGCAGGGCGGCCAGCTGGGCGGTGAGGGCGGACCGCTGGGGCGGGGGCGGCGTGGCTGGGCCGGACTCCCCCTCCTCCTCCTCGTGCCAGGGGTTGACGCTGCCGGCCGCGGCGGCAGCGGCCGCGGCGGAGGCGGGCGAGGCCGCCCAGGGGAACCGGCTGGCCGTCGTGGCGGGCGCCCGCTCGGTCGGCCAGACGAGGGGCGGCAGCGCGCCGCCGCTGCTGGCCTTGCCGCCGGCGTGGGCGGCCAGGCCGCCGGCGCCCGCCATCACCCCGCCGTCCTCGCCCGCCAGTACGTGCTCCGCGACGGCGGCGGCCAGGCCGCCCGGCGTGCTCTCGCCGGAGGGCGTGTGCGGGGTGAAGGCGGGGGTGAAGGCGGGCGCCGGACCGGCCGCCTTGCCCTCGCCACCCCCACCCGCCGCCAGGGCCGCGGCCTCCAGGTCGGAGAACACGGCATCCGCTAGCTCCCACCGCCCCTGGTCGCCCGCCGCCTTCAGGAAGGCGGACATGGTGTACGCGTTGGGCGGCACGCCCAGGCCCAGCCCCGCCGGCAGGGGCGGGTCCAGGGCGGCGCAGGCCGGTTCGGCCGCGGCCGCGCGCGGGACGCCGCCGACGCCCTCCATCATGCGGCCCAGCAGGGCGACCGCCCGGCCCCAGTCCCGCCCCGCCCCGAAGGCTTCCAGCAGGGCGGAGTACGTGCGCGCGTTGGGCCGCACGCCCGCGCCCAGCATCCAGGCGACCACCCGCTCCGCGGCGGGCGCCTGGCCGGCCGCGCCCAGGGCGCCCACCAGGGCGGTGCAGGAGACGACGTCGGGCTTCACCCCCCGCCCCAGCATGCCCTCGAACAGGTCCACCGCCGTCCGCCACTCGCCCGCGCCCGCGCAGGCGGAGATGGCGGCCGCGTACGCGTGGCCCGTGGGCCGGACGCCCGCGGCCTCCAGGTCGGCCCAGACGGCCAGGGCCTCGCCCCACCGCCCGCCCGATGCGGCCGCCCGCATCGCGGCAGTGTACGTGTGGACGGTCGGGGTGAGCGGCGACGCCCGGGGCGCCGCCCGCATGGCCCGGTACAGGGCCAGGGCCGCCTCCGCGTCGCCCCGGCGGCCGCACACTTCCAGGTAGGCCGTCGCTAGGCGGGCGTCGCCGGGGGCGGCGCCCGCGGCCACCGCGTCGCCCCACACGCCCGCCGCCCGGTCCAGCAGCCCGCCCGCCAGGCCGGCCCGCATGGCGGCCGTGTACGTGTAGACGGACGGCTCCAGGGCGGCGCCGCCCTCTGAGGCCGGCGCCCGCATCCAGTCATACAGGCCCAGCGCGGTCACGGCCGCGCCGTGCTGTGCGGCGACGCGGATAAGGGTGGTAGCCAGGCGCGCGTCGGGCGTGTGCCCGCCGCCCGCCAGCCACTCGTGGAGCAGCAGGGCGCGCCGCCAGGTGGCCTTGGACCGGCCCATGGCGGCGACCAGCTTGTCCAGCTCCCGGTTGTCCAGGGTGCCCCACGCGGCCGCGGCGGCGGCGGGGGAGGGGAGGGCGACGCCGGACGAGGGGTCCAGGAGTTGGAGCAGCTCGGGCGGGAGGGACGAGGCCGAGGCGGCGGAGGGACTGCCGCCGTCCACGGCCTGCCGGTCCGAGGTCGGGGGTGTGTCGGGGGCGGAGCCCTGGTGGTGGGCGCCGCCGCCGCGGCCGGGTCGGCTGCTGCTTCCGCCGCGGGGCTTGGTGGCGGGCGAGGAGGTGAGGCCGGCGATCTGAAGGGAGGAGAGAGGAGAGAGAGCAGAGAGTAGAGGGCGTGAGTGTTGGTCGAGAGGAAGCGAGGGGGGTCGAGGCGTGACGTGTGGCCGCCTGTGCATGTGGCCAGGCCTTTCCGGGCGCGCCGGGGTCGGCTTGGGGCGGGCGAGGTGCGGCGCAAACCATCCCTATGGGATTCCAAACACGTCCTCAGGCCGCCGCCGGCGTGCGGGGGTGGGGCGGGCGGGGCTTGCTCGGTCCGGCCCGGGGCGTGCTGGCTGGAGAGGCGGCCACGTCGGTCACCGGCCGGCTAAGGCGAGCCCGCATCGTCCCAATTGGAGGCAGGTGAGCGCCGTGCCCTGCCTCCACCCCCGCCTCGCCCCAACCCCGACACGCCCAGCGGTTAGCTCACGCCCTTCTCCACGCCCCCGCACGCAAAAAGGAAACCATAAAAACAACTCACGTTGGGCAGGAAGGCGGGCACGTCAAAGGAGAGCGGGACACGGCCCGACCCCGAAGGCCCATCCACGGACGCCCGCCGCCGGGGCGGGGCGGGGGCGGTGCCCAGGTCCAGCGACCCCCGCCGGGCCACGTCCAGGGACTGCCGCCGCACGGCGGCGGATGAGGAAGGGGCGCCCGCCGCGCCGCCGCCCCCCGCGCCCCCAGCCCACTCGCCCGACGGTGGCGTGCCCGCGACAACGCCGCCCGGCCGGGCCGCGTCCGAAAGGCTGCGCCGCCGCCAGTCGGCGGGCGGGTGCAGGGGGCGCAGGCCGGAGGAGGAGTGAACAGCCTCCGAGACGGCCGCCCGGGCGAGGGCCAGGCCGGCGTGGAGCATGTCGACGGCGTGTGTTTCTCCTAGCTAAAGAGGAGAGCGAGTCTCGCTCCGAACGAAAGGGAAGTGAGGCAGACGAGAGCGCTCCCCTTCTCCCCCCCTTCATTCCTCTTTCACACGGTGCCCCCGTCACGCCCGCACACACTCACCCCACCCCCTCACCCCAGATGCTGGATCTGTCCTGTCTGGACCCTCCCTCTCTGGTCGCGGCTCGCGGCGGCGGTGCGGCGGCCGCGGCCGCGCCCTCGCCCGCCGAGGTCGCGGCCGGGGCCGGGAGCGCGGGCGTGCCGGCCGCGTTCCCGCTGCCGGCGGTGCAGGACGTGAGTTGTTTTGAGATTTGATGCAGCGCAGGGGAGGGTCTAGCACACACTGCCACCCCCGGGTCGCGGGGTCGGCCGACCCGGGCGGAGGGCGCCCCTGGACGCGTCCAACACACGCGCTCTCTCTTTTCGATGGGCATTGGCGATCGACCGAACGACGAGACACGCTCACGCCCCGCGCGGCGCGCCCTCCTCCACCTCTCCCTCTCTCCTCCTCACACAGCTGGACTCCTTTGAGCGGGAGGTCATCTCCTACGTCAAGCCCAACCACGGGACGACCACCCTGGGCTTCATATTCGCGGGCGGCATCATCGTCGCGGTCGACTCGCGCGCGTCGCAAGGCTCCTACATTTGTGCGTGTCGCGTGTGTGAAGAGAGGGGAGAGAGGGGGGGGCGAGCGCGCGCGTGCAGCGGCGGGACGGAGAGGGGAGGCCTCCTCCTCTGAGGAAAGGGCTGGCGTGGGCCCGAGGTCAGGGGAGAGAGGCCCGGCGCTCCGCCCGCGCGCGAGGAACAGCGGGGCATTGCGCTCGACCCCTCCACCCTCTCTCTTGCCCGCCCCTATGCACTCACCCCCGCCGTCCCGCGCCACCGCGCCCCCCAACTCTGCCGACAAAAAACAGCCTCCCAGACCGTGAAAAAAGTCATCGAAATCAACCCCTTCCTCCTGGGCACCATGGCCGGCGGCGCGGCGGACTGCCAGTTCTGGCAGCGCAACCTCGGCGTCCAGTGCCGCCTGCACGAGCTGGCGCACGGGTCGCGCATCTCCGTGCGGGCGGCTTCAAAACTGCTGGCCAACACCATGTACTCCTACAAGGGCATGGGCCTGTCCATGGGCACCATGGTGGCGGGGTGGGACCCGCACGTCGGGCCGGGGCTGTACTACGTCGACTCGGACGGCCAGCGCACGCGCGGCCAGGTCTTCTCTGTGGGCTCGGGCTCGCTCTACGCGTACGGCGTCCTAGACGCGGGGTACCGGTGGGACCTGTCCGTCGCGGAAGCGTGTGAGCTGGGGCGGCGCGCCATCTTCCACGCCACGTTCCGGGACGCGGTGTCTGGAGGGACCGTCTCCGTCTATCACGTGACCGAGGCCGGGTGGACGAAAGTGTCGGGGACGGACGTGGGCGGGCTGTTTTACGAATACTACCCCAAACCGGGCGACCACCCCTGCCACGGGAGCGACCCGATTTGAGGGGGGGAGACTTCGGAGGGAGTGGCGGCGGGCGCGTGTGTGTTATTCTTTCTTTCCAGGCGCTACAAAACTCTCCTCGCCGCGACAGCCGTCGGCCGCGCGCGCGGGCGCGCAATTCCCCCCTTCCCCCCCTCGCACACTTTTGTTTTGCCCTCTCTCCTCTCCTGCGCACGAACCCCCACTCGTCACGCCATGCACACCCACACCCTGGCGACCACCGCCCTCCCCACTCGCCCGGCCGCGCCACGCGCCCGGGTACTGGCCGTCCGCGCCGCCGCTGACTCGCCCCAGCCGCCGAAAGTGTCCGTCCGCTTCTCCGTCGAGCAAAAAGTCCCCTTCGGCCAGCGCGTCGCCGTCCTGGGCAGCAAGGAGTCCCTGGGTGCCTGGTCGGACCCGCTGGCCCTGACTTGGGGCGAAGGCGACGTGTGGACGGGGTCGGCGGAGGTGGAGGAGGACGGGTGCGTTGATTTGTTCATTTGTTCATTTTTTCCCCGCGAGAGCGGGAGCGGCCGCGGCAGCTTTTCGATGGCGCGCACCAGCGCGCTGACCCCTCTCTCACTCTCTTTCTCTCATCCCTTTCCATCTCACAGCTCCAGCGCCCTCGAGTACAAGCTCTTAACGATCGGCGACGACGGCGCGCCCATCACCTGGCAGACGGGGCCCAACCGGGCCCTGGACCTGAGCGGCGCGGCGGCCGGGACGCTCACCGTGAAGGACACGCTGGAGGGCGAGGGCGGGCCGGTCGTCGAGGCGGCCGCGGCCGTGAAGAAGGCGGCGCCCGCGCCCGCGCCGGCTCCGGCGTCCGTTGCTACTATCGCCGCCGCGGCGCCGGCGAAGGCGCCCACGCCGACGCCCATGCCGACCCCGACCCCCTCCATCCGGCCGCCCCCCTTTGCGGCAGTCGTCGCCGCCGCCGCGGCCTCGCCCGCCGCGTCCGTGCCGCTGACTTCCCTCACCGTCAACGAGCTGAAGGCCAAGCTCAAGGCGTCGGGCAAGCCCGTGACGGGCACGAAGGCGGTCCTGATCGAACGCCTCCAGAAGGTGCAGCGGGGTTAGAGGATGAGATGGATGGGATGGGATGGATGGGGGAAGAGTGTGAGGGAGAGAGGGCGTTTCTTGAGTCCTTGCGTGTGGTGCGTGGGCGGCGCGCGTGCCCTTTCCATACACGGCCAGTCCCCTTAGGAGGGCGCCGAGTGTGTGGGCGGCGCGCGTGCGAGAGTGTGTGGGTTGAAAATCCAAAAAGCCACTTGGCATCAAACCCGCCTCTCTCTCTCTAAAAATCACGCCTCTCTTAATCCGCGTGCGGCCGGGCCGGCGCTGCGTCCACGCCATCTGGTGCGGGCACAGCATCTGACGAAGCGTCCGCACCCGCCGTCGGCGCACCCGCCGCCGTGGTCGCCACAGCCGCCGCCGCGGCCGCCTGCGCGCGCGCGGCCGCGACCGCGCGGCGGGTGCAGACCACGTCCAGGACGCCGATGCCGGCCAGCCCCGCCGCCACGGGCCAGGCCAACAAGGCGGCGACAGCCGCCAGGGCCGGCCACCCCCGCTCCCGGTGCAGGCGGGTGTAGGCGGCCGCCAGGCGGGCGGGCGCGCCCAGGGCCGCGCCCGCCGTCCGGCCGTACGCGCCGTGCGGCGACCGCCAAAAGGGGGCCGGGTCCACGGCCCGCCACCCGCCCAGGGCAAAGTCGGCCAGGGCTTCCTCGGTGCGGGGGCCGGTCTCGTAGTCGTACGTCTCTCCGCCCGGGCGCAGCAGGTAGATGGAGGGGTAGGCGTCCACGCGGAAGCGGGCGGCCAGGCCGCGCTGCTTGGTGCCGTCGACCTTGGCCACCCGCACCGCGCCGTCCAGGCGGGCCGCCAGGGCCACCCAGGTCGGCTCTAGGGCCCGACAGTGCGGGCACCAGGGCGCGTACACGTCCACCATCCACTCGCCGGTGGCGGTCAGGGCGTCAAAGTTTTCGTCCTGGGAGACAAAGAGAGAGAGAGAGAGATGAGGTTGAGGAAGACGGGGGCAAGCTCGCGGCGGAAGAAGAAGAAACGCGCTCTCTCTTTCTCTTCTCACCGTCAGCTCCACCACGGCCGCCTTTCGCTCCGGCGCGACCTCCTCCTCCTCCTGCTGTTGCTGCGGCTCCACGACGACGACCGTGGCCTGGGCGGAGGCGGCCGTCCCGGCCGCGGAGGCGGCGAGGAGGAGCAGGAGAGCGATGGCCCGCCGCATCGGAAGTGCGTTCTCACAAAGCTTGCGGCGGGGCTGTCGCGTGTGCGCCCGCTGTAGGGGGGATGAGCGCACAGGGGGACCTGTCTAGCGTCCTGGAGCATGCGTGTGAAGGCGGGCGAGGAGGCCGCGCGAGCGAGAAAACAATGAGAGAGTGCATTCGACGCGCGTTCGTCACGACCTCCGTCCTTTTTCCAGGGCATGTGCCGGCGGAGGCACCGATATGGATGGAGAACGTACTCCGCACTACACTCTCACACCGCCGCCCCCTCCTCCGCCGCGACCCCCTCCACCACCGCCCCCGCCGGCGGCGGCACGCCCGCCGCGCTGCCCATCGCCCGCTTCCCCGCGTTGGCTGCCACGATGGCCTCGCCCGCGGCCTTCTTGGCCACGGCCAGGCCGATGTGGGCCTTGCTGGTGACCTGGGCCGCCCAGGAGGGCGCCCAGGTCATGGGTGCTTCGAGCTCTAAATCGTACTCACGCACCGCCAGGGCCAGCAGGACCTTGGCCTCCTGATAAAAAAGGGGCGCGCCCAGGCAGAAGCGGGGCCCCATGCCAAAGGTGCCCACCCCGCCCGTCGGCTCTCCCGCGCCCAGCCAGCGGTCCGGGTTGAAGGCGTCCGGGGTAAGCGCGTTGATGTCCATGTGCGGCGGCGGCAGGGGCGCGTCGGGCGCCAGGCCGCCGGGGCCGACGATCGCGGGGTCGGTGGCCTTGGCATAAAGGATGGAGCAAAACAGTTTTGAGCCGGCCGGGACGCGCACGCCGTCCAAGACAAAGTCGGACGCGGCCTCCCGCCACAGGCCGTCCGCGGGGCCCAGCAGGCGCAGGCACTCCTTCACCACCGCCTCGCCCAGGGGCATGTCGCCCAGGGCGGCCTGGGTCAGGGCGTCCCCGTGCTTGGCGACCACGGCCGCCTGCTCGGCCGCCAGGCGGGACCGCAGGTCGGCCGACAGGCGGGGAAGGGTGGCCAGTAGGACGGTGTGGCCCGCGTGCGAGGTGTCGTGGCCGGCTAAGAGTAAGGCGAGCACCATGTCGCCCAGCTCGACCGCGGCCAAGGGGTCGCCGTCCGCGGCGCGGGCAGTCATGTAGTGTTCGAGCATGGTGGTGGGCGGGGCGCGTCCAAAGTCGGCCAGGTACCGATCCACAGCGTTGCCTATGGCGGCCAGGATCTTGCGCTTGGCTTTCTTGGCCGCGTGCAGCTTGGTCCCCGGCAAGTCGATGGGCAGGGCCATCAGGTTGCGCACGTACGTCGCCCAGTTGTCGGTCAGGGCGGCCCGGGCGTCGCCGCTGAGGCCTAAATCAACGACCGTCTCGGCAAACCCGAAGGTCGTCGTCGACAGTTCGGCCACCAGGTCGACGGGCCCGGGCGACGCCGCCCAGCGGGCCAGGGAGGCGCGCGCCACCGCCTCCACGCGGGGCGCGTAGGACGCCATGGCAGCGGGCGTGAATGCCGTCCCCTGCTGGCGGCGCCGCTTGGCGTGGCGCGCCCGGTCGGTCTGCACCTCCGGGTCGGACGCCGACCCCAGCAGCTCCTGGAAGGCGGGCGGCATCCACCACTTGGAGACTGGCGGCGCGCCCTCTACGCCCTTACCCTCCCCCATCATGACCTTGGTGATGGCCGCCCAGGACGTCAGGACGACCGCGCCCTTCACACCCATGATGCTCGCCTTGAAGACGGGGCCGTAGGTTTGGACGTGCGAGTGGACAAACTGCAAGTGATCCGAGATCAGCGCGCCCGTCTCGCCGACCAGGGGCAGGTTAAAACGACGGCCGGTGGGGGTGGGGAGGGTGGCCGGGTCGGGGGTGGGCGAGGCGGTGGAGGCCTCGGGCGCGGAGGCGGAGGCAAGCACCAGGCGCGGGCGGGCCGGTGCGCTGCTGGCGTAGCGGGCGGGCGCGAGCGGCGCCGGCGGCCGCGCGGAAGGGAGCCCCGTGCGCAGCGCGACAAGACCCATTCTTGCGCGTGCGCCTAGACTGGCGAGGCTATCTAGGTGGTCTGAGTCGTGAAGGGCGGGGCGGGAGTGCGGGAGGGAGGGGAGAGCGAATTTACTAATGGCCGCGTGTCGCCCCCCGCCGCTCGTTCGCATCAACCTGGGCCTGCTAGAGGCCCTGCGGCCCGCTACACTCCCCTTGCAACGCCCTCTCTTCCTATCACCGCCCCGCCCCCCGCGCCCACCCCTGCACAAACCGCACCAGCGCCTCCACATCCCGGAACGTGCTCGTCGCCCCGAAACTGGCCCGGATCGTGCCCAGCGGGCGCCGCACCCACTCCGTGTCGCTGCTGCTGGTGCTGGCGGAGCTGGCCCCGCCGCCCTCCGAGTCGCCCCACCGCCTGCGCGCCTGCGCGGGCCGCTCGACCAGGATGCTCTCCACCTCGTCGCCGCAGCCCTCCTTGTCCCCGCTGTCGGCCAGGGTGCGGATCTCGGCTTCCGAGACGTCGGCCGCCGCGTACGCGGCGCCGGGAGCGCACAGGCTGCCGCACCGCAGGTGCAGGCCCGCGGCCGCGGCGGCGGCCTCGAAGGCGCGGTACGACAGGGGCTCGCCACGGGCGTCGAGGAGCTCGAAATTCAGCACGCCGCCCTGCAGGACCGCCCAGTCAGGGTGGGCGTGCTTGCCAAATACGAGGGCCACGGGCGCCCCGTTGGCGTGGCGCAGGCGGCCCAGCGCTTCCGCGCCCCAGTGCGCCAAGGCGGCGACGTGCGGCGACGCAGCGGCGGCGCCGCCCAGCCGCTCAAAGGCCGCAAAGCCGTGGCGCAGGGCGGCGATGTCCAGGAAGGAGGGCGACCCGTCCGCGAACGCGTCGGCGGGGCGGCACTTGGCCTGCACAAAATCGGAGTCGGCCAGGGCCAGGGCGACGGTGCCGCCGCCAAAGTAGGGGCGGTGCAGGACGGCGGCCGCGTCGTTGCGCATGAGCAGGGCGCCCACGCCCGTGGGGAAGCCAAACACCTTGTAAAAGGAGAGGAACACAAAGTCGGCGGGCGCGGCGGCCAGGTCCAGGGGCTGGGTGGGCAGCCAGGCGGACGCGTCGACGGCCACCATCATGCGGTGGGTCGGGGTGGACAGGGCCTGCCTGACGGGCCCCACCCAGGCGGCCGGGTCGTGCTTGACGCCGTCGAAATTGCTCTCCGCGGGGAAGGAGAAGAGGGAGAAGGTCATTGGGCCGGTTGGGCCGTTTGGAGTGGGAGAGGGTGGCGCCCGCCCTTCCTCAATCATTGCCTCGACCTCCTCCTCGCTGAGGGCGTGAAAGTCGGCCCCACACGCGCGCGCATACTCCCGCAGGCCCAGCAGGCTGGTGTGTGACTCGCGCAGGTAGAGGTAGGTCGACCCGGCCACCCAGGGGAAGGCCTCCCCCACCAGCTTGGCCGCCGCGGTCGCGGACGCGGTAAAGACGACCTGCCACTCCGCCGGATCGGCGTGCACCCAAGCCAGGACCTGGGCGCGCACGCCCTCGATGGCGGCGTCCGACCTGGAGGAGGACGGGTTGGCCGAGTGCGGGTTGCCAAACAGGGTGGTCGTCAGCTCGGCCGAGAAGGCTTCGACCTGGGAATTAAGGTACAGGCCCGCGCCCGTGTAGTCCAGGTAGTGGTGCCCCGGCGGCATCCGCGGCCCGACCTCGGCGTCGTACACGCCGTCCGCGCGGGGGTTGTACATGGGGCCGTAGACCGGGTGGGCGCGAAAAGCCGCCTCCTCCGGGGAGGGCTTGTGGTCGGTGGACGGGGTGCTGCGCCCCGCAGGCGGCGGCGGCCCGCCCCCCGCCAGACGGGCCAGGCGGTCGCTGAGGCTGGAGGTCGAGGGCGGCGGCGGCGGGGCGGACGCGCCGCCACCCGCCATGGCCATCAGCCGGTCGCTCAGGCTGGTCGTCGCGCGCAGGTCCGCCACGGCCGCCGCGGCCTCCACCTCGAACGCGGCGCGGGCGGCCGCGTCGACCAGGCCGACGACGCCGTCCGCGTCCAGGGCCCAGGCCTTGCCCGGCGGCGGGGCGGGACCGCCGTCGCCGGCCAGCATCCTCACCAGGTTGCCCTTCAGCAGGTGCAGGCGGGAGGGGCGGGCCTGGAAGTCCAGCAGCTTGACCCCGCCCTGGCCATACAGGCCGATGTGGGGCAGCGCTGCCGCGCCCTCAGCCCGGGACAGGGCACCAAGCCGATCGTTGCACACCTTGACGAGGGAGAGGCGGCCAGACAGTTCCGGGTCGGACGCGAGGCCCACTAAGACAGGGTACACTTTGGCACACCCCGCGCACCAGGTCGCGTAGAAGTCGACCAGGACCAGCTTCCCAGGCGGTGCGTCGACGGCCGCCCTGAACCCGACCTCCGTCGCCGGTGCCGCGTCCCACGCGTCCGCGCCCTCCTCCCACCACTTGGACGGCGCGTCGGGCGAGGCGTCGGGCGACGCGGCCGGGGTCAGGAGGGACGGGACCGGGCAGGCGTCCAGCGTGCAGGTCAGCGGCGGCGGCAGGCCGCCGCCGAGGAAGGGGGCGGGGGTGGGGCGAGGAGAAGCGGCGGCGCGACTCGCGCCGCCACCGGCATTCAATGCCGGTGGCGTCCTCCTCCACGCGCCGGGACAGGCCGGCCCGGCGCGCCCACACGTCCACGCCATAGTCAGGACGGCGAGCAGGGCAACGGTCGCGGCGACCGCGAAGGAGAGGACGTGGCCTTGTGGCGCCGTGGTTGGGAGGGCGGAGAGGAGAGAACAAAAGAAAAAAATGAGGGAGTGACCTGTGACCGCCAAGGCACTGCTTTCCTCGCGCGCCTCTCTCTCTCTCTCCTCACTCTTGTTTTCCGACAGACGCGCGGGGCCTCGTCCACACACGCGCACGCACTCCCCTCCCTACGAGCGCGGACAGCCCGGCTGGCCACACACGTACACACACGCGCTCCTGCCTGTGTCCCAGAGAGAGAGAGGCTCGAGAGACGCTGTGCTCTCTTTCTCGCGCGCCCCCCCTCCCCCCCCCCCCCCCCCCCCCCCCCCCCCCCCCCCCCCCCCCCCCCCCCCCCCCCCCCCCCCCCCCCCCCCCCCCCCCCCCCCCCCCCCCC
>Ga0114918_10001135_pt1 | contig 23643 bp, 15 predicted proteins | sample LantaG_FD_87015 | JGI IMG/M metagenome (GOLD analysis project Ga0114918, IMG submission 87015) | Deep subsurface microbial communities from Baltic Sea to uncover new lineages of life (NeLLi) - Landsort_02402 metaG | ecosystem: Environmental > Aquatic > Marine > Oceanic > Sediment | place...
AAAAAAAAAAAAAGAACCAAAAAACAAAAAAAAAGACAAGGACGGAAGGGGAAAAAAAAAAAAAAAAAGGAAAAGAAGAAAGGCCGGCTTTCTCTCTTTCTTTTCCTGTCCTTTGGAGGCGCATTCCGATCCCCTCTCTGTTTCTGCGGAGAGCCTCGACACTTTTCTACACCTGCGAACTGAATTCACGCGCGATGCCGCTCCGAGCGTGCCGGAATCCAAGGGCGACGATTCCGTTGTCTCTTCGTCCGCGATCGACGACCACGACGATGACATCTCCTCCTTCCGCGTCCCCCAGCAGCTCCCTCCCCGCAGCTCCGATCGGCGCGAGGCTCGCAGCATGGACGCGGAACATCAGCTTGACCATCAACGCACCGGCGATGCGATCGATTCTTCCTCAAAAAGCGAGAAAGCGACCGCCTTTGTCGGTGTCATCATCTTTGCCTTCGTCTTCGTCGCCTTCCTCGACCTCCTCCTTTGCTTCGGGCGACGAGGAAGAAGACCTCCTCCTCCTCTCTTCCGACGACGACGACGACTCCGAGGACGCCAGGGACCCGACGCGCCCCCTCAACCTCTCCCAGGGGGATCCCGAGACGGTGGTCTCCCTGAGGGCCCTGCTGGCGTTTGCTGCGCCCACCGCAGCGATCTGGGTCGTGGGCCCGACGCTGGGACTGATCGACGCCGCGGTCGTCGGCACTCGCAGCTCTCTCGAGCTCGCTGCCCTGGGACCCGGAACTGTTCTGTGCGATTATGCTTCTTACATCTTCACTTTCTTATCCGTGGCGGCCACCAACATGCTTTCGCTCAGGTTTGCGAAAGGAGACGGAGAGGGGGCCAGCGGCTCTCTGAACGATTCTCTGACTGTCGCCCTCTGGCTCGGTGTCGCTCTTGCGGCGGCGACGCTCGTTTCCGCTCCCAAGCTCTTGGATCTTTTGGTCGGGCGTGGCAGCAGCCGAGAGATCATCGCCCCAGCTCTCTCTTATGTTCGAATCAGAGCTTTCGGCGCGCCCTTCGCCCTCGTGGGCTTTGTGGCGCAAGCTTTTTTCTTGGCGGCCCTCGACGCCAAGACGCCTCTGGCGGCTGCTGCCCTCGCCGGTCTTCTCAATCTCGCCGGGGACGTTTTCTTAGTCTGCGGCCTGGGCTGGGGCATCGCGGGGGCCGCCCTGGCGACCGTGGCGGCGCAGGCGGCCGCGGCTGCTTACCTCTGGGCTTCGCTTCGGAGGCCCCTGAGGGCCGGCACGGCGGGCCCGCCGCCGGACAAAGAGGGAATCGCCAGGGGCCACGCCCGCTGGACGCCTCGGCTGAACTCGTTACGTAACATGATATTCAAGAGACCTTCTGCCGACGGCACGAAAGAGCTCTTCGGGTACGCGGGCCCCGTCGTGGCCCTGCTGGCGACGAAAGTCGCGCTCTACTCTGCCTGCGCCGCGCGCGCGGCCGCGGCCGGCGGCGGCGCTCCCGGCGCGGCGGCGCACCACGTTGCTGTTTCGGCTTTCCTGTTCTTCGCGTGCGCAGGGGACGCCGTTTGCGCAGGCGCGCAGAGCTTCCTGCCGCCGGCCATCGGTTCGCCGAGGAGGGCCGCGGCGGTGGGGAAAGGACTGCTGAAAGCGGGGGTCGCCGCCGGGGTTGCCAATGCGGCGCTCGCTTACATCGCGCTCACGGCCGCCGCTCTGCCTGGAGCTTTCACCACTTGCGTCGCAACCAGAGCCGTCCTCGCCTCTGTCGCGCCGGTCGCGGCTGCCACCTTGGGCCTGCACTGCGCGTCGATGGCCACCGAGGGCATGCTGCTCGCGGCGAGGGATCTCAGATTTCAGACGGCGGCCAATTTCCTCAACGTCGCGCTCTGCCTGTCGTCGCTCTGGCTGCTGACGAGCAGAAGCTCCCCGCTTCTGCTGTCTTCTCCAAACTCTTCCTCTTCTCTTTCTGCTTCTCTTTCCCCCTTCGTCTCCAAGCTGGGACTCAGGGCGATCTGGCTCGTGCTGGTGCAGTTCCAGGGGATCCGCCTGCTGCTGAACGGGCTGAGGCTGTGGGGCAGCGGCGCCTCGAGCCCGCTGCGGTGGACGCAGCCGCTCAAGGTCGGCGTCGCTTGAAAATACTTTTTTCTTTTCTTTTTTCTGTCGAGGAAAAGAAACCCGAATTTTTTATTGTAATTCTTTCTTCTTCTTTTGCTGTTCTTTTTTGAAAGAGAGAGAGAGATACGAAGAGGGGGAGAGAGTGCGCGCGCGCGCGCGCGGTTAGAGAGAATGAAAGACGGGGGGCGTTTTTACAAGGAGAAAGAAGGGGGAAAGCGAAACTGAAACGAAAAAAAGCAGCTAGCAGCTTTCTCGCATCTATTTAATTTCACGCCGCTGGCCCCGGCGTCGCATCCCCACCTCCACCTCCCATTCTACCACCACCAAAAGCAGCAGCGGCAGCCGCGGCAGCGGCGTTGTTGGCTTTGCGCTTCGCCATCAGTTCCGGAGGCTCGACGACGGGAGAGACCTTGTCGATGGCGACAAGAGCGGCCGGCGCGAGCATCGAGCAGCGGGCTATGCGGGCAGCCGCGGTGCCCTCGGTGTCGAGGGGGTGGACGTTGCAGTCTGTTTTAGGTTTCAATTTCATTTTGAGATGGTTTTCAAGAACCTGTGAGTACAAGGAGGAGAATCGAAGGGCGAAAAGGAGAGAGAAGGCAGCTGCATGCCGCTTTCTAGAGGGAAACGCGCGGCTTAGCGCCCCCCGATGTTTTTCTTTTCTTTCTTCTCAATTTTCAATTCAGTTGCGCCCCGTCCCTCGACGTCGGCCTTCCTCCGTCATTCCGATCAATTGCTCTTACCTGGGACGTCCTCCTGGGCGAGAACGAGCGATCCGGAGCCGGAGAGGACGAGGAGCAGGGCCAGGGAGGCCCCGGCGGCGATGGAGCGGAGCATTGAAGTTTTTTTCTCCTTCCCTCCTCTTTCTTCTTCTTCGCGGCGCGGTCGAGAGAGAGAGAGAAGAGGAAGAAAAAATGAAAAATTTCTTCCTTTGCTTTTAATTTCTATGTGTTTTTTTCCCTCAAAAAAATGACGCGCCGCTTGCGCGCGCGTGCTAATGCATGATCGATCGAGATTCGTGGATCCGAGAAAGAACGAAAAAAAAACGAAAGAGGGGAGGTTGAAATAAAAAAAAGAGAGGCAAAACGAAGGGGCAGAGGTCTGCTTTTTTCATTTCCGTCAAAACTCCTTTCCTCGCTTCCTCGCTCTCGACAAAGGAGGGTGGGGAAAAAAAGATCGGATTTTCGGAGCGGCTCGCGCGCCTTTTCTGAATCTTTGTCTCCCTCTCTCTCCGTCTCTCGTCCTTGCTCGCGACCTTCCCAAATCGCTCAGGAGCGTGACAAAAGAGAGAGAGAGAGAGAGAGAGAGAGAGAAAGGGATCGCGCTCAGAGAGAAAGAGAGAGAGAGAGGTCATTTCTTTGTCCATCGCCATCTTTTTTGTTTCTTTTTTCAAACGTCGATCGGTCGAAACCAAACAAACATGAGAAAGCGCCCCTCCTCGCCCGGCCGCGGCCTCCCCATCGCTGCCGTCGGTGGCGGTGGGTACGCGCAGATGCGCGGCAGCAGCAACGACGCTTCTTCCTCGAAGCAGCAGAGTAGAAGCAAGGTGGGGAGGATGCTCCTGCTCCTCAACGTCGCGGCGCTGCTCGTCTTTTGGATCCGATCTTCGTCGGCGGCAACGTCGGCGTCGGCGTCGTCGGCGAGCGGCCCGCGCCCGCTGGTCCTGCACGGCGACGGGAGCGTCTCCGCCGGGGACAAGTCGTCGCTACAGGGCGGAGAACTGTCGTCGTCTGCCTCCTCCCTGTGGAGCAGCGGCAGCAGTGCTTTGGGCAGGAGGCTGGGGCTCGGTGGAGGAGGAGGAAGCGGCCATGGAAGCAATCACTTGATGAGCTCGCTCTCGTCCTCTTCTTCGACCTCTTCCTCTCCTTCTTCTCCCTCTCTTTTCTCGGAAGAGGACCGCGACCGCGTCTCCCTGGACGCGGCGGCCGCCCGCCTCGGCCTCGCGCTCGAGTCCCCCGTCGTGCAGGCTGCCCTCGCCGAGGCAGAGAGGCTGGGCCACGGAGGAGGAGGCAAGCACCTGGAGAGGCAAAGCTTGAACTCTAAAAATTTCAAAAGTCTCGACCTCGACGCGGAAGTGGAGCAACGCGCCCTCCAGCTCAAGGCCGCCCCTCTCGAGCTCGCCCGCGGCCACGACGCGTCCCGCCAGCGCAGGGGTTACTACCTGTCGTACGTCGAGACCGACCCTCTCTACCCCTTTCAGCGCATCCGATTCGGAAACGGCTCCGACTCGGGCGTCGTCGCCGTCATCGCTCCCTTTTACGACTTGAATTATTTCAGATCGGAGACGCAGAGGGCGCTGTTCTGGAGGCTGAAGGCCTCGGGACACATCGTGCTCGGCGTTTCGAGCTACCAGGAGTTCCCGGGCAACATCAGCAACCCGCACGACGATAGGCACGTGACCTCGGGCGATCTGGCCCTGCTGTCTCATGTTGACGGGTGGCTGCACTGCTTCCGGCCTCAGAGGGCCGCAAGAGTTCTCCCGGCCGGCGTCCCGAGGCTCTTGCTGTCCGAGTCTGATTTTACCGACCCTGAAAGGAGGGACGGGGGCGGGTCGCTGGTCCCTTGGGGTGCACCGGAAGTGAACAAGACGTGGGATCTGGTGTACAGCGATCAGGGTAAGAGGAGGAGGAGGAGAGAAAGTTTTTTTCTTCTTCTTTTTTTGGAGGGGGAAAGTCGGGTTTTTTTCTTTCTCTCTTTCTTTCTCGAGGTCTTCGCGCCGCTTCTCAAAAAAAACTTTCTTTCCCCCCCCCCCAACCAACCAACAGGCGGCGACTGGAACGACTACGCGCGCAACTGGCCCCTGGCGATCGACTGCATCGTGAAATTAGCGGAAGAGAGGAACGCGTCGACGCTTGTCATGGGGTGAGTTGCTGCTGGTAGAGAGAAAGAGAAAGGTTTTTTTTTTTTTCTCTCTTTCTCACACTCTTTCTTTCTCACACTCTTTTCTTTCTTCTTCTCTCCTTCTTCTTTCTCCAAAAAAAACTCCAACCCTCTCCCCAGCCGCGACCCCGCAGAGGAGCCCCGACTCAAACCCTGGGTCGAGAAAGGGCTAGTCGGCTTCCAGCCCCCGAAGACGCCCTGGAGGGATTTCCTCAAAAAGATCGAGTCCGCCAAAGTCCTTTTTGCTCCCAACGGCCACGACGCTTCCCCTCGAGTCGTCGCCGAGGCTTTATCTTTGGACGTCGCGGTGTTGATCAACGCGAACATCGACGGAGGGTGGAAGTACGGAGAGCACGAGGAGACCGGCGCGACCTTCACCTCCGCCGCCGACGTCCTAGCTTCTTACGACAAGATTCTTTCGAATTACGAAAAGGGGAAAATAAGCCCCCGGAAGTGGTTCAAGGAGAACTCCGGGATCAAGAACTCGGCGGTGAGGCTGGAGGCTTTCTTGGAGCTGACCGTGGGCGAGGAGAGGCTGGCGAAGGCCGCGGAGATCGGGAAGCAAGTGACGCAGTGATGAGATTTGTTTTTTCTTGGAATTATTTTTTAAACCTTTTCTTGAGTCCTTTTTGCTTGTTTTTTTTTCTTTGTCCACCCGCCGCTGCTGCCGCCGCCGCCGCTTTCTTGCTCTGCTGTTTTGTTCCTCTGCGCTTTTCGTCTCAAAACCTTGTGTGATTAGTATATAAAAAATGGAAATCATGAATCAGAATCCGAGAGAGAGAAGTAATTTTTTTTACAGTTTTCTCTCTCTCTCTCTTCTCTTCCGCTTCCTCTTCTCCTCTCAACTCCTCTCAACTCCTCGACCCTGCCCGCAGCGCCGCGAGCAAGGGACCGATCGCGGTCGCGTGCACGCCCGGAGTCGGGCGAGCGGCCCCGGGGGTCGTCACCGGAGCAGGAGCTGCTGCTGCAGGGGCAGGGGCAGCAAGGGCAGCGGGAGCAGGAGGAGGAACGATGGCAGCGGCGGCGGCGGCTGCGACGGCGACGGCAGAAACCGCGGCGGCGACAGCGGCAGCAGCAGCGCTCTCGCCCGCCGGCTCCTCTTCTCCGACAACCTTCCTCACCTCCACGAAGTCCTCGGGGCGGGCCCTGAGCCACCCGCGGGAGTCGTAGAGGCGAGGGGTCTCTCCGCCTTCGATGCTGCCGCTGCCGGCGTGGAAACTAGCTGCCGCCGCCGTCGCCGTCGCGGGGCGGAGGACGACGAGGTTTTCTCCGTCGTCCATTTCTTCTTCTCCCTCTTCTCCTCCTCCTCTTTCTTTTTCCTCTTCCCCCCGAGCGGCGACGACGACCCCGAGCCTCCACCCCGAGGCCCCTGGGCAGCTCCCTTCCAGCAAGAGGAGGAGCCTGTAGGCTAAAAGCGTTCCCGGAGGAAGCTCCGAGAGCTCCTCCCCGGAGGAGGAGGCGCCGAGGAGGGGGGTGCCGCGGGCGGCCGCGGCGGAAGCGGCGGCTTCAGCCTCGGCGGCGTCGGCCTTTGCCTCTTCTTCGTCTCCTTCTTCGACCTCTTCTTCTTCTTCGGCCTTTTCCACTTCCTCTTTCCCCCCAAATCTCACGTGCCCCCCGGGCCTCTTCCCCTTGGCCATCTCTGCGAGCCTGCCCCGGAGCTCTCCGTCGCGAGGAAGAAGAGGAGAGGGAGTGGGAGAAGGGGAACCGGCGGGCGGGCCCGGAGGAATCTCTTCCTCTTCTTCCTCTTTGTCGTTTTCGTTTTCGTTGTTGTTTTCGTTGTTTCTGCCCCCGCTTCCCTTGCAGCCGCCGCCGCCACAAGCGACGCTGGTGAGCTTATTCCTGGCCTCGCGCCTGCGGGCTCGCTTGATCGCCTTCCGCCTGGCCGAGCGGGAACGCCTCTTGCCGTTCCCGTTTTCGGCTCTGTCCGCCGCCGCCGCCGCTTTTTCGGCAGCAGCGACCTCCCTCTGCTGCTCCCTCTCCCGCCTCCGCTCCTGCTGCCGGCGCTGCTGCAGCCGCATCTGCTCTCGCGCGTGCTGCTCCCGGGCGCGCTGATGCTGCAGCTGCTCCTGCTGCGGGGTCTTTGGGGGCACTCGCCCTTCTTCTTCTTCTTCTTCTTCTTCGTCTTCTTCGTCGCTCGAGGAGGAAGACGAAGAGGAAGAAGAGGAGGAAGAGGAGGAAGAAGAGCTGCTCGTTTCGCTGCCGTCGTCATCTTCCGAGGAGGAAGGAGAAGACTCCGAATCGCTCCTACTCATCAGCTCCACCTCATCGTCGTCCGAGGAGGAGATCGAGAGAGCCGGGAGGCCCAGCTGCGACCGGAGGCGGCCGGCGTTTCCTTCTTCTTCCTCTTCTTCTCCGTCGTCGTCGCCGTCGTCGCCGTCGCCGTCGTCGTCGCCGTCATCGTCGTTAAAAGCCTCGTTGCTTCTCCTTCCTCCTCCTCCTCGACCTCCTCTTCCGTTTTTCAGATCCAGCGTCACCTCGTCGCCGTCGCGGAGGACCCCGACGTCGACAACGGCGAAGCCGGAGAGCTCTAGGCTGTAGAAATTCGAAGAGGATGAAGGGGCGCCCGCGACCCTCGCGGCGGCGGCGGCGAGGGAGGAGAGGGAAGAGGGAGAGGAAGAAGAAGAGGGAGGAGGGAGCGGCAGCCTGAGGAGGAGTTTTTTGTTTGTTTGGAGGTGAGAGTTTTGAGTAAGTCTTTTGCTGGATTTCGGTTCCGTTTTTTTCTCTTTTAATTTCGATCGGACAATCCTCACCAGAAGCGGCTGGGGTCGGCCGAAGGGATCGCGGACGCGTCGACCTTGATGCGGAGCATTTTTGTCTTTTTGGACAAGGGAAGAAAAAGAAGGTCTCGTGGCGTTCGAAGAGAGAGAGGTCGAGGTCAGAATTGAACGATTAAAATAATTGGAAGCCCGAATCCGGCGATAACTTGCTTCGAGAGGTCGCTCCTTTTGTGCGACGGTGTTCGCGAGGCAACGCTCCACGCAGCCAAAGGAGAGCGGCGAGTTTAGAACGAGCCCGAGAAGGAGGAAGGCAGAGCCTGGCGATTCGATGGAATTGCCTTCTCTCGCTAGCCGTCGTCGTCGAAAAAGTGCGTGTGTGTTTTTTCCATGTTTTTTCTTTGTTTTTTTTTTTTGCACTCTCAACCTCTTCTGGTTTTCTCTTTCTCTCTCAAAGCCCCCGCGATCGGAAATCACTCTCTTGCGTGCGTAAAACGGAATCAGAACCAGCATGCGCTCTAAAACGAAAGAAAGCAAAGCAAAAGGAAGAAAGAGAGCGAAAGAGAGCGAAAAAGGGTGATTTCCCCCTTGTTCTTCTCTCTCAACCTCTTCTTCGTCTTCTTTTCTTCTTCTTTCCTCCTCCTCCTCTCTCTCTCTCTCTCTCTCTCACGCCTTGTTCCACTCCTCCAGCTCCTCCGGCAGCCCCTTCCCCCCGTCCCACTGCTGGAACCTACGGAAGGTCCCCTCGCCGAACCCGGCGAGCTTGCCCGAGCCCTTGCACAGGGCCGCGAACTTCTCCTTCGAGTCCAGGGGGCCGAGCTTCGAGTCGAGGCCGGCGAGCGTCTCGGCGACCTTGTCGAAGGTCTTGGCCTTCCACTGGAGAGATTGATTTTTAAGAGAAGGAGAAGGAGAAAGAGGGGCGTGAGAGAGGGAACATGAGAGAAGAAAAAGAGATAAAAAATCGAGTAAAAAAAATCGAAAAATGAAAAAAAAAAACTTCGAAAAAAATTCGAAAAAAATGCTTCCTCTTTTTTACCTTTTCCCCGCCGAACTCCTTCCAGTAGTACCTCAGCGCCTGGAACATTGCCAGCAGCCCGCGGTTGTTCCTGCCTATCCCGGGCGCCTCCTCCTCGAGCACGCGCTCGCAGGCCGCGATCAGCGAGCGGCCGTCGCGGGGGACGGAGGGAGGAGGAGAAGCGGCGGCGGCGGCGCCGCCGCCTTCGTTTTCTTCTGCTCCTCCTTCCGCGCCAGCGCTAGCAGCAGCAGCAGCCGCGAGCGCTTCCTCGAGGGCCTTCCCGGCCTCGGTGACGTGCTTGACGGCCCCGGAGACGAAGCCGTGGCGTCCAGAGATGTGCTTGCCGGTCAGCTCGGTCGGGCCTTTTTTGGATTTTTTTGGATTTTTTTGGATTTTTTTGAGTTTTTTTTAGTTTTTTTATTTAGAAAAACTCGCTTTTTTCTCTCTCTCTCTCTCTCTCTCTCTCTCTCTCTCTCAAAAACCGCTCTCACCGAAAGCCTCGGGCATCTCCAGGACGTTGCCGAACCCGGCCTGCAGCGCGAACTGGGCGTCAGCGTCCGAGGGTGGCGCGAACGACGAAGCGTAGCTTGAAGAAGCGCCGCCGCCGCCGCTTCCGTTTCCTTCGAACCAAGACTTGCCGACGGCGCCCGCGACCCAAGTCGACCTCCCGGCGTCCGGCGCCGGAAGCCCCAGCTTGGGGCTCACCTTCTCCGCGATCTTCTCCATCATCCCGTCCTTGTTCTTGGAAGAAAGCACGCAGACCACGAACGGCAGAGTCGGGTCTTCCTTGTGAATCTGGGAAGCCGCGGCCTCGAAGATGCCTTCGAGCTTGTGAGCCATCTTCCCGTCGAGCGCTTTTTTAACAACCCCGTTGGAGCAGAGCAGGAACAGGGGGCGAGGAGGGGCCGCGGGCAGCGAGGAGAGTACCCTGGCAGCTGCGGCCTGCGAGGCGGAGACGGCGGCGTCGGCGCCGCCGTATTTCACGTTGATGAGGTCGATCGGCCAATCCTCTTCTCCTTCTTTCCCTTTTTTCTTCTTGTTCGAGGAGGAGAAGGCGGCGGCGAGGCCGGTGCCCCCCTCGGGGGAGAAGGCGGAGGCGCCCACGGAGCCCGAGGCGATGGCCTGGAGGGCTGGCACGCATGCCCCGTTCCACCAGATCCTGGGGGAGGGGGGAGGGGGGAGTTTGGGAAGTTGTTCGGAAGAGGGAGAAGAGATGAGGGAAAAAAAAAATGGAAGGGAGAATGTCGGTTTTTTTTTTCTCTCGCGCTTGCTTGCTTGCTTGCTTGCGCAAAAGGAAAAAAAAAGCTCTCCCTTCAAAACCCCTCACCAGTCCCCCTCGTCTTTGCTGAAGTGGCCCTGACCGCGAGACCACGCGTCTCCCGTCTGGAGAGAGTGAAGAAAGAGGGAGAAAAGGGAATGAGTGAGTGAGTGAGTGAGTTTTTTTTTCTTCATTTCGTTTTTCGCGGGAGCACCCTCGAGGGGGAAAAAAAAAGAAAAACTTTCCAAAACCCTCTCTCTCTCTCTCTCCCCCCCCTCCTCCCTCCCTCCTTCTCACCTGCACGACCCCGTTGTTCAGCGACACGGCCACGATCGAGTCCGTCTTCGGCATCCTCGACAGATCGCCGTACGCCTTCCAGAAGAAGCCCGGGTCGGAGTCGGAGGCTCCTTTTTCGACCTGCCACCCCGGCAAGCGCGACAGCTCGTCCTTGCTCGGCTTCTTCGCCTTGCCCTTGGTCTTCTTGGTCGTCTTCTCCTCGTGGGCGGTGCCCAGGGGGGGAGGGAGCAGCGTCTCAGGGGCGGCGCTCTTGCCTTTGGCCTTTTTCGAAGGAGGCTTCTCGATTTTCATCTCATCGTTGTCTTCGTCTTCGTCGGACGACGACACCTCCGAGGGAAGCTCTTCCTTCTTCACCGCTTTCCCCTTCCCCTTCTTCTCCCTCTTCGCCGCGGAGGCGGGGGCGGCCTTGCCCTTCTTCTTGACGGGGGCCTTCTTGGCCGGGGTGGGAACGGAAGGGGAGGAGACGGCGGCGATTTCGGATTTCTTCTTGAGGCGGCGGCGCTCCTTGGTCGGCGTCGTCGAAGCGTGCATTTCGGCTGTGGCTCCTGCTTCTTCTTTGACTCCGCCTCCGGCCGTCGTCCCCTGGCCGTGACGCACGGGAGAGGTCGCCTCGTCTTTCGAGAGCGTCTCCATGGTGGAAGAGGGGGTATCGAGCGGGTATGTTGTTGGGGGCTGGCTGGTGGCGGGCTCGAGAGAGAGAGAGAGGAGAGAGAGTAAAAAAAGAAAAAAAAATGACGAGCAGTGACGATTCGATCCGATCCGATCTGATTTTTTTTTCCTTTCATTCGTTCGTTTTTTGTTTTTTTCGTTACTCAACCTTCCTCTTCCTCTTCACTCTCACCCTCACTCTCCTCCCCCTCCCACGCCTCCCTCAGCACCGCCCCGATCTCGTCCAGCTCCCTCTTCGCGATCCCGTTCGCGTATTCGTCGGCTGCCGCTTCGATACATTTCCATTTTTGACGATCGACCTCGTCCAAGTCCATCGCGCACCTCGGGTCGAGCGGCGCGAGCCGCGAGTACCTCAACCCGGGAACCAGCGGGCACAGGGCGCGCAGGGCCTCGTCGGTCGCTCGCACCGAGGTGGCGGACTCGATCAGCACGGCTCCCGTATCCATGACGGCGGAGCCCATCCCGCGCTTGGCCGGAGGAGGGGTTGCTGCCACCGTCGTCGTCGCCAGCGGCGGAACTGCTGCTGCTGCCGCTGCTGCTGCCGTCGTCGTCGTCGTCGCCGTCGTCGTCGCTGGACCGCTGCCGTTTGCCGCCGAAACCTCTCCTCCCTCGCTCGAGCTGTTGGTGTTGCTCCTAGCCACCGCAGCAGCTGTAGCAGCCGAAACATCACCACCAACACCACTGCTCCCGACCACGGCGCTCCCGTCCCTCGGCCTCCTCGGCACGGCCCCGGCTCCGACGCTGACCAGCAGCGCCGGAGGGGCATCGGGCCACAGCAGCCGCGCCTCCTGTAAAGCGACGAGCGCCGGGTTGTTCGCCGTCGTCGCCCCGTCCTGAAACCTGTCAGCCCCGCCGGCGCACCTGAAGTCCTCGAGGTAGTAAGGGGCCGCCGAGGAGGCGCGCAACGCGGCCCAGACGGCGTGGTGGCAGGCTCCCGGGCGGGCGCCCAGCTGCGAGGCCAGTTTTTCGGAACTCTGAGGAATCGCGTACGACCGGAAGACGAAGGGCGTGGCCGGTTGCGCCGAGGCCAGGGTCGCGACGACGGCGAGGCGAGGGGAGCCCGCCGCGGCGAGGTCGATCATCCTGTTGTTGATGGTGTTGGTGGGATTGAGAGAGAGAGGGAGAAGGAAAGAAAAAGAGTTGTGAGTTTTTTCTCCCCCTCAAAATCTCAAAAAAAAAAAAAAAAACTCCTCCCAATTACCTGCTCCTCGGCGCCGTCAGGTGGTCGTTCTCGTCGTCCTTGCACGCCGCGGCCGCCTTGGCGTCCGTCTCCTTGTCTTCCGGGTTGGGAGAAGGATTGGAAGCAGCCGAGTTCGGCTTGGCGGAGCTCGGCTTCCCTCCGCTCGCGACGGCCGCGCCGCCGTCGCCCGCGTCGCCGGGCAGCGCCGTCGCCGGCGCCCCCACCGAACCGAAGACACACAGATGTTTTAAGTAGAGCTCGAACAGCGCCGCGTCGTGCTTGGCGCCGTAGACGGCCACGCGCATCGAGCGCGTCGAGGAGTGATAGGCGCGCACGAGGTTGTCGCGCCAGCCCGAGGAAGGAGGAGGGTTCTGAGCGGCGTTGCTGTTGTTTGCCGCCGCCGCCGCCGCGTCGCCGACCTCGCGCGGCGACGACGACAGCCGCGACGCCTCCACCGCCGCCGCCGCCGCCTCCTCCCCCTCCGCGCTGCCTCCACCTCCGCCCCAGATCGCAGCTGCGACCGCGTCAGCGCCCTGCGGCACCCCTCCACCGGAGCCTCCACTCCCGCTGCCTCCGTTGCTGTTGCTGGGAGAGAAGCTCGAGAAGACAGCGGCGCCGAGGTTGCGGTACATCCTGTCCACTTCGTCCAACGTCATCCTCCTCGCGACCAGCGCCGCGGCCAGGATCGCCCCCGTCGAGGTCCCGACCACGAGGTCGAACGCGTCGACCAGCGGCCTGGCGCGCTCGTCGGGTCCCAGGCGGGACTGTAAAGCTCGTAAGAGACGTAAGGTGGCGAGCCCCTTCATGCCGCCGCCGTCGATCGAGAGCACGCGGGGCCTGCGGTGCGGCGGGCGGAGGAGGGAAGAGAGGTGGTGGGGGACGAAGCGGCGGGAGGAAGGGAGCACGGTGGAGTGGAAGCCGTAGCTGGTAGGGTTTTGGGGGAGGGGTGGGATGAGAAGAAAAAAAGACGGAAGGGGAAAAGAGAGAGAGAGAAGGTGAGAGAGAGAGAAAAGTGGAAAAAGAAAAAAAAACTCGAAAAAAAAACTCGGAACTCAAAAACTTCTCTCTCCTCCACTCTCCACTCCCCACTCACAGCGCCTCGTCGACGGCAGCGACCTCCCCGAGAGCCGCCAGCGCCCGCAGCGCCATCGCCCTCGGAGAGGTCGGCACGGGGGCCGGGGGCCTCCCCGGAGCGTCGGCGGTGCCTCGGGTCTGAAGCGCCGTCGTCGTCGCCTTTTTGTTCTTCTTCTTTGTCGTCGACTTCTTGCTTTTCGAGAGCTCGCCGCCGCTCCCTCCCCGGCTGCCGTTGGGAACTGCGAGGGCGCGGAGCAGGGCGATCAGGGGCCCGCAGGAGCGCATCCTCGAGAGAGCCAAAGAGGCGGCGGCAGCCCTCGAAGGGGGCATGGAGTTAAGAGACGAAGCGGCGTCGGTAGAAGAAGTGTTTTCGTTGTCGTTGTCATTCTCTACTCCCCAGACGACGACGCCGGAGCAGGAGGGCGACGGCGCCGCCGCCGCCAGCATGATCGCGAGGTTCCCCGTGGCCTCCGCTGCCGCCGCGGCCTCGTCGTCGGGGCCCGAGGCCAGGGAAGAAACGAGCGCACCGAGGACGACGGAAATGGAAAGCGGAGGGGGAGAAGCAGAAGAGGAAGAATAATCGGCGAGAGGGGAAGAGGGGCGAGGAGGGCTCGCGACGGTGAAAGTAGCGCCGCTCCTCCTGCTGGTCTCGGAGCCCAGGAGGAGGAGCCGAGGGGCCGCGACGCCGCCTAGTGAAGTTTGAGTGAAAGGGAGAGGGAAAGAAAAAAAATGAGTTTTTTTTGAAATCCGTCGACCCGAAAAAAAAAACAGAAAAAAAAGAATCACAAAAAACCTCTCTCTCCCTTACCTCCAGCGGCAGCCAGGGCAGCCAGCAGCCTCAGCCCGGCCACGCGCATCCTGTGCCTCGCCGGGCTCGACCTCAGCAGGGACTTCAGGGAGGACAAGAGCCCTCCGTCGAGGTGCGAGTCGAGCGTCGTCGCCGCCGCCGCCGTCGTCGGCGCCCTCGCCCGAGCGGCCGGCAGCGGCAGCGGCGGGAGAGTCGTTCCCGCTGCTGCTGCTCCTACCGCCAGAGCAGGCAGCGGGAGCGCAGCGAGCACGCTCCCGTCACCCTGCTGCTGTTCCGCGGTCTCCGAGACGGTAGTCGACTTCCTCGAGGGCTGCGGCGAGAGCGGAGAGACCAGGGCGGCGGCGGCCGCTGCGGCGGCGGCGGCGACGGCGGCAAAGGCTCCCGAAGCAGCGCCGCTCATTCCGCCCCCGCCGCCGGTCGCGACCGCGCTCTCGGTCTTATTCGCGTTCTCGGCAGCGACGATGGCCTGGAATTTTTTGGTCGTTGAAGAGAAAGAGAAAGAGAAAGAGGAAGAGAAACAGAAAAGAAAGTGAGTGAGTTGTTTTTCTTTCTCGAAAAAAAAAAAACTAGAAAAGGAAAAAAAACTCCGCTCACCGCTGCCCCAACGGCCGCCGTCGCCGCGGCCTTCTCGGCCTCGCTCTCGCGCCTCCTCTTCCGCCTCTGCTCCTCCTCCTCCTCGATAGAGCCACCTTCCCCCTCGGACAGAGTCTGCAGAGTCGACCTCTGCCCTTGCCCTTCCTCCTCCTCCTTCTTCTTCCTCCTCTCCCTCCTCTCCTCCTCGCGCGCCCGCAGGAAGCTCCTCCGCTGCTCCTCGTGGCCCTCGAGCTCCCCCACCGCCACCGCCGCCGTGACACCGCCGCTCCCGCAATTCAGGCCCCAAGAGGCCGTGGCGACCCGGGCAACGGCCTTCGAGGCCTGCTCGACGACGACGGCGTCGTCGGACAAGAGACACAAAGCGAGCTGCTGCACCGCCGACGGCACGCGGGCGACGGCGGCGGCGTGGCCGGCGTCGGCCGTGAGGGCTGCGAGCGCTCCCGCCAGCAACGGGTGCTGGCAGGAGCTGCGGCGGAAGACTAACGGCCAGAGGGCTTCCGCGGAGCGGCTCGAGGAGGAAGAGGAGGAAGGAACAGAAGGAGAGGGGGCGTTTTTCTTCGAGCTGCTGCCGTCGTTGTCGCCCCCCCGGTCGCCGCTCTCCCTATTCCCGCCGCCGCCTCCTCCTCCACTCGCAGGGGCCGCGGCCCCCCCCCGCCCTCCTCCCTTCCCCACCCCGCTGGTGGCCCTGCTCAGGTACCCTCCGGCGACCCCGCTCACGCCGCTCGAAGGAGGAGGGGCGAGCTCCACGTGCCACAAGGTCCAGCCCGAGTCGGCCCGGAGCCTCGCTCCCCCCAGGGAGAGCGAGCGCAGGGCCCTGCAGGCCGTCAGCTCCGGCAGGAACTCCAGCGGGTTGCCGTGGAGCTGCAGGGAGCGCAGGTGGGACCAGCGGGTGACGTCGATGACGGGCGCGGCGAGCCTGTTGTTCTCCAAGGACAGCTCCCGGAGGTTCGAGAGTTTCGAGAGGGAGGCCGGCAAGGAGGCCAGGGCGTTGTTGTCGGCAGAGAGGCGGGTGAGCGCGGAGAGGTTTCCCAGGGCGGCGGGCAGGGCCGCGAGGCGGTTGCCGTCGAGGCGGAGGTCGCGGAGGGAGGTCATGCGGCAGAGGCTATCGGGGAGCTCGGTGAGGCCTTTTTGAATAGTTTTTTTTTTTTTTTCGAATTTTTTCGAAGAGGGAAGAAGAAGACAAAAAAGTGAGTTTTGGATTTGGAAGTCTCTCTTTCGTTCTTCCTCTCTTAGAAACCCAATAAAGCACGAGACAAACTCACCGCATCGCGTCAGGTACAGGCACCGGATCCGCAAGCTCGCGTGAGGAGGCGAGACGCGGAGCGGAGCCGGAACAGGAGGGAGAGAAACTTCTCCTCCTTCGACCTCGACCTTCTCCTCCGTTCCCGTTTCCGTCTCTTCTGCTGCCACCTCTACCTCCACCTCCGCGGGAAGAAGGGCCTCTAAGGCCTCGAGCACGGTCCCCTCGCAGCACCTGACGCGACGCAGGCCGTCCAGGGGCAAGGAAGCGAGGATAGCGGCGACCGGATGGGAAGGGGGCGGCGGCGACGGCGAAGAGGTGGCGTCGGCGGCAGCGTCGGAAGCGGCAGCGGCGCCGTTTGCCGCGACCGCCGCAGCGGCGCTCCCTCCTCCGCCTCCGTTCCCTCCGCGAGAGAACTCGAGCCGCGCCAGCCGCGCTCTGACGCGAGCGACGGATAGCTTGGCCCGGACCTCCCCTTGCTTCCCAGAAGGCTCGAACGAGAGAGAGACCTTCTCCACAGTGGGCGCGCCTCCTCCTCCTTCGACGACGGCGACCGCGGCCGCCGCCCTCGCGCCGACCGCCGCGGCCGCCTCGTTGGAGGCCCACTCGACGGTCGTGCTCGTGTAGTTCCTGTTGTCTGCCGAGGCGCGCTTGCGCCACTGGTCCTCGATGGACTGGAGGGTCTGCTGCGCCGGGGTGGCGCCCGGCTGCGGGTTGGCGGCGGAAGAGGTGGTGGAGGTCGAGGAAGGTTTCGCCGCCGCCGCCGCCGCCGCGATGGCCGACAACGATGACGACGCATCCGTGCCCCCAGCTGCTGCTAATCCTCCTCCTGCTGCGCCTGTTGTTCCCGCTCCTGCGCTCCCATTCACCGCCACTTCGATGACCTCATGCACGACCGGGGTCTCGAACTCGAGCGAGAGGCGGTAATACTCGACCGAGGGCCCGAGGAAGCGGCGCGAAAAGTTCATTTTGGGTTTTTCTCTTTCGATCGAATGGTTTCTTTTTTTCTTCTTTTGCTTCTCTTTCTCTCTTTCAGGGTCTCTCGAGCTTGATACTCTTCCTTGCTCTACGGCAGAGAGCACGGGAAGGAAAGGTTCTTCGAGAGCTCTATAAAGCTTGGGAAGGAAGCGAAATGCAGCAGCGGAAAGGCGTTACCGAAACGCGCGCCGAATGTCGGAAAGGAAGGGAAGGAAGCGGAAGCGTGTCGTCGCTCCTCGTCGCTCGCAAAGTTTTTTGATGAGCAAGAGCGGACGAAAATTTTCTTCACAAAAATCAAACAAGCGAGCTCGTCCAGTTCGCATCGCTCTCTCCCCTATCTGTTTCGTTCGGTGCAGCCCGTGTTGACAGCGAGCAAGAGCTCGCACACTCACGCTCTCTCCGCGAAGCACACCGTAGCTGAGAGCAGCGAGGCAGCGGGACACAGCAAAGCCAAATCCATCGCCGTCGAAAACAAAAGCTCGTCGTCTTCTGATTGCTCTCCTTCGTCGACGAAACTTTCCTTCTTTTTCCGCCTTCTCTCTTCTGATCGCCCCCCGGCAACGATGGGCAGAGCAACGCGTGCGTCCAAGAAGAAGGATGAGGGCGAAGAGAAGGAGGCACCGGTGGAGAAGCCGGCTCCCGTGAAGCGCGGGAGAGGAGACAAGGCCGCCGCCGCCGCTGATTCAGAGGCGGCGGCGGCGGTGCCGGCACCGGCGGTGAAGAGACCCGCCGCCGCCGCTTCCATGGCCAAGGAGCCCGCTGCTCGCCGCAGCGCGGGGGCGTCCAAGAGCGACGCCGCTCCTGAGGAGGAAGAGGCGAAGCCTGCTGCTGCTGCCCCTCCGGTGAAGCGCGGCAGAGGGGGCCTTGCCCCCTCTGCCGCGAAAGAGGAGGTCGAGGTCGAGGCAGAAGCAGCCAAAGAGCCCTCGCCGCCTCCCCCAGCGGCCAAGAAGCCGCGCAACAAGAAGGCCGCGGAGAAAGAAGAAGCCGCTCCTGCTGCTCCCGCGGAGCCCATGGAAGAGGAAGCAGCGCCTGCCGCTGCTCCTGCTCCTGCTTCTGCTCCACAACAACAACAGCAGCAGCAGCAGCAGCAGCAACAACACTCCCGCGGCGGCGGTCGCTTTGGCGGCGGCCGCGGCCGAGGCGGCGGCGGCGGCTTCCAGCAGCAATCCTTCCGTGGAGGGGGACGTTTCGGCGGCGGCGGCCGCGGAGGAGGCCCCGGAAGGGGCTCGCTCGCGGGCAGCAGCAACGCGCCGGGCGACGACGGCGCCATGACGGCCGCCGCGCTCCTCCGCCCGACCGGCGGCGCTTTGACTCTTTCCGAGATCGAGTCGCACCCCGTCACGAGGCTCGCGCGCTCCACCTGGGCGACTCCCGAGGCGAGAAAGGGCAAGAGCAAAAGCTTCGACGAGGGGATGGTGGAGAAGCTGTGGCGGGACGTCCTCCGAGGAGGCGGCGGCGGGGGCGGCTCAGAGAAAGGCGGCGGCGAAAAGCCTCCTCCTTCCGAGAACGACGTCGTCGACCTCGGCGGCCTCGACCTCTCCTCCCCGGCCTCCCGCCGCCGCTCAGCCGCCCTCCTCGAGCTCTCCCGCTACCTCGAGGCCTACCTCATCCCGCACTTTCCGGTCGAACTGGAAAGGGCCAGCTACGCTCACGTCATGAGCTGCGTGGCTCTGGTCGTCGAGAAGGTCCGAGAGGGGGTCGCGCCGTGGGCGGGCTTCGAGGAGAGCGAGCCCGGAGATGACGAAGAAGATGACTCTTCTTCTTCTTCTTCTTCTTCTTCTTCTTCTTCTTCTTCTTCTTCTTCTCCTCCTTCTCCTCCTTCTCCGAAGCTCAACCTGTCTCCGGCACGGCGCTCCGCGGCCCTCTCGGCCCTCTTCGCGCGCGTCTGCGCGCTGGCGGACCCCGAAGAGGCGCGGAGGCAAGCTTCCCCGGCCCCCGTCTCGCAACGAGAAAGGACCATGCTCCTCTCCTTCGCCGCCTCGGCCTTCGCGTCGCTCGAGGTGCCCTGCGTCCGCAACTGCGCCCTGAGGCTCGTTGCCTTACCGCTGTGGAGGTCGCTGTCGGAGGGCAGGAGGGAGCTGGAGCTGGCGAGGGCTCCGGCGCTGGCGAGGCACTGGAGGAAGCTCGAGAAGCGCGACGCCAAGAAGAAGAAGAAGGCAGATGACGAAAGTGCCGCCGCCTCCGACGATCTCTCCCTGCGCCCCGAGAGCGCGTTCCTTCCCCTGCTGGTCCGCGAGTGGCTCGCCGCCGTCCGCGGCGCGGTGACCCTCTCTTCCTCGAGTTCTTCTTCCGGAGGAGGAAACCTGACCGAGACGAGAATCGACCGCTCGCTTGTGAGGCACGCCGAGCTGGGAGCGGAACTGTTCGGCGACCTGCTGTCGCAGCTCCCCACGCGGAGGTTCTCGAGGGCGCTGCTGGCCGACCTGGGGGTCCTGCGCAAGGCGAGGGCGTCGCTGCTGGCTCGGGGAGGGAGCAGAAGAGAGAGCGGCGTTCTTTTCCCTTCGTCGTCGGCATTAAACTCTTCCGCGTCTGTCGGCGCCGTCTTCTCCCAGCTCCTCGACCTCTGGTCCTCCTACGCCTCTTTTCCCGTGGACGACCATTCGGGAGAGGCCATCGGCGACGGCGCCGCAGCTGCGGCCGCCGCGGCGAAGGCCGGGGCCCTGCAGAGGCTGCTGTTCAGGTTCCACCCGGGGGCCAGAGAGGCGCTCGCGCTCGCGCCGACGACGACGATAACCCGCCCGTCGAAACTCGTCAAGGCCCTTCTGGAGGAATGCGACCTCCCGTTGGAGGAACTGCGGCGATTAGTAATCGACGAGGCCCGGGCCTGCAGGCCGGACGACGACGACGCGGACGTCGAGGGCGTGGCGCGCAGGCTGGCCGCGGAGAGGAGAGGGGGAGGAGGGAGCTCTGAGCAAGAGGTCACGGCAGCGGAAGAATCGGCGGCGCGGGCGTCGGTCGCCCGCTACCTCGCCGAGGCTCTCGCCGACGAGTACCAGCAGCCGACGCCCGTCGCCGCCTCGCTGGCCCAGCTGCCGCTCTACCCGACCGAGAGCGTGCTGTGGGACGAGGCCCGCGTGCCCTCCACCTCGCACGCCGGGCACTCGGGCTGGGCAGGAGGGGCTGGCGGAGCGGGAGCAGCAGGAGCAGGAGCGAAAAACCGTTTCTTTTCGTCCTCAGACCGCCCGCTGCCCGTCCCAAAACTCAACCTCCAGTTCCTCTCCCCCGCAGACGCCCTGGTCCGCAACTTCCACCTGTTCCGCCTCGAGGCGACCTCCGACGTGCGAGGGGACCTGGTCGACGCTCTGGGAAGGCTGAAACCGGGGAGGGACGAGGCCGGGGGGGGCGTGCTGCGAGGGTGGGCGAAGATGGCGCTGCCGCTCGGCGGGGGCTTCAGCTGCGACAGCGGGAGCTCTTCGGGTTCGTTCGCTATCACTTCGGTGCGCCGCCCCTCCGTCATCTCCTCTTCCTCCGGTTCCGCGGGGCAGGTGGTCCCCGCCGCCGTCACGGCGGAGGCCGTCGTCGACCTGGCGGGCCTGAGGCCGGACGCGGCGCGCGAGTGGGACTCGCTGAGGCAGCACGACGTTTTGTTTCTTTTAAAGATTCAACCGCCTCGAGACCCGGAGGCGGCCGTCGCGGCGGCGGCGCGCGCCGCGGCCGAGGCCGCCGGGAGTTTCGACGCTTCCGACGCCGCTTCCTCTTACCTCTCTCCCGACGCCGCCCTGGCTGCCACTTCGGGGCTGATCGCGGTCCGCGGCGCCGAGGTGCTCGAGGTGAAAGACGAAGCGGGAAAAGCGCTCGACGCCTTCCTGCCCTTGGGCAGCCGCGGCGGCGGCCAAGGCGGCGGAGGTGGAGGAGGTCGAGAAAACGGAAACAACAGCGGCGGCCGAGGCACTCGGAGGACCTTTGTTCTTTCTCTCGATCCGACCCAGTATCAGCTCGACATGGACTCGCTGGCCCTCCGCGCCGCCTCGCGAGGAGACGGCCGCGTCCTCGACGAGGACGACGTGTACGCCGGGCTGAACGTCGTCGTCCGCAGGCACGCGAAAGAGAACAACTTCAAAGCTGTCCTTGAAGCGGTGAGGGACGCCGTCGGCGACGCCGCCGCCGCCGCCGCTTCTTCGTCGTCGAAATCTTCCTCCTCCTCTTCTTCCGTTCTGCCCCCGTGGCTCCACGACGTGTTCCTGGGCTACGGCGACCCCAGGTCCTGCTGCTGGAGGTCCCTGCCCCCGACCTCTGCCGACGAGGAAGAGGACAAGAAGGAGGGCGGCGGAAAAGAGGGAGGCGGAGAGAAGAAGAAAGAGGAAGAGAAGAGCGAGAAGAAGAGAGCGAACAAGAAGAGGTTTGGCCGGACGCTCGACGTGCGAGACACCTTCCTCGACGCCGAGCACCTCGCCGAGTCGTTCCCTGACCACGAGCTCGTCTTCGAAGGGGTCCTCGCCGAGGAGGGAAAGACCCCTCCGCCTCCGCCTTACAAGATCACGCTGCCTGCCGAGGACTTCGAGTGGGACGACGACGACGAAGGAGAGGAAGGAGAGGAAGAAGAAAACGGCGGCGGCGACGAGAAAAAGAAAACCTCGTCGTCGTCGAAACCCAAACCTCCTTCCAAGAAAATCCTCCGAGTCCGCTCCTACCCTCCCCCGGCCCCTGGCCCTTACCCCGCTGCTTCCTTTCCCAAGAACACCGTCCGCTTCACCCCGACGCAGGTGCAAGCCATCCTCGGTGCCTTGCAGCAAGGGTTGACGCAAGTGGTGGGGCCCCCCGGCACGGGCAAGACCGACGTTGCAGCGCAAGCTCTCTGCCTTTTACTCCGCTCCAAACCGAAAGAGCGCATCTTATTAGTAACGCACTCCAACCAGGCCTTGAACGACCTGTTCGCCAAGCTGCTCTCGAGGGACGTTCCGGCCAACTTGCTGCTGCGTCTGGGAGCCGGGGAGGCCGAGCTCGAGAGGAGCGACGATTTCTCGCGCGCGGGCCGGGTCGACGCGGCGCTCGCCCGCCGTCTGGAGCTGCTGGCCAAAGTCGAGAAGCTCGCCCGGCTGCTCGGGGTCGCTGTCGGCGGAGGCGATGCTCTGACCTGCGAGGGGGCCGCCAACTTCTGGAAGATGCACGTGAGGCCGCGGTGGGACCGGTTCAGGGCCTTGGCGAAAAGGGTGGTTGAGGAAGAGAAGGGAGGGAAGGAGACGGAGAAGGAAGAGAGCGACGGCGACGGAGAAAAGACTTCGATCGCCGCCGCCTTCCCCTTCGCCGCCTTCTTCGATGACACCCCTCGGCCGCTCTTCCCTTCGTCTTCTTCTTCCTCTGAGGCCTTCGAGGCAGCCCGAGGTGCCTTCTCCTACCTCCGCTCGCTCTTCGCCGAGCTCGAGACGCTCCGCGCCTTCGAGCTCCTCCGCTCGTCGGCAGACCGCCTTTCTTACTTGGCGACGACCGCGACGCGACTGGTGGCGATGACGACGACGCACGCAGCGATCAAGCGGCGCGAGTTCCTGGACTCGGGCTTGAAGTACGACACACTGGTGATGGAGGAGGCCGCGCAGGTGATGGAAGTCGAGACGCTGATCCCGATGCTGTTGCAAAAAGGTTCGAACCCTTCGAACTCCTCCTCAGACTCGGGTTTTTCGCCGTCAAACTCCAATTCCTCTTCTTCTCGCCTCCAGCGCCTCGTGCTCATCGGGGACCACCACCAGCTCCCTCCCGTCGTCAAGAACGCGGCCCTGGCGAAGGCCGCCAGGCTCGACCAGTCCCTGTTCTCGAGGCTGGTGAGGCTGGGAGTGCCGGCGGTCCAGCTCGACGCGCAGGGGAGGGCCCGGCCCTCGATCGCGCGGCTCTACTCGTGGAGGTACGAGAAGAAAACGAATGACAGCTCTTCTTCTTCTTCTTCCTCAACTTCTTCTCCTGCTTCGGGTTTGGCCTCCCTGCCCTGCGTCACCCCGGGCTCTCCAGGATGCTCCCCGGCCTACGAGCTCTCCAACGCCGGTTTCGCCCACGAGTGCCAGTTCGTCGACGTTCCCGACTTCCAAGGCCGAGGAGAGTCCACCCCTTCTCCCTTCTACTACCAGAACCTGGGCGAGGCGGAGCTGGTCGTCTCCTGCTACCAGTACATGCGCCTTCTTGGCTACCCGGCGGCGTCGATCGCGATCCTCACCACCTACAACGGGCAGCGGGACCTGCTGGCGGACGTCCTGGAGGCGAGGTGCGCCTCCAACCCGCAGCTCTTCGGTCGCCCGGGAGCGCTGTCGACGGTGGACAAGTTCCAGGGGCAGCAGGCTGATTACGTGCTGCTGTCACTGGTGCGCACCACCGCCGTGGGCCACTTCAGGGACGTCAGGCGCGCCGTGGTGGCGCTTTCTCGCGCGAGGCTGGGGCTCTACGTCTTCGGGAGGGCGGCGCTGTTCGCCCAGTGCGCCGAGCTGGCGCCGGCGCTGGGGCCGCTGCTGAAAGGGGTCGCTGCTGTTGGAAGTGGTGGGAACGCTCCCACTTCCACTCCTTCTTCTCCTGTGCTGCCCCTGGGCCTGGCGCTGTACCCGAACGAGCGGTACGGGGCGTGCCCTCGCAGGGCAGGGGACCCGGGGAAGGAGGTTGCCGTTCCTTGCGCGTCGCCGATGGAGTTTGCGTCGCTGGTCGCCGGGATGAGCGGCGCGGCGGAGCAGGCCCTCTGGGCCTCTGCTGCTGCTGCTGCTGCTGCTGCTGCCGCTGCTGCTGCTGCCGCTGCTGCTGCTGCTGCCGCTGCTGCCGCTGCTTCGAACGGGGCTTCCGCTGCTGCCCCCGCTGATGTTGCTCCCGTTGCTTCCGATGCTGTCGTCGTGGAGGAGGAGGAGGAGGAGGAGGAGGCGGAGGGGGCGGAGGAGGCGGGGGGAGAGAAGAAAGAGC
>Ga0114918_10001136_pt1 | contig 23633 bp, 13 predicted proteins | sample LantaG_FD_87015 | JGI IMG/M metagenome (GOLD analysis project Ga0114918, IMG submission 87015) | Deep subsurface microbial communities from Baltic Sea to uncover new lineages of life (NeLLi) - Landsort_02402 metaG | ecosystem: Environmental > Aquatic > Marine > Oceanic > Sediment | place...
ATCCCTCGAATATGGCCAAAGTAACCAGACCTTGGAGAAATATTGTAAACCATGTAAGCCGGTCAGTAGGACAGCAAATCCCGGGCCGAACAGGATTGGGTCCATCCCTATTTAATGCCATATTTACAACCTGGACTCTTCTTTCATAACAATGATGTGTTTTAAAAACCGCCCCAGGCCGATTAATATAAGGATTTTTGCGACTTTGTATAATAATGTTGGCATAAAGTACAGTAACCAACGCGAAATAAGAGAACTGTCACCACCCATTTGATGACCGGTGGCAACAAGCCAAAAAAAGACACACATATTCCAAACTGCAATAATTGCACATAAGTAAAAGATTTTTTCGCCGTAACGTAAGAGTAGTCCCATTTTGTGATCATTTAAAAAAAGATACCTGACCAGTTGAGCGAAGCCCAACGACACCAGCGCAATACTTATGAATACGGTATTCGACCGTTTGATGTAGCCTAATGCATCCCTTAACTCAACCGAACCTCCTGTTTGAGACGCTTCTATAAAGAGCAGTGCAACGCCAATAACACCCATGCACAGAAGAATCCATCCAAGAATCCTAAGCGCCGTACAGTAAAACACCAATAACCGTTTTTTTCCGATAAACTCCACCATTTTTGACTCCCTTATCTTTTTTCCCTTCGGCTGGTTTCCGTGATTCCACCAACTAAAAACTCAAAACTTAAAATTCAAAACTTTCTCTCTGCTTATCCCCGCATTCCTCTGGCGGGAGACAAAGTTACTTCTGTACAATAAGATTCCGCAAGTACAAACAAGTTGCACACCCGATCAGGCTAAACAATCGTTGCACAAATTCTATTATAAAGCTTTTTGTACAAGTCCTCCGGCGTATCATATACGATGTGATTGTACTGTCTTGTGTCGAAATGTTCTTTTAATTTCTCAACATCTGTTTCCCTAACAGTAAAAATAACTTCCCTGCCAAGTCCTTTGGCAAAGCCTGCTTCAAAAAACACTCCACTCCTCAGTTCAGAAAAATCAGCAACCAAAAATTTAGTACGTTTAATTTCGGCAATAATTTCATCACATATTTTTTCATTGAAATCCTGCAAGTCAATTCTTACCGGTTCGTAACCAGCATCTTCAATTGCTTTCTTAATACCATTCTTATAGTAATCATTCATTGATTTGTCAAACCACATAGCAACAAACGCACGATTGTTGCCAACTTCTTCCCTGTTTAAGTTTTCTACTACCTCCCAGAATTTAGTAGTCAGGAAGAAAACATCCCACTGAGGACCTCCTGGAACTTCATTAAATCTAATGTATTTCTGATCATCTAACTCACGTAAAAAAGCATAACATCCTTGTGTATCCGGAGTAAAAAGCTGTAAACGATTTCCTTCCGTGATTGCCAGATTAAGCCTAATAACCTCAAACGGTCTTTTGGCCAATCGACTCAAATTCAGAAGTGTTCTATTAAGAAAATCGCTGGCTTTTTTTGGAAACTCGTCCAAAATATCTTCAATGGAACGCTCAGGATAGCTTAAAACTTTGCGTTCCTTATCTGTCTTATCGCTCAATGCTATGCCGCCCAGACCTTTTAGCCGCTTTTCGTTCAAGATACATGCTATTTTGAATTTATTGTCTTGTTGATCTGATAACCTTCTACTGTCCTGCGGGTCAAGTAAGTATTCACCACAATATTTACACATATACTTGCTTGTATCAGACAATGAATGGATTATATCTAAACTGCATGTAGTGTTACAGAAAAAACACTTATTGTCGGTACTCATTCTATGCCTCCTTGTTTTCTACTGGTATTCTCGTTTATTACTGTTATTAGTGGCAGCCGTAGGATGGGCAGGTTCTCCTGCCCATGCGGATTATTCTCGATTCTGTAATTCGTTTCCTTTCAGCATTCCATTGGGGACACATTACGGCGGGGCAAACAAGTTGCCCATCCTGCGTCTATGCAGTGGTGTGCTATGCACACCCTAACGAAACCAAGAAGCAGCATATCTCACGGGGTTCAGCCCATGAAATAAGTCAAACAAACTCGCTATCTATATTAACAGCGTATCTCACGGGCTAAATGTTGATAGTAAAATTCCCAAAAAAGCATTTTTTTTCATCTACTCCTAAAAGGCTCATTTCCGAGGCAGAAAAGCCAATTATTCACATGAAATTTTGAAAAAGATTTGATTATTTGATCTTTCCCATTCGACGGAGTTTATCCTGAGCAGTGTCGAACGGGCTCAGGGCAGGCTTCGTGGTTATTCGTGCCCTTCGTGGTAAATCTAAGGACGCCGTCTCACGGAGATTTTTCTGAAATTCCCCCGCCTTATAGGGCGATTTTTCGTATAATAATTAACGAATTCATAGATTCGTATTTAGTATGTAGTATGTCGTATATCGTGATTTGAATGAAAAATGAAAAAATATAGAGGCAAAAAAAGGCAAAAAAGAGAGTAAATCCGGTGTTTTTTCGTGGTTAATTTGAAAAAACAAACCCAATTTGCGAATGGCCAAAATGAGCATAAGTATCTATATGAAAGGGTATTATGAGGATTTTTGTGGTTTTGGGTGGCGAAAAAACAAACCCAATTCAAACCCAAACAAACCCAAACAAACCCAATTATATTTAGCCCCCAGATTTTCTGGGGGTTGAAAGACCAATTTGAAAAAACAAAGCCAATTTATGAAAGGACGAAATGACATTAAGTCAATATTAACAATGTGTTATGGAGATTTTGATGGGCTGAGGCAGCGAGAAAACAAACCCAATTCAAAGCCAATCAAAGCCAATTTCAAAATCCAACAAACGCATTAAAGTAACAGAAAGAAAAATAAGGATGTCATGAGGGCTGTTGATAAAATCCAAATTCCAGACAAAATTGGCCGGCTCGCCAAATGGAACTGATAAATATATACCAGCGACGAATCGCTACACCATTCTTGACAGCCCGGCCCCGAACGCCTAAAGTGGCGGCAATGGCAAAGAAACTCTACATAATCGACGGCCACGCGCATATTTACGCGGCCTATTACGCCCCGATGGGCGGGCAGTTGACCGGGCCATCCGGCGAGCCGACCAAGGCGGCCTATATCTTCACGATGGCCATCCTGGGGCTAATCCAACGCCGCAATCCCGAGATGCTTGTCGTCGCGATGGACAGCAAAGCCCCGACTTTCCGTAAGGAGATGTACTCCGAGTACAAGGCGAACCGCAAGGAAATGCCCGAAGACCTGCCGGGGCAGATCGGCCGGATCGAGCAGATATTAGAAGCGATGAATATTCCGATGCTCCGCCTGGACGGCTTCGAGGCGGACGATATCATCGGGACCCTGGCAAAAAAGGCCGGGGCAGACGGTTACGAATGCCTGTTATGCTCGAAAGACAAGGACCTGCTGCAATTGATAGACGAGCATATCAGCACGCTCGATATCAAGACCGATACGCTTACCGATGTCAAGGCGATGTTCGAGAGAATGGGAATCAGGCCGGAGCAGTTTATCGACTGCCTGGCTTTGCAGGGTGACACTTCGGACAACGTGCCGGGCGTGCCGGACGTCGGGCCGAAAACGGCGCTCGGATGGATACAGAAGTACGGCTCGCTCGAAAACCTCTATGAGCACGTCGATGAAATCAAGGGCAAGCGGGGCGACAATCTCCGCAGGTTCAAAGACCAGGCGGAATTGAGCAAGAAGTTAGTGACAATCGACTGCAATGTCCCGGTGGACGTCGATTACGATAATTTTGCGCTTAGCAAATACAACGAGGCTAAACTGAGAGAAATCTTTACCGAGCTGGGCTTCAATCGCCTGCTCATGCAGTTGGGCATGACGGCCGAATCCTCGCCCACCGAAACGACGTCATCCGAGGAGCCCACTTTGACGAAGACGGCCGATCACGACTATCAGCTTGTAGATACGCAGGAGAAGTTCGAGAAGTTTTACGAAGAGCTGAAAAAGCAGAAACTCTTCGCGATAGACACCGAGACGACATCGATCCACGCAATGCGGGCGGACCTGGTCGGTATGAGTTTTTCGTGGCAGCCGAGGCGTGGATTTTATCTTCCCGTCAAAGTGCCGCTCGGCTCGAAACATCTGGAGATCGAAGCAGTCCGGCAAAAACTCGCGCCGATACTCGCGGACGAAAGCTTTAAAAAGATCGGGCAGAATATCAAGTACGATATGCTCGTTCTGCGAAACGCACAAATGCCGATAAAAGGGGTACACTTCGATACGATGGTGGCGTCTTATTGCCTGGACCCGGGGCGAAGCCATTCGATGGATAACATGGCGGCTGATTTCCTGGGTCACGATTGCATTCCGATTTCGTCGCTTATCGGCAAGGGCAAAAACCAGCTCACGTTCGATATGGTCGATACGGCCGCTGCGTGCGAATATGCCGCCGAGGACGCGGATGTCACCTACCGGCTTTATCTGTATCTGAAAGGGCGTCTCGCAAAAGAGCCGCTGATCGAAAAACTTTTCGAAGAGGTGGAAATGCCGCTGGTGCCAGTGTTGGCGACGATGGAATATAACGGCGTCTCGCTCGATACGAAGGTGCTGCGAAAGATGTCCGGCGAGATTTCCGAGACGCTCAAAACCGTCACCGAGCAGATTTACGAGCAGACCGACACGGTTTTCAATCTCGATTCGCCGAAGCAACTTGGCGAGGTTCTTTTCGACAAGCTCGGCCTGGTGCCGGTTCGAGGCCGCAGCACCGACGCCGGCGTGCTCGAACAGCTTTCCGACCAGCATCCCGCGATTGAACAGATTCTGCAGTACCGCGGTCTGAGTAAGCTGCAAAATACATACGTCGACAAGCTGGGCTCGCTGATCAATCCGCGAACGGAGCGGGTGCATGCTTCGTTCAATCAGACTATTACGGCGACGGGGCGGCTCAGCTCCAGCAATCCGAACCTGCAGAATATTCCGATCCGCACCGAGCTGGGCAGCAAAGTCCGCTCGGCGTTCGTGCCGGGCAGGAAAAGCGACTGCATTCTGAGCGCGGATTATTCGCAGATCGAGCTTCGCCTGCTTGCGCATTTTTCGAAAGACGAGACGCTGACGGAAGCGTTTGCCGCCGACCGTGACATTCACAGCTTCGTCGCTTCGCAGATTTACGGTGTGCCGATCGAGCAGGTCACGAGCGAAATGAGGTCGCGCTCGAAAGCGGTCAATTTCGGCATCATTTACGGCCAGGGGGCGTTTGGGCTTTCGCGCTCGATAGGGATAGGCCGTGCCGAGGCGAAAAAATTTATCGACGATTATTTCGCCCGCTACAGCTCGATTCGGAAATTTATGGACGACTGCATCGCGAAGGCCAGGCAGACCGGCTACGCCGAGACGATTCTGCACCGCCGGCGAAAAATCCAGAACATCAACAGCAAGAACGGCAACAAACGCTCCCAAGCAGAACGTCTCGCTGTAAACACAGTCGTTCAGGGTTCCGCAGCCGACCTGATTAAGGTCGCGATGCGGGCAATTCAGCGTAAAATTGACGCCGAGAATCTGCCTGTCTCCATGCTGCTGCAAATCCACGACGAGCTGTTATTCGAGCTACCCACCGCCGAAGCCGACAGGCACGCCGTATGGATCGCCGAGCTAATGACCGGCGCCATAAAGCTCGACGTCTCGCTCAAAGTCGATGTCAACCACGGCCCGACCTGGCTCAGCGGCAAATAGATGCACACCCCAATCGTTCGCTCAAAAGGTAAACGATATTCTGCTGAAAGGGGACGATAAAATATTTTCAGGTCTCGCCAATGATCCCTTTTAATATCTCTGCAATGTGCGTGGCCGTGCCAGTACCCATTTAGCCAGTAAAATCGCCGAATTGGCCCCTTCAGGCCGGAAGAGACATCTGATAGCCCGAAATTTACCTAAATTTCTCTTGACAGGGAGACAGTCTTTGCTACAATATTCTCCGGTAACTTTAGCAGGTCGCGGGCTTTGTATGAGGAGTAAAATGTATCAAGCATAAGGTATCGTTAGAAGCCGATTAAATATCCGGGTATTAAAAATTTTACGTCTGGATTATGTTCGGAGGAATGCAAGGTAGCGAGAGAAAAAAAGTAGTATGAATAAGTATCATGATTAACGAGCAATCATGTACAAAGGAGATGGAAAATGATAAATCTGCATAACACTTTATTCGGCAAGACCATATCGGTGCTGCTCTGTTGGGCCGTGCTGACGGGTAGCTTGCCGATCCAGCAGTTGAGAGCGGCGAAAGTCCAACAGGATTCCTCGTCACTTTCTCTACCAGTTACAACTAACTTTGAGTACGACGGCAGCGGCAACGTTGTCGCCCGAGTTGACGGCAATGGTAACCGGACGGAGTATGAATATGACAAGATCAACAGATTAAAGAGCATCGACTATCCAGGTGGTGACGGGCCGGAAGTACGCTTCACATACGACGGCAACGGCAATCTCACCAGCATGACCGACTGGACGGGGACCACCCGCTATACTTACGATGTTTTTGACCACCTCACCGTGGTCGATTATCCGGACGGCAATGTCATCATGTACGGCTACGACCTCGTAGGGAATATCGCCTGGGTAGCATGCGGTACGCGCAGCGAAGAAGGCGTGGTGTGCGAGTATACCCCAATTGATGAGATCGGTCTATGTGCATATCATTTTGTTAGCTATGAGTATGATCCTGACAACCGCATCAGCAGTGCTACAGATGGTCTAATCGGCGAGACAACTTCTTATGCTTACGACGAAGCAGGAAATCTGGCCCGGTGTGATTTGTCGAATGGTTGCTACACGCGCTATGGCTACGACGATGATGGACGTCTCACAGCGGTGGAACACTACAACGCCAGTAGCGAGCATATAGCAAAATACGAGTACACACTCAACAGCATCGGCAACCATATTCAGATGGTGGAGACCACACCTGCCGGCTCGAAGAAGATGACTGATTACACCTACGACGTGCTCGACCGACTGGATAAAGTGAGTTATCCCGATGAGCGCACTGTGGACTACGACTACGACAGCTTCGGCAATCGCAAAACAATGAAGGAGATGCGTGGCAATACCATGACGGTCACAGAGTACTTCTACGATTCCGACAGCCGGCTGTTGTACACGAAAGTCAACGGTATCGAGGACGAGCAGTTTTCCTATGACGCCATTGGTAATCTAATCAGGCGCACCAATCCGGGCGAAAGCAAGCAGAAAGATTATACTTATGACCATGAAAACCGCCTTATTCGCTATAACGATGGCACCAATGATGTGACGTATGCATACGACGGCCTGGGCTACCGCGTAGCCAAGACTGTGAACGGACAGAGGATCGGATTTCTAAATGATATCAATCGCCGCTATGTGGAGGCCATTGCAGAGTTCGACGCTTCCGGCGAGCCCACGCGCATGCGTATCTGGGGCAATGACCTTGTTAGCGTTCGAGGACACTACGTGGGCACACTCCACTACTACCTGCATGATGCACCAGCCGGTAGCGTGTCTCACGTCTTGAATCCGACCGGCCAGACTGTTAACAACTATGAATATGACGCTTTTGGCATGCCTTCAAATGAGACCGAAGGTGTTGACAATAGCTATCAGTTCCACGGCGAAGTCCAGGAGGAGGAGACAGGTTTGGTCTTTCTCCGCGCCCGTTACTACGATTCGAATATGGGCAGGTTTCTGACGCGTGATCCTTTCTCAGGTTTTCAGGAACATCCAAGTTCACTGAATCCGTATGCGTTCGTCGCAAACAACCCCGTGAACTTCTCGGATCCGTCAGGACTGTTGTACAACGATGATACTCTCTATTTGTATATACGTAATCCTTTCAGGTACAGACCCACGAAGCCCGGGCTTGCGGGATTTATAGAAAGAATTACACCGCACACGGGTCTCGGCGATAGAGACAGTATGTGGGGATACTGGCCGAATGGAGTAGTTCAAGAGAGTGTTAAAGGCTATGATCCTTACCCGATTCCGTTCGCGTCTTATTCAAGATCCATACAGGCTATCCAAGCTGATATGCACCTCTGGCCCGGCTCCGCTTACTCCCTGGCTCTCCCGTTTTCAGGGCCGATTGGATGGATGTTTTGGAAGTTCTGTTGGACACATTCGGCCACGCATATTCGATTAAACGATGCGGCCGCGCCAGATCCCAATGTCGTCCGGTTCATGATGGAGAAGTGGTGGCGCGAAATGGAGGAAAGAAATCGGTCTTACTACCCACCGTTTCCGCCCGGAGGTGGGGGTGGTGCAGCCGTAGCACTTGGTGGCGTCGATCTCAATCGCGTGGCAGAGGTGCTGCTGGACATCAGCGATATCAAGGGCGTGACGTATGACACCAAGACCGGACAATTGATTATCTATGGCGAGCATGATGCCAGCCTGCCGGCGATGAATCTTGATGATCTTGCCGTGGCAGCCCGCGTTGTCGACCAGGGGCTCACCCCCGTATTGAGCATTGAGGACCCGTGCGTTCCCTGTGAGAACAACGGCTGCAATGATAGCTGGTGCTATACAGTGCGATACGAACCGGAAGACGTGATATCAAACACGCACTTCGGGTCGGTGATGTTTGAAGCTGATCGGGTTCTAAAGTCACTTGGATTAGGCAGAGACAATGCCACCTGTGAAACCGTAACTTCCAGGGTTAGCGGATTCAGAACAATGTGGGAACGATGGTCAAAGGTTCCGTTCGAAGAGGCCCACTCCGCTCGCTTTTGGTTTCAGCCAAGCAGCATCAAACTGATTCCATCGCCGGATGGAAAATCTATGGTCTTTGCCGAGGCCAACATGGAAGTGGTCACGGAATCCACCTATACTTCAACGGGCGAAGTTATAGATGATCCGGACGCGGTTGAACATGCGAGACACTTTACGGAGCATTACGACGAGTTCGCAGAGGAGTTTCCAATTTTTGGAGAGTTGAAACAGCTGGCCAAGATCTACGGAGTTGTGCGATGGCTGAAGGAGAACGAGATTGCCAGTGACTTGTCTTTTCTGCTGAAGCATGAGCCGGCATTCGTGGAAACGCCAGCGATCACTCCCCGAACTGTAGTAGAATATGAGAACCAGATCAGTGGCGCTCCTATGGGGATTGTTGGTGGGGTCGTCTTTGACAAGGAGCTCGAATATGATGCGCCATCAGTCGGTCCTGAAGATGCTGTCGTGGCGGCGCGCTCGTCGAACAGCCCGCTTGCCTGGACGGCAGATGTCGATGGAACAACATACAATGCTGTTGCACTATCGTTGGAGAAGAAGCCCATGGATGGAGGCTTCGCCTGGTCGAACACAGATTTGACAGCCGAGATCAACTGTGCTGTCCCACTGGCTTTGACGCGCCATTACGATTCACTCGATGTCGAACAAGGTGCCTTCGGATGGGGTTGGCGCGCCACGCCGTACGCGCTTCAGTTCAAGGGCGTACCTGTGGAAGAGCCCTCGGCTTCAGGCCCGTTGGAGGTCTACGGCAAGATCAATTTTGTGGCTCGCACTGCCCAGGCTGTTTATGAGTATGAGCCGGACTATTTCTATAACACCGACGTAGATGTCTTTCGTGTAGTCCACAAATTTGGTGCGGGCAAGGACATTTTGGTCTATGTTCACGAGTCGAAGGATTTGCCGGGATTGCTGTTCTCAGACGGGGGGGACAGATATGTTATGAGACTGGCTAATGGTGCGCTGTTGAACTTCAACGCTCAAGGACAACTGCGAGATATCGAGGACCGAAACGGCAATCAGATCGTCTATGGATACGATGCAGCCAACCGCCTGATCAGTGTTAGCCAGTCAAGCTGTGGAAGGGCGATCCGCCTTTCATACGATGCGAAAGGTCGTGTGATCAGGGCAACTTCGCCCGCTGGCCGCATTGTCCGCTACAGCTACGATAGCAGAGACAACCTTACAAATGCAAAATTGGACTCGGCTGATGGCTGGGAGCTTCAGTATGCCTACGATACCTACCACAACCTGACAGAAATCCGAAGCGGCGATGGACAATTGTGGTTCACACGGGAGTACGATGTCTACGGCCGTGCCACCTCTGTGACTCAGCCTTCTGCAACTGCGGCATTTGCATCAGAGTACGACTGGGCTGAAGGGACAACACAGACGACGGGCCCGGAGGGTTTCTCCGAGTTCAGAGCATACGACGAGGACTACAACTTGACTCACTATGTAGACGCTCGCGAAAACTCAAGCGAGTTGGGCTACAACAGCCGTCAGAGCCTGACTACCTTGACGGATGCCGAGGGGTACGCCTGGAACTTCTACTACGATCAGTATGGGTATCCGGAGGCTGTGCTCTGGCCCAGTGGTCGTATGGATGCGTTGGTCCATGATCACCGCGGGTATCCTATTCAGTCATTCCAAACGGTGGTAGGATCCGGCTACGCAGAGAACTTTGACGAAGAGCACATTTTTGTCGGTGGTCCCGGATACGTTATTTACAATTGGACGGATTATGAGTACGACGATGCCGGTAACCTAAAGAAGATTGTTGACGCACATTCAAACGAGTATGGTTTTGAGTACGATACGCGTGGCAACCTTAGCCGGTTTGTGGACGCGAGAGGTTACGACACCCGGTACAAATACGACGACTACTCACGAGTGGTCGAGGTGGCTAACGAAAAAGGACATGCAGTATTACTCGACTACGATAGTCGGGACAATTTGACAATAGTCAAGACAGAGGCTGGTACTGTCGAAATGGCGTATGACGCCCAAGATCGCCTGCATTCAATGATCTACGGTGATCCCCAGGAACGCCGCTCCTACGTCTATGGGTACAATGTGAACGGTCAACTGGAGACAGTAACGAGCCCCGATGGTACAGTTACCTCATATGTTTACGACCTAAGTGGCAACTTGATCCAGGTCATTCACGATGGAGTAGTTCGGTTCGAATACGAATACGACGACCTAAACAGGACTATTCAGATTCGCTATTCTGGAACTGTAAGCACAGGGGAGATTGGCTGAGCTTCCTTTTCGCATGGAAACGATAGAAATAGTGGAAAAAGGTTTATAACAGCAACTGAATTTTCGGCAGGTCATACAGACCTACGCAGGCAGAAACCAGGATCGAAGAATTTGATAGAGTAATTAAATCGCATATAAGTTAAAACGCCGCCTCCAGAGTCATGGTGGTGCTTGCGCGGGTCGGTTCGTAGGGAACACTGGCTTTTGTGAGGGGATGGATAAGGCCGTAGTCTCCGCTTTCGCGGTCCCAGTATTTCCTGTAGCCGGCATGACCGTCACAAAAGACAAAGTTGCCGCCCTTGCTGTGGACATTGGAAGTCTGTTCCCGGCGTTCTTTAGTAAACCAGGAGGGGTGATCGGCCTGGCTGGCAAACATGTGCCATTCCTGATACCGGGTGGACTCACGCCCCTGCAGGGCGGCTATGGTGCGATTGTTCGGTTCGGGTTGCACCCAGAGATGGTTGGAAAGTGCCCAGCCTTCCTGTATGGCGATGATTCTGCCGGGGCTGGGTATCGACGCTACCGCCCGGCCCATCACGACAGAGTTGACCAGGTACCCAGTGCAGCTCACGCGGGAGGGGGGCATAGGCCGGGTTCGGATTAGGCCTCAGAGCGGGGCAGGCATATACGGGAGTCGGTCGGTTTGGGTCCTCGGCGAAAACGAAGGGACGCAACAGCTTCAGGACGTTGTCCGGAGCAGCGGGGGTGGCGTAGTCGTAAACCGCATGGGTCTTCGGGGGAGTTTTCTCGTACTCGTTCTGATAAAGTGCCAGTGCAAGGCCCACCTGACGCATATTGCTCATGCAGGATGCTCTGCAGCCCTGGTCTCTGGCCAAATTCAGGGCCGGCATGAGAATCGCCATCAGCAGGCCAATAATCGCAATGACTACCAGCAGCTCGATGAGCGTGAAACCCTTCTTGCACACGATTACACCTCACAAATAGCTATACTTTGTTTGTGAGTTTCAGGTTGTCGAGGTAGAAGACCGTTTTTTTTGTGGCGTTGCTGGAAAAGCCGAGCCAGGTGAGCCTGTTGAATTTTGCGTTTCCGGCTTTCAGCCCTTCGAATTTTCTGGCCGGGCGGCCCGGCATTGTCACGGCCATGTCCCAGTTGCTGCCGTTTCCCTTGCCCAGGCCGGCGGTAATTTCGAAGTGCATCCATTTATCGACGGGTAATTCCAGCAGGGTCTTGCCGGCGACTTTTAGCCGGGTTCCGTCAATCCAAAGGCTTGGTCCGACGCCGTAGGGCGAAGTGCGCCAATCGCGCCATTCGTGGTTGATCTGCACGTCTTTGCCGATGCGGATATCGAATGCGCAGCGTGCCGTGCCGCTGCTGTAATTGGGCGCGTAAACATAATGCGGATTGTACGCCTGCTGCAGGCCGGCCGCATCGAGAATCTTGAGGCTTTTGCTGCCGCCGGCGGCTGTCTCGTCGGTGACAACTATGGCATCGCCCCTGTTCTCTACGTTGCACTCGGCAGTGCCCGGCTGCTGCCCGGCGGGAATCGCCTCGAAGTTATCGTTGATAGAAACGGGCGGCGGATCGGGCGCGATTTGAAGCTCCGGGAATCTCACGCTGACGGCCTTTCTTACCCAGCGGCGGTCGCCGTAAACTCCCGCTTTGGTATAATCGAACGGCTTAAAGCCAAGTTCAATGGCAGGGGAGTTTGGGTCCATGCGAAAGTCGTATCTGTCGGGGTCGACAAAAAGCGGATCGGCGATAATCGAGTTTTTATCGCGGCCCATTTGTTGCCATGCTTCGAGTGACAGACCGGCAAGTTTGACATCCTCGCCGGCGGCGTTCCAGTAGCAGTTCTTGTCCATTACAATGTTGATTTCCTTCCAGCGGCCGGCCAGCAAGGGACCTGTGGTCCAGTAGACGATATTGTTCTCGAAGGTAAACGACAAATGCTCCTCGACTCGCGTGGCCTGAATCTGGTGCAGCTTGCTGAAAGCGAGGATGTTGTTGCGGACGATATTTTCCTTGCCGTAGTGCTGGTGGAAACCGCCGGTTTTGGTATTGTAGACGAGATTGTTCTCCATGACGATTCCGGTGCTGCCTTCGTCGGTGTAGAGTCCCCAGCCGCCGTAATCGTAGGAATAGACATCGTGAAAGATGTTGTCGCTGACGACGGTGCCTTCGGACGGGCCGAGCGTGTAAATGCCGCCCATGTCACTAAGCACGCCCCAGCCGATATGATGCACATTATTGAAGCGGATGATGTTGCGTTTCGCCAGGCTGTCCGAATAGCCCCATCTCCAGCCGACCGACAGGCCCGTATAGAAAAGGTCGGCGATTTCGTTGTGCGTCACGTTGTTGTCGCCGCTTTGGCCGATCCATACGCCGACTGCCGAGGTGTAGATACGCCCGCCCGAACGGATGATGTTATTATCGACCGTGATATGACTCGTGCGGGAAGGCTCGTCGGCCCGTATGCTGCCCTCGCCGATTCGCACGCCGCCTGCGCCAAGATCGTACAGATAGCTGCGCGTCAGCAGGCAATCCTTACAACCCTGCCTGAACCACACCGCATAGGTCGCAATGTGGCCCACTTCGCAATCCTCGATGGTGACATTGCGTGCGCCGTCGGCCATGACCGCCGCCTCGGTGACATACGCCGCCTGGTACGGGGCATAACCCGTTCGTGGCAGCAGTTCCTGGTTGTGCTCGAAGACAAGGCCCTTCAGCTTAATATGCTCGACGAATTTGGAATTCTCGGGCTCACCCTGAAAGAGTACCAGTTTTTTAATAACCGGCGCGACAACCTGTGCCGTAGCGGGATCTTCACCCGGCAGCGGCATGTAACTCAACGTACCGTCACGGGAAAGAAACCATTCGCCGGGCGTATCGAGAGCCGTCCTGAGATTTTCAAATTGATAACGCGTATTCGCAGGCCAGCCGGAATAGCTCTTGAGCTTCTCGCCGATCGTGATTATCGTGCTGTTGCCCGTGTCAATCTCTGTCAGGAACCGCCTTGTAATGCACCACTTGTGATAGGCTACGAGCGTGACATCCTTCATCTCAGCCGGGCTCAGGTCTTTGAGCAGCTCCAGGTCATCCGGGCGAAGGGTCGTAGTGCGGCGGAACTTTCCCTGCTCGCTCTCGACCGGCACTTCGACTGTTTTGCCCATGTAATGGTAAAACTTGTTCGGCGTCCGCGCCCGCACCGCTCTCCGGCCGTTAACGAACAACTGCTCGAAATACCATTTGCCCGCGGCGACATCGGGGATTTGCGTTTGCCAGACGCCGTTGGAGCCGCGTTTGAAACCGGTAATAGTACGCCCGCCCGTAAAGACCGGTCTGGCGCCGTCAGCGGCTTCGTAGCTGACCGGAAACTGCCCGGCGCCGTTATCTTCCGGCCCAAGAATAAACGGCTCATTGAGGGTGTAGCGTCCATCGGCGATAACGACATGAATCGGTTCCGGGATCCTGGCGATCAACCGTAATCGTCGTAACCGATCGCGCGCACCGCCAAGCGAAGCAAGCGGCCCATCGGTTCGTGCGCTGTTGGGCTGGGCCAGCCTGCCGGACCATTGGTCGCTGCCGTCCGGAGAAACATACAGGTTCATCGCATCGGCCGCCTGAATCCACACGAATGAAAGGACCACGCCGCAGATTAAACATCGCTTCAATGTCGAGCTATTCTCTCTCATGTCACTTCACCTCATATTCGAACAGGATTAAAGAAACCTTACACTTCTTCTCAAGCGGTCAGATTCTCCCATTTGATTCCGACCTTTTTCAGGGCATAGCCGAGTTCGCTCATGTAGTCACCATAGCAAATCATCCAGTGGAAGCCGGGCATCCGCTCGGCGAGCGTCCGGTCGTCGCACTTGTAGCCGATATCAATCTGCGACCGGCAGACGTCCATAAACGGCGCATCGATAATCTCAGCCAGCAAACCCACCCATCGCTCGGCCTTGAAATCTGGCACAATTGTGGTTATCGTCTGGCCTTTGCGCATCTCGACCTTCGGTGCGGCGCCGTAATCGGACTCGAAGTGCGTCATGATACGTACCGGTTCGAGATCTTTGCCGTTCATCTTTCGTGGGGCCGTACAGTGGGCACCGGTAATCACGCCGTCATGCGGGTAGGTCGGGTCGTTGAGGAACACAGGCTTGCCCGAAATATTCGCCAGCAGCACACCGGATGGAATCACTACGAAGTCCGACTCGCAGAAGGCTACGTATTGGCTGTCATTCAATAAGCTCAGCGTTAAACAAGCCGAGGTCTCTGCAAGCGGCATAATTGTTCCCATGCAGCCATTGATGGTAATGGCCTGGCAGTCGGCTTGTTTCATAATCCCGCGAAAGACCTGTTCCAGCAAAAAGCAATTGTCAACATACTCGCGCTTGGTCTCCAGCGTATTACCGGGCGCCTTGAGATACTCGCCGGCGCGCTGTCGGGCACGTTTCACGGCGGCCTCATCGGCTCGGGCTTCTTTAATCAGTTTACCCAACTCGTCGTACGATACAGTTTTTATATCGAATTTCCACTTGTCCCTGACCAGATTGGGTACGACGTCTCTCGGCTGCGCCCAGCCACCCGGTCCGCCGATAGCAATGATCCGCGTGCCCATCGTGTTGTGCAGGCCGCACAGCGCCCGCAGACGCCAGAGAATCTCGTCCTGACTGTCTATGACCACGTCACCGTCGTCGATTCCCTTGAGCGCCAGCGTATCGGTGTGCTGCCGCAGATAGCGCGGGCTGATGATCTCGTACCACAGATAAACCGGCCCAGATTTGTGCCGGCAGAAAAAGATCATGTCTTTGCCACGCTCGGCCAGCTTGGCAAACGTATCCTGCCCGCCGCCGGCGGCGTAGACAATATACACATCCGCTTTGGCCAGATCGCTTATTCCGGATAATTCGCCGGAGCCCCTGATACCTGTCGGCGGCAGAAACTGCACGGGAAAGTCCGCTTTGTTTTCCATATCGCTAAGCTCTTGCCTGATGCGGGCTAGTTCCTGATCGGCGTCCTGCTGCGTCTGGATGCCGCCCCAACTGCGCCAACTGGTTTGATGCCGCCTTGTAGGGGTGCTGTAAACAAGAATAGGCTTAACCACAAGCGGGCGGCGTTTCGGCCCTGCCTGGTCCTGGCGTTCGGCGGCCGAGACGCTCGACCAGGTCAGGCCGGTCAGGGCCACTCCCATAGCCGCCGCTCCGCCCACACCCTGCAGAAAGCCCCGGCGCGTGATTCCGCCTGCCGAATGGTCATGGCCGCATGGACAGCAAGTCCTTCTAACCGGGTATTCTTCATGATTTTCAGTAGTCATCTAATCTTCTCCTTTCAATTTGGTTCTATGTACGTCGAGAAACCATCGTTTCACAAGTTAAATTCGTCAGTTCACATAGCCGGCAAGTATAACCGAAAGCCGATCGCTTAAAAAGTAAAAAGATTAGCTCTAAAAAAGGTTCCAATTCGCTCACCCTTCGTCTCAGCTCAGGGTGAAGGGGAGACAGACTCGTAGTCTATCAAGCTTGAATCTGTAAGTTGTCGTCGTACGGTTGGGTGGCAGCCTCAAAGCCGAAGGCTTTGGGGATGGTCAATACACCAGAAGCCATCCCCAAGCTGCGCTTGAGGCTGCCACCATACCAGACTATTAAATCAACTTTGACAAACTATTAGCTCTGGAGGAAGAAGAACAGGCATCATGCAAAGCAGAGCCTGCCGCCACAGGCAGACGATGAGTCATGGCCCATCGCACGATGGAAGGGCGGTTCGCGAACCGCCTCTACAGACTTTTTCTCTTGAAAATCCTGCTGGAACAGTGTAAATTCCTTGTTGACGGGCGAGCAGGCTATATTTGTGATTCAGGATCAGGGCGGCGGTTGTGAAAATACATATATTTTGAGAGAAAGAACTATGAGAAAGTTATTGCACGATCTGATTCGCATACTCTCGTTAGAGTTCATCATCATACTTGTCCTGGTGGGACTGGTGACTCTTGGATACCTTTGCCGCAAACCCTTGTTCATTACGTATCACAGACTGGGTCAACGCTCGGCGCTCAGGGCGATGCGGCGTGCTGCGAAGCCCGAGATGCAGCATGAGAGCTATAGTAAACATGGGGATCGACTCCAGCGTCATACGGAAGCCTTAGTACGTCTTGGATACCTTGAAGAGCGAAGGTTTCAGCCGAAATTCCTCACCATGAGATCACCGCAGACTCAGGCGATGATCGAGGAGTTTCGTCGCAGACATCCTTTTTCCTCCTATGATGTCGGGTGGGGTAAAATGCTTAGCATAACCGACCGCCCCGAGAGAATACCGACGTGGGAATCTCTGGTTCGGGAATATGACGTGCCGCCAACTGATTCTAACCAACCGGCAGCTTTTGAGAATCAACCGAAAGCTGAGGTTCCATGAGTTTGCCTCCAAACTGCGGATTAGAACAAAGATGAGGCATAAAAAAGTTGTTTTCATGCAAATTTTCAAAAAAATGTCACAAAGTCGAAAATTCTTATTTGTTCAAGGTTTGATCCCTGCGAATCGTAGTGACAAAAAGCGATTGCTGATTGACTTGCTGCTCGTGGCTGTCGTGTTTGGCGGGTACTTTTGGTATACATACTGGACGCCTGAACATAAGCTGGAATCAGAACATTATCGCGCATTGAGCAATGTTTCTATTGAAGAAACACAGGATGCATTAAGCAAGGCTGAAACGCTTTATCAAGCCTATACCGCCTTCTGGGATGTTAAGGCCGGGCCTGCTGATAATAAACTACTGCTGAAGATTTATTCATCACGAAAAGAATTCAAGCGAGCCAATCCCTTATCGGGATGGGCGGAAGCATTCTACAAAGAACCATACTGCCATCAATATATTGAAGCGGAGAGTGAAAACAGGCCCTATCACTGGATGGTGCATGAAGCCACGCACCAGTTGAATAATGAAGTTTCACAATTTAAATTGCCCCAATGGGCCGAAGAAGGGATCGCCTGCTATTTTTCCACCACCAGGATGGATGATGGGAAAATGAGTTTGGGAGTAATTGATCGGGATACTTACCCCGTCTGGTGGCTAAGCTCGCTCGACTTAAGTGGAGACTTGTCACGTGACAAGGCGGACAAAAAGATCATAAGTATTAGAAGCATTGTCAACGATGAAAAGCCGCTCAAAATGAACGAGCATGTTAACCTGTACTACATTCACTGGTTTAGCCTGGTGCATTTCTTATTAGAGGGTGAGCAGGGAAAATGCCGACAAGCATTCATGGCATGTGTTAAAACGCCTTCAGGCTTAGAAGCGTTTGAAGAAAACATTGGACCATATCAACTCATTGAGCTGCAGTGGTATCAGCATTTGCTCCAAATAATAGATAGTTTATCAAAGAATGATACATTTTGAGGAAAATGAATATGAAACAGGTATACATAGCACAAGATCCTTCCGATGCTCATTTTGTTGCGGGAATACTTCAACAATATGGAATCTCATGTGAGATTCGCGGCGAAGAACTTTGGGCTGCACGCGGAGCATTATCTGTCTCGCCGGATACTCTGCCTTCCATTTGGATACAGGATGATAATAGAATTGAGCAAGCCGAAAAGCTCGTCCAGCAATATGAGAACAAAACATTGACTACAAATATCGGCAATTCCCCCTGGCAATGCCCCAACTGCGGCGAAGAAATGGAGGCGCAATATACCGACTGCTGGCAATGCGGAACGAGTCGACCCGAAGAAACTGAAAATTAAGGACCAGTGAAAGGAGAATAAAGCTTATGTCACGGACATTATTAACAGGGCTTGCCTTTTCGACTGTCACGATTTTTGCCGTCCTGGCTATATCTCCGGCCAAAATGCATCCGGACGGTCTCAATGTGGCGCAAGCGGCCGGAGCATCCGAGCCGGGCGTCGCCGAAGGGCTGAACAGCCGCCAAAGCGAGCTGCAACAACTCCTGGTTGAACGCAAGAAAGTGCTGAGTCGTATTGTTGAGTCAATGAAGTTATTTCTCGAATCAGGCAGGGCCGATTTTAACGAGTACCGGGATGCAAAAATAGCTCTGCTGCGGGCGGAAATGGACCTGTGCAGCACCCGGAACGAGCGTCTCGACATCCTGCAGAAAATGGTCCAATTCCACTCAGAATACGAAGCACAGGTGGCAAGAAGAGCGGCTGAAGGAAGAGCCACTGAAATGGATGTGAACAAAGCAAAGGTCGCCAGGCTGGAAGCTCAGATTGAGCTGATCCGGGAAAAGCTGAAAGGGCCGATATCTCAGGAGTGATCCATACAAAATCTCTGTTTTTATTGACAAAAACCAGCCGATTTGATAGAATTCGGTAGTAACTTATACAATCAATAAACTCTTGGCAGGAGGTTTTCAGGATGAGTAAAAAAACAAATCCAGGAATATGGTTGGCATGTGCGATTTTTTTCGCAATTCTCGGCAGCACAATAGCTCCGGCAACAACCATCGACGTTGACGGTAATTCGGCAGGAAGTGATTTCATCGCGCCGGGCGAGGTCTGGAAATTCTTCAAGGGCACCGAGCCGCCAGGCAATCCTCCGAACGCATGGAAAGATATCGACTTCGACGATTCGAATTGGCAGACCGGCCCCGGAGGTTTTGGCTACGGAGACGACGATGACGCTACGATCCTCAACGATATGCTGAATAATTACGTTTCAGTATACATCCGAAAGGAGTTTTCAGCTTCGTCACTGCCGGGCGACGAGGTTGTCAAGCTTGAGATTGATTACGATGACGGATTCATCGCTTATCTCAACGGACGGGAAATCGCACGGGCCAACATGCCCGGAGGCACTGCTGCGTATGACACAAGTGCGGCGGGATCTCACGAGGCCGGATCGCCCGAAACCTTTGTTCTGGGAACGGCGGTCGAGCTGCTGAACGCCGGCAGCAATATTCTGGCCATCGAGGGACATAACACCTCTCTGGACAGTTCGGATTTCTCGCTTACACCTGCTCTACGCTCAGCGACGAACACGGCCCGAACCGGCGATACCTGGATTGTGGAAACCGACACGGTCACACTTCAGGGCAGGGCGGATGCTCTTAAGGCCGTTTCCGTGCTGGCCAATGGAACTTCTGCCGATTTCAACGCCGGTAACGGAACCTGGAGCGTTGAAGTTTTACTTATGCCCGGCCTGAACGCCATAACCGTAGAGCAGCTCGATGCGAACACAAATATTGTAAATTCCCGCGTTGTAGAGATTATGTATGTCCCGCCGGCCAATCACGCCTCTGGGGAGCTCATCGGGGATATGACATGGTCGGGAGCGTATATTATCGAAGATTCCGTCGTAGTTCCCGCCGATATGGTCCTGAAAATTGAGCCGGGGACAATGGTCTTGATGAAGGATGCTGCGGAACTGGTCGTTTACGGCCAGCTCCTCGCCGAGGGAACCGAAGCCGAAGCGATTCATTTCACACGCTACAGTGACGGCACATCGTGGAAACAGATTATGTTCGTAGGAGCGGCAGACAGTAGGCTTGCGCATTGCATCATAGAATACGCCGACAGCGAGGGCGAACACCAGGATTATTACGTGCCGGGACCGAGAACCTACCACGAGGCAGTGGTTGCCCTGGCATGTCATGTCGATATCGAAAATTGCATCTTCCGGAACCTCCCCGATGAAAGCGCCGGCGCCGATGGAGACGCCATAGCCATCATATCGGATGACCAGGATTATCCCGGAGAAGCGACGGCGAATATTCGGGGCTGTGAATTTCTCTCTATCGGGCAGGGCGTGCATACCAGATACTCCTATGTGCTGGTCGAGGACTGCTACTTTACGGGCAAGCGAGGTGACAATGATGACGTCGATTTGTGGGGCGAAAGCACACCGGCACCTCTTATACAAAACAACCTTTTCCTGAATCCCGAACACGATGATATGATTAATCCCACGCGGTGCTCGGCGGTCATTGTCGGCAACATTATCGCCGGCTGTGACGATCACGGCATCGTCCTGCGAGATAAGTGCTCTCCCGTTTTAATGAATAATCTGATTATCGACTGCAGCAGCGCAGGTATAGCGGTGGAAAATTCGTGCGAGGCAACGCTGATAAACAACACAATCGTCAATTGCGGCAGGGGAATCAGGCTCTTCGACCTGGGCAGGTGGGGCCCTCCGTATAGTTTGAATCCGGGAGGCGGAACGGCAACGGTGATTAACTGTATCATCTGGGATTGTCCGCAACCGGTCACTCTGACTGATAGCTCGAACACGCAAATCGAAGATCGCGGCTCTCATATAACGGTCAAATACAGTGACATCGAAGGCGGCCAAAACAGCATATCCGTCTCGGGAAGCCATTCGACCGTCACCTGGGGGCAGGGCAATATCAATACCGATCCTCAGTTTGTTGCAGCTAACAACTGGGACTGCCACTTAAAATCCCGGGCGGGCCGATGGGATACGGCCGGGGAAAGCTGGGTGCTGGATAATATCACAAGCCCGTGTATCGACGCAGGCGATCCGGACAGCCCCGTCGCCTTCGAGCCATATCCAAACGGCGGCATTATCAACATGGGTGCCTACGGCGGCACAGACGAGGCCGGCAAGTCACCCTCAGGCATTCACGCCAAATACGGCGGCGGCACAGGAGAGCCCGACAATCCCTATCTTATCTACACCGACGAACACATGAACACCATCGGTCTTCACGAAGAAGACTTCGACAAGCACTTTAAGCTGATGGCCGACATTGACCTTGGCAACCTCGGCGAAAGAGATTTCAATATTATCGGAAATTTTCTCTGGCCGTTCAGTGGTGTTTTTAACGGGAACGGCCACACAATCTCGAACTTCCACTACATTTCCACAGATGTCAATGACGTGGCACTATTCCAATGCGTTGAAGGTGACCAGGCCCGAATCACGGATTTGGGATTGATTGATCCGGTCATTAACGTCGAATCGAATGAACTGGATTTTGCCGTCGACTGGGATGACCCTAATGCTGGTGCGATATATGGAAATTCCGCCGGCTCGCTCGTTAACTATCTGTCACAAGGGGCTCTTCTTAGTCGTTGCTACGTTCGTGGCGGCAGCGTTTCAGGAGATGTATTGGTTAGCGGACTTGTTTCGTATGTCGAGCAAAGCACAATCGACCATTGTTATTCGACTGCCGAAGTTTTCGGCAAGCGTTATGTCGGCGGCCTGGTGGGGTATAACGTACAGGGCACAATTACCAATTGCCACACATTCAATAATATCACAGGAGGAAACTTTGCCGGAGGCTTATTTGGTTACAATGAAGGTACGATTCAAAATTGTTATACGGCGGGAAATGTGACGTGCGATTCCACGACCGGCGGTTTGGGTGGTTTCAATATCGGAGCAATCCGGAATTCATATTCGACAGGTAACTTTACCGGTGCCGATGAAATCGGGGGGCTGGTGGGCCGCAACCGTGGAAACCTTATCAATTGTTATTCAACCGGCAGCGTTTCCGGCGTGAAGTATTTAGGCGGCCTGGTGGGAATGGTTAATGGCTCTATCACCATTGCGAATTGCTACTCAGCCGGAAACGTTATTGGCATTGAACACATCGGCGGTCTGGTGGGAAACTTCAACATCGGAACCATCGCCAACTCCTATTCAACAAGCAGTGTTTCCGGAGAGCGGTTTGTCGGAGGCCTTGTGGGAACACTTGATGAGTACATAAACACCGAGAACGCAACCATTAAGAACTGCTACTCAGCCGGAAGCGTCGTTGGCATAACAGATACCGGTGGCCTCGTGGGAGGCGGTTACTACACGGCTAATGCCATCGGATCTTTCTGGGACGTCGAAGCCAGCGGACAAACAACGAGTTTTCGCGGAACGGGCAAGACCACTGCCGAGATGCAAACGGCCGGCACATTTCTCGACGCCGGCTGGGATTTCTTCGACGAGACGGGAAACGGCACCGATGATATCTGGTGGATTACCGAAGGCCAGGATTACCCCAGACTGTGGTGGGAACTGGCCGATTGACTATTTACGATTGACGATTGACTATTGTTCGTATTCAGATTCTGTTACAGCAACGTTTAATTAGTGTTCACATTTCTACAACCAATATCTCATAAAAGCCTCTTTTCGGCCAATTTGGACAGGGTTCGAGGGCGGCAATAATTTACAAGTTTTGAACTGTGAAAGTTCTACAAACGTATGTACATTTGATTTATAATCGAAAAGAACCGAACGGATAAGGAGATTAGTCATGGCAAAAGTACAAATCGTTTTTTACAGCATGTACGGACACGTCTATCAATTGGCCGAGGCCGTCGCCGAAGGAGCCCGCGAAGTTCCGGATACGCAAGTTTCCCTCTTTCAGGTCCCGGAGCTGATGTCGGATGAGGCATTGGAGCAAAGCGGTGCCAAGGACGCCCGTGAAGCGTTTGCTGACATCCCCATTGCCGAACCTGCCCAGTTGGCCGAGGCCGATGCGATTATATTCGGAACCCCGACACGGTTCGGCAATATGACAGCCCAGATGCGGAATTTCCTCGATCAGACGGGCCAATTGTGGTTCACCGGAGCCCTTGTCGGCAAGCTCGGCAGCGTTTTCGCCAGTACCGGCACGCAGCACGGCGGCCAGGAGACGACAATTACAAGCTTTCATTCGACGCTGCTGCATCACGGCATGATTATCGTCGGCGTTCCCTATGCCGAGCAGCGGCTGCTCAATATGGAAGAAAT
>Ga0114918_10001137_pt1 | contig 23631 bp, 19 predicted proteins | sample LantaG_FD_87015 | JGI IMG/M metagenome (GOLD analysis project Ga0114918, IMG submission 87015) | Deep subsurface microbial communities from Baltic Sea to uncover new lineages of life (NeLLi) - Landsort_02402 metaG | ecosystem: Environmental > Aquatic > Marine > Oceanic > Sediment | place...
CGGGCATCGCCGCGTGGGTCGCACCGCAGTTCCGAGAGTGATGACCCATCGAATCAATCAATGTCCGCCAGGTCTGGATTTGGCTGAAAGCTGTTTGCTGACCGCTGAATGCTGCCAGCTGACAGCTGACAGCTCCCCCCCCTCAGCTCAGGATCTCGCCCATCGCTGCCAGGACAGCCGTCACATCCTCATCCGTGATCCAAACATGCGTCACGGCGCGGAACGAGCGGGGCCCGCGATTCGGGAGCAAGATGCCACGTGCCTTCAGGGCTGCGGCCAATCCCGCACCGTCGAGCGGGCAGTCCTCGGTGAGCGAGAAGTAGAAGATGTTGGTGTGGACCGGACCGACGCTCACGCCGGGCAGCGCCGCAAAGCCCTCAGCCAGGCGGCGTGCCCGCGCGTGGTCGTCCTTGAGGCGCAGGGACATGGTCTCAATCGCCACGATGCCGGCAGCCGCGATGATGCCTGCCTGGCGCATGCCACCGCCCAATACCTTGCGGGCACGGTGTGTCTCGGCGATAAAGGCCTCGTCACCGCAGATCATCGCGCCCACCGGCGCTGAAAGTCCCTTGGACAGGCAGAAGGTCACCGAATCCACGTCCTCCACCAGCGCCTTGACATCCACGTCCAGCGCGACCGCGGCATTGAAGATCCGCGCACCATCCACGTGCACCTTGAGCCCACGGCTATGGGCCAGCGCCGCCACCTGCGAGACATACGCCGGGGTCAGCGGCGTGCCGTTGCAGGCGTTATGGGTGTTCTCCAGACATACGAGGCGCGTTCGGGGATAATGCACGTCATCGCCGCGGATGGCCGCCTCGATGTCTTCCAGCTTCAGCGTGCCATCGGACTGGTTGGGGATTGTGTGCGGCATAATGCCACCCAGCGCAGCCAGGCCACCCTGTTCATGCTGGAAGGTGTGGGCCTTGTCGCCCATAATGACCTCATCGCCGCGCCCACAGTGCGCCAACAGCGAGGCGAGATTACCCATGGTACCACTGGGGACAAAGATCGCGGCAGGCTTGCCCAGTCGCTCGGCAGCCAGCGTCTGGAGACGGTTGACGGTGGGGTCCTCCCCATACACGTCGTCGCCCACCGGAGCGTTGGCCATCGCCTCACGCATCTCACGGGTCGGCAGGGTCACGGTGTCACTACGCAGATCCACGTATTGCATGCTCATCCCTCCGGGTTCGTTCTGACAGGAGCAACCGGGAGCTTGCGCTCCCAGCTGCTGTTTGCGGATATTGCCGGCGAGGTCTAGTCGCCGAAACTTGTGCCCACAAGCCGCGCGCTCTCAATCCATGGATGGTCCAGCGGCACCACCTTGCGATTACCCGCGACTTCAGCGATGGGGACCGGCACACAGTCGCCCCCACGGATCGCCACCATCACGCCGTAGCGCTCCTCGGCGATGTAGCGGGCACACGTGGTCCCCAATTGCGTCGCCAGAAGGCGATCGGTGGGCGAAGGTCCACCGCCACGCTGCAGGTGCCCGAGCGAGGTCACCCGCGACTCCAGGCGCGTCAGCCCCTCCAGCCGCCGCGCTAGCCGCATACTCACACTCTCGGCTATCTGCCCGATAGGCACCTCGGCAGAGCTGTCGTCGTGATCAGCGTCACCGTCAGCGGCCAACGCCTCAGCCTCCTCCACGGTCATCGCGCCTTCCGACATCGCGATGATACTGAAACGCTTGCCTGCATAGCTGCGATGGAGCACAGCCTCCGCGACCTTCTCGACATCGTAAGGAATCTCGGGGATCAGGATCACGTCCGCGCCACCAGCCATGCCGGCGCCCAGAGTCAGCCACCCCGCGTTGTGCCCCATGATCTCGACGACAATGACGCGATGGTGGCTCTCTGCCGTACTGTGCAGACGGTCGATCGCCTCCGTGGCAATCGCCATCGCCGTGTCGAAACCAAACGTGCGATCGGTGCCCCAAACATCGTTGTCGATTGTCTTGGGGAGGGTAATGATATTGAGGCCCTCTTTCATCAGACGGAGCGCGTTTTTGTGGGTGCCGCCGCCGCCCAGACAGACAAGACAATCCAGATGCTGCTTCCTGTAATTGGCAACAGCAAAAGGACGCATATCCACCGTCCCCAACTCGCCCGCCGGCATTTTATGCGGTTTGTCGCGGCTCGTGCCGAGGATCGTCCCGCCGAGGGTCAGAATCCCGGAGAGCCGCGAGGAATCCAGGCGGATGTAGCGGTTTTCCACCAGCCCGCGGAAACCATCGAGGTAGCCAATCACCTGGATGTCCAGTGAGTTCGCCGCTTTCCCAACGCCGCGAATCGCGGCATTCAGACCCGGACAGTCGCCGCCGGCAGTCAGTAGACCCACAAACCTCTTCACCATACGATCTCTCCTTGGGCCAGCCACTTCGGATTCGTCACCGTATTCCGCCCCTATTATGGCATAGGTCACCGTGCAGGCCAAACAGGCCGAGCCACTGGGGCGCGTTGATGGATCAGTGAAGATCTCAGAGGTAACTACTGATCACCTCCCCACCCAGATGCGCCGCATTGTAGCGATGTCGCCCCAGGTCAATCTGCTGCAACACCTCCGGAGAGGGATCGCAGAGGCTTCAGACGTTGGCCGCGCCATCGATCCTCCACATCGTTGAAACCGCCACTACGGTGCAGAGTGCAAAGCGCGTGGGGCACTCGCTAGATACTGAGATCAGCCAAGTCGGCTTCATACGCTGTCATCTCAAGCCAAGAATCTCTTGTCTCGCTTCTATTTCCCAGCTGGATTCTTCCCAAGCTCTTCGCAGGACAGGATCCTTCTCGAAAAAGAGAGCAACATGCTCTGCTGAAACCTTATTCACCGCGCAGGTGGAGCACAAAAGTCCAGGAAGTCCAATCTTCTCTCTGCAGGGCGGCGCCGTCCACCAGTGGGAACTCCAGTTCAAAAGACTCTTCATACGGCCAAATGATCGGCGAATGCCTGCATGTGCCTGGCGGATAGCCGCACGTGGTGGCTCCTTGCTCTTCCTGGTGCACTGCGTCCAGAGTAAGACGGAGCCCCCCGCCGGCTGCATCCTCCACGCACTCCCCGTCAAGGCGAAGATCCAGCTCGAGGAACACTTCAGCGGTCTCTTTTCCCGCATCATCGATCCAAGTCTGCATCTCATCATAGGAGATGTGGCCACTGCCCTGTACGGTGGTCGATTCCCGCTCAGTAACGACGCTAAGTGGGACATAGCCCACCGCAATCGGTTCCAAGTCCGCCGCAACAGCATAGGGGAGAGTGAGGCGCACCTCAAGCTCTGCCCTAAGGTCATCACACAAGCCCGGGATGGAAGGAGTAGGGGTATCTTGACGGAGGAGTGGCTGCTGCGTAGGCGTTGACGTGGATGTTGGCGAAGGCGACAGCAAGGTGGGCGTCGGTGTGGCGGTGGGCATTGGGGTGGTCGCCTCTACTGACGTGGGCGCCGGCGCACAAGCTGCCAGGGAGAGAATCGCTCCTAATGTCAGCAACAAGAGCCATAAACTGATCGTTCTCATAGTTAGGACCCTCCACGAACCCTTCACCTTGAGTCTTTTCAGATGCAGACGAACCTCGATCAGGTGGCAGGGAGGCACCGCTACCGCCCCACCCCATGAACGGCTCGTGGTAGTTTCCTGTCAAGTCGCGCACCATGGTGCCATGGTGACACGGAAATCTTCCCACTAATGCATCAAACCTGTGAGGTCATTCGAACAGCTTCCCTATGATCCCACAGACGTTCGTGCTTCACACATGCCGTCTTTGCACCCAACTTCATTATGGGATGTCTGTCAGAATACGCAACTGGCTGAACGTCATTATGCCCCAGCGGCTGCTTGAGTCGCTGGACCTTGTTCACCGGTGCGCCCGGGTCAAGCCTAGATCGTTGCGTACCGAGCGAGCTCATGTGAGCATAATTGAGCGCTTCTTCTTAGTCCACCGCGAACGGCCGCTCGGCAAAGTGCATCGCCCCAAGATGGCCTACCCCTTCACCGAGGCCGCGTCGGGCCGATCGAAGAAGAGCTTGCGTGCCGAAAGGCCCAGCCACACACTCCCTTTGCCCCGGCTGGCCGGCGTTGCTCAATGTTGATCGCCGTCGATGGGAAACTGCGCCGGTGTCTGACGACGAGGCTTTGCTGGACATTCGCCTCTTCCAGACAGGTCGATCTTCCTTGACAGCTGTGGTCAGCTTGCAGTAGAATATCTAGGTACGGTCAGCAGATAGTGGAATCGCTCTCGAAGAGGTGGCCTTCACCCGATCTGGTGGGAGGCCGAGACGCTGCACATCGGCCCATGGGCGCTCCACTACAAGCAAGCCGTCCGTATCTGGGAACCACAACCAAATTGGAGTCAGATCAGGATCGGGAATCGGCAGCGGCAGCGCCTTCACGTGGCGATCGAGTCCGTGGCCGGCGCAAAGACGGCCACCCCCACAGTGCCACCAGGAGCATCTGTGAGCCAACTTATGGACAGCGTCAAGCCTCTAGCAGAGGCGATAGTGTCGCTTGATCTTCCCGGCGTATGCTGTGCGGCTGCCGCGCTATGCGGTCTCGGGCCGGGGCTGACGCCCTCCGGCGACGACTACCTGGCCGGCGCACTGCTGGCGCTTTGGGCCGGACACCATCCGCATCGATACGAGCTTTGCAGCGCAATCCGCGAGGGCACAGCCGGGCGGACCACGACACTGAGCCAGGCATTCGTCGTCGCCGCCGCTCGTGGTGAGGCCAACGAACGGTGGCACACGCTGCTCTCATTCCTTGGCGCACAGTCGACAGAGAGCAAAGAGAACTATCAGCAGATCAAACGCGCAGTCAGCAGTATCAGCACCTACGGCGCCACCTCGGGCATGGATATGCTGGCAGGATTCGAGGCCGGCCTCATCTGGTGCACCACAGCACGCCAATAGCAGCGAGAGCAGGAGGTCGAGGTGATCACCCATACGCTCATCAAGGCAGGCCAGTACTACGATTCCGTCACATTGCTTCAGGTTGCACAGACCCTACTCAAGCTGGACGGCGTCACCGACGCCGCAGTCGTTATGGGGACCCCAGCCAACCAGGGCATCCTCAGGAACGCGGATCTCTTGTCGCCGGAGGCTGAGGCGGCATCGCCGGACGATCTGGTGATCGCGGTGCGAGCTATGTCCAGGAGCGAGGCCCTCAACGCAATCGCCTATGCCGAGGAGACGCTGACGGCGTCTCAACGCCAGGAGACCACGCAGCAGAGCGCGCCGACGCCCAGGAGTGTATCGACCGCGGCCAGGCAGATCGGCGACGCCAACATCGCGCTGGTCTCTGTGGCAGGACGGTACGCAGCTGACGTTGCACGCCAGGCACTCCAGCAGAACCTCCACGTCTTCCTCTTCAGCGATAACGTCAGTGTCGAGGATGAGATTGCGATCAAGCAGCTGGGCCGCGAGCGAGGTTTGCTGGTTATGGGACCGGACGCCGGGACGGCGATCATCAACGGCAAGGCCCTGGGGTTCGCCAACGCCATTCTCACAACGCCACCGACAGCCGGTGGCATCGGCATTGTAGCGGCCAGCGGCACCGGCCTGCAAGCCGTCACGACGGGTCTTGCCCAGCGCGGTATCGGCATCACACAGGCCATCGGCACCGGAGGACGTGACCTCTCGGCCGAAGTCGGTGGGATCATGATGGTCGAAGCTGTCAAAGCACTGCAGGCAGACCCCGTTACCGAGGTGCTGCTCCTGGTCTCGAAACCGCCTGCCCCTGAAGTCGCGGAACTTGTTCTGGAGACGGTCCGGAAGAGCGACAAGCCCGCCGTCGTCTGCTTCCTCGGCGGCAAGAGAGAGCCCATCGAGGCCGTGGGCGCAATACCGGCGTCCACACTGGAGAGAGCAACCCTGATCGCCGCGGAACTCGCGACGGGTGGGCAACCGACTCACGCCATCGCCGCGCTCAGAGAGCGAAACCAAGGCCTCAAAGAACAGGCCAGGGAGCTCAAATCCAGACTCTCCAGAGGCCAGAAGTGCTACCGTGGCCTCTTCTCCGGTGGCACCTTCTGCTACGAGACCCAGATCATCCTGAGCAAGATGTTGGGCAACGACAAGATCAAGTCCAATGCCCCCCTCAGCAAGGCCCAGCAACTGGCCAGCGCCAACGTCAGTGAGGGACATAGTGCAGTCGACCTGGGGGAGGATGAGTTCACGGTGGGGCGGCTACACCCTATGCTGGACCCGGCACTCCGCAACCGCCGCATCGTCCAGGAGGCGCGCGATCCCGACACCGCCGTCCTCTACATCGACGTCGTCCTCGGCTACGGCGTCCACCCCAACCCGGCAGGTGCTGCCGTCGAAGCGATCTACGAAGCGCAGGAGCGCCTCAAGCGCAAAAAGCGCGAGGTCATCTTCCTCGCCCACGTATGTGGCACAGATGCAGATCCCCAGGATGCATCCAGACAGGTGGAAATCCTGCAGCAGGCCGGCGTCATTGTCATGCCCAGCAACGCTGCAGCCGCGCGGCTGGCGGGGTACATCCTGAGGTAAGCGAGAACCAAACCCGGTGAAGGCCGTCAAGCAACAAGGAGCGCACACTATGGCAATCCAGGACCTATTTGGCCAACCCATCCGAGCCGTCAATGTCGGTCTTGAGACATTCGCGGAGAGCCTGCAGGATCAGGGCGCTGAGGTCGTGAGCGTGGACTGGCGCCCACCCCTATCCGGCTACGCAGCACTGACCACCACCCAAACGGGCATTGACATAGATACCGCCAATGCTGAAGCGTTGGAGCGCATCCGGTCCGGACGCCCCCGGCTGGTGGGGATGGATACCGCCGGGAGGATCATCCCCGGCATGGGCGACCGTATGATCCTTCACGCGGGGCCGCCCATCACGTGGGAGAGGATGTGCGGACCGCAGCGCGGCGCCGTGATGGGCGCCATTGTCTATGAGGGTTGGGCGGCGACCTATGAGGAGGCGGCTGACCTTGCAGCCTCGGGCGCGATCACCTTTGAGCCCTGCCACCACCATCACACCGTCGGGCCTATGGCCGGCATCGTCTCACCGTCGATGCCGGTCTTCGCTGTCGAGAACGAGACTTTTGGCAACACCACGTACGGGACACAGAACGAGGGGCTCGGCCGAGTCCTGCGCTATGGCGCGTACGGCGACGATGTGCTGGCCCACCTCAAATGGATGGAGACCGACCTCTATCCGGCGCTCCGCCGCACGATCCACAGGACCGGGCCCATCGACCTGCGCAGCATCATAGCGCAGGCGTTGCATATGGGCGACGAGGTCCACAACCGCAACCGCGCCGCCACGTCGCTCCTCATACGGCAGATCGCGCCAGCGCTGATCGAGTCCACCACCAAGAAGCGTGCCCAGGATATCCTCCGCTTCATCGACAGCAACGACCACTTCTTCCTCAATCTCTCCATGGCCGCCATCAAGGCGATGCTGGAGCCGGCGGAAGAGGTCGAAGGCTGCTCCCTCGTCACGGTGATGACGCGCAACGGCACTGACTTCGGCATTCGCGTGGCGGGAGTGCCCGGCGCGTGGTTCACAGCACCGGCCCCGATCGTCGATGGCCTCTGGCTCCCCGGCTACTCGGCCGAGGATGCCAACCCCGACATCGGGGATTCCAGCATCACGGAGACCGGTGGCCTGGGCGGCTTTGCGATGGCCGCGGCGCCCGCGATCGTGCGCTTCGTGGGCGGCACTTCAGAGCTGGCGATACAGGTCACGCAGGAGATGTACGAGATCACCGAAGGCGAACACCAGTTCTTCACCGTGCCCGGGCTTGACTTCCGGGGCACCCCGCTGGGCATTGACGTCCGCAAGGTGATGGCCACCGGCATTCTGCCCTTTATCAACACCGGCATCGCGCACAAAGAGCCGGGCATCGGTATGGTGGGCGCCGGGCTGGTGCGCGCACCACAGGCCTGCTTCGAAGAGGCTTTTGCCGCCCTGAAGGCGATCTGCGAATCGTAGGAACGCCCCGGGATGATGAGCATCGGCAGAACAGAACACGGACTGTGCTCCGCGTAGAGCGGTGTCAGATGTGCCCGCTCACCCCATGCGGTGCGCTCGTGCTGGATCACAATCCAGCACTCTTGAGCCGAGGGAAGGCGGAGCAGAACGCGGACTGTGCTCCGCGCAGAGCATTGTCAGATCAACGTGGGCGAGAGAACGCGCCCGCAGGCAATCGACCATCGCAGTTCGGACAGTCACATTCTCATCTGGGACCCACAGGAGGTTGTTTCGATGAAACTATTAGATCTCACGATCCCGCTGGGCATTGGTACGCCGCCCTGGCCAACGTATGAGCCGCTGCAGATAAAGTACTTCAAGCGGCTGGCACCCAACGGCGCCAATGGGCAGGTGATCACGCACTCCAACCATCTCGGCACGCACCTGGATGGGGAGATCCACTTCTACACCGCCGGCAAGGACATCGCCGATCTGGAGCTGGATTTCCTGGTCCACGACGCCGCCATCGTCGACCTTTCGGACGTCGTGTCGGACTACGACATCTACACCTCGAAGATGGTCGAGGATCGGGTCGAGGTTAAGGAAGGCGACATCCTCATCATCCACACAGGCTTCCACCACTTCGGCTGGGACATGCCCACCGCCGACGAGATCCGCTATATGGTCCAACATCCGGGACCCGACCGCGAGTTTGCGGAGTGGGCCAAGAAGAAGAAGCTGCGCTGGCTCGGCGTGGACTGCGGCAGCGCCGACCATCCGATGAATACCATCGTCCGCGACTGGATGCCGCGCCAGGCACGCCAGGCCGAGGCACACTTCCAGAAGAAATACGGCAAGGGGTTGGCCGAAATCTTCGACGACACAAAGTACCAGCTGATGCACATCGAGATGTTCCCTGAGGGCATCATCCACGCGGAGTGCATCGGCGGCGACCTCGACTTGCTTCTGAATCGCAGGGCCCAGGTGGGCTTCTTCCCTTGGCGCTTCGTCGACGGCGAATCCAGCATCGGCCGGTGTGTCGCCTTCGTCGAGGACGACGAGTACGATGAGCTGATGGCCAAAAAGGCAGCGATGCCGCAGACCAAGTTCGGCGACGCCTACAATCCCGCCCACGTAGAGAGTCTGAACAACCAGGTAAAGGCGAGAGCAGAGTCCTGATGTAGCGCCCCCCCTCTGACTCCCCCCGGGGAGGGTGGAGAACAGTGACGGCGAGGGGCACGCAGTTGGCCCTCTCCGCCCTATGTGGGAGGGAGAGCGATGACGCTGAGGAGCTCACAGCTCATCCTCCCCCTGCGGCGGAGCTAGAGGGGGGCTTATCATCCACAAAGGAGACGACTATGGCAGTAGATATGGAACTTGAAGCCGTTCTGCGGCCCCCGGAGTGTCCCCAGGCGCCCTACCCGGCCAAGGTGATCACACTGGCCAACAGTAAGCGTATGGTGGTGCGCGAGGTCACCCGCGACGATGTCCCGACCTTGCTCAAAGCCGTGCACCCGACGCTCTTCATCGACAAGGACTACTACAACGTCGTGGGTGCTCGCATCTATTCCGAACTGCTGGCATGGCAGTACTACCGCGTGCAGAATGAGTTCTGCCTCGTTGGCCAGATCGACGGCATCATGGTGGGTATGGTCAACAGCCGGATGTACACCGCAGAAACCGGAATGAGCCTGCACACACTGGCTATCGACCGGGGACTGCGTGTCGGCGCTCACCTGTTCGCCGCGAAAATGGAACACCACATTGAGTACCTCGGGCAGGACGAGGTGCTGATCGTCGCCGAGAGCCCGATCGGGTTCCGGCGGTGGATGATCGAGTACGGGCTGGAGCCTACAACGATCCCGCACGAACTGGGCGGCGCACCGTCGTATCGTCTGACCCGCGAGCTCTACTTCGCGAGCAAAGCTCGACTGGTCGTCGGCGACCGCCCTGTGCCAGAGGAGCTAATGGCCCTCGCCGAGAAAGAGATCGTCGTCGCGGACGAGGCTATGATCCGCGAGAAGATCGTCGGATTGAGGGGGAGGTAAGCCATGAGAGACGTCGCTATCATCGGCGTGGGGATGATCCCCTTTGGTCGTCGGGACCAGGACAGCCTGGTCGATATGCTCGCCTATGCCTCCCTCAAGGCACTGGATGACGCCCAGTTGGGCGACAAAGCTGTGGACGCCGTCTATGTCGCCAATATGGGCGGCGGTATCCTACAGCACCAGACAGCCATCGCCAGCGCGCTGGTCGATCGCCTGAGCCTGCTCCCCGCAGCGGCCGACACGGTTGAGAATGGCCCGGCCTCCGGGGCATCGGCGGTGAAGAACGGTGTCCTGGCCGTGGCTTCAGGCTACTACGATGTGGTGCTGGTGGCCGGGGGGGAGAAGATGCGTGAGGTGAGCGGATGGCGAGCCACGGACTTCGTCGCCACACTCACCCACCCCGAGGTCGAATACCCCTACGGCATCACACTGCCGGGGATGGCCGGGATGTTCACCCGCCTCTATATGGAGAAGTACGGCCTCACCCGCGAGATGCTGGTGGCTGTGGCCGTCAAGAACCAGACCGTGGGCGCCCTGAACCCCTATGCACACGTGACGATGGCCATCACGAAGGAAGGCATACTTGAGAGTCCACACAGTGTGGTCAACAACCCAGTAATTGCCGATCCACTGCATCTGTACGACGCCTGCCCGATCAGTGATGGGGCGGCGGCGGTGCTGCTTTGCCCGCTGGAGATGGCCAAGAAGTTGACCAAGCACACACCCGTGGTGGTCGCCGGATTTGGCCAGGCGACAGATACGCATACACTGCAGGAACGCGAGGATCCCACCGATCTGAAGGCGGTGTCCTTGGCGGCGCAGCAGGCGTTCACGATGGCAGGCATCGGGCCGGAGGACATCGACGTAGCGGAACTCCACGACGCCTTCACGATCCTGGAGGTGGCGGAAAGCGAGCACGTGGGCTTCTTCAAGAAGGGCGAGGGCGGCAAAGCGGCCCTGGCCGGCAAGACGAAGCTCGGCGGCGAGATACCGATCAACGTCTCGGGCGGCCTCAAAGCCAGAGGGCACCCGGTGGGTGCGACGGGCGTCGCCCAGGTGGTCGACATCACCTGGCAGCTGCGTCACGAGCTACCCGAGGATCGGCAGGTCGCGGGCGCCACGTACGGCCTAACGGTGAACTTCGGCGGCTTTGGCAACAATGTCCTATCGCTGATCCTCAAGCGGTCTGCTTAGAACGAGGTAATATCGTGAACGAAATCAAGATCACCGGCTACAAGTGCAGGGCGTGCGGTCGCGTCCACTATCCCAAGCACGAGCAATGCCTGACGTGCAAGGGACGGGATTTCGAACCACTGACCCCGGCAGGGAACGCCAGTTTGCTGGCCTACACACAGATCTTCAACCTGCCCTGGGGCTTCGATGAGCGCTTTCTCATCATCGGTATAGGCGAGTTCGAGAACGGGATCAAGGCGATGGGACAGATAGAGGCCGACTCTCTGGACAGGATCAAGACAGGGATGAAGCTCAAACCCAGCTGGGAACCTGTCCGCCACCAGTACGGAGATCCGGTCTACGGCCTGAAATTCGAGCCGCTGTAGATAGACGTCACGCGTCCAGTCGGAAGGAAGGAGGTGGTTGCCGACACAGAGCCCTCGTCGAAGCGCAGGCTACAATCATTCATCCATATTCAGTCGTGTCATTCAGGAGGTAAGCAGTCCATGTCTAAACAGAAAAAGACAGCGAGCACCGTCTATGGCTACCTGCCCAATGAGGCCCCCCCCGTTGGACAGATGGTACTGTTGGGTTTCCAACACGTGCTGACCATGTTCCCGGCGACCGTCCTGGTAGCACTCCTCGTCGGCTTCGATGTCGGCACCGTGCTGACTGTTTCCGGTGTCGCCACCCTTGTCGCCCTGATACTCTCCAAGATCTGGATCGGCAAGTTCATTCCCCTGTACTACGGCTCATCGTTCAGCTACATCGCCGCAACGTTGACGCTGACGGGCGCGTCATACGGCGTCTACGCCGGTGATGCGGTCCGGCTGGCCCAGGTCGGCATCGTCGCCACCGGTCTCGTCAACATCCTCGTCGGCTTCATCATCGTGCGCGCCGGGAAAGAATCCCTTGACAAGGTTCTGCCCCCCGTCATCACAGGCACGGTTGCGCTGGTGATCGGCGTGGCCCTGGGCGGCAGTGCCCTCGACATGGCCAGCGCGAACTGGATTGTCGCGATCATCACCCTGGTTGTCACGGTGATCCTTTCGGTCTACCTGCAGGGCAGGGGCTTCATCGGCCTCCTGCCGATCCTTCTCGGCGCCATTGCGGGCTACATCGTGAGCATCCCCTTTGGCCTGGTCGATCTCGGTGCTGTGGGCGCAGCCAGCCTTTTCGCATTTCCCAAGCTCACTTTGCCGGCCTTCGGATCGCCGAAGGCGTGGGAAGCCGTCGCGGCGATTGCCATCATCGCCGTGGCCACCATCCCCGAGTCGACAGCGCACCTCTACCAGATCAGCCTCTACGTCGACAAGCTGGCCGATGATATGGGCAAGAAGCGCTACGAGCTCAGCCAGTACATCGGCAGGAACCTGGTGCTGGATGGGATAGGCGACTTCATCAATGGTATGTTCGGTGGCGTGGCCGGCACTAACTACGGCGAGAACAACTCGCTGATGGCCATCACCCGCAACTACTCCGGTCCGGTGCTGATGACCGCAGCCGTCATCGCCATGCTTCTCGGCTTCGTCGGCAAGCTGTCGGCCCTGGTCGGTTCCGTACCCACCGCCGTGACCGGTGGTCTGGCCATCTACCTGTTCGGTGTGATCGGCATGCAGGGTATTGCCCTGATCCAATCGGCGAAGGTCAACCTCTTCGATCCCCGGCAGTTGGCTGTCGGTGCGGTGGTGGCCATCGTGGGTATTGGTGGCCAGATCATAGGAGGCTACATTCCGGTCACGGTCCCGGGTATCTTCCCCGATGGACTGCCCTGCATCGCGGCGGGCGCTGTCGCCGGTATCCTCCTCAACCTCTTCTTCCTCCTCGTCCCCATCGAGAAGTTCGGGATCAAGGTCCCTGGAGCAGAATAGAGTCGCAAACGGAGGCCAGGCGTTGCCTGGCCTCCGACAACATCTGCAATGTCGGGCATAACTGAGGCTGAGGAAACCCCAGAGCGACATCTGGGCTCTGCGTTTTCCTCAGCGCCGGCTAGCACAATATCTGACCCGTCCTACATAGGAGGTGCGCACGATGCAGCCATTCGATTATTACCGTCCTGAGAGCTTCGAACAGGCCTTCGAGCTTCTCTCCCAACCAGGCAAAACGGCGGTGGCGATTGCCGGGGGAACCGACGTGATCCCCCAAACACGTGACCGTGACCGCGTCGACGGCGGTGACCGGCGGCCGGATCTGGTCGTGGATATCAAAGGCCTGCCCGGTATGCGAGACCTGGCCGTCACAAGTATGGCGCCCTGCTGCGGCACAGGGCCGGCGGAATGCCTCTACGTGGGCGCAGCCGTTCGCATAAACGAGATCGCACGATCCAGCATCGTACAGAATCATTGGCCGATACTGGCGGATGCAGCCGCCTCAATAGGCAACGAACAGATCCGCAACCGCGCCACCATCGGCGGCAACATCTGCACCGCCTCGCCCGCTGCCGACTCCGCGCCCGCCCTCTACGTGCTCGACGCCTCCGTCCTCATCAAGGGGCCACGGGGAGAAGACCGGTGTCTGCCGATCGCCCATTTCTTCACCGGTCCCAAGCGAAATGCCCTGAAGCACGCTGAGATCGTCGCCGGGCTGCTGATCCCCAGATCGCCCGCCGGCACCCTCAGCTTCCACGAGAAGCTGAGCCGCCGCAAAGCTGGCGATCTGTCCATCGTCAGCGTCGCCGTCATGGCGTTCCCATCTGCAAACAGCACGACCTGGCGACTTGCGCTGGGCGCGGTGGGACCGACCCCGGTCCGCGCCCCCGAGGCCGAGGCGATCCTGGCAAAGGGCTATGACGCTGAAGCAGTCGACCTGGCAGCGGCCTCCGCCTATGGCTGCTGCTCCCCGATCGGCGACATCCGGTCCAGCCTGGAATACCGCCAGGCGATGGTGGTCAACCTGACACGCAAGGCCATCCGGGCTGTCGTCGCCCAACTACCGCAGCCGTAGGGAGGTACAACATATGTTGCACGATATTGCCCTGACCGTAAACGGGGATCGCTACGTTGTCGCGGTGCGATCCCACCAGACACTGCTCCAGGTCCTCCGCGAGGACCTGGGGATCACCAGCCCCAAACGCGGCTGTGAGAATGGCGAATGTGGCGCCTGCACCGTTCTGATGAATGGTCTGCCCGTCAACTCCTGCATGGTGCTGGCCCCCGAGGCCGACGGCGCCGTCATCGAGACCGCCGAAGGACTGAGCAAGGATGGCAACCTACACCCCCTCCAGCAGGCCTTCATCGACCACAACGCCGTCCAGTGCGGTTTCTGCACCCCCGGTATGCTGATGTCATCCAAGGCTCTCCTCGACCGCACCCCGCACCCCTCCGAGGATGAGATACGCTATGCCCTGGTCGGCAACCTGTGCCGCTGCACCGGCTACGTGCGGATTGTGGAGGCGGTGATGGATGTGGCGGAGAAGGGGAATGTGTGACAGCAGATATTGGATGTTGGATGTTGGATGTTTGGTACTGAATGAGCAGCCTATCTGGCTGGTCTCGAAGTAGCTCCTATGCTCGCTTGCGCATACAGCTCAGGATGAAGACGGAGTGCACGCAGAGAGTGATTCCCAGGAGTAGGACACTGTGAAGAGCTACCGAGATCTGGATGTGTACCGGCAATCGTTCGAGCTCGCCGTGCAGGTGGATGAAGCGTCCAAGACACTCCCACGGCACGAGCTCTACGAGGTCGGCAGCCAGATCCGCCGGTCAGCCAAACCCATCCCGGCCAACCTGGCCGAGGGATGGGGACGCCGTCGGTACAAGAAGGAGTATATCCGCTTCATTGTCTTCGCCCTTTCATCGTGTCACGAAACCGAAGTCCATCTGGATATGCTCTACCGCACCCATTCCCTGGCGGAGCCGGACCATCAGCGACTGACCAAGGAGTACGACATCCTGGGAAAGAGACTCAACCGCTTTCTGCAGGGCGTAATCCGCAATCACAGAGAGCCAACCGACTAATCCATCACCCACCATCCAACATCTACCATCCAACATCCATCCACTGGCGGAGCGATCAGTCTCTCAGCAGACATCTTAAGGAGAGTTCTATGGCCGTTCAGACACCTAATCCCGTCGGCAAGAGCGTGCCTCGCGTCGACGCATTTGACAAAGTCACAGGATCAGCCAAATTCGTGGATGATATGGCGTTCGGGCCCGGGCTGCTGTACGGGAAGATCGTCCACAGCCCCATCGCCCATGGGCTGATCAAGAAGATCGATGTGACAGAGGCTCTAGCCCTGCCCGGCGTGAAAGCCGTTGTCACCGGCCAGGACAGTCCCACACCGCTGGGCCTCTACCTCAAGGATCGCTTCATCTTCGCCTACGACCGCGTGCGCTATGTGGGCGAGTCCGTCGCCGGCGTGATCGCGGTCAGTGAGGAGATCGCCGAGCGCGCGGCACTCCTCGTCCACGTCGAGTACGAGGAGCTCCCCCCTGTCTTCGACCCGTACGAGGGTGCGCAATCCGGGGCGCCGTTGATCCACCCCGATCTGGGCAGCTACGAGGTCGTCAACTTCATCTTCCCCAAACCCGGGACCAACATCTCGGAGCACTTCAAACTGCGCAAGGGCGATGTCGAGAGCGCGTGGGCCCAGTGTGCCGACATCGTAGAGGACACCTACACCCTCCCGCAGATCCAGCACGCGCCGATTGAGACGCACATCGCTGTCGCACGGTGGGATCCCTCAGGCGAGGTGACCCTCTGGGCCGCCTCCCAATCGCCCTTCGCGCAGCGGGACTTGCTGGCACAGGCATTGAGCATCCCCCATGGCAATATGCGCGTGATCTCACCCTACGTCGGCGGTGGCTTCGGGGGCAAGGCTGGCATCTCCATCGAGGCCAACGTGGTCCTGATGGCCAAAGCCGTCCGGGGACATCCTGTCAAGGTGCGTATGACGCGCGAGGAGGAATTCGTTGCGACCAACGTGCGCCAGAGCCTGATCGCCAACTACAAGATCGGCTGTGACGCCGAGGGCAACCTGCTCGCAATGGAGGTAGTCTACTATTTCGGTGGCGGGGCCTACAACGACTACGGCGTGAACATCGCCCGCGCAGCTGGCTACTCCTGCACGGGCCCCTATGACGTCCCCAACGTCAAGGGTGACTCCTACTGCGTGTATACCAACCACCCTATCGGGAGCGCGATGCGCGGGTTCGGCATGCCGGAAATCCATTGGGGCATCGAGCAAATTATGGACCAGCTGGCCGCCCATATCGGCATGGACCCGGTGGAGTTCCGCCACCGCAACTGCGTCCGGACCGGCGACACGATCCTTACAGGCATGACCATGCCGCGGGTGGACCTACCGACCTGCATTGACAAGGTCGCGGCGGCCATCGAGTGGGATCACGAATCCAGACCGTCGGCCCCCAACAAGACGCGGGGCAAGGGCGTCGCGATTATGTGGAAAGCGCCGGCTATGCCGCCCAACCCGGGCAGCTCCGCCATCGTGCGCTTCAATGAGGACGCCACACTCAATGTCTACGTCGGCGGGCAGGAAATCGGCCAGGGTGCCTTTACCGTCGCCGCGCAGATGGCGGCCGAGGCCCTGGGTGTGCCCTACGAGTGGGTGCGTGTCTCGGCCAACCCGGTGGACACCAAGTACAGCCCCTATGAGTGGCAGACGGTCGCCAGCCGGCTGACCTGGTCGATGGGCAATGCGGTGAAAGCCGCAGCCGAGGATGCCAAGGGCAAGATCCTGGACACCGTGGCAGCCTACTGGAACGAGGACCCGGAGGATCTGGATATCAAGAACGGCGTCGTGGTCTCCTACAAGTCGGAGCGCGAGCAGCCGCTCAAGAACATGGTCATCTACGGCCTCCCCAACGAGAACTTCGAGGGCTGGCAGGGCGGCCCAGTCGTGGGAACCGGCAAGTTTATGCCCACGTACGTCACCGGACTCGATCCCGAGACCGGGCAGGGCACCCGGGCCGTCGTGCACTACACTGTGGGCGCGCAGGCTGTCGATCTGGAAGTGGATAACGACACCGGCGCCATCGAGATCCTGAAGATTGCCAGCGCCTACGATGTCGGCAAAGCCATCAACCCGGATCTGGTGATGACGCAGATTGAAGGCGGTGCCGTGCACGGTATGAGCTCCGCCTTTGAGGAGCTGCGTTTTGACGACCAAGGGCACCCTATGAACAGCAGCTTCGTCGACTACAAGATCGCCACCTCGATGGACGCGCCGCACGTCATTCACGGTGACATCGTGGAGACGCCGCTGGAGGACGGCCCATGGGGTGCGCGCGGCGTCGGCGAGCACGTCATGGTCCAGACCGCGCCGGCCATTGCCAATGCCCTCTACAATGCCACCGGCATCCGCTTCAAAGACCTGCCGCTCTCGGCAGAAAAGATCTTCCTCGCGCTGCATCCCGACGGCGTCGAGCTCAGCTGTGAGCTCCCCGAGCCGGGCAGCGGGGCCAACTGAATCGGCTGGAAGCCACATGGGGGGTCAGGCCCAGATAGGGCCTGACCCCCCATGTGGCGTACCCAGGGACGCCTCACCGTTACGCAGATTCGACGGTCTGCGTAACGGTGAGGCATCTGCTTCGTCGGTGGGGTCTTGAATCGCTGAACCGCTGAAGAAGATGATGCCGCTGAATGTCTGCGTAGTGGCGAAGCCCCCTTCGAGGGCAGGTTGTTACTTCGCCACCCTTGCTCGTGATCTCCCGGGACCGGAGTGTCCTCGTGCGGCGCGCACGTACGGGTATATTCCGGGTCAGAATCCAGGACTCCAGCGGCGACGGGATGCGGCGCAGAACGCGGACTGTGGTCCGCTCAGAGCAAGAACGGCGAGGGCAGCAGGAGGCGCCGGGGTGCCCACTCTTGCTGGGCCCAACCTGAGGATTCACCCCCAAGCGATCCGTGATTCCCCCGCAACACCTTAATTCCCTGCAACCTCGACGGTCACACTGCGTACCTATAGTACGATTGACGCACAGAAGATGCCTGAATCGACCCTCTTGTCGATGAACAAGGGAGTTCGATCTACAAGCCAACGAAACAACCGGAGGAATCGATGTCTGAAAGACCAGAATCTGACTACCAACGCGACAACAGCGTGCCACCCATTCGCGCGGGCGACACTCCACCAGGCGCTCGCCCTTCGAGCAACCGTCCGGTTGGCCCGCGCCGGCACGCCCCATCGTTCTTCTGGCCCATCGCCCTCATCGGCATCGGCGCACTGCTGCTCCTCTCGAATATGGGGCTGATCCCTGCGACGGGCTGGGCCGTCCTGTGGCGGCTCTGGCCTATCGGGCTCATCGCGCTGGGGCTGGATGTCCTCATCGGCCGGCGCTCGGTAGCAGGCGCCATCGCCGGCGGTGTGCTCATCCTGGCTCTGGTAGGCATGGCCATCGGCCTGACGATCTTCGCTGAGCAAATTCCCTTGCTGGTCGATCTAGCGAAAGCGCCTGTTGTGCAGTACGAACACGTCGAACATCCTCTCAACGGGATCGAGAGCGCCGACATCATCATCGACTACAGCAGTATGCCCAGCACCCTCTACGCGCTGGATGATTCCAGCAACCTCATTGAAGCCGACATAGCGTACCGCGGGGACCTGATCTTCAGCACACATACTGCGGGCGACCACGCGAACGTCACGCTGGATTCCGTCCAGCAGGGGTTCACCTATGGCACGGTCAGCAGCTCCGCTGATGAGCGGACCAGATGGAATGTGGGCTTGAGCCCCAACGTAGCGCTGGCCCTTGACCTGGATGCGAGCTCGGGACACTGTGACTTCGACCTGAGCGAACTGACCGTCACCGAGCTATTCATCGATGCCGGCTCCGGTGGGATGACGCTGGCGCTGCCTCAATCCAGCAGCTTCACCGGCGAAATCGATGGTGGCTCCGGGGCTATGACCGTCGAGCTGCCCGACAACGTGGGCCTCAAGCTCGAATTGGAGGGTGGCAGTGGCAGCTTCGACCCGAGCGACCGTCTGCGCCTTGTCTCGGGCGATGTGGATGACGTGTCCGTCTGGGAGACCGAGGGCTACAGCAGCGCAGACTACAAGATCGAGTTCTTCGTCGATCAAGGCTCCGGCAGACTAACCATCAAGTAACGCCGAGCCCAACGTCACCCAGACTGCAAACCACCCCCGTTCGCAAGAGCGGGGGTGGCTCAATTTCCGCGTGGCGATTGTCATCAGCCGGCGTATTCTGGCGTGACTTCCGGGTTGAGTCGATCACTTCCCCAGGTCGCAGGGTTACTGATGATGTACTCAGCAATCTTTGCATAGGATTCCGGCGTGCAGATGATGTGTTCCCAATAGTTCCGTTGCCACAGCCGGCGGTCAAAGGGCGCCCAGCCACATGTGCGCACCCCAGCCATATATTCGCGCGTCGTGATCGATTTGAACGCCCCAATCACATTCCCCAACGTTGTTCTTGTAGGGGTAGGGCTTGTCCCTACCCTCTGCCCGCGGTCCACAGCATCGCCTGCGCTCGAGGAGAGGACACCCACAAGGGGTGCCCCTACAGACGTATCCCTAGGTTTCCCATCGGGTATCGCATCGGGCGGGGCGATGACGACGATGGCGCGGAAATGGTTCGGCATGATGACATACACATCGGACGCAATATCGGGGAATCGCGACGGTATGGATTCCCACACGTCCTGCACCATGCGCCCGGCATCGTTCAGCTGCATACCTCCGTCGATAACCTCGCCAAACCGTGCCACGTGCCCCTGCGTACAGATGGCGACGAAATACGCACCAGCAGAGGCATAGTCGTACGCCTTCAATCGGATCGAGCGTCTGTCGTGCTGGTCGGGATCGTGGGCCACTTCACTCTCCTGCGCCATCATCGTGAAGAGGGCAGGGACAAGCCCTGCCCCTACAATGACAGCACGCACAATTTCGAATATGTACCCCTACCTACGAACAGACAATTCACCTCCTCCGTATTGAGGGATGCAAAAGAGGGCGATACCCAGGCCGGTGGGCGCCCGCCGGTCTGGGCATCGCAGCCAACACGCGCCCCTATCGCGTCGGCGACAGATCCACTGCCTCCCAGACCAACTGCGCGAACGCCCGGACCTCTTCATCGCGCGGCAGAGATTCCGCGACGCGGTCGGCATCGCGAGACACGTCGTCCAGCGTCGTTCCGGCGTCTTTGGCCCAGCAGCTCTCGCGCAGGATTTCGGCGTACTGCGCCACCACGGGGATCAACTGAAAGCGCGGGTCACTCTCCTCAAACTCGGCGCTGAGGTCTGCCTGTGCGATGCCGCGGTCTATCTCGGTGACCTCTCTTGTGTGGGGATCCTCCCAGCGCAGGTGGACGGTGAGCGCCGTCGCCAGCGGATCGGCGTCTGCCTGGAACTTGACCTCGTACAGCGCCGTCACGCTGTGGCCCGGCCCCAACTCGCCCGCGTCCGCCGCATCGTTGCGGAAATCCTCGTCAGCGACGTCGCGGTTCTCGTATCCAATGAGACGGTAGCGGCTGACCACGGCGGGGTCGAATTCCACCTGCACCTTGGCATCGCGGGCGATCACCTGCAAGGATGAAGGTAGATCGTGCACAAAGACCCGCTCAGCCTCCTTGATATCGTCCACGTAGGTGTGGAAACCGTCGCCGTCATCGGCGAGTTGCTCCATCAGGACGTCGTTGTGGTTGCCCATTCCCACGCCGATCGTGGTCAGGTAGATGCCTTCGTTAGCATATTCGCGGATCTGCGCCAGGATGGAGTCCGGGCCAGTGTTCCCCACATTGGCCACGCCATCGGAGCAGAGGATCACGCGGTTGACGGCCTCCGGATTGAAGGCACGGGACACCAGCCGATACCCGTTGACCAGCCCTGCCTCAGCGTTGGTCGCACCTTCCGGCCTGAGACCCCGAATGGCCGTAAGGATGATCCGCGCTTCCGCCACGGGCGTATGTGACAGCACGACGCGGGCGTTGCTGCCGTAGACCACAATGCCGATCTCATCCGTGGGGCGCAGTTGTTCCACCAACAACTCGAGGCTCTCCTTCACCAGTTACAGGCGGTTTTCCATCTCCATTGAGCCGGACACGTCAATGACGAACGTGAGCACCACATCGGGCCGCTCACCGGCGGGCACTTCGTAGCCTTGCACCCCGACCCGCACGAGATGGTAGTTCGCCACATAGGGCGATGGAGCGCCGTCGATGTGGATCGCGAAGGCGTCCTCGGTAGGCGGCGCGTAACCCGGGTCGAAGAAGTTGACGTACTCCTCCACGCGCACCGAGTCACTGTTGGGCAGGTAGCCAGCATTGACAGCCCGGCGCATGACAGTGTAGGACGCCGTATCAACAGCCACAGCGAAGGTGGAGAGGTTGTCATCCTCCGTATCGATGCGCGGGTTGACGCCGTAGTTATCGAAGAAGACGTCGCCGTAGGGTTGGTCGTTGGGCTCATCGGTGCCGCCGGTAGAGGGGCCGAAGGCATCGCCGTGTGGGAGCACTGGTGGGGTGGCTGCGGGGCTTGCCGTTGGGGACGGACGAAATTCGGCTTCCAGATCATACGTGCGCGGCTGAGCCACCGGCTCCTGGACAGCCAAGGGCGCCATCCCGCCGCAACCACTGGCCACAAATGCGACCAGAGACAGAGCAATCAGGGCGATTCGCACATAGGGTTTCATCATTCTCCTCCTCAAGGACTAGAGTTTGGGCCGTGATGGTTATCTACCCATCTATGCTTTACATGCACTTTGAGGAAGAAAGGTTCATCGGCAGGGCTATCGCATCTTGTCAGGCTCCCGGGCAGAATCTGTCATCCCGAACGGGTCATGCAGACGAGACACTATGCACAGCCATACAGTGAGGGATGACAGCCGCTGTGTGAGGGGCTGAGATGCGATTGCCCTGGGTTCATCGGATATTCCCGGCAAATAGAGTACAATTTCAGTATAGGGATCGTCGCGCCGCCGCTGCCGCTTCCTATGGCTTCGTCACGACCGACACTCCGAGTGCCCGACCTCACTCGCGCACCATCACGCCGCGCTCCCGGGACATCCGGTACCGGACGGGTCAGAGGATCACGAGCACAAAGCCATCACACCGCCAGAGGTGCTTATGAAACGCTTCACAGTGCTGGCAATGTCCGTCGCAGTTCTCGCGCTCATCACCGGAGCACACGCTCCGCCGCACTCCCGCGGCATCCCGAGTGAGGCGCCGGTGATGCTCCCGGTCCTCGGCGGGCAGATCGGCGAAACCGGCTACATCCCACCGGAGATGGATCTCCCGCACCTGGACGGGTCCACGGCCCTGACCGCTATGACGCGCCAGGCACTCCCCACCTCCTGGGACTGGCGAACCGAAGGCGGTGTGACGCCGGTGAAGAATCAGGCGAACTGCGGCAGCTGCTACACCTTTGCCGCCATCGCTGATGCCGAGTCCCACGCCTTGCTGGACGAAGCCACCACGTACGACTTCTCCGAGAACAATGCCAAGGAGTGTAACTGGCGTGAGGTTAACAATGTGGCCGGCTGGGGAAGCTGCGACGGCGGCAACTACTGGATGTTGACGACGCTCTTCTCGACCAAGGGCCTCGTCCTGGAGGCGGATGACCCCTACGCAGCCTCGGATGCTGCTTGTAACGAGTGCGTTCCGTACCAGAAGACACTGCTGGATTGGCGCATTATCTCCGGAAGTGTCGTACCCCCCACCGATGTCCTCAAGCAATACGTGCACGACTACGGTCCCATTGCCACAAGCATGTACGTAGACGACACGCAGGGCTTCAATGGCACGTACACCGGCACCTGCACGTTGTCCTACCCGTCCATAGAAAGCTCCAATCACGCCGTTGTGATTGTCGGCTGGAGTGATGCCCTACCCCCAATCTGCGACAGCGGTAGCACGGCTCCGGCCTCGGGCTGGATCGTCCGCAACAGCTGGGGCAGCGGATGGGGCGATGGCGGTTACTTCTATATGACCTACAGCGCCGGTGACCTGGGCAGGAACAGCTCGTTCGGCCATACGTGGCAGGAGTACAACGCCGGCGATTACGTGATGTACTACGACGATGACGGGTGGACCACGACGTGGCGGACGGACGACAACATGATGGACTGGGGCCTGGTGGAATACACACCCCCAGCCGACACACTGGCGACCGCTGTCGAGTTCTGGACGGCGGACGCCCCCACCACGGTGGATATCTATCTCTACGATGACTTCGCCAATCCGACGCTGAGCGGTCTGTTGGCATCTGAGCTAGACATCAGCTATCCCGAGGCCGGCTACCATTCAGTGCCTTTGGATCCCCCGGTGGCACTGACCGCGGGCGACGAGATCTACGCAACTATCTTCTTCAGCAACACCACCTATGCATTCACAGTCCCGGCCGATGGGAATGGCCCTTACGAGACCCAGCGCACGTGGATCAGCGACGACGGCACATCCTGGCTCGATCTCGGCGCCAACCATCAGGACGACGTGGCCATCCGCATCCGCACCACCCATCCCAGTGGCGGTGAGTACGCCCTGCAGGGCGAGCAGTGCGGCTACGATGCCACAACG
>Ga0114918_10001138_pt1 | contig 23628 bp, 33 predicted proteins | sample LantaG_FD_87015 | JGI IMG/M metagenome (GOLD analysis project Ga0114918, IMG submission 87015) | Deep subsurface microbial communities from Baltic Sea to uncover new lineages of life (NeLLi) - Landsort_02402 metaG | ecosystem: Environmental > Aquatic > Marine > Oceanic > Sediment | place...
ACAGACAATGATTCGGTGGTGTGGTACATTGACAGCGAACACTTTAGTGAATTAGTCGAAGAATTAACCGATTCAGATGAATATTGTACCAAAATTGTTGAAATAGACGGAGATTTTGGAAATTTACCAGGAGTTTCCTAATGTAACATGATTCAGGAGGAACAAACCATGCCTAGAAAATCAATTGTGAACAAAACCGGGGCTACCGGTTGTAAGATCCCGAGCCGAAATGTCTTTATCGAATCGCTACCAAATTATGGATTCGTGAGTCTCGAAAAGAACATGTACGTGTGGTATGGGCATAAGAGGGGTTCTGGACGAGAGTGTGCTGTTGTGTGTTGGTCTGGGACCGGAGCCCGAGCAGCACAAGAAAAGCTTGATGGTTTGGTTGATAAGTTCAAGAGATTTGGACATATTCGAAACGAGTATGATTTCAAGGCTAACTTTGGTGTTCGCCCGTAAAATAATTGTAAGTTCCGAGATTTATTGACTGCATAAAACCGAGGATATCAGTGAAATTGTCTCGCAATGCTGCTATAGTCGGTTCTTTTAAGGCTTCGACAAATTCTCCTGGTCGCCCATTTCGAACATGTTCGATGATAATACCATTTTTTAATCGCCGTTTTACAGGGTTTGTAACAAACGCTCTCTGTGCATCGACAATCTTTTGAATATTTTGGATACCAATATTAAAAGGGACAATGAAAGTCCTAGCCCACCGGTCATAGTCTAAAACCATGTCCTCATATGTCACAAAAGATGCATTATATGATAAGGCCGAACGAATCAATCGTTCAAGACGTTTTGCGTTCGATTTCATCCGATGAAGACAAAATTCGTCGAGTGATGTTTTTTGGATTTCGGCTCTGTTTTCATCCCAACGTGCTTTTTTCTCTGGTGGGCCTAGGTATGGGTGATACCATCCGTCTGCCCAGTATGATGAGATCAATAGGTCGAGTGGGTTTCGTAAGTGGACGACATATTTGAAATCACAACCTTCTAGATTATGGTTTCTGATGGGTCCAATTATTTTCGGATTTTTGTTGTATCCCCATCTACTATGTTTTTCGATGTTTTTCATCAATTCGAAGATGAACATTGAGCCTGATTTTGAAGGAGCGTAGACTTTGATTGGTTTTTCTTGCATTGTTTCGCGTCTTTTTAACGGAGTGTGGTATGAAATTTTATGATTATCAGGACATTTATGCTTGGGATAGTGAAATTTTTGGTGACATGAGGTCGCATATCAAGAATCACACTGAGTATCTTAATTTTCTCGAATATCAGGTCGTACATCATCCCGAAACAGATCCTGTATTCGCCGAAGAACAAAAGGCTAAAGTGCTCTTGGCTAGGTTGGAAGAAAAATGGATCGCTGCCAAACGGCCATATTATGATATTTATCCTAGTATGATCCCAATCCTCGAAGGTCTGAAGTTAGATTTTCCGCTCGAAGAAGCACCGTTGCCACAGGGTCTTGGAGAGCTGTTAATCAGATTTCCCGAAGGACACGATATCAAAGCTGTGTTCTTGGCGTATAGGAAATTCGCAGACGAGAAATTTTTCCGAATGATGATGAATTGTCTTTTTGCCCGTCCAGTATGTGGTGAAGACAAGGTGAATATTACGATTTCTTGGAGCCGAGAATCGACTGGTGAGTCGGTTTTTAATAGAATGCTCGATGGCGAAAATGATCAGAATGAAGAACAATTCGCTCTGTTGAAACGAGTTTTCACGGTTGGTATTGGTATTTGTCTGATCGGGAATGACCCTGAAATCGTCGAACAACAAGTGCTTAGTAAAGATCTTGCAAAGTTGACAGATGCTAATCGCGAGCAATTGATCAATAAAGCTGTGCGACGAGGGAAATTCGGATTTTCATTGGGCAAAGAATTGGAGAAAATCCCCCACTTGCGACGGCCACACCCATGTTGGGTGGCTTACGGTCCTGGGAGAAAATTGCGGAAGCTTAAACTTCGCAAGGGAAGCATTGTCCACAGAGAGAAGATCGAAAAGATGCCAACTGGTCTTCTTGATGCTTAAGCGAAGAGGCACCTTTTCGGGTACCTCTTTTTAGTCTTTCTTTACACTTTGGCGTCTTCTATGGCTGAGGATGCCAATCTTCGTAAGAGGCCCAAACGACGTCTTTCAGGTATCTCTCTTGCCACTCATAAGACTGTCGATCTCGATGCAGATTTCCACTTGATTTGAAGTTCGGCAGATCTTCAATATTTATATCCATGTATGTCAAACAGGCGATTGCTGTCTGTTCTGGATCTTCAAGTAGGTCGAATTCGTAACTGATTGAGATGTGGTCTTTATCAGCAAAGAAATCATCGAAATGCTTTTCTTCTGCGACGATTTCCTTTAAGCACCAATCGATATCCTTGAAAGAATATGGGACACTCGGGACAACCACACCCGGCTTTCGGTGCCAAATGTTTGTGGCCCAGGCTTTATATCGACTAATTGCTTGTAATATTTTATCCTCTCTATAGAGTCTAATCCAATGAGAGGTTTTCATTTCCATGTTTTCGAAATTTGCGGCTTGTTCGGTAATCCCAACAACTTTGATCCCAAAAACACCATTTTCTGATGATCGCTTATTGAACAATTTGTTGCGATAAGCGATCATATTAGCATCTTGTGGTAGGCCAATTTCTTTACGATACCCATCAATCAAGCTTGGGTTGACGTATTCTTCTGGTTTACCACAGCGGTTCGTCGAACGGAGCAATTCACAGAGTAGTGTGCTTCCTGTTCGACTACCACATCTAATTGCATAATTCTTTCTCATTTGATGTTTTTTAACCCATGGATCAATTGAGTGGTGAAGTATTCTCCTCGAATCCAAGTCTTGTTGACATTCTTCAAGTATTCATGGGCTTCATTGACTTTACCGATCAGACTTGGGATTTCTTCTGGGTGGTCGAAATACAGTGGGTAGTAAGGACCTAAGTATTCAACAGCTGCGGGGTGTCGGTTAACGATGATTGGAGTGTTTCTGACGATACAGTCCAAAATCCCGTTGGCGGCACTCAAATCGAAAAATTCCATCGCGACGATGTTTTTGGTCAACAATTCGTCATATTGACTTGGAGTGCGAAAATAATAAGTCTTCACGTCAGTGACAAAGTAATCTCGGTCACAAACTTGTTCCCAATGTTCTTGGACACGTTGGTCCCAAATTCTCATCCATTCTTTGCTTAAAGCTGGTTTCCATTTCGAATGGCGACAAATGTCTGGGAATTGGTGCATCAGTTGGGTATTTCGCAGGTAATATCCAATTTGAATCAATTGCTTGTGGCAATTAGCTTTATAAGCTTCTGGACACCACATCTTACGCGGCGTGCCAATTGGGTGTTTCAACGACAAAACTGGACAATTCAGTTCAGAACGAAGATATTCCGCCAAATGGTCACTCAAAGCCACTGCCATTTTCAAGTGTGGCAGACTAGCTCGTAACGCACAATTCTCTTCGAACATTCTACGAAGAGACTCTCGTTCATTTGAAAAATATGGTGGATTCGGTGGATGATGGAAAACACCAACCCAAGGTTTTGTGTAAGGCACTGGTTTGTGGATGTAACAAAATGTCTGTTCAACAAAATCGTCGAAAAGGATTCCATCATCAGAAGCGATGGTTTGTAAATGGTTGAACACATATGGCCAACCACTACGATGCATTCCCTTACCAATGACTTCATCTGAACATCGAACCAACTTGATTCGAGTGTGTTTATTGCATGGGTCACCATGCCCACCTGCACCGCTTCCTGTTCCATTATCTGGACATAACCAGTTTTTGATTTTTCGAATTAGCCAGATTACTGGCCATAGAACAAATAGAATAATCACCAACACACATTTTAGGATGCGTCGAAATAGCTTTCTGATTGCTCTAAACATGTTAATTAACATTGTTTTAGCTCTTTGATTTAGGTCCCCCGATCGTCTGGTCTATCTTTGGTAAGAGCCGCTTTATTAATCCACGTGCCAAATGAAGAACTCAGTGTCGACACCATCAACTTCTACGATCCTCTTGTCCGTTTTCTTACCAGGTATATCATGATTCGCAGAAATAACCACAGTACCAGGTTTAGTGATTAATGGTGCTAATTTTTCGATGAGATCTGGGAACAAATAGATCGTAATAATATCGGCTTTCTCGAAATCGAACTTGAGTATATCTCCTTCGACAATCAATACCCTTTCGGATACACCCGCTTCTTCGACTTTCCGACGAGCAATAGCAACTGATTCAGGATTGATCTCAACTCCCAGTCCAAAAGCTTCGTATTCTACCGCTGCTTTTATAACAATTCGACCATCACCAGCTCCAAGATCGTACACCCATTGATCTTTTTTTGGTTTCACCAATTCAAGCATAGCTGCCACCGCATTCATCGAAGTCGGCAACAAAGCGGTATCGGGATCTTCTTGTACAATCGTTGTGATTGGTGATGTTGTGATTGGTGGTGCTACAGTTGGTTGTACAATTCTCGGTTGTGTTTGAAAATTGCTCACTTGTGGCTGGACAGCCGGTGTCTTGTGCGATCGCATATCAGCTGTTAAGGTGTATCCGGGCATCGGTCCCCAAATAGTATTGCACATAGTGCAATTTGGGTTGTAACAGTATCGAACCCCATTGTTTCTGCTTGGATTGTATTGGTACCGCTGAGCATACGTTTCAGTAGCGGCGAAGGAGCCCATGAACAAGGCGACTAGGATCAAAAAGATTCTAAACATAATGTCCTCAATATACAGGGAAGTTTCTGGTGTAACACGGTATTTTTCTTTAACATCGAAGGAGTTTTTGTGGACACGAAACAGGTAATCGTCATCAGGCGTGATTTGAAGATGCGGCGGGGTAAGGAGATTGCTCAAGGGTCTCATGCGTCTATGGCATTCATCACGAAGAGAATGTTAAGGTGTCTTGAGAGCACGAATACTCCATATGCTTACATGAGCGATGCAGAAAGAGCTTGGATTCGATCTTCATTTCGAAAGATCACATGTCAAGTCGACAGCCTCGAAGAGATGCTGGAACTTGCGGATAAGGCAAAAGAAGCCGGATTAGAGGTTCATGTAATTGAGGATAATGGTCTAACGGAGTTCGGCGGTGTTAAAACTGTAACGGCTCTTGCAATTGGGCCTGATTATTGCGAGAAGATCGATTCTGTCACCAACCATTTAAGGTTGTATTGATGAAGAAAAGCGTTCAACAATTTATAGCTTTTGCGGTTTTCGTGGTTGTGATGTTTGGCCTCGCTTATGGCGTCAACGACTTGATGCGGAAAGTAGAGTTGAAAGCGGCAGAACATAGGGCTTCTATTGAAGCTTCTGGTGCTGCTGCTTACAAGGCTGGTGCTACCGCTGGTGCGAATCCATATTTCATGGTTCAGGATCGCGAAGATTGGCTAAATGGTTGGATCAAAGCAGGGGCTTCCAATAATGCATCAAAATGATGTTCAAAATCCAAATATTTCGAGACGGAATTATCTCGATGATGATGAATATGGTGCATCACATGTTTGTGAAGTAACGATCAATGGGTACTCTTATGGGATAAACATTGATTACGTCCCAGAAGACAAACGAGATTGGTTTCTTAAATTCTTTGGAGACATTTTAACCAGGGTCGATGCCAAAGCCCGTCAAGAAGTGCGAGATGATCACGAAAAGCGGCTTCGGAATCTTTGTGGGTTATAGGGGTTTTCGGAACTCCCATGATGTGCATGGGTGAACCGTGATTTTGTCTGCTCCGAAGAATTGATTAACAGCTTCAAAAACACCATGTTGTGGTGCATAATCATGTCCTGATATAATACCTCCTGGGATAACCATTGGGTAATATATCGCGATATCTCTATCGACTGCTTCCTTGGCATGATTGCCATCAATATACACGACGTCAACACTTTCTGGTTTGAATACATGCCCCAAATTTTGTGAACCGGTCGGGACTAATTGGACTTCGTTTAAGAGCCCGAGACTTCTGAAATTTCTGAGATTTCTGTAATAAGTCGATTCTCGCATGCAATTTTCACTTAAGTGAACTTGATAATAGGTGTCAAGCGAGAAAATTTCGACATTCTTACCTCTAACCATTTCTGCAAAATGGGCTATGCTTCTTCCGTGAAATGTTCCGATTTCTACCATTCTGCCACCTGGTCGAATCCAATCTGCCAAGTTTTTGTAGAAATTGTGGAAATTATAAGTCCCCCACAAATCTGACCAGTGTTTAGCGACATATCCTTCATTAATATAATGTCGTTGGTTTTCAGTCAACCAGCTATTTGGCAATTCATGCCACCCTTTCAGTGACATGATGTTTTGATAATTAGTGTCGCTTTCAATAAACAAATGGTGAGATAAAGTCGAAGCGGCTTCGATCACTTGTTCTCTTGTTGGATTAATGAGATGTCGCGACTGATGCGGTTTTTGAAACTGCAATCTTTTGATTAGATCACTCATTGTCTATATAATGCCCTTTGAAAGTGACCCAGATATCCATTTCTGGTTTATAAATGATGTAATTAAATGTCGAATCAATAATATGTTTTACTGCTGAGTATCCAACTCCAGCGATACTACCTTGATGTTTCAGCTTGGGTATCCACGCTTTGATTTCTTGTCGAATTGTGTCTTGATTGTTACCCCCATCATAATTGATATGTTGAATTGAAGTGTTTTCGAATATGTTGGCAATGTGAGTGTGTTGGCCTACGATACCGGTGATGTAATTTCCTACACCAATAGCTTGCCAAGCTGCGATGTTTCGATGCAATGATGGTGCGGGATGCGGTTGATAATGCGGCGTCCATCTATATGGTTCTATAGTATAGATTGCCATGTTTTTGTGTAGTTTGATTGCTTCTGCAGCCATGTGTGCTGCTGACTTTCCATGATAAGTGCCTATATCTACGATGATCGATTCATCAGGCAAACGGAACATGACTGATTCGGTGTGCTCAGCGTAATCATAAAGACCTAGAAAGTCCTGCCAAGATTGAACATTGGCTTTATCTGGGACGTAGTGTTGAATGCCCTTTGATAGGGCCGTGCTTGGAACTGAAATCCACCCTCGGCCTCGCATATAGACTTCTCGTGAGTCTGGGGCATTGATTAGAAGATGATGGGTGGTTGTTTGTAGTGCTTCGAATAATTGAGAGTCTGTTGGATTATTCAGGACTCTCGTCTGGTTCGGTCCCTTGTGTTGAATCAGTTTTAGAATCTGATGGTTCTTCATTGGGATGAGACGATTTTATGTGATTTGATAAGCCGAATTTCTTGGTGAATTTTTTGTCGCAGAATGGACATTCAACTTCGGCTTCTGGGTTATTTGTGTTTATTTTCTTCGTATCAAATCGTTCCGGGACTCGATCGAGCTGGTGGACCATTCGATAGGTAGCCAATTGTCCGGTGTGATATTGAGTATGGGCAATCATGATGTGAACGAGCATATCCCCCATTGTTGGTAAATCGGCGGCATATCTTGAGATCGTGCATGGTCTACATAAATCGGCTAATGTCAGTCGTTCAACATTATCAATCAGGTTATTCCTATTATCTAGAAAATGATAGATCAAGACATCATTCTTTGGATATAGGGTCTTGATCGGCATTGGAAGAGAGCCCATTGCGAATTTGTTGTGCCATTCCTTTGGCATAACGGCTTTTCCGGTCAAGACTTCATTCAGCAGGTCATAACTCAGAGCAAGATGCCCTATAAGCCAGATGGGATGGTTGTTGATACCATATCGTTGACTGATGATTTCAAAATGTGGGATTTCTTTGAAGAGTGTCAGAAAATGATCTGTAATAATCTTGAATGAGTTAACTACAAATTGCACAGAATACATCCCTCGCATTGTTTGCTTAGATCATAGTATGACGTTTTGAATCATTACCCACTTAATACAGTGTTAATTTTACAAGTTGCCCATTTCTCTAACTTATGGTGTTTGATCATGTTTTCTAATCTTGGAGCTGCCTAGTGACTCGTAAAAAGAATGGTAATGGAAACGGAGTCCATGAAGTACAACAAGGACATGAACCACCTCAAGAACCACAAACCCTTCTTTACGATTTCAAACAGTACATTAAAGTCGATCTCAAAACCGACGCCCAACGCCATGCTTACGGACTTTACAAAAAAGTCGATTATCTTTTTCTCATCGGACCAGCTGGCGTAGGTAAATCATTCGTTGCAACCGCACTCGCTGTGCGAGAAGTCGCCAATCGACGTGCTGGACGAATAATTCTTACTAGACCAATCCAAGAAGCCGAAGAATCATTAGGCTTTCTGCCAGGAACCTTCGGAGAGAAAATCGCACCGTATATTAGACCGTTGCGAGATCAGCTCTACGAAATATTCACCGAAGGTAAAGTTCGCAAGCAATTCGAACAAGAGTTTATCGAGACTGAGCCTCTAGCTTACATGCGGGGTCGCACTTTTGCGAATTCTGTTTGTATCCTTGATGAAGCACAAAATTGCATGGACAAACAACTCAAGTTATATCTTACCAGACTTGGCAACAATGCTAAGATGATCATAACTGGTGACCCGGCACAGATTGATATTCCAAATTCTGGTCTCATGGATGTTGTCAATAAGTGTAAACATCGTGGATCTGTTGGCATTGTTGAATTCGAAAATTCGGATAACGTGCGACACCCATCGGTAGAAGCGATGCTGGAAGATCTTGACTAATCCAATACGACAAGAGCCTTGAACACAAATTCAAGGCTCTTTTTGTGTCGTGTTGGTGTTAACAGCTGCCACAACTTCCGCCGTTTTTCAGCTGATCGAGCTTGGATTGCATCATGTCGAGGTAGTTCTGAGCGTCCGTTAGGTCTTTTGTTTTCTTCTCGCAGCATGCTCTGTGTTCAGCTCGTTTGGCGAGCAAATGAACCCAGTGACCCAGCTCATCGAAAGAGTATTCTTCCCATGCTTGGGGTTTGTAGTTTTCTGCGTGTGCTTGACAGCCTTCTGGTGTGTCGGCCATAATTTGTCCTTGTGTTGAAATAGGTGGAAACGACCTTAATATTTACAATGGGAATATGATGGATAGGACTCATTCTAGAACTTTTCGGATTATGCCCACTCAGACTAACATGCATCACCCGTTGGTTTTTGGTGGGGCTTTTTTCTCTGAGATGGATATGACTGCGGCGATTTGTGCTAAGCGGTTTCTTTTTAATTCGCCGACTTGTTCAGAGGCTGTGACTCATAAGGTGTTAGATCTTGAATTTTGTCGACCGACTTATCTTGGTGACCTAATTCGGATTAATGCTGAAGTGGTGAGTGTTGGTAAGAAGTCTTTGAATATCGTGGTCAAAGCGTACCGAGAAACCAAGAGAACTTTCGGTGGTGTGAATGAGGGCAAGATCGAAACTGGTATGGAGTATGTGGCTGGTGGGAAGTTTGTTTTTGTTTCGATTGCCAGTTGTGAGGGAGTAGAGGATAAACCGGATTTGTTGCCCTATGCTCCTCATTTGATTCCACATTTCGACGCTCAATCCGAACCTTGAACGTGTTGAGTGTGTCTATTTAACGAAGGCTTTGCTGGTGCAACAATGCGGCACAAGACTGAGGAAGAACGTGAGCTTGAACGTCAGGAGATGTTGAAGTCCATGAGAAAAACTCAAGAGGATTTGCAGCGTCGGATTCAAGATCTTCGTCGGAAGGAAAAGGCTGAGAAGCTTCTTCGGAAGTATGAGACACGTCAAGATAATGGTTGATGTGTTATAGTAACATCGACTCAAACGTAGATACAGCAACGAGATCATCGATCTCACAACTTTTAATCGAGAAAATCGATCTTCAATGACTACTACACTCCTATTATCGAGCTTACGAAATGCCTTGGCGATTACGCCAAGTTGCGATTCGCTCGTGGAGTGTCCGCTAACATATCAACCGACACAGATTGTCTGGTTTATGAACGGGGGCTCAGACGCGAGCGAATCCCGCCATAATACCGGGCGGCTGGTTTAGGGTTGATAGAGTTAAGCAGCTTCTTTAATCAAACCCCATCATAATCAGTCGCCTCTCTAATAGCTGGTCAATTTTAACGCTTGGCTCTGTCTTCTAATGGTCAGGATACGATTCTTTCAAAATCGTGATGGTGAGTTCGATTCTCCCCAGAGTCACTTGAGGTAAGGATTGGTATCCCACTAGGTCTCATAAGCCTAATTTCGTTAGTTCGATTCTAACTGCCTCAACTTTTTGCGGAGTCGATTGTGCAGAGGATAATAAACAACAATACACAAAAACTAATTGGCCCGATAATTTACCAGAGATGGTGGCCCAATCATCGAAACTAGCTGTAGCAAGACTACTCGGAGTCTCGGACAAAGCTGTTGCGAAACGATTAAAGAATCATCATTAGAGTGAGATGAAAGAAGTCTTTCACCGAGTCTGCAAAACTCGATTTAAGGGGAGCGTTACCCCTCTCACTCTCTAGGTGACTGCCCTGAGAATGGTGCCGCACGTTAACTTGATCTTTGACAATTTGGTTGTAATGAAAATGCCGAAGTGATCGGTATACTCAGAAATGAGTATTCAATCACACGGTCCTCTACGCAAAGTGATAGCGGCCCTGGTTAAACAGGGTGTTTGCAAGTGAAAACCTTGCGGGGGCCACCAACGGGAGTGTTGAGCAGGTGGTGGGCTCGATAGACTGTAAATCTGTTGTCTTTTGACCTTGGAGGTTCGATTCCTCTCACTCCCACTTTTTCACGGTGACGTAGACCAACTGGCAGGAGTCGCTTCGCTTAGAACGAAGACAGTGCAGGTTCGAATCCTGTCGTCACCACTTTATGCTACTCTAGACCAAAGGCAGGAGTCGCCTGTTTCAAAAGCAGGACAGTCTGGGTTCGAATCCCGTACGAATCGCTGAATCGGAACAGCAAAACTAATTCGCTATATCAAATTATTTGTATTGTTGGAAATCGAATGAAATTGCGAAAAATTCATGAATCACAAGAGCAGAAATTCTACTATCACGGTAGTAGTATGATGCGAATCAAGAGATTTATGGCAGAAGGCTTTGACGGATCTTCAAAATCCGTAGCGATAAGAAAACAATCAAAGGCTTCGTGGACTTCAGATCTCAAAGGAGCACTCCATTATGCGTACCAAACGTCAAAAAATGACGCAAAACGAAAATTGGGGTTCTCGGTTCCTGGTATCATTGTTGCTCGGTTGAATTCTTCTGATGTTGACGAAGATCAAGTTCGATATGATATTGAGGCGGCATTGCAGAATGAAATTGATGATTCTGAATTAATGCAGTATCCATATTATCGTGAATTAAAACAACGAATAGCAGGTAAGACTTTGCTAGGGGGTGCGGTTAACTGGAAAGAATTTAATAGGATATTCGACAAGGGGCACTTTGACGGATATACTCCAATTGATGACAAAGTTGTTAAATCGAATGACTTTGAAATAGTTAAAGTAATATCTTATCCAGCTCCAATGGATAAATTTCCAAAGAAAGCTATTGCGGCAGCGAATCAAGAATATGGAATTGATAGTCAATTAAGTGGAGACCGTTTTTATATTTATAAATCCGGCAGTCCCATAATGAAAACGATTGACTTCGAGAATTAAATTGCGGAAGGGCAAGCCAATTGGTGGTGGCCGCAATTTCGAAAATTGTTAGGAGAGAAAGACTCGTGCCGGTTCGACTCCGGCTCCTTCCGCTCTCAAATTTTATGGAAGGTATCCGAATTGGCTAAGGACACTCTTTTGAAAAGAGCTGGCGGTAAAACGCTTGGATTGGGTTCGATTCCCCCACCTTCCGCTTTGTGCGAAAAATGGTGATCGTGCCATTGCTATGATAAGGGCGTCGTCGACCCGCCCACCTACAAGATATTATAGCTAGCACAATCGCCCACATAGTATAATGGTTATTATCACTCTTTGGTATAGAGTAGAAGTGAGTTCGATTCTCACTGTGGGCTCTGCTAACGGTGCTATAGTGTAATGGAAGCACGAGAGATTGTCTATCTCTAAGCGGGGGATCGTTACCCCCTAGCATCGCTTTTCGCCCGGTTAGTGTAATGGATAACACGCTACGCTTCGAACGTAGTAATAGGAGTTCGAGTCTTCTACTGGGTGCTGAATTTTCGGAAGGGCAAGCCAATGTAGCTGGTGGCCGCAGTTTGCTAAACTGTTAGGGGAGAAAGACCCGTGCGAGTGCGAATCTCGTCCCTTCCGCTGTGACGACGGTCACGAGTCTTGGTTCAAATCCAAGCTCCTACACTAACATGTTCCGTTCATCTAATGGTTTAGGATGCTAGCTTCTCAGGCTGGTCACACGAGTTCGAATCTCGTACGGAATACTTAATGTGGATGTAACTCAGCCCGGTAAGAGTACCATTCTGATACAATGGGAGCCGTTCGTTCAAATCGAACCATCCACACTTAAATGACGCGAAAATCGTCATACCCACTACCGAGAGTAATGATGCTGTCTCCGCCCAGGTTTTCTACTGGGATGAGATAGCGATCATTCTCGGAAGTTAAAATAAACAGGTAGTCAGCTTCGCTGCGGTCGAATTTTTTGGTTCGACCTGTTCCACTTCGATTACCACCCTTAACCCTCAGATCTACAGTGAATTTGTTGCGGACTTTGTGGGATGTGGTTTTAATCTGAATTCGTTTCAAATCACCATCGATTTCTGTAATGAGATCATAGGGTTGCGAATCAGTTAAAGGTAAAGCGACGACGCTCCCTGAGAACGTAAAATAGGCGATTGCAGCACCCATGCCAGCATTGCCTTGATGATTTGAATTTTTAAATTCGAACATTTTGATTCGATAACGCAAGAGGTTTTGATGGTTTTGATAGTTTTGATTGGGTAATACCCAGTTGTGTTATGGGGGGTGTTCCACATCGGAGTCTGTAAAACTCTGGTCGAAAAACATTGTGGTGGTGACAAGAGGTTCGATTCCTTCACCCCTCACTTTTTATAGCAGTAACTCTGGTGAGTGCGTACGTTTCATAAGCGTGTTGCCCCAAGTTCGATTCTTGGTATTGCTACTTGATTCTTGACGATGGTGCCTGCCATGGGTGGGCCAACGGGTGAGCAAGCTAATCACGCCCTCACGAGCCAGCACAGGATGAAACCTCCAAACTCAAGAATCAAATCGGAACGGTAGCTGAGACGGAATAGCGGCGGACCAAACACCCGCAGACGGAGGTTCGAGTACTCCCCACTCCACTGATCTCTTAAATCAAGGCATTAAAAATCATGAAATTATCAAAAATCAACGAAGTTCGTTTCCACCCGCATTCAAGTTACGATTCTGATGATGAAATTGAATTTGAAGATATCATCACTCGTGATAATTACCTTAAATTAGGATGGAAACGACCTTACAAGCCTTTTATGACTTATAAAGCAACTAATAATGTCGCCAACCAAGTGATCCCAGGATTTACTACCATAGACCTTGAAGAGGCTAAAACATATCTTGGAAATGGCGATTGGGGTGGTGATCAACTTGTTTCTTTCGAAATTGTTCGTCCATTACAAGGCACACTTGATAAAGACATGTTTCTCGATGGCCGAGAAGGCCCAATTAAGATTGAAGCTGGCACTCCTGCCGTTTTAATCAGAGGCACCGAAGTTATTGTTCTCCGTCCTGAGACACCATTACCTGTTAAAGATGGTGAGGATAATTGATCGTGAAACGGTATTTCATCATTAGAGACAAATTCACTAAAGTCTATATGACTGGAAGTGGCTATTTTGATGCAATGTCGGAACAATTGGCTCAACGATTCCTCGATACTGAGGCCAGAAGAGATTACGTCAGAAGAAACTATCCTAATGCTGAAATGATCGATGTGCAACATTCCCCGGTACTCTAATTGGTAATGAGACGATACTGTTAATATCGTGTAATCCGTAGAGAATACGGTATGGAGGTTCGAGCCCTCCCCACTCCACTAATTTATAAAACACACCTAGGTAGGCTAATTGGTAAGCCAGAATCCTGTTAAGATTCCGTAATCCGTAGAGAATACGGTATGGAGGTTCGAACCCTCCCTTAGGTGCTCGAACCTTCAATTCAAAACTACATAAAATGGAGGTAGTTATGAGTCGAAGCAGCAATCTGAGAGCATACGCTCTCAAGTACAAGTTGATTCAAGAACTTGGTGGTAAATGCGAGAAATGTGGCTATGACGAAATTGAAAACACGGCGGTTTTCGATTTTCATCATAAGAATCCGTTAGAAAAAGCATTTACCATTAACAAGGCAATTGAGCATGGAAAATCATGGGAAGATATTCGAGCAGAAGCGGCAAAATGCTCATTGTTGTGTGCTAACTGCCACCGTTTAGAACATTTTTCGAAGCCCGATATCGACATTGATGAATATTTCGAAAAAGTGAGAAACAGAAAACAACGTCCAGAATTAGAAAATAAAAAAGGACGTCCAACTAAAGCTGAATTGGTTGATTTGCTAAGACAGCATACGAAGCCTGAGATAGCTAAATCATATGGAGTTTCACCAAACACAATAACATGTTGGTGCCACAAATTCGAGATTCCGCCACAAAAAGAACAAGAGCAAAAGAAAGTCTTGCAGAAACCGGATCGTGAACAATTGATAAAATTGTTGGAAGAATATTCCGCAGTTCAAATAGGAAGACTTTATGGAGTTAGTGACAAAGCTGTTAAAAAATGGATGATAAAATTCGGAATTGAAAACCCGAGAGGCAAAAAATTCTATCGAGGAGCGAAGATAGATTGGTAATTTGGGCCGTAAGTTTATTTGGTGTAGCCGCAAGATGGTGAATTCGATTTTCACACGGTCCTCTGATTTAATAATCCCCTAAAGCATTAAGGTGATGCACAAATCTTGTAAATTTGGGAATTCGGTTCAATACCGAATAGGGGATCTGAATTGGAAGTGATCCGGCTGGATGAGGAAAGCGTTTTGAAAACGCCTGGGCCTAAAAAACTTTGTGAGTTCGAGTCTCACCACTTCCGCTCGGGGGTAAGAAATTGTGTAATAATCACCCGGTTAATCGATCCGGCAAAAAGTAATACAATTGACGGCACCACCGCAGGTTCGAGACCTGCTACCTCCACTTGTGTGATAGGCTCATTCCCGGTGGCAATGCATGGCTTAGGGGATGTGGGTAATGGTCGTGGAGTTCTTGTTCCCACTGCTGTCGAGGTAATTTCTCGATGGTGAAGTCGGTTAAATGTGGGTCGCCCTCTATCACACAAACATTCCCGCGTAGTTTAGTGGTCTAAACACTACTTTGGTAAAGTAGAGATTCGAGTTCAATCCTCGACGTGGGATCTTAATGGGCTGTCTGACGGGTCAGACTTGATGCTGGCAGTATCTTAGTGACCGGTTCGATTCCGGTACTCTCCACTAGCTCTGTGGTGTAATGGGAGCACGACTGACTCTGACTCAGTTAGCGAGGGTTCGAGTCCCTCCAGAGTTACTTGATTTATGGGCTTGTCTAGAAGGCTAGAGGTTTCCCTTGCACGGAAATCGACGGGGAGCGTTACCCCGCAGGTCCACTGGCCTAATGGTGTAATGGTAACATGCTAGACTTTGAATCTGGCGTCGCTCGGTTCGATTCCGGCTTAGGCTACTAGGTGAAAAGTGGTGCTTGGTGCCACAGTGGGGATAGGCGTCGTCAACCCGCCTCCAAAAGTACCCCCACTAGCCTTTATGCATCATTCGTTTAATGGTAAGATGTCACGCTTCCAACGTGAAGACAACAGTTCGATTCTGTTATGATGCACTGTACAAATGAGATAGATCGTTTGAATCGCCCGTTGCCGCCCGTGGTGGGTAGAAAGATCGTGCTACACAGGCTCCTAGAATAGGGATCGGACCTTTGATTTCCGGTAAGCATATTTCATTTGTCATGCGACTATAGTATAGTGGTAATACGGGATGTTGCCAACGTTCAGCTGGGAGTTCGATTCTCCCTAGTCGCACTTAACAAGGTTCAAATCCTTGTAACAAACGTTCGTCACAGGTCGGTCTAGCTGGAGCTAGCTTTGGTCTCCAAAACCAAATGCGAAAGTTCAATTCTTTCCCGGCCTGCTGTGGCTAATCCCGAAGTCGCCGAGGGACTAGACTGTGAATCTAGTTTTAGTGGGTGCGAGTCCCACTAGCCACCCCAAACATACCTCAATGATCAATTACACCCCACAAGAGCTTGAAGCTCTCAAAATCATTGAGGCCACGGAGCCAACAACCCTAACGGGTTACGTTCCACAATATGAACCAATGAGAAATGAGAGTGATATGAAAAGGGTCTGGGCTTACATTGTTCACAAAGGCGAAGTAACCAAATATTACGCGGCCCTTGAACGATCATTTACTTTACTGAGTGAGTTCAGTCCGCATTGCCTAATGTCGGTCGAGCAAGCACAACAGATCATGAAAAATGAACTAAAAGATCCTCGTTACGAGTTGAAGAAAGTTCGTTTAACAGCAATTTAGTCCCTTGGTCCAGTCTGGAGTGGACGTTACCTTGACATGGTAGAGATCGTCGGTTCAAATCCGACAGGGACTACTGCGGCAGCAACTGGCCAGTTCTTGGAGTTGAACCTTTGATGTACTCCTGAAGAAGATTTAATGCAGTAGGATCTGTATTTTCAATTTCCGCATGACAATTCTTACAGACCAAAACACATTTTTCAATTTCTTTCCTCGTTTTTGCGATGCTTCCTAACATCAAATTCGAGACTTCGCATACTTTGGTCGTAGGGTCGATATGATGAAAATCAATGGCAGCGATGTTTTTGTTATATCCACAAATGACACATTTGCCACCCATTTCCTCGATGATTTGTGATTTGCGGTCGTTTCTTTTCTTGTTTCGTGTTTCACGCCAACATAATCGACAACGATATGTGTCAGGTCTGCCACTTCCATTACTATGTCTTTTGAACTCGGTGAGTCCATGAGTTTTGCATTCTTTAATCATAAAATATATTTGACTGCGGCGTGTTTATCCATGATGCCGCAACCAACACTTGATGTATTTTGATTTTATGCTGCGGTAGACCAATGGCAGGAGTCGCCACTTTGAGGTAGTGGACAGTGTGGGTTCGAATCCCACTCGCAGCACTATGGGACATCTTGGTAGAGCCAACTGTGACATGATTTTATCGTGCTCCGTTGGGATTGCAGGTTCGATTCCTGTGGGTTCCACTGAGTCGCTGGGCTGCAAACCCGGTGATCCGTCCTGAATTTCGCGATACAGGGCGGTGGCTGAGATAGGGGGCCGAAAGGGTTCGACTCCCTCCGTGGGTAGGTCTCCGATTCTCAGCCTTCTTTTTACACGTGGTAGTGGCGAAAATGGATGAGACGCATTAGATTTAAAATCTGATACCCTGTGAGGTGAACATTGTGGGTTCGAATCCCACCTACCACACTTAATGCGAATTCTGGGCAAATTTAGGAAAACTGCCTAGGGGAACATGATGGTTCGCACTGACGAAGAATTGCTAAAGTTAGCAGCCGCATCATATTCTGTCTCTGATATGATGAGAAGGATGGGATTGATCCCAGCAGGTGGAAATCACACCCATTATAAGAAAAAATTGCAACAATTGGGTTTTAAAAATTTCAAAATAAGACCCAAAAAACCAACACCAACAATCAAGAAACGATCGATTGAAGATTATCTGGTAATAGATGGACCTAGGGTTAATGGGTCGAAATTAAGAAAACTGTTGGTCGAATCTGGCCTGAAACAGCATCGTTGTGAGATTTGTGGAATCGAAAACTGGCTTGACAAACCGATATCGCTACATCTCGATCACATAGATGGCGACAGATCGAACAACAAAATTAAAAATCTTAGGATTCTTTGCCCAAATTGTCATTCACAGACTCCAACATATGGAAGAATCGATTCGAAAAGGTTTGGTAGTCCAGAAAGACTAAAACCAAAATGTTCTCAATGCGGAGAAACATGTTATATTTATGGTAAGAACCAAATATGCAGGCGGTGTTTTGATAAATCTAGGCCAACTAAAATCAATTGGCCAGCTAATTTAGCTGAAATGGTAGCAAATTCATCTAAAAGACAAGTTGCGAAAATGTTGGGAGTTTCGGATAAAGCCGTTGCTAAAAGATTAATCAAAATGTAGTCCCACCGTTTCTACTAAAACATGCTCGGTATCCCGCCACCGGTCTTCGAAACCGGCGACATTAAAACGGCGGCTGGACGTCAATGGGTTCAAGTCCCTTACCGAGTGCTTTTCTTTCCTTAGGAGACAACCATGCTTTATAACGGAGTTGGTTTTCGTTAACTTTCCCAAGTTAACTGGAGACCAACATGCACAGAAGACCACAGACTCAAGCCGTACGGCGAGCAAGTCAACAACGAGGCAACCACCAAATCATTGATGGTTACCAAGTTCACATGAGAGCCAGACGCAATTCGAAAAACATCCCAAACGCTTGGGATGATATTATGCGTCCCTGGAACGTTAGATCATGGAAGAATCATCGCAAGACCCAATGGAAATAGGGTCGAATGGAAGGTCAAGCAGACTGGTGACTGCACCTCGTTGGAAGCGAGACGAGCCCTCAAAAGCCTTAGGAGTTCGAATCTCCTACCTTCCGTTTACATAGAACATGAAACACATCTTCTATGGTATAAATGGTGAAGGGCTTGGCCACGCTTGCCGAGCCATGGGCGTTATCGAAAAGCTGAATGACCATACAGTGGATATATTCACTTATGGTAAAGCCTACGACTTCTTCATCAAAAACGGCTATCAGCACGTTCATCTAATAAACGGCATCAATTTCGCTTACGACGGAAACAAGATAGCCCCGCTCAAAACAATCGCCAGAACCTTGAACTTCCTGCGAAATGGTTTAAGGCCCAATATCAAGCTCATTTGTGATTTAGCTGCTCAACATAAACCAGAGTATTGGGTGACTGATTACGAACCATCGACATACTGGGCAGCACGTCGAACTGGTAATAAGATAACTAGTATAGACAATCAACATCGATTTTTATATGGTAAATTTAATGATTTGCCATTCAGATATCGAGCTTATTGTTATGGGATCAGTTGGATCACCAGGCTTTTAGTTCCATTTGCTGATAAAGTCATCATATCCTTTTTTGGTCATCGGCAGATTAAATTCAGCAATCCGAAAAAAGTCAACGTGATTAATCCGATAGTCAGAACGAATATTACTCTGACTGGACCTTCAGACGATGGATTTGTTCTTGTTTATCTTAGACCCAGTATTTCAGACGCGGTGTTGGAGATATTATCTCAGTCGACCCAACGATTTGTCATTTATGGTGCGTTGGATTCTTCTCGAAAACATAAGATGAAATCGGAAAACAATTTCTTGTTTAAAGAGTTGTCGCCTGATTTCACGGATAATTTATTACGCTGTAATAAAGTTATTTCAACTGCTGGCAACCAATTGATTTCGGAAGCCCTCTATTTATCAAAACCGATTTTAGTGATTCCGGAAAATGGTCAGTACGAGCAATTGATTAACGGATATTACGTTGAAATGGTACAAATAGGTCAATCGTGTAAGTTGGAAAATTTGTCAATCGAGGTGATTAATGATTTTTTGACAAATTTCCAAGTGGAAAACCGCGATCGTGTTAATGGTGCGGATGAGGCGGTTGCTATTTTACTTGGAAATGAGAATGAAGACACCGATCAATCTATTCATCTCTGATGTTCATCTTGGTAGCCGACATGCCAAAACGGATTTGTTGCTTGAATTATTGAAAAATCCCGAACTCCAAAAAGTTCAAAAACTTTATATCATCGGCGATTTTATTGATGGTTGGAAACTAAAGAGAAATTGGTACTGGGACGATAAGTGTAATTTGATTATCCGACGAATCTTGGGATATTCAAAACGGAATACCAAAATCTACTATGTCGCCGGTAATCATGACGACTTTCTGAGAGAATTCATTTCCGAATTCGACCACATACAATTCGATAACATTTACATTGGGGATGAATTTACCCATATCGGACAAGATGGTAAGAAATATCTTATTGTTCACGGGGATTTGTTTGATGTGGTTACCAAATATGCCAAATGGGCCTCGATTTTAGGCGATATTGGTTATAACATGTTACTCCAGACCAATTATATAATCAATTGGTTTAGAAGTCACATCTTCCGTTATAAAGATTATTGGTCAATTTCGAAAGCTGTTAAAGCTAATGTGAAATCGGTTGTGAATTTTGTTGGAGATTTCGAACGAGTTTTAACGGATTATGGCCGTTCAAAGGGTTGTGATGGTTGTATGGTTGGTCATATTCACACAGCTGATATGAAAACCCTCGGGGACGGTTTTGTTTACATGAATACTGGTGATTGGGTGGAGTCTTGCACCGCGATCATAGAATATAATGATGGCACTTTTGAATTATATCAGAGTAAAGGTTTAAATTCAGGTGGGTAAAACGAATCGTGTGGTCGAAACTGAGTTGGGCGTGTTTCCTATAATTAGGAAGGATGCTATCGCAATTACCGTCGTGAAAGTTCGTCGAAAAGTCAGGCATCATCGAAAATGGTTGGATAGAGACGATATCACCCATGTCGAGCATCGAAAAATCCCATCTTACCGAAGCAAGGTAGTGTCTAATAGCGGTGGTTGGAATGAAATAATCGCCACCTATACCTTGGACGGTAAACGGATCAAGCTTGCGGATATATAATCGGTGTTCAATCAGGCAGTGTTTTAAACAGGATATAAACATGAAAAACGGAAAAGGTGACACACCACGTCCGACGACCATAACCCCTGAAGAATGGGCCGCAAATTATGAATTAGTCTTCAATACGCGACAAAAAACGACTACGCAAGATTCAAAACCAACTGATACGCCCATGCAATTTGTAAAAGTCGTCGAACCCCCAGAAGACCAATCTCGAATATAGGTTCCAGTTAAAGATGTGCTCAATGCTGTTGTCCCATCACACAAATTCAGAACGTAATCAAAAAGAAATGAAAAAACAGTCTGGGGTATAATGAGCTGGCTTCAAGAATGTAAACTAACGGTCTTGCAAGTGAAGTCAAGCCTCGAATTGATTTCTTCTTTGGTTTGCACATGTAGACCGGGGACCAATCAAGTCAAGAACATCAACTATTATCACAGTAATAGGCGTGTCCAGGCGGTTTCTAAAAGTACGCAGGTCGATAGCCCACATTCCAACGGTCTGCTTTATTTGGCGATACAAAAATTCGACGGCAAAATCAACGATATAATTCTATGCGACGCCATTCTTTCTGTCATTAACAGGTTGCTTTCAATCATCCCCGAAAAGGGATTCGGCGAACCCGCTTTTATAAAGGCCACGAGTCAGCCAACGGTCGTGTTAAATTCTTTTATTAAAGCGATCAACGGAACACAAATCGAATCAGATTCGATGTTTTTCCGAAAAATGCAACCAGTTTTGAAAGAATTATGTCTTGGTAGAAATGATCCATGGATCAGGCACGGCCAAGAAGAAAAAAGTATTATCCAGCCTAAAGACTTGTTCCCAAAAGTTGGCTCTTATTGGGAACCTTTACCAGGGTTTTACTCGGTCGAGCTTGGTAATATGCCCATGAGGTATTGTCTGTTGCATGGTGGTGCTTATCATCCCTGGGGTTTGTTGAATGTGACAAAGCATATTGGAGAGATAAGACATGCTCCTATGAGGGATCATCTGGCTGCTAATCATCAAGTTGCGTTAAATGAATGGATATTCGCGTTCGATCGATTCACTTTTCAAGATGAAGACATGTCAGTATTAATGGGTGGGAAAGGGTTCGCTCACACATTGCTGATCAACATTTTTATTGAAGTGTTTTTGTCTTACCGAAATCTTTTCATTGTTTTAGGTCGTTTTGAAGTCTAACGAATTAAAAAGTGTTATGCTTTCTGCATCCTCATTACAACCAATAAACCAAAGATTGTTTATGAAGTTCGTTTATAATTGGGAAGGACTGATATGACAACTAATGTGTTGCAGAGGCCAGCCCTCGTACTCAATAGGTCTTGGCAACCGGTTACAGTTCGTAACGTTGTCAAATGCTTAACCAAAGTCATTAATGACAAGGCCAAAATTGTCGATCCATATACTTATACCATGTACGATTGGGAAGATTGGTTGTGCATGGAACCGAGTGAAGACGAGCTTTGTATTCGTGCAATTGATCTTGCTATTAAGGTTCCAGAAGTCATTGTTTTGACTCAATATAGCAAATTGCCACAAGTTAGTGTGACCTTCAACAGAAGAAACATTTACTTACGAGACAATTTCACATGTCAATATTGTGGGATCAAGCTCGATCGTCCTAATGTGACTTTGGATCACGTTATCCCGAGAAGCAAACCTGAAGGTAAATCTACATGGGAAAATTGTGTTGTCGCATGTTTTCCTTGTAATTCACGCAAAGCTAATAAAAGCTTGAAAGAAAGTGGGATGAAATTGCTCAGCGTTCCCCAAAAGCCACGATGGGTCCCATCGTTCCACAACGGCATTATTCTTAGTAGTTGGGAGAATTTCTTAAGCGATGTTTATTGGAACACCAAGCTCAAAGAATGATGAACCATTAAGTTCAATTCTATCCTTGATTGATAATGGAAAATCAATCAAGGAATCTTGTGAAACCCATGGTATCACAAGACAAAGATTTTATTCTTGGTGTAGAAAACTTGGTTTAAACGTCCGGTCTAATTATCACAAAATCCCAGAAATAGATCTTAATAAGTTCGAGGAACTTTGCAAAAGAGCGAAGGATGGGGAATCAATAAATGCTCTATGTCGAGAATTGGGTCTAAAAAGGAATACTGTCTATCAAAAAGCTAAAAGATTGGGGTTAGAATTAAAAAGTGAATATACTCACAAACCCTTCAAATTTGATGAACAGACTAGAATAACCATTTTCAAACAGTATAAATCTGGGAAAACATCCACTGAACTAGCCGAGCAATTTGGTTGTGATCACAAAACAATTTGTTCGGCTATTAAGAGCTGTGGCGGATCTATTCGATCTGTCGAAGATAATAGATCTGTGACTGGAAATCCGATTTATAATTCAATCAGAAATTCATATAAAAAATCAAAATCGGCCAAGAAATTTGGTTTTACATTGTCAAACAAAGAATTCGATGATCTGATAACGTCTAAATGTTATTATTGTGGGGTAAAGCCAACGTCAATACGTTTTGACAAGCCGTTAGACAAAGAATTGTCCATCTGTGGTATTGATAGAGTAGATTCATCACAGGGATATCATTTAACAAATGTTGTTTCTTGTTGTAAAAGATGTAATCAAGCGAAAAATGACATGACGGTTCGTGAATTCAAAACATGGATAAAACGAATATATGAACATTTTTTGAAGTTAGAAAATAACGAAGTCTAACCGTGTATCAAATAGATTCAATTAGTGTTAATACAACGGAATTAACACTCTTTTATGGAGATGAATCGTGACGCACTGGCACCCAGAAAACCTTGTTAGAGGCAAATTGTACCTGATCCACTTGAATCACGGTGGTACGATGGAGACGGTACAGTTCATCTTTGGTGACATTCAAAGCTTGTCTAACAAATTGATG
>Ga0114918_10001139_pt1 | contig 23619 bp, 20 predicted proteins | sample LantaG_FD_87015 | JGI IMG/M metagenome (GOLD analysis project Ga0114918, IMG submission 87015) | Deep subsurface microbial communities from Baltic Sea to uncover new lineages of life (NeLLi) - Landsort_02402 metaG | ecosystem: Environmental > Aquatic > Marine > Oceanic > Sediment | place...
CTGGCTGACTTCTTCAAACATGCTCTATCCCGTGAGAAAGCTCTGCGGGTTGCAGGTAAGGCCAACCCTATCCGCTGGGCGACGACTGAAAACTGAAAAAGACTTATGTGGAGTTACTTAGCACGATGCCTCGGCCATCCCAATTCCACTATTCGCGATCGGATCCAGAGGCTTGAAGAAGACGAAGTGATCCGCGGGTATACTGCCATCATCGATCCCCAAAAACTTGGCCTAGGCATCAAGGCTGTCATTAAGGTAACCCGGTCTCACAACGTTTCTCTGGAAGACGCTCTCTATGCACCCGCCAGACTGCTCGAGGTCACCAATGTGCAAACTCTGACCGGCGACACGGATGAACTCATCACGGTCTATGCCCGCGACGTGGACGATCTAAAGGACATCATCTACAACAAAGTCGGGTCGCTTCCAGGATTGACCGGGTTGAGCACTGGTATCGTGTTGGATGAGAGAAGCTCTCCCCTGACCCATCGTTTTCGTTCCAAGAAGAGTTGCGAGAAGCCTGAGAACTCGTAAGGAACCTCGTTCCAGCGACCGATAAGCAAAAGCGGCTCAAAACATTCGCTGTGCATGTCGTCCGACCTATGAAGACGAACTGGTCCACAGACAGGCCAGTTCCTGCACCAAATGTGGTGGCCGCGGAGCGAAAGAGGATCGGCAAGGTGTTCCACGTTCTGAAGTGGACGCCAACCGAACTGGATCGCACAATAGCCACTCTCCTTCAGGATGGCATGCTCTAGGAGGTACAAGTCCAGGGGTTTGATCAGATCCAACTGGTTTCAGCTCAAGCCTGTGTGGATCTATCAGGGAGATCCCTTCAAGGAGGATGACCATCAGCCGTTAGGCCATACAACGGTGAACCCCGCTATCAGGAGGTCAAGGATGAATGAGCAAGTGGGCAGAGGATACCACCTATCACGAAAGTCAGAAAGCCTGGCGCTATTTGACACCCACGCACAGGCCTGGAGACCATTCATTGCCAGCCGCTACGGCGACGACTTTGCCAACACTATCCTCAGGAAGGCCCGCGAGCAACACGAGGCTCTGATCCCTGAAATCCCGTACATCGGTGGTGACGCGAACCCGATGACCCGCCACCTCATTCGGTCAACCACGAGTCTGGCGTTCTACAAGGCGATGAAGGCGCGAGGGAAAACGGCGGAAGAAACCGGCAAGATCATCTACGACGCCGTCGTGGAAAGTGTCAGTCATCTCCCGCCTCTTCCTCCTAGGAGTCCAGAGGATATTGAGGGGGAAAGGGAACAGGCCAGGGAATCTCAGGAGCGTCGTTATCCTGGCGATTGGGTTTGGGAATTTGTGGAGGGAGCAGGTACTTCACCTGCTTACCTCCCCCCAGCGTGACGTACCATGACGTTGCCGATGGCCTGGCTCACTTCCAGGTCAACGCGGTTCTCAGCACTCCCGTAACCGGGCGAGGTGTAGACGTCGTCCTGGCGCTGATAGTCGTCCGGCAGTTGGCTGCCGGCCAGCCCGGTGTCCACGTGGATGCGCGCTGCCAGTCCGGCCGGGATGACGACGATCGTCTGGCCGATGTCGCCTTCGATCCTCGCCTGGAAGTGACCCTCATCGGGCAGGGTGACCGTGGTCTGGCCGACCCCCATGCTCACCTCCAGATCGTCCACCGTCAGACCGGTCAGGTCAATGCGGGATTCTCCCACGCCGAGGCTGATCTCCAACTTCAGGGGCACGTCAGGGTTGAGTCTAATTTCCCAGGCCCGCTCATCACCCCATCCACCAATGAAAGGGCCAAGCGTCGCCCCCTCACTCTGCAGGGTGAAAGTTGCCGTCTCGTCCTCGACTGCGAAGTCACGTACCATCCTCTCGCCCCTACCCAGATGGATCACGCCCTCGACCAGGTTAGCCGATTCCGCGAGCGGTTCAATGTGCAGGGTCCCGATGCCGGGCTTGATGGTGACCTCGGCCCGGGTCGCCCCGCCCAGAGTTTGCATGATCTCTTCACCGGTCACCACCTGCCTGGCCCCGATGCCTGCCCCGAACAGCCATAGCGCACCCGCGAAGACGGCCAGGGTCAGCGCCAGGGCCAGCAGGGAGCCCCAGACCGAGCGGCGGCCGATGAGGAGGTCCAGGCCTACGGCGATGAGCAAGACCGGCCACAGGCGGAAAATCACTTCCCAGACGTTCCAGGTCAAAGCCCCCAGGTTGTTCAGCAGAAAGACGATGCCCAAACCGATCAGAATCACGGGGCCAACCAGGCTGACCCTACGAACATCCTTATTGTCCCTATTCATATCGTTCTCCTTTCACGCGACGCAGCAGCAGGGCCAGGCCACCCACGATCAGCAGCACCGGCCAAAGCACGTCAAAGTCCAGCCAACGCAGCCAGGCAATGTCCAGGTTTTGCAGCAGGAAAACCACACCCAGCACGATCAAAGCGGCGCCGGCGATCAGACCGGCCTGTGGATGGGGGCTGCGCACGGCTCCGCGCAAATCGTCGCCCAGAGCCTGCGCTCGCCCAGCGATCTCACCGGCGTTGGCGTGGATGGTCTCTTCCATGCTGGCCTTTTCGGCTTGACCTTCGCGCGGCACGATAAGCCACAGCACAAGGTAGATCAACACGCCGACTCCGTTGCCCAGCGCCAGCAAGACAAAAAACAGGCGAACAATAGTGGGATCTATGCCCAGGTATTGTCCCAGGCCGCCACAGACGCCGCCGATCATCGCATCGGTTTGACTGCGATAGAGCTTAGTGTCCATATCTCTCCTCTCACACTTTACGTCCTACATTCTGCGTTGCTCACTGACCCTGGCGGGAGGCGAAGGTGCGAAAGATCAGATAAAGCCCGGCCAGGATCAGGACTGCCGGCCACAGGTAGTTGAGAACCGCTGTGGCGGCGGCCGTGATCAATAGTCCCATCACCAGGAGCACGGCGGCAGGGATGAGAGCCCACTTCATCCGTCCCTCTGGGGTTGGCAGAAATGAGAGCAGGGCGAAAGTCAGCCCCAGGCCCAGAAAGAAGACCCCGCCCATCTCAATATCCTCAAGGACGGAAGAAAGACCGGCGACCAGGGCGATTGTGAGCAGCACGCCGCCAGGGATGATGGCCCACCAATGCTCGCGTTTGACGAAGTAGACCACCCAGAAAGCCAACCCAATCCCACCCAGAAATATCGCGCCGCCCCAGGTTTCCTCAACCTGCGGGGCAAATTGATCCAGGGCTATCACCGCCGCCAGGCTGAGCAGGACGAACCCCGGGATGACCGCCCACCAGTTGGCGCGATTGGTCAGGAACACGTACAGAAAGACTGCGCCACCGGCGCCAAAGAGGAGCGGCCACAGGTAGATACCAACTGCAAGGACTCCGAGGTTCTGGAGCAGGAACAGGACTCCTGCGGCGATCAGCAGGATACCCCCAACAACACGTATTTCGAACCGTCTCATTCTGAAACCTCCTTTACTCAAACTTGAAGCGCCACACTGCCAGCGCAAAGAACACGACGGCATAGGCCAGCAGGATGCCCGCAGGGAGCAGCACCGAGCCCAGCCCCAGGCCGCGCATCACGACGTTCTGAAAGCCGTCCATCGCCCAGGCGGTCGGCATCAGATGGCCGATGGTCGAAAAGGCCTTGCCCGTAATGTCCAGCGGGAACCAGGCTCCGCCCATGGCTGAGAAGACGAACATGGCGACGAGGGACCACATGATGACCTGATCCTCGCTCTCAGAGACCGCGCCGATGAGCAGCCCCAGGCTGGCGGTCCAGAGCGCCAGCGTCGCCATCACCAGGAGCGTGCCCACGGGCTCGCGCATGTAGTCCACGCCGAAGGCCAGTTGGCCAAAGCCAACGAGCAATGCTTGCTGGATGAAGACGACGGCAAACGTCGCCAGCACGTGACCGGCGATCACCTCCGCTCGGGTGATAGGGGCCGTCAGCAGCCGCTGCAACGTCCTGGACTTGCGCTCCAACACCAGCACCATCGCCGACGTGTTCAGCCCGAAAATGGCAAATTGGACGATCATCCCCGGTGACGACTGGGTGTAGACATTCGGCGATACCTTCTCCTCATCCCCGGCCGGCGGCCTTGCCTGCTCAACCATAATGCTGAGCGGCGGTTGGCTCCAGGCATCGCTTGCCAGCGCCAGTGCCTCGTCCAGGTATGCTCGGCGGGATGCTTCGTCCTCCAACCTGCTCCTGGCTTCATACGTCTCCGCGCTGAGACGGGCGGTCTCGACCGCGCCCAACAGGCGTGTCACGGCCGCTTGCACCGCGTTACTGGCCGTCCGCCCGGCTGTCGTAGTCGGGTCGGCAATGACCATCAGCCGGGGTTCCTCGCCCACCAGGGCCTGCCCTGAGACTTCGGCGAGCTCAGTCGAGCCGCCCAGTCGAAGGGTCTGCTCGCTAAACCCGGCCGGTACGATCACCACCGCTGCCAAATCCTCGTCGCGGACGAAATCGGCCGCCCTGTCCGCCTCGTCCCCTTCCAGGACGACTGGGCGGATGGCGTCCGACGTCTCCAGCAGGCTCTGCAGGCTGGCGCTGAGAGCGCTGTTCTGGTCGTGGTCCACAAATCCCACCGGCAGGCGCGGATCGCCCGCCGCCCCGGAGCCAGACAGTAGGCCAAAAAAGAGGGTAAACAGGATTGGCATCACCACCAGAAAGAGCGCTGACTGCCAATCCCGAACGATCTGCAACAGATCTTTGAGTGCCAGGTCAATTATGCGCACGAGCACCTCCTGTGGTAGGACAAGTTGCCAACTTGTCCTACGCGAACCGTTTGCGGAAGACAAGCGCACCGGCGACGAAGAAAACGATGCCCATTCCCAACGTGACGGCCGCCGGCAAAAGCACGTCGCCTGCGCCTCCGCCTGCCAGGGCCGCCTTCCAGCCGCGCATCGCCCAGCCGTGAGGCGTGAACAGGGTGATGGTCTCGTAGGCGGCGGGCAAGTTTTGGAAGCCGGTGGTAAATAGCCCGCCCGCCATGCCGGTCAGGGTCAACACCCCACCCATCACCGGGCCGGTCTGTCGCGTACTTTTGAGGAGGGACATGAGCAACACGCCCAAGCCGGTCGCGGAGACGACCAGTCCCAGCGTCACCAACGCCACGGGCAGCGGCCCCCCCCAGCGGATGTGGAAGATAATCGCTGAGGCGAATATCAGCACAATCACCTGGACGATGAGCGTGACGAAGACGGCGGTGAACTTACCGCCCAGGATGACCACCCGTGGTGTGGGGGTGGTGAAGAGCCGTGCCAGCGTCCCCTCCTCGTCCTCACGGATGATGGTTTCGGCTGTGCTGGCGCCAGTGAAGAATGTGAAAAAGATCATCATGCCGGCCATGATCGCCCCGATCATTCCCGCTCCCTGGTTGGACGGCTCAGTCTCACTTGATGGGGGTTGGATGTCGAGCGCCGGATGCGCCCCCCCGCTCTGGCTCTGGCCCAGCGTTTCGGCCCAGGCCGCGTACTGCATGACGACGTCCTGCGTCAGACCTGCATCTATCTCCACTCCCCGCTTGCTCAGTTGTTCGGTGACGACGCCGACCGCTATCCTGGTGCCGGCGAAGCCGTCTACAAACTGGCTGAGCAGTCCCTTGACGATGTCCGGCCCAAGCGTCAGGGTGGGGTCTTGATACAGCGTGATCGTGGCGCTCCCCTCCGGCGCGGTCACGGCAGCGGTGAAATCGGGCGGGATGATGACCGCCACGCCTGCTTCCTGGTCGTCCACCGCCGCACGGGCGCTGGTCTCGTCGGCCCCCTCCGTCACCTCCAGGAGATCCGCCAGTTGCTCGTTTTGCAGGAACTCGACCAGGATCTGACCGGCTGAAAAACCGCTGTGCAGGGCAGGCTGATCCAGGTTGACGACCTGTACCCGCGTCACCGGCAGGTCGAAGCCGCCCCCGTCGCCCCCCAGGCCGCCAAAAGCAAAATACATGATCCCGGTGACCATCAGCGGCACGACGAACATCATCACCAGCGCGAAGGTGCTGCGGAAGGAGCGGAGCATGTCCTTGAGCGCGATGTCCAATACTTTCATTGGTTATCTCCTAGCCGTGATGCATGAAGCGTGAAACGTGATTACGCATTACGTTTTAGTCTCTCAGAGCACGCCCGGTGAGGTGCAGGAACACCGCCTCCAGGTTCGGCTCCTGTATCTCCGCCGACGTGATGCGCACCCCTGCCTGCGTAGCCGATTCGAACAAGCGCGGCAGGACTAGATTGCTATCGTCCACCAGTAGTGTAAGATTCCCATCCTCGGCCGAAACCTCGTGCACCCCTGCGGTCGCCTGCCACTCCTCGATCACCCGGGCCGACTCGGCGTTGATGGTCAGGTCAATCCGATCCAGTTCGCCGACGATCTGGACCAGGTCCTCGTGGGTGCCGTAGGCGATCATCTTGCCCTGATCCATGATGGCGATGTGATCGGAGAGTTCCTGGGCCTCTTCCATGTAGTGGGTGGTGTAGAGGACGGTCATCCCCTGCCGGTTCAGTTCCTTGACGTTATCCAGGATGTTGCGCCGGCTCTGAGGGTCAATGCCCACCGTCGGCTCGTCCATGATGATGACCTGCGGCTTATGCAGCAGCGCAATGCCGATGTTCAGCCGCCGCTTCATCCCGCCGGAGAACTTGGACACCCGTCCCTTCTGGCGTTCGGTCAGGCCGATGATTTCCAATACCTCGTCTACCCGCTGGCGGAGCGGGGCGCCTCGCAGACCGTACATCTTACCCCAGAAGTTCAGGTTCTCACGGGCGGAGAGGTCGGGGTAGAGGGCGATCTCCTGCGGGACGACGCCAATGGCCGCCTTGACCGCTATGGGTTCGCCCAGAATCGAGTGCCCAAACACCCGCGCGTCCCCCTTGGTCGGCTCCAAGAGGCAGGAGAGCATCGAGATGGTGGTGGTCTTGCCCGCGCCGTTGGGCCCCAGGAGGCTGAAGATCTCGCCTGCGTGTACGTCGAAACTGATGCCCTGCACTGCGTAAACCTCCCCGAAGTCCTTGTGCAGGTCCCGTACTTGAATCGCTTGATCGTCGCTCATCGTGACTTCTCTCCCCCTTCGCTATAGTGCCGTGATAGTCAGCGCAAGGTGGCGGTAGCCATAATCTTGAATGTCATCATATCACATTCCGCCACTGCACACAATCCAGGCACCCAATCCACAACTTGATTACGAGATTCCAGCGCTGGTTGTTGCATGCCCAATGTTGTCAGGCTGCAGCAGGCTAGCACCGTCGCACCAATCGCCCCTCCTGACAGTGCCAGGAGGTGCCGCCGGGTGATCTTGTTCTGGCCGGCCAGCAGCACAGGCCCGCCAGGGCGCATCGGCCAACTGGGGAGTTTGGGGATTGGTCAGGTGATCAGTCTTTTACCTGGTCAGGTGACCAGGTATCATCTGGACCGTTGCTGTCTGACGGTCATTTCAGGGTTGGATGACCACCGGCGTTCCGATCTCGGCCCACCCGTAGAGCGTGCGTGCGTCTTGCGTGCCCAGGATGATACAGCCGAAAGAGACCGGTGTGCCCAGATACCCATCCCATAGCCGCTGTCCGTTGGGAAGGATGGGCAGCGCGTGGATGCCATTCTCCAACCCGCCCGCCCAGTAGATGCCCAACCAGTGCGGCATCTGCAGGTTCCATGTGGAGGCGTAAGCGTTGGGATACTTATCAAGCACGCGGAAGGTGCCCGTGCGTGTGCCTGCGCCGGGCATACCGGTCGAGACCACGAACGAGTGGACCAACGCTTCCCCCTGGTAGGCGTAGAGGTGCTGCTCCGAAAGGTCAATCACGATTCGCCTCCCACCGCCGGCAGCGGCTGGGGCGGGCGCAGAAGCGGGCACAAGACTGCTGGCCCGTGGGATGACGAGCACCTTGCCAGGCAGGATCAGCGCCGGGTTGGCGATGTTGTTGATCTGCACCAGCGTCCAGAGCGCGATGCCGTAGCGCTGTGCGATGGCTGCGAGGGTCTCGCCCGGCTGTACTGTGTGTGTCGTGGCGGCGTGTTGCGGCTGGTAGGCCACTACAGGCACAGTCGGGCTGCCGGGGATAATTAATGTCTGGCCAGCGACGACCAGGTCGGGGTTGTAGATGCCATTGAGTTCGGCCAGTGCCGCCGCCGTGGTGCCGTATCGCAGTCCAATGCGGTACAGATTCTCGCCCGCCTGGACGACGTGTGTGGCCCCTGCTGCAGCAGGCACGGCCGGAACAGCGGAAGAGGGAATAATCAGCCGCTGCCCAGCGTAGACGCGGGTGGGGTCGGTGATGCCGTTGGCCGCGCAGATAGCGTCCACGGACGTCCCGTAGCGCCGGGCGATGCTGAACAGCGTCTCGCCCCATTCTACAACGTGGATCACACTGCCCTCGTTGAGCAGAGGCGATGTATTCCCAGAAGTGCGTTCCGCCGAGTTAGGTTTTACATCTCGCGCACCACCCGCCGTTATGGAAGCACCGCCCGCGGGATGTGTCGCCCCTATTGCGTGCGCCGGTGTCGCCGCCAGCAGCGTCTGCGCCAACAGTACACCCAACAATGTCAGACTGACCCACTTGCGCATCGTTCTCCCTCCCCTGGCCGTCGCTCTTAATCTTAGCAAAGAACGCACGCTATGTCAAATACTGGTGACCACCTTTACCAGTTTCCCAATTTACCAATCTGTGGTACACTTCCGCCCAGATTTTGGTTTGAGGAGGATTGCCTTGCGAAGCCGGTACATCCTGGTGACAGCGGCGATGCTTGGGCTGGTGTTGGCACTGACCGCTTGTGGAGAAAAGCCGCTGCTGAGTGATGTCTCTTTCTCCGCAGACCTCATCACGCCCAACGCAGACCACGACAACGACGTGCTGATCATCACCTACAATCTCTCCCGCAGCGCGGAGGTCTCGATCTACTTCGAGGATCGGAGGGGAAACCGCTACTGCTTCCGTGACCACATCCATCATGGCCCATCCGTCGAGGAGCCTTACCAGGTCTACTTCGCTGGCGTGGTAGATGGCTACGTGCTCCCCGGCGAGCAGTTCGAGGGGTTTGCGGTGGAGAAGCGCGTGCTGCAGGACGGGGTGTACAACTGGGTGGTCGAGGCCACCGACGCAGAAGGCGCTACTGAGCGGGTCACCGGCACACTCGCCATCGCCGACGCCAGCACGGCGCTGCCAGAGCTCCTGAACTTCACTGTCTCTCCGCCGGTCTTCACCCCCAACCGGGATGGCATCAGCGACCGGGCGCGGATGAACGTTTTCTTGACTAAAGAGGATACCTCCCTCACGGTCTATTTGCTGGGGGAGGACGAGATGCGCTATCACGTGGCGCCGGATGAGCGCACCACCGCCTGGGAGGGAGAAGCCGGTCTGTATTCCTTCGACTACGATGCGGGGGTGGACGACGGGGCGGAGCCCCCGCCGGACGGCACCTACGTGGTCCAGGCGAAGGCGCAGGACGCCGTCGGTCAGCACACCGTCGCCAGCGCAACCCTCACCATCCGGAACGGCGGCGTCCCCATGGGCTACATCTACAACGGAGTGGTGGAGTGGTCCTCCAAAAGCGTCCTGCTGGGGGAGACCCTCTACTTCACGCTGACGGTGGAGAACGACAGCACTGCTCCCATCCGCACCAGTGGCCCCCCTCCGGGGACGGTGTACGACAGCGACCAGAACTACGCCACGCTGGGAGAGACGATTCAGTCGGGTGTGTTCCGAGTGGGCATCCACTGCGAGAACGCGCTGATCAACTATCCCTGGCGCTGGGCGGTGGGGGACAAGAGTGTTTTGATAGAGGATGGAGAAGGGCATCTCTACCTGCCGCCCTTCACGCGGGCGGTGGTGACTGGTGGGGTCCGCTTCGTGGACGTGGTGGAGGCCCGCAACCCCCAGTACTGCTGGGCCGGCCTCATCCACGAGGACGTGGAGATCTCGCAGGTAAACGATCGGGTGGACCCGGTGTCTCTGTTCATCCAGGTGCCATAGGACGCTTGTGAGGACAACGTGAATAGTCGTACTTGCCATTTAGAGAAATTTGGTATATGCTAGCAAACGTCAGCCCCAAGGATACTGCGAAGGGAGGTGATGGCTGCGGGACGTATCGTCGAAGAATGAGGGTTAGTTGGATGGCTTGTCATTTCAAATCTTGAAACAGGAGGAGATAAAATGAACGCAAAGCGCATATTGGTACTGGTACTGGTTGTGGGCCTGTTAACCACGGGCCTGCTGACTTCCTGTGGCCCGAAGGAATTGGGCACAGAGGAGAACCCGATCGTATGGGTCTTTGTTCCCTCCGGCGAGACGGAGCGCGTGACGGCTGGCGCTGAGTCGGTGGCCGCCCTGTTGCACGAGGAGACCGGCCTGTACTTTGAGATCCGCGTTGCCACGGAGTACGCCGGCGCGGTCGAGGCGATGTGCGCCGACCCGCCTGAGGCTCATATGTCGTCGTTGGCGACCTTCGCCGCCGTCATGGCCAGTGACCGGGGCTGCGCCGAGGCTGCCATGCTCTCTGTGCGCTTCGGCAGCCCCACCTACAATGGCCAGATTCTCGTCCGTAAAGACAGTGGCATCACCGACCTCGCCGGACTGGCGGGCAAGACCTTCTGCCGCCCCGACCCGCTCTCTGCGAGCGGCTGGATTGTCCCTTCGATCATGCTGAAAGGCGCCGGGGTTGACCCCGACACCGGCCTGGCACAGATCGTGGACGCCGGCAGCCACGAAGCGGTCGCCGCTGCCGTCTTCGACGGCACCTGCGATGCCGGCGCCACCTACGTGGACGCCCGCACCCGCATTGAGGAAGACTACCCCGACGTAATGGATGAGACCGTGGTCATCGCTTTCGAGCCGGACATCCCCAACGACGGCGTCCAGTTCCAATCTTCCCTGCCGCAAGAAGTGCGCGACAAGATTGTGGCTGGGCTGCTGGCCATCTCTCAGACGGAAGCGGGCGTGGAAGCGCTCGACACCGCCTACCAGTGGCAGGAATTGATCGAGGCCGATGACAGCGCTTATGACCCATTCCGTCAAATTCTCCAGGCAGCCGGCGTCAGCGCCGAGGATCTGATGGGAGATTAGTTGGTCGCGGGTAGCTAACGGGACGAATCTGTGCGAAGGGGGACCTCGTGTCCCCCTTCGCACTAGCGGGAGGAAGGATGCTTGAGGTCAAGAACCTGACCAAGATTTACGATGATGGAACCGTCGCCCTGCGTGACGTCAGTTTTGAGGTGGCGGACGGCGACTTTCTGATCATCATCGGCCTGAGCGGCTCCGGCAAGTCCACCCTGCTGCGCTGCATCAACCGGTTGATCGAGCCGACGGCGGGGCAGATCGTCTGGGATGAGGTGGACATCACAATGGCCGAACCCACTCAGTTGCGTGAGACTCGCCGCCAGATTGGGATGATCTTTCAGCAGTTCAACCTGGTCAAGCGCTCGACCGTGCTCACCAACGTCCTGGCCGGGCGGCTGGGGTACGTGAACCCGTGGACCAGCCTCCTCCGCTTCCCGGCCGAGGACCGGGAGATGGCGATGCGGGTGCTGGAGCGGGTGGGCATCACCGACCAGGCCCACAAGCGGGCGGACGAACTGAGCGGGGGGCAGCAGCAGCGGGTGGGGATCGCCCGCGCGCTGATGCAGGAACCCCGCATAATCCTGGCCGACGAGCCGGTGGCCAGCCTGGACCCCGTGCTGGCCCACTCCATCCTGGGCGACCTGGAGCGACTGAACCAGGAGGAAGGGATCAGCATCCTGTGCAGCCTGCACTACCTGGACCTGGTGCAGCGGTACGCCACGCGGGTGATCGGCCTGCGGGACGGGCAAATCGTCTACCGGGGCACGAGGGAAGACATCCGCCGCATGACAGACGAAGAGTTCAAGGGTATCTACGGCGTTGAGGCCGAGCGAGTCGGCGGCGGCCTCGAGGGCACGGTGGGAGGATAACATGGCAATTTGGCAAGAAGACCAACACCCTCCGGCCACTTCGAGTGATCGCGGCTTCCCAGAAGGAAAACGACCGGGTGAGCAACCCCCCAGCCTGGTATCCCCACCTGTGGCCGGCGTGGCCTCGTTGCTCCTTCCCGGCCTGGGCCAGGCAATGGCGCGGCAGATTCAGCGAGGCTTGCTCCTTTTGTGCTCTCTGGTAACTGCCGTTGCCATCCTGGTCTGGCGCATAAATCTGCTGGCGCCCCACGACGTCGGAGCGATGGCCATATTCAGCAAAGCGCTCAAACGGCGGCCCCTCTTTGTGATCCCGACGCTGGTGGGCGTTGTGGCTCTGTGGGTATGGACTGCCTGGGATGCCTACTTGCAGGCCCAACCAGGCCAGCGGCGTGGAGGGACCAGCATCTTCGTCCTCGTCATTGCGCTCTTCTTCGTCCTGGGCTGGCAGATCAGCGAGATTAACCCCTATAAATTTGTGACAGAACTATCGGATGCCAAGGGGCCGCTCTCCCGGGTCATGTGGCCCTGGGGGGCGGCGGTCACGCAGGAGACCGAGGTGACCGGCGCTGGGGCCGATATCCTGTCCCCCTGCGACGATGAGCCCCCGCCCCCGCTGCCGGAAGAGATCCCTGGTCAACCCTACGTGATGGCTGACCCGACCTGCGGGGACCTTTCGACACAGGACGAGAATCTCCAGCCCGTGCCTGGCACCGCACTCACCGTTATTGGCCGGGGCTTTGCCCCTAACACTGAGACCCAGATTTGGTGGGTGGACCCCATCGGCAATGATTTCCGCGTGCGCCAGGCAGGGGAGTACTTCACTACTCAGACCGACGATCAGGGGGCCTTCCAGATCGAGGTCACCATGCCCTACCGGAATATCCCCACCAGCTCTGTGGGCCGCATGATCCATCGAGTGGAGGCGCGGCAGGTCGCAGGAGTAGGCGCCTGGAGACTCAGCGATGTATTGCTGCACAATGTTGAGAAGATGGTGGAGACCATCGTCCTGGGAATGATGGCGACCATATTCGGCATTATTCTTGCCGTCCCCATAAGTTTCCTGGCCGCCCGGAATCTGATGGCCGGCTCCCCGGTCACGATGGCGCTCTACTATCTCACCCGCACGATCCTGAACATCATCCGCTCTATTGAGCCGCTGATCTGGGCCATTGTCGCCATCGTCGTGGTGGGGCTAGGTCCCTTCGCTGGCATCATCGCACTCACTGTTCACTCCATCGCTGCGTTGGGCAAACTGTACTCTGAGGCCATTGAGAGCATTGATCCCGGCCCCATTGAGGCCATCCAGGCCACTGGGGCGACGCAGTTGCAGACCATCATGTACGCCGTGGTGCCACAGATGATCCCGCCTTTCGTCTCCTTCTCCATCTACCGGTGGGACATCAACGTCCGCATGTCCACTGTCATCGGCCTGGTGGGCGGCGGTGGTATCGGCTTTCTGCTGGTCCAATACATCCGCCTGCTGGACTACCGGTCGGCAGGGATTGCCGTTTGGTTCATCGCCGTCACCGTGGCGATCCTGGACTACGTGAGCGCGGACATCCGGCAGCGGTTTGTGTGAGCGACGATGCCTCACCTGGCCGTCGTCATCGTCAGTTGGAACGTGCGCGATCTGCTGGCGGCCTGTCTGCGTTCCCTCTCCGCCGACCTGGACCGGTCGGGCCTCGCGGCCCAGGTCTGGGTGGTGGACAACGGTTCCACCGACGGCACGCCGCAGATGGTGGCCGAGGCGTTCCCCGCCGTCCACCTCGTCGCCAGCCAGGAGAACCTGGGTTTCGCACGCGCCAACAACCTGGCACTCAGAGCCATCCTCCGCAATTCGCAATTCGCAATTCGCAATTCGCCCCCCGTCTGGTTGCTGAACCCGGACACGGAGGTGCGGCCAGGGGCGACGGCGGCGCTGCTGGACTTTATGGAATGCACGCCGCAGGCTGGGGTGGCCGGCGCGAAACTGCTCTACCCCGACGGCTCCCTCCAGCATTCCGCTTTCCGCTTCCCCGGTCTCACACAACTGCTGTTCGAGTTCCTTCCCCTGCCCCCCCGTCTCTACGACATCCCGCTCAATGGTCGTTACCCCCGTCACCTCTACGAGGGGGAGACCCCCTTCCCGGTGGATCATCCTCTGGGCGCGGCGATGATGGTGCGAGCGGAGGCCGTCGCAGATGTGGGTCTCCTGGATGAGGGTTTCTGGATGTACTGCGAGGAGATTGACTGGTGCTGGCGCATGCGCAAGGCGGGCTGGCGGGCCTACTGCGTACCAGCCGCTCGGGTGGTGCATCACGCCGGAAAAAGCAGCGGACAGGTGCGCGTCGCTTCCTTCGTCGCGCTGTGGCGCAGCCGCCTGCGGCTATACGGCAAGCACTACCCGCCCCTGAAGCGTCACCTGGCCCGCCAACTCGTGCGGGCAGGCGTGCGCTGGAAGATGCACCAGGCCCGCGCAGCCCATCGCCGGGGTGAGATCAGCGCCGCTGAACTGGCTGCCCGCCTGGAAGCCTGCCGGACTGTCCTGACCCTATGACCAACCAACCGGCTAACCAGCCAACTAACCAACCAACAACCCTCGCCGCCATCGTCCTCACTCTCAACGAGGAGCGCCACATCCAGGAGTGCCTGGCGAGCCTGGCCTGGGCGGACCATCTGGTGGTGTTCGATTGCTTCAGCACTGATGGGACAGTGGGCCTGGCCCAGCAGGCCGGGGCGGAGGTGATCTGGCACCCCTTCGAGAACTACGCCCAACAGCGCAACGCTGCCCTGGAACAGGTGGAGGCAGAGTGGATCTTCTTCGTGGACGCCGACGAGCGGGCCACACCAGAGTTGGCGGCGGAGGTGCGGGCGATGACGGCGGGGGAGCGGGAGGAGGTGGCCTGGTGGGTGCCCCGTCATAACTACATCTTCGGGCGGCTGACGCTGGGGGCTGGCTGGTACCCCGACTACCAACTGCGCCTGGTCCGGCGGGGCCGTGCCCGTTGGGAGCGGCTGGTGCACGAGGTGGCGGTGGTGGATGGGCCAGAGGGGTACTTGCAGAACCCTCTCATCCATTACAACTACGACGACGTCGCCGACTTCATCGCCCGGCAGGAGAAGTACACCGACTACGACGCCGGGATTCTCTTCGAGCAAGGGAGCCGCCCCCGCTTCTATACTCCCTACTCCCAGGGGGTGCGGCACTTCTGGTGGCGCTTCGTCACGCTGCGCGGCTTGCGCGACGGGCTGCACGGGCTGCGGTTGAGCCTGCTGATGGCGTATTATGAGGTGGTGAAGTACCGGCGATCAGCACAGTTATGGCGGGCGGCGAATCGTTGACGGCTTAGACCAGGTGTGTTATACTGGTCACCGGACAATCAGTGGACATTCTGCACCCTACGCCAGAGGGGATGACCGCTGTGCTGCTGGCCGCAGCAGAGGCAGAATCATTGGAGGCACGCACAGAGGGCTTATGAGGTGCAGTCCCACGACGAGTAGGGTGACTGATGAACGAGCCTGTCCTGGTACTCAATGGCAATTACGAGCCTATCAACGTCTGCAACACGAAGCGGGCCATGGGGTTAATCCTGGCGGGCAAGGCCGCGGTGTTGGAGAACGGCCGTGGGTTCATTCGTACTGTCTCCCGCACCTACGAGCGCCCATCCGTCATTCGCCTGGCCTACGTGGTGCGCCGGCCCCGCCCTTGCGTGCGGTTGTGCAAGCGGGAGATCCTGCGCCGGGACGAGTACCGCTGCCAGTACTGCGGGCGAGAGACGAGTCAACTGACGATAGACCACATCGTGCCCCGCTATCGAGGAGGGCAGCATTCCTGGGAGAACCTGGTGGCGGCCTGCCCCCACTGCAATCGGCGTAAGGGTGGGCGCACGTTGGCAGGGGCGCGGATGAAGTTGCTGCGCCAGCCTTTCGAGCCACGGCCCACGGCGCAGTACCTCTTCGGGCGCTACCTGGCGGGCGACGGCTTATGGGCTAAGTACCTGGAAGGGTGGTAAGAATGTAGGGGCGCGGTTACCGCGCCTCCTAAGTCGGCGGTGTGGGTGTAGGGGCGCGGTTACCGCGCCCCTACCCGTATTGAGGAGGCATCCATTGGGTAAAACATTCAACTACGGGGGACAGGCGGTCATCGAAGGGGTGATGATGCGCGGATCGCGCACACTGGCGGTCGCGCTGCGCCACCCCGAGGGGCACATCGTCGTGAATACGGAGCCGCTCAACGAGGCGCTCTACCGTGGCCCAATCAGCCGCATTCCTTTCCTGCGCGGGTTGGTTATGCTGTGGGATGCTCTCGGCCTGGGAATCAAGGCACTGATGATGTCGGCCGACGTGGCGGCGGGCGAAGAGGTCTCGTTTTCGAGGCCTGTCAGTTGGGGGACCGCACTTGTGGGGGTCGGTCTGGGAGTGGGACTCTTCATGGTGCTGCCCTCGTTTCTGGTGGGATTGCTCGCTCCCCACATCCCCTCGGAGTGGCTTAGTTCCCTGCTGGAAGGGATCGTGCGTCTGCTCCTGATCGTGGGCTATATCTGGGCTGTCGGATATATGCCGGACATACGACGTGTGTTTGCCTACCACGGCGCGGAGCACAAGACGATCAACGCTTACGAAGCAGGAACGGGGCTGACCCTGGACGAGGTGCGTCCTTTCCCGACGGCTCATACCCGTTGTGGCACGGCTTTTCTCCTGACGCTGGTCGTGCTGACGGTCCTGATATTTGCCCCCTTCGGCCGGCCGTCGTTGATCTGGCGTGTGCTTAGCCGGGTCGTGCTACTCCCGGTCATCACCGGTGTGGCCTACGAGTTCATCCGCCTGACAGCCCGCCTGGCCGACCGGCCCTGGATGCAGGTGTTGATCGCGCCGAACCTGGCGCTCCAGCGGCTGACGACCCGCGAGCCAGACGACGGCATGCTGGAGGTGGCGATTGCGGCGCTGAAGGCAGTGCTGGTGGGTGAGGGTGTCCTCGTCGGCGAGGGCGAGGCAGCGCCATGAGCGAGGGCGGGATGGATGTCCTCGCTGCGATCCGGCAGCGGGTAAGCGTGCGCAGTTACGAGGATTGCCTAGTAGAGCCAGCCTTGCTCGACCGGCTGCTGGACTTGGCGGACACGGTTGATCATCTGACCAGTGTGCCCTCGCGTGTGGCGCTGCTCAGCGGCGTGGAGCGGACGCGGCGCGTGCTCACCTATATGATCGGCTCCTACGGATTGGTGCAGAACCCGCCGCACCTGCTGGTGGGGGTGCTGCCCGAGGAGAGCGGTGCGGCCCGGCTCGACCTGGGCTACGTGCTGGAGCAGGTGGTGTTGGAGGCGACCCGTATGAGGCTGGACACCTGCTGGGTGACTGGCTCCTACGATGCGCAGCGTGCTGGGGAGGCCGTGGAACTGGCAGCGGGGGAGGTGGCAGCGGCGGTCTGTGCGCTGGGCTATCCCGCCACGGGGCGCTGGGGCCGTTTCCACAGCCGCGCCGTGCGCCGGTTGGCCGGTGGTCATCGGCGAAAGCCCCTGATGGGAATCGTCTTCTCCGGGCGCTGGGGGAAGCCATGGTCGCCGGAGGGTGCCGACCCGACGCTGGTCACCATACTGGAGCATGCCCGGCTGTCTCCCTCGGCCCACAACCACCAGCCGTGGCGCTTCATCGTCAGGCCAGACCGCTTGGCGCTCGCGCTGGTGCGGCCCGCGCCGATTGATGCCGGCATCGTGATGGCCCACTTCTCACTGGCATCCTCCGCGCTGGGGCGCGAGGGGCAGTGGGAGGTGCGGCTGGAAGATGCAGCCCTGGCGCGGGAGTGCGGGTTGCCGCGAGGGACAATCCCCGTGGCGACTTTTCAACGGATTTGAGGAACGGATTGCTGTGTGGTGACCTCGATGCTTCCTCAATCGCTCCTTGAACGACGAGCTCCAGCATAGGCCTTCATAAATGGGAGGGGTTCCCTCAGCAGCAGGGCGATGTCCACATCGCTGAGCGGATAGCCAGGCCGGTGGGAGATTCGATTTGACAGGCTATCCTCTTTGTGCTATACTTTGATTACAACTACATACTGCTACGGCAGAGGTGCCCCAAAGCCCGGACGCCAGGGGCACCAAGGGGGAAGCCGGTCAAAGTCCGGCGCTGTCCCGCAACTGTAGGTTAGTCGGATAGTCAGGTAGTCAAATAGTCAGGTAGTCAAGCGATATGACTGCAGGACTAGACTACGAGACTAAAGACCACCAGACTATAAGACTAACAAGCCAGGGTACCCGCCTCTGCCGGTGCACACAGCAACCTTCGCGGAAAGGGGGTGGCGCATGAAGGGTTCTCTAGCACCGATGGCCCTTCCCCAGGAAACGTGAGGGGGAGGGCTTTTTCAATGAAAAATGACCAATGACCAATGCGAAAAATGGGAGGAAAACGATGCGCTTGCGCAATCTCGTACTTACTATCACCCTGGGGGTTGTGCTCACCCTCGGCCTGCTTCTGGCCCTGAGCCTTTACGCTATCCCGGCAGAGGCTCAGCCTGCCCCGGCCTCGGCAGCCCCCACGATTGACCACAGCGATGCCGTCAGCAAGGCGCTGGCCTACCTGCGGACGAAACAATTGCCCAATGGCGGCCTCGAGTGCTGGACCCCGGGCGAGGCGGACGACTTCACCACCATCAAGACAGTCATCGCGCTCGGTGCCGCCCGCCGCCCGGTCAGTTTCCTGACCTCGGTAAGCGGCACCACGCCGCTGGACTATCTGGCGACGCGGGCTATCACCTACACGCACGACACCACCGGCATGCTCTTCCCCGGCCGGGCCGGCATGCTGGCCGTGGCCGTCGTCGCTGGAGATGATAATCCGTACAACTTCGGCGAGATGAGTATTGTCAACGAGTTGACCGCCACCTATCACCCCGCGACCGGCGACTACAGCACCACGGCCCTGCAGGGCTGGACTAGTGGCGCGGCTAGCACCATCAACCAACTGTGGGCCATCCTCGGCCTGGCGGCGGCGCAGGAGACGGTGCCCATCTCTGCCACCGACTTTCTCATCGGCCTGCAGGAGGCCGATGGTGGCTGGGGTTGGGGCTTCGGCGGCGACGTGGACACCACGGCGCTGGTCATTGAAGCCCTCATCACCAGCGGCAACGTGGGACCGACCCACACCGATGTGCAGGAGGGGTTGGACTTCCTGCGGAACGCACAAGCCGCCTCCGGCGGCTGGGAATCGTGGGGCTTCCTGAGCGTCGACTCGACCGCTGCTGCGATACAGGCCATCGTTGCGGCCGGCTACACCCCGGCGACCGAGAGTTGGGCCACCGCCAGCGGACGCACACCGCACGACGACCTGACCGGCATCCAGGCAGCCGACGGCAGTTTCAGCGGCAACGCGCTGGGCACTGCCCACGCCATCGCCGGCCTGATCGAAGCACCGCTGCCCATCTTCGGGCGGGCGCAGCGGGCCAACCGCGCCCTCACCTGGATGAATGAGCAGCAGAATGGAGACGGCTCCTGGTCCGGCTGGGCTGGCCCCGACCCCGGTGCCACCTGCGACGCGGTGCTGGCCTTCGCAGCGGCGGGCTTTGACCCTGATAGCGTCACAGCAGCCAGCAGCGTCACCTCGGCGATGGATTACCTCTCATCCACCACGTCCTCCTACGTCAACACCGGCCCCGACGTGGCGGGCAAACTGGCCGTGGCGGTCGAGGCCGCTGGTGAAGACGCGCACGACTTCGGCAGTGTGAACATCGTCCACGTGCTGACCAACACCTGGTACAGCCCTACGCTGGGCGCTTTTGGCGATGCCAACAATTCCTGGCACCAGGCATTCGCCATCCTGGGCCTGGCAGCGGCAGGTGAAGCCATCCCTGTCAGCGCCACACAGACGCTTACCGGCCTCCAGCAGAGCGATGGCAGTTGGACGGACGCGTGGGGGTGGAGCAAACCTGACAGCACCGGACTGGCGCTGCAGGCTTTGATCGCGGCTGGCGTGCCGCCCAGCGATACCAGCGTGGTCAGCGGGACCGCGTTCCTGCGATCTCAGCAGGACGCCGCCGGGGGCTGGTCCAACGCTAACTCCACCGCCTACGCCATGCAGGGCCTTCTGGCAGCAAGCGAGGATCTGATCGCCGACTGGTCTTCTGAGGACGGCCACAGCCCCTACGACGCGCTAGCCGCCTACCAGAAGCCCGACGGCCCGTTTGTCTACCAGTGGGACTCGCCCTGGGGGCCTCCGGACGACAACGGCATGGCCACCTGGCAGGCGGTGCCGGCGCTGCTGGGGGTGCACTATCCCCTCTCGCCCACCGTGCTGACGCCGTTCAGCGGCGTCAACCGCGGCCCCGACCCCGACCGTTTGGTCGCCTGCCCGCCGCGTGCCGCGTGGGGCAGCAGCGTGGACGTGATCATCCCCTTCGGCAGCGACCTCGACACCGACGGCAACGTCACGCTGGACTGGTGCGTCTCCGGCGAGTCGTGGGTGACGGGCACGACGGTCTATCGAGCCGGCGGCTACTACACTGCCACGCTGCCCGTCACGGCCCCGGTGGTCTACGAGTTCCAGGCCACCTTCACGGACCCGGACGGCGTGCAGCACGGGACCGAGATCACCGCTATCATTGTACTGAGCAGCACGTTGAAGCCTCATTACATCTACCTGCCGCTCGTTCTGAAGCAGTAAGCGTCTCGATGGACTCGGTTCCGGCGTGGTCGCCGACCACGCCGGAACCCATCATCTTTGCGGAGGCAGCATGAAGCGCAAGATAAATAGCGTCTACCTGGTCCTGATTGTGCTGTTGGCACTGACTGTCGTCGGGATCGGCCTGCCGGGCGTGCGCGCCCAGTCGCCCAACCGCGCCGGCCTGGTCGTGCGCTTTGGCGACGGTTCATTCATCACCCGCTGCGTCGAGTTCAGCGAGCCGCAGATCAGCGGCTACGACGTGCTGCTGATACATTCTGGGCTGAACGTCGTCGTTGCCTACTACTCCGGCGAGGGCGCGGCAATCTGCAAGATCGAGCACGAGGGCTGCCCGGTCGAGGAGTGCTTGGCGTGCGCTTATCCGAACTACTGGTCCTACTGGCACCTGGCGGACGGGGCCTGGGCCTACTCCCAGGCCGGTGCCGCTGGCTACACTGTCCATCCCGGCGACGTCGAGGGGTGGAGTTGGGGGACCGGCGATCCGCCGCCCGTCGTCCCGTTTGATCAGATTTGCGCTCCCCCTTCGACCGACACACCGTCGCCCACCGACACTCCTCTGCCTCCCACCGACACCCCTGTGCCTCCGACTGACACCCCTGTGCCACCTACTGACACACCGTTGCCGGCTCCGAATGTTACTCTGCCCCCACCGACCTCGGTGGTCTGGTTTCGCCTGGACGAGAATCCCATCCCCGCTGGCACCTGCACGATGGTGCGCTGGGATACCGCCGACGCCCTGGAGGTCTACCTGGACGGGGAGCGCGTAGACCTCAACGGCAGCCGCGCGGCCTGCCCTGTCGCACCGCAGGAATACCACCTGCGTGTCGTAAGTGTGGCGGGGGAGCAGGCCCATACGCTGGTGCTGGGCGTGACTGGCACGCCGTCTTCGCCAACGTTTACCCTGTGCCCGACCTCTGATGCCGCCGTAGTACCCACATTCGTGCCCACGCGGTGCTCGACCCGCACGCCAGCGCCGACGTTAACTGCGTGCCTGACCTCCGACGCCACCGTAACACCTACGCCCACGCAATGTCCGACCCGCACGCCAGCGCCGTCGACGCCAGTTGCGACAATGAGCCAGTCAGTCACAGCGTCTCCTCAGCCTGTTGCCCAGGTCATCACCGCCACGAGCGCCAGTCGCCACCCAACCAACCACCCAACTAACCAACCAACTACCCAATCAACTAACCAACCAAATGTCCCCACTGGCTATGCTGTCTTCGGCCTCATCACCTTCGGGCTGCTGGGCTTACTGATCTTCGGGATCACCCGCCGGAGGTGAGCGTGCGCCGGATCGTCAGCGGGTCTATCTATGCCTTCAGCGCTGCCATCGGCGTCCTGGCCTTCGTCTATCCCTTCTTCCTCGACGCGAGGCCCACCGGCCCCCTCGGCATTGCCCACGGCCAGGACGCGCCGCTGGTGACCACGGCGCTGGTGGGACTCTCGCTGGTCGCGCTGCTGGTGGAATTACAGGGGCAGGCGATCAGCGCCAAAATGGTCGCCACGTTGGGCGTGCTGGTCGCCATCACCAGCGTGCTGCGCTTCATCGAGGTCGCCGTCCCTATGCCGGGCGGCTTCTCGCCCATCTTCGCGCCCATCATCCTGGCTGGCTACGTCTTCGGCGGGCGCTTCGGTTTCCTGATGGGGGCCTTCACACTGCTCGTCTCTGGGCTGATCACCGGTGGCGTGGGGCCGTGGCTGCCCTACCAGATGTTCACAGCGGGCTGGGTTGGCCTCACCGCCGGCTGGCTCTCACGTATCACGCATTACGTTTCACGTTTCACGTTTCACGTTTTGCGCACCACGCACCACTCACCATTCACCGCGCAACACGCGACGCGCCTGGACATCCTCACCCTGTCCATTTTCGCCTTCGCCTGGGGTCTGCTCTACGGCGTGATCATAAATATTTACTTCTGGCCCTTCGCCATGGGGCCGGTCGAGCAGGTCTGGAGGCCGGGCATTGGCCTGGGCGAGACGTTGGCCCGTTACGCTGCCTTCTACGTGGCGACCTCGCTGGGATGGGACCTGGTGCGAGCGGTGGGCAACGTGGCGTTGATCCTGCTGTTGGGCGCGCCGACGGTGCGGGCGCTCACCCGCTTTCAGCGCCGATTCCACTTCAAGACCTTCCCGGTCGCCGCCTGTCCCTCGACTGAGGTCACGCCCCCCGAGGTTTCCAGGTCTCCAACCCGTTCCCCGAATCCGTTGACAGCAAATCCATTGACAGCGCTCCGTTCAATCCGTTCCCCGAATCCGTTGACAGCAAGTCCATTGACAGCCATCCGTTCAATCCGTTCTCCGAATCCGCTGACAGCGCTTTTCTGGGCTCTGACGGCGTTGGTGGCGGCCTCATCCACCCGCAACCCGCTCTATGCAGTCCTTTTGCTGCTGATCACATCGGTGGTGGGCGTTGCTTGTGCGCCTGTGCAGAGGCGGGGGGTGGTCCTTTCGCCGCTCCGCTTCGCAGCCGTGGCGGTCCCTCTGGCGGCCCTGTTCAACGGCCTGACCGCCCACCTGGGCGATACGGTGCTCTTGCGTCTGCCCGGTTGGCTCCCGCTGCTGGGCGGACCGGTGACGTTAGAGGCGCTTGTCTTTGGCGCGACGAACGGCCTCACGCTAGCGGTTATCTTCAGCGGTTTCGCCGTCTTCAACCAGGTGACGCCGGTGCACGACCTGGTGCGGCTCACGCCGCGCGCTTTCCACGAGGCCGGCGTCGTGCTTTCCATTGCCCTCACCTTCATCCCGCAGACGACCCGCAGCCTGGCCCGCATCCGCGAGGCCCAGGCGGTGCGCGGGCACCGCGTGCGCGGCCTGCGCGATTGGCTGCCCATCGTCGTGCCGCTGCTGGTGAGCGGGCTGGAGCGCTCGATGGGGCTGGCCGAGGCGATGGTCGCCCGGGGCTACGGGGCCGTCTCCGACCGGGGTAATCCGCTGCGCACGCAAGGGCCGCTGGCGCTGGGGCTACTGGCGCTGCTGGGGGGTTGGCTGGCGTGGTTGTTTCTGCCCTCGTGGGAGGGGGCTGCGTTGGGCGGGATGGTCGTGGGGGCCGGGCTCATCATCGGCGTGCTGTGGCTGGC
>Ga0114918_10001140_pt1 | contig 23603 bp, 20 predicted proteins | sample LantaG_FD_87015 | JGI IMG/M metagenome (GOLD analysis project Ga0114918, IMG submission 87015) | Deep subsurface microbial communities from Baltic Sea to uncover new lineages of life (NeLLi) - Landsort_02402 metaG | ecosystem: Environmental > Aquatic > Marine > Oceanic > Sediment | place...
GGCGGCGGAGGAGGAGGAGGCGGGAGCGACTGGAGCCGGCAGCGAGGGCATGGCCCTTCTCCTTCGCCCCTGCCGGAGCGCTTGCCCGCGCCGCCGCCGCTGATCCTGCAGCAGCAGAAGACACAGGTCGATCAGGACCGGAGAAGGAGGCGATCGGCAAAGGGCATCGTCGTCGCGGTCCCCACGACGAGAATGCCAGCGACCGGAGACCGAAGCGACGACGATGATGATGACAAAAGAGAAGAGAGTGACCGCGACGACGATGACGACGACGACGTTGAAAACGACGGCGACGACGAGGAAGCCGCTGCGATGTATGCCGAGGCCGAGCAATTTGTCCGACGGAGCAGCGGCGTCGGCGGCGGCGTCGGCGGCGGAAATGGAAACGGAAGCAACTCCAGTGCTGCAGCAGCGGCAGCGGCAGCGGCAGAGGCGGCCCGCCTCGAGGAGGTGGCCACCGTCCTCTCCGCTTCCCTGGGTGCCCAGCACCCGCAGGTGGGCAAGGCGTGGCTGCTCGTCGCCAGGGCGCACGGCGCCGGGGGCGGCGGCGGGAGCGGAAGCGGAGGAGACGGAGAGAGGGCGCTCACCAAGTGCGTTTTGTTTTTTTCCCTTTCTCGTTCTGATTCATCTTTCTTTCCCTCTGTCTGTCTCTCTCGCTCTCTCTCGCTCACGAGCTCGAGAGTTCGCTTCTTTTTGACAATCGATAAACAAAAAAACAAACAAAACAGGGCGTACGAGGTCTGCACACACAACATCGCCGCCGTCTCCAACAGCTCCAACTCTTCCCTGTCGCGCCGGCCGTCGGCGTCGGTCGGCACGCAGTGGGAGGAGGGCGAGGCCGCTGCTGCTGCCGCTGCCGTCACTTCGAGGGCGACCTTCTTCCAAAAACAGCAGGAGCAGCAGCAGACTCAGAAAGCGAAGGATAGCGCAGTGGCAGCAGCGGGAGCGGCAGACGGTCAGCGCGGCGGCGGCGGCGGCTGCGGGGCGGGGAAGAAGAAGAGGAAGACGCCGGCGACAAAGAGCTGAGAGAGAGAGGGAGGTGTTTTGCTCACTCTCTACTTTCTCTTTCTTCTTTTGTTGACTGTTTTATTTCAAGTTGATTGGCATAAATAGCAACCTCATTCTCAGAATTGGAAAAAAGGGGACAGAGAGAGGGAGAGAAGAGGGAGAGACAGAAGTGAGGTGGAGGCTGCCTGAAAAAACAAAAGAGGAAGAAGAAGAGGTCAACTGCTTTCACTTCTCTCTTTTTTCTTTCAGGAAAAAAACAACACCATGCCTCCGCCCCTCCTCTCCTCCTCCACCCCCACCGCAGGCGCCGGCCCCTCCTCCTCCTCTTTCCTCCCGGCAGATTGCCGCGCCGCCCACCGAGGCCTTTGGCGAGACTGGGCGAACGCCCCCGAGCAGGGCTCGCTCTTTGCAGTCGGCGACCAGCGCGGCGGCGACGGCCGCGGCAGAAGCAGCGCGGCCGCCGCGGTCTCCGAGTGGGCCACGGCGTGGCTGGCCGCCTCGACGGCCGAGTCCGACCTGACTTCGATGCTGCACAATGAGGTCATGGTGCGTGGGAGGGGTTTGGGCTCGGACGAGGCGGCAGTAAAAAGAGAGAGAACATTTGACAAAAAAACGAACAACCACCGGGCCAAAGAAGGAAAAAAAATAACTTCTTCAGGTCGACGTCAACAACCGCGCCCTGGCGTTCCTGCGCAGGGCCTTCTCCCCGGCCGCGGCAGCGACCATCGCCGGCATCCCCCTCGACTGCACCTCGCGCGCGAGGCGCGTGGCCCTGGCGAAGCAGCTCTACTCCTCGTTCCTGAAGCACGAGCTCGCAGCGGAGGCCGCGGCGGGCGCGACGTCCCCGGAGATCGTCAAGGCCTTGTCCTCCCCGAAGCTCACCGTCGGCCTGCTCACCGTCGCGGCCGAGCTCGCGGCCTTCGCCTGCAACCCCGCGCGCGGCTTCCTGTACCCTCAGGTGGCCGCCGCTGCCGGTTCGCTGGGGGAGGCCCTGGTGACCTGGACGGCCCTGCCCGTCGCGGCCTCGGCGCTCTTCGGGAGCGGCGGCGGCGGCGGCGGCGGGAGGGGAGCCGGAGGGGGCTCGGCGCTCGCGGCAGCGGCAGCGGCCAAGAAAAGCGTCGGCACCTCCCCGGCTCCGCCACCGGCCCTGCTCGACGCCATCCACTTCATCGCCGTGCGCCTCGAGGAAGAAGTCCTCTTCGGGCCCGGGTCCGATCTGTACTCTGCGATGGCGGCTGTCTACGGCGGCGGGGCCTCTCCCGAGATGGCCGCCGCCGTCGACGCCGCGCTGGCCGCCAGCGCGGCGAGGCTCTCGGCGCGCACCGCCAGGGCCGCGCGCGTGCTGTCCTCGAGGACGATGGCGACGGCGGCGGAGAGTCCCTCTCCTGCGGACTTTGAGAGCAAATGCGTGGGGCTCGTCAACTCGCTGATGAACAAGAGGTAAGAAGAAGAAGGAGAGAAAGAGAGAGAGATAGAGAAAGAGACAGAACGTTTCTTCTCTCTCAACCGCCACTCATTTCGACCCTTGGAAGAAAACAAAACTAACCAGCTTCGACCTCCTCTTCGGGCAGCACGCCTCAGTGCTCGTCTCCTGCGCCCTCTATGGCGTCGCGCGCTCCACGGGCCGCAGCGTCCGCTTCCGCGTCGCCGAGCGCGCCGCCGCCACGGCGGCGCCGCACGCTGAGCCGGGCGTCTTCGGCGCCGACGCGGCCGAGCTCGAGCCGCCGTCGGCCGCGGCCGGCCCTCGCGGCGTGCGCGGCGAGGCGCGCGAGCTGTACAACGGGCCCTTCCTCGACAAGGCGAGGGACCTGCTCGAGGCGCTGATGCCGCCGATCGCTGTTGCTGAAAGAGAAGAGCGAGTCGTGGAAGAGACGGCGGTCGAGGAGGAAGGAGGAGGCGGCGAGAGGCTCGCGGCGGAGCTGGGGATGCCGAAGCAGCAGCAGCAGCAGCAGCAGCAGCGTCGCTCGAGCGTCGGCGTCGGTGTCGGAAGGGGAAGGCGAGAGGGAGGGATCGAGGAGGAGGCCGAGGGCCCCGTCGCCGCTGCTGCTGCTCCTTCTTCTGAAAAGAACGAGCTCGGCACCAAGCCCCGCGGGAACGCTTCCGCCGGCGCCGACGCCCCTCCGCCGCCGCAGCCGCCCCTCCGCCGCGTGCCGCTCTCGGCTATGACCGCGGCCGACGTCGAGCGGCGAGAGCTCGCGGCGCGCAGGCTCGAGCGCGGCGGAGTGTCGGTGGCGTTCACGCCGAACTCGAAGGTGAGGTACGACCATGGGAGCCGCGGAGGGGGAGGAGCAGGAGGAGGAGCCGGAGGGGGAGGAGGAGGAGGAGACGGAGGTGGAGCCGGAGGAGGAGCCGGAGGAGGAGGAGGAGCCGGGGGAGGAGGAGGAGGAGGAGCAAAGGCGAGCGCTGGCGGGAAGAGAAAAGCCGCTCCTGCTGCTGCCGCAGGCGGCGGCGGCGGCGCAGCTTCGAAAAAAGGAGGGATGACGCCGATGCGCGGGTGAGGGAGATAGAGAAGAAAACGACGGTCTTTCTGCGCTTTTTGCTCTCTTTGCGCTACAGCTACCTCGGGCTCCAGTGTGAAAACAAGTCCAAACGTGAATAAAAACAGAACGTCAGCGCGGCTGCTGCTGCTGCTGCCTGACGACCCGTAGCCGCAGCGCCCTCGCGGCGCCGAGCCGGGCAAAGACCGGGACTCGGGCAAGGGCGGCGGCGCCGTCGCCCGTCCTCTTCCGCTTCCGCCACCCGAGCCTCGCGACCAGGGCCAGCGTCAGCGTGCAGTCCCGGGGCGAAGGGGGGTGAGGGAGCTCAACGCGAGAGGAGAAGACGACGGTCGCGGCGGCGTTTGCGTCGGCAGAAGAAGAGGTTGCTGCGGCAAGCGCAGCTGCGGCGACGGCAGCAGCAGGGTCGTTGCCTCCTCCTCCTCCTCCTCCTCCTCCGCGGAGCCGCAGCATCATCACCTCCGCCCCCGGAGAGCTCACCCTCAGCCACAACGGGCGCTCCTTGTCGAAAAGAGACGATTCAGACGAAGAAAAAGAAGAAGGACACGAGCTGACTTTCGCGACCACCGCGAGCGGCAGGGGCAGCGAGCTCACGCCCTCGACCGGGAGCGAGTGCGGCCCGCCCGGAGAGAGCAGCTCCCCTCCGACGGCGGAGCAGGTCGATTCGTCGTCGTCGCCGCGATCGTCGTCTTCGGAGGAGGAGAGGGAAAGCACGGGCCACGCCCTTTGAAGGGCCACTGCGGGGTCGGAGCGGGCGAGCGCGATCCAGGCCGCGGGGGCAAGGCCGGCAGCGGAGGCAGCGGCCTCGGCGTCGGCGACGGCCGACGAGAGAGTTCCGTCTCTTCTGGCCGCGACCGCGGCGACAACCCTGACCTCTGCCGCGAACGCCGCGTGGCGCTGCTTCCACCGCGGCGATGAGCCTGATTCTTTTCCGGACCCTCCAACACCAATAAAGCCGAGCTCGAGGACGTCGGCGAGGCGCTCGAGCCTCCTCCGAGCGAGGGAGCGGGAAGGGGCCGCCCCGAGGCACTCTGAGAGCGGCGGCGGGTCGAGCGCGCCGCCGTCCCAGCATCCTCCAAGTTCTTCCTCCTCGACCTCTTCCTCCACCTCCTGATCCTCGTCCTCGTCTTCTTCTCCCCCTCCTTCTCCTCCCCCGCCTTCCTCCCCCTTATCACGGAGCGCAGAGATGACGGCCAGAGCCCGGACGGCGATGCGGGCCGCCGCGGCGGTGCCGCTCCCTCCTCCGCCGCCGCATCGCGCGAGCGGCGAGAGCGCTGCCTCGGCGAGCCGGAGGGCGCGGGCCCTTGCCTCGGCCGGTGCGCCCGCGGCGCCCTCGAGCGAGGCGGCGACGGCGCGCGCGGTCTCGCGGGCCCCGTCCTCTTCGACGCTGCTGCGGGCCCTCTTCTTCCCGGCCCCTCGCCTCCTCCCTCCTCGGCCTCCACCGCCGACGACGGCGACGGTCCCTCGCCCCAGCCACCGCAGCCCTCCCCCGGGCAGAGGCAGGCCTGCGTGCCTCGCCGACAGCACCCCGGCTGCGTCCAGGGCGTGACGAGGGAGCAGCGAGGCCACCGAGGGGCTCGCCCGGGAGGCCGCGAGCAGGAAAATGAGCCTAGAGGCATACGCTTGGTCGTCGACGGAGGGCTCCCTCTGGACAAAGGCGTTGCTGCCGTTCTTGCTGCTGTTCCCGCCGCTCCCGCCGCCGCCGCCGCCCTTGCCCGGCGCGAGCTCCGCAACCAATGGGGCGGCCCTGGCCCCGGCGGCAAACCCCAGTGCGGCGAGCGCCGCCCGGGCAGCCGCCCTCGCCGCGGAGCCGTCGCTCGCCGAGGAGAAAGAGGAGGAAGAAGCGGGAGTGCCCCCGCAGGCGGCCTCGAGCAGCACCGACACCACCGTCCGCAGCGCCGTGGCGCCGCGCAGCGGGCACGGCGCCCCGGGCTCCGGCGTCAGCAGCCCCGTCGCCGCCGCCGCGGCGACCTCCGGGGCGGAGTCTCGCAGGCCTGAGAGCACAGCCGGGAGGTGCTCGTCGAGCGGGGTTGAGAGGGAGAGGCAGGCCGTCGTCGTCGCCGCGCGGAGGCAGCGCAGCGCCGCGGCTCGGACGGCGGGGGCCTCGTCGCCGGAGCAGCCTGCGGCAAACGCCGCCGCCCGCGCGAGGAACGAGCGCGAAGGAAGAGAGCCTCCCTTGCCTCTCACTGCTGCCGCTCCGCCGAGCGACCTCGACAGCGAGGCCAGGGCCTCGAGGGCGCACTCCCTGACGGCGGCGGCGTCGTCCTCGAGGCCGTGGACGAACGCCCCGGGGGCCGCCTCCCAGGGGGAGGAAGGGTTGGCTGCCGCCGCCGCCGCGGACGCTGCCTCTGCGGACGACCCCGCTGCCGCTCCTCCGCCTTTCCCTCCGTTGCCTCCGGCCATCCCGCCTCCTCCTCCTCCCGCTCCTCCCCCATCCATCCCCGCTCCTCCGACCCCTTCCTGGGCTATCAGAGAGGCGTCGTCGGCGGAATAGTCCTCCATCGTCCTCGCCGTCGTCGCCTTGGTCAGCGACGCCCCGAGCGTCTCGGGCGACGCCGCGCCGAGCCTGCCCAGCAAGGCGAGCGAGGCCGCCCGGACCCTGGCGTCGGGGTCCGCGGCGGCGGCGCGGGACGCGGAGGCGAAGGCGATGTCCGCGGCCGCGGCGGCCGAGGCGGGAGAAGAAAGAGAAGAGGAAGAAGAGGGAGCCGCCCTCGAGGTCCCCCGACAGGCCCCGGCCTCCCTGCACGCGGCCAGCAGCAGGCGGAGGGACTGGAGCCTCACGGAGGCGTCGCAGTCTCCCGAGAGGGCTGCGCGGGCCACCGCGGAGGCCAGCTCGGGTCGTAGGCGTCCCAGGGCGAGGGATGGAGGAGAGCGGGAGTTTTCTCCCCTTTGGCGACGACGGCGGCGCCTTGCGAGTTTAATTTCGCCGTCTTGCTCTTCCTCTTCCCCGACGTCTTCGTCTTCGACCATGGCACTCACTTCTTCGACCAGCGCCGCCATCGCGGCCCTGCGCACCCCCGCGTGCGGGTCGTCGGAAGCGAACTCCAACAGGGCCCTTTGCGCGGCTGCGACCCGCGAGGAGAGAATCGGAGAAGAGGACGAAGGACGAGCTCCCGCTGCGGCTGCCGCCGCCGCGAGCGTCGCCGCGGCGGCGCGCAGCGGCGCGTCGTCCGACTCCGTGAGGCATCTCAGAGCCACGGCGATCGCCAAGGAGGGCGTGCATTCTTCTCCTTTTTCTTCTGCGTTACCCCTGGCGAGTCCGAGCCGCAGGAGCAGAGTGAGGATGTCGACGCAGAGGCTGTTGCAGCGGGTTTCGGTTCCGGAGGAGGATGAGAGAAAAAAAAGGTCAGTGTCGACGAGATCAATCGAAACAGGGAGCAAGATCTTTCTTCCCCTTCCGCGTCGCTCGATTCTCATACTCTCTCAAACCCACCGTCGGCACTCCCTGCTCTCCGAAGCGCGCAGCGCGCCGCAAAGAGCGTGGCGGCACCACTCCCGGGACGCGTTTGTGGCGCCGCGTTTGCCGTGGCCACCGCCATCGATCGCCGTCTCGGCAATCGCAGCCCGCCCGGCCAACAGGGCCAGCTCGCGCTCGTGGGCCAGTCCCGCAGTCTTGGTCGCCTCGAGCAAGGAAGCGAGATCGTCGTCGTCGCCTCCTGCTGCTAATGGAGAGACTAGAAGGAGACTAGAAGCCATTCCATCGATGCCTTTCCCCACCTCGAGTAGTAAAAAAATACAAAAAAAGGGCAAGTTTTTCACGCCGCTGCCACCGCCCCCTCTGCTCCTGCCCCCTCCGCTTCCGCTTCCGCTTCCTTCTTCATCTTGGCCAGCTTGCGAGTCCGCGCGCCCCTCCCCGGGCTGCCCCTCCCCCTCCCGCGGGACCTCTCGTCGCCCTCTTCCCCTCCCAGCCCCTCCTCGTCGTCCCCGTCGCGCGAAGAAGAAGAAGTAGAAGAGCCAGAGCCAGAGGAGCTGAACAGCCCGCCCTCGCGGACGCGCTCCTCCCACCCGGCCAGCGACTCCCTCGCGACCTGCTCCAGCCTCCGGACCGCGTCGCCGTCGGAATCGGCCCTCCACAGGGCCGCCGCGATCGCCGCGTGGGACTCCGGGTCGGGGCACCGGAGCAGCCGCTCGAGCGGGGGCAGCGACTCGAGGGTCTCGCCCAGGCGCGGGTCGAAGAGGTCGTCGCGGCGCGACATCAGCGGCGGGGCCCCTCCTCCGCCGCCGCCCGCGTCGCCGTAGACGCTCTGAGGCAGGGGCCTGTACCGGTTCAGAAAGTCTATCGAGCTGGGCAGGAACCAGCGGGACTTGTGCTCCCCCTTCGCGTCGTCGCCGAGGTACTCGCGGTATCCCAGGACGAGCCTGCGGTAGACCCGGGTCGCCCTCTCCGCGGCGTCGGGCAGCCACTCGGCGCCGGACTTGACCTCGGCAAAGATCCACGGCCTTATGAGCGCTCCGCGGCCAATCATGACGGCGGAGACGCCGGGGGTATCTGACAGCCGGCGCTGCGCCTCGTAGAAGGTAAGGATGTCCCCGTTGCCGATTATCGGCACACTTTTGTTGTTCCCCGAAGAAGAAGAAGAAGAAGAAGAAGAGGCACCGGCCGCGGCCGCAGCGGCCCTCTCGATGGCCCCCCAGTCAGCGGCCTTCTTGTACCTCCCTTCTCCAGAACGACCGTGAATCGTCACGGCGGCCGCTCCCGCCTCGATCAGGGCAGGGACGACCTTCTCGAAGTTGGCCGTCGAGTCGGTGACCCCGAGCCGGATCTTCACCGTCAAAGGCACGGGGCTGCCCTCGGCGATTCCAGCAACGAGCCGCGCCAGCTTCCTCGGGGAACGCAGCAACGCGCTGCCGAGCCCTCGACGGGTCGCCTCGTGGATCGGGCACCCGCAGTTGAGGTCGACGAAGCGCGCGCCGGCGTCCGCCGCCAGCCTCGCGGCGCGGACGCCCTCGTCGACGGTGTTGGTCGCGAGCTGCACGCCGAAGCAGTTTTCCTCCGAGGCCTCGACCTCGGAGCGGCGGAGCCTGGCCCTCTCGACGAGGTCGTTGCGCGCCAGGCCGCGGGCGAAGGCCATCTCGGAGACGGTGACGATGCCCCGCGAAGAGGAAGAAGAGGAGGAGGAGCTCGGAGAGGCTTCGGCGGCGAGCTCGGCGCAGAGGCGGCGGAAGGGCAGCGTGCCAACCCGCGTCAGAGGGGCGAGGACGAGCTTGGAGGCCCGGATCTGGGCAGCGAGGCTCGCGTTGGCGTCGAGCTGCGCCTGGGAGAGGGTCGCCGTGGCGAAGGGCTCGACAGAGGGGGGCGGCGAAGAAGAGGGAGGGTCGTCGTCGTCTCTAGCCGCCGACATCGATATCGACATCGGCGCTGCTAGCCGTTCCGAGCGGCCGACGCCGCATCGCCGCCGCAGAGAGACAGCATTTTGTGATGGCTTCAGCTCTGCGCGACGAGGAGACCGAACGCTTCGCGAGGAAGCCGCGAATGCTGTCGACATCAGAATTCGTTTTTAGAGGATTCGAACAAATGCGTTTGTCAATTTTTTTTTGAACCCAGAGACTTGTCTCTTTCTCTTTTTTCCCCCTTTTTCTTCCTTCATTTTTTCATTCGGTTTGAGAGAGTTTTTGTTCCGGATTACAAAAAAGGGAAACATCTCACCTCGATTTCAGAATTTCCTGTACAGCCTGTGCAGCGCGCGAGGGGCGTCGGCAGGGACGCCATCGTCCCCTCCCTCGCCTCCTTCTTCGCCGCCGCCGGTCTCGCCGCCTCCCCCCTCGCCGCCACCGGCCAGGAGCTTGCTCCTCAGGCTCGCCTTCTTCTCCTCGATAATCACGAACTGCTTCTTCTTCTGCCGCCTCGTCGGCTTGTTCTTCCCCTTCATCTTAGCTCGCCCCTCGTTCTTGGCCCGAGCCAGCGCCGCGCTGGCGGCGTTGGCAGCGGCGGCCGCGGCAGCCGCCTCGGCCCGCACCGCCGCGGGCTCGCGAGCGACGCGGCCGATCGCCGTCGGGTCGAGCACGATCGACTCGGGCGGCAGCTTGTCCAGCAGCGAGCGCACCTCCCCTTCGCGCCGCTGCCGCAGCGTGGCGTACGGGTCGGCGACGCGCGAGTCGTAGTTGGGCTCGCCCGCCCCCGGGACGAGCGAGAGCGCGACGCCGCCGGAGTGGCCGACGGCGAGGACGTCCTCGTACGGCCGGAACGCGAGCCGCCAGACCCCGGCGCCGTTGCCCCTCGCGCCCGTGGTCGCGGCGCCCGTGCCGCGGTTCCCCGTCCCCGCGGGGACCTGCGCCGTCGACAGGTCGACGCGCATGTACGGGGACGCGGCCTTGGCGCCCAGGGCGTCCTTCCAGAGCGTGACCGTGCGCCCGGCGCCCACCGCGACGACGCCGCGCTGCGAGATCGCGACGTCCGAGGCGGGGGCCCGTGACAGGTACGAGTGCAGCGGCCTGAACGTCCGGACGTCGAAGACCCTGACCTGCCCGTCCGCGCCCGACGTCACGAGGTGCAGGCCCCGGGCATCGACGGCGCACGCCAGCACGGGCCCGCGGTGCGCGAGGATTTTGACCAGGGCGCCGGAGCCGGCGGTGCAGTTGGGGCTCCACATCGAGACGACGCCGTTGGCGTGGCCCGCGACGACGACGGCGCTGTGCGGGTTGGCGCAGAACGCCGAGCGCACGTCTCCCTGCCTGGTGGGCAGCGAGCCCGTCCCGGAGGCCCCCACGAGCTGACCCGTGGTCACGTCCTGCCACCGCAGCACGCCGCCGTCGCCGATCGAGCTCAGCAGGAAGTGGTTCCTCAGGAAGGCCAGCCTCCGGGCGCCGGCGTGCTCCCGCGCGGCGTGGACCTCGGCGCCGCGCCGGTCGTAGATGAACACGCCGCCGGCGCCGCCCCCGGCCCCGCCGTGGCCTCCCTGCGCGACGGCGAAGAAGTCGTCGTTGTGCAGGAAGGAGACGTCGCGGACGGTGCCCTCCCCTCGCAGGAAGACCTCGCAGCCGAGCTTGGCGGTCTCGGCGTCGAGCACCGCCAAGTGGCCCCTTCGCCCCCCGATGACCATCGACCGGCCAGAAGGGGTGAACGCGAGCGAGTAAGGGCCCGTGGCGGGCAGCGAGAGGTCCAGCGCCTTTTTGGCGGCCCCGCGGGGGGCGAGGTCCCCCACGAGCTCGCGCTGCGAGACGCGCCAGGTGCGCTCGAGCGAGCCCGGCTCAGCCTCGAGCGCGCCGGCGCCGGCGCCGTCGGTGGCAGTGCCCAGCTGCGAGGGGAGGAGCCACTCGTGCGCGGCCGCCGCGGAGCTCTGCGCCTGCCCGGCGAGCTTCTCGCGGTAGCGGAGGGTGCCGCGGAGCTTCTTGTCGGCGATGGACTTCGTCGCGACTGCCGGGCCGCGGGCGAAGAGCGACGACGGGAGAGGCGCCGAGAGCGGGTCTTGGTGTTTTCGCGAAGGAGGGAGAGCCCCCTCGGCCTTGGCTTTGGCTTTCGATTTAGCTTTCGATTTGGCCCTGGAGCCTGCGCCGCGGGAGCGGCTCTTTTTTGCAGCTGCTCCCGGAGGAACATCGCTGCACAGTGTGTGAGGGGTGACAAGGGGGAGGATGTAGGTAGGGGGGGGGGGTGAGAAAAGAAAGAAGAGGCGTTGCCGTTTTTCAGCCGCCGCCGCCGAGCGAACTAACGAGTGAGCAGGTGCGGCTCTCTCATCTCTCTCTCGCGCGTTTCTCTCTCCATCGCACTCGACTAAACCAAAATTGAAACTGCTCACGTGCTGACGACATCCATGACCTCGTCGCCACTGCCGACTCGAGGCTCATCCGTCGACATTTCGCGTAGGGAGAACGCGAGAAGGGGGGGGGGGGGAGAAACGAGTGGCGACCAATGCCGACGCTCTCTGCCCGTTTCTCTCTCTGCTGCCGTGCTTTTCTCTTCGAAGGGCACTAGTTTGTGCCTGCCGGCTGCAGAGTGCAAGAACGATGTTCGATGACGCGTGCGAGAAGGGAAAGATGAAAGTGAAGCGAGAGACCGGCTAGGAGCCAGAGAGAGAGAGAGAGAGAGAGAGAGAGAGCGAGGGGAGCCGTCGCCGTCGTCGCCGTTGTCAAGCCGTCAAAGTTTAGTGCTCGGCGAAAGGCGTTCGAAAAAAAAAATTCGAAGCTTTCGCGAAGCACACACTTGTCTCTCAAGAGAAACGCGAGAGGAGGAAGTTCGCGCTGCAGCTTTCTCTTTCTTTCGTAACCTCGAAACGCGTGCGCAGAGAGTGCTCTCCTGATCTTTCTCTCGATGCTTCCGAGGCTCCTGGCGGCGTCTGGTTCTTCCTCTTCGTTGATGACGACGAAGCAACGTTTGGCGACGCCATCGCTTCGTCGGCATCGGACGTTGATGCCTTCGTCGTCCGCCAACAACTTCCTGAGCCCGCCGCGGCAAACGGCGCGGTTCCGTGGCGGGCACCTGGAGAGATCCCAGGTCTGCAACGCCGAGCGTGGGGATGGCGGCAACCTGCGGGATGGCGGCGCAACCAGCGACGCGAGTGTCACGGTTTCCGTCGGGAATGGAAACCGTGGCGACGGAGCGAAAAAAACCGTCGAGGTCGCCGCCGACCTCGACCTCGACCTCGACCTCGACCTCGGCGACGGCGCCAGCCTCTTCGGGAGGAAGGGCTCCGCCAAGATCTCCGAGGACGACCTCTTCTCTATCGACCCGGACGTCGAGAGCAGGCTCGCGGCCCTCTGCGACTCCGGGATGCCCGACGCCGAGCTGTGCGACCTCGCGAAAGCCGTGGCGCCGCAGCAGGCCGACTTCCTCCGCGCGGACGGCGGGTCCGTCGGGGCCGAGGCCCTGACGAGAGGGCGCTGGCTGCTGGGCCTGCTCCTGCTGCAGTCGGCGAGCTCATTCGTGCTCGACTCCTACGGCGACCTGCTGCGCGACCACATCGTCGTTACTTTGTTTCTCACGATGCTCGTCGGCGCCGGAGGGAACGCTGGGAACCAGAGCGCGATCCACGTCATCCGGGGACTCGCGACGGGCTCGCTGGACTCGAGGAGCTCCCCGGACTTTGCCAAGACGATGCTGCACCAGGGGAGCGTGGGCGCGCTGCTGGCCTCGGGCCTCGCAGTCGCGGGGTTCGCCCGCGTCCTGCTGTCCACGGGCTCCGTCGCCGACTCCTCCGCGATCTCCGCCTCTCTTTTCCTGATCGTTTTTGTCTCTGTCGGCGTCGGCAGCGCGCTGCCGTTCGCGCTGGCGAGGCTCGGGGTAGACCCGGCCAACGCTGGGACGAGCGTGCAGGTCGCGATGGACATCCTCGGGTGCGCGATCAGCTGCGCGACGTGCAGCTTCGTGCTGTCGACGTTTGCTGGGGCTGTCGTGGCGGCGAGTTGAGGGAGAGGGAGAGAGGGAAGGCTCTCCTCCTCTCCTGTACGATTCTCCTCTCCTCTCCGATGTCTGTATCATATTCAAAGCGATAAAAATAAAGACTGTAACATCTGAATCGAACAAGTTGAACATGACGAAAGAACGCGAGAAAGTATGGGAAAGACAAGAAAGTTCGAAAAGAGGCGTGAAGAAAACGAAACAAAACTCTCTCAAGGCATTTTTTACTCTCTTTCTCAGGCCCTTGTCGTTCTCTCTCTTGTCCTTCTTACACACCAAACGAGCAGCGCTCAAAGGAATCGAGGGAAAACAAACTTGCCAAAAAGAGCACAAAGAAAACACAGAACTGGGGGAGTTTTTTGCTAAGAAAGAAAAAAGGAACCGGAAGAAGTCCTCATTCTCTTTCTAAGCCACGAGCGCCGACGCCGTCGCGCTCTCGTACTTCCACGTAGGAGGCAGCTTCTTGGCGCGCTTGTAGTAGCGCGCGAGCCTGTGGATCCTCGACTCGACCAGAATCAGGCGGAACTTGCCGTCGCGGTCCTTGCGGAACCCGTCGAGGTGCTTGCGCATCGAGACGGCCTTCTTGATCAGGTAGTAAAGATCCTCAGGGATCTCCGGGGCGAGGCCCGATCCCTTGAGGATGCGGAGCACCTTGGAGTTGGTGACTGCGCCGACCTGGGCGACGCCATGCTGGTCCCGGAGCGCGACGCCGATCTGGGAGGGGGTGTAGCCCTTCTTGGCGAGCTTGCAGATCTGGTCGGTGACCTGAGTTTTTTTTTTTTTTTTTTTTAGAGGGGGAGAAGAGGTCGAAGAAGAAGAGCGAGGAGGTGAGCGAAGAAGATGAGAGAAAAGAACGTCGAGGCTGAAGGACGCGTCCCTCGATGGTTTCGGTCGCCGACTTCGATAGCTGGCTCTCCGGCATCGTGCACCAGGCTCGGCGCAAGGCGAGAAACGGCACAGCCACGGGAGCTTTTGTCCAGCCGCGGCGACGAAAAAAGCAGGGCAACTCGATCGCTCTCCTCTTGCGCGCGCAGCCGTCGAAACGGAATCATCTCGAGATCGACGCGACCTTTCAGGGTCCTTGCGCCCCTCGTGCTGGCCTTTTCTGGTCGGAGATGGGCCATACTCGACGTCATCGACCGTGCCGCGCAGGCCACGCGCGACGTCAAGGCGCCTCTGCTGCAGGGGGTCGCTCCCAGCAATCGATCTTACCTCTGCGACGGTCGTCTTGAGCCAGGACGGCGGCGATCGCTTGTAAGGGAGAGCCGAGGAGCTCATCCCTTTTCCCTTCGAGTGCATGCGGCCCATGGCTGCGGTTTGAGGTGGTGTTTACGCTGCCTGAGAAGAAGAGATTTTGACAAAGAGAGAGTGCGAGAGAGGCAGGCGGAGGTGAGCGACAAGGGGAATCAGCAAGCGAGTGGCGGCCGGAGAGAGAGCGTCGTCGGCGGCGGCTCGACGATCAAAAGCAGAGTCGTCGCCAGCGGGCCAGCAATCGCTCTCTCTGGGGGTCTGGGGCCTGCTCTTCGCCGGGAGACGAAGGAGCTCGAGATGCAGAGTTTTTCGCGAGCAAGAAGAGAGAAGAGCAAGGCGCCACAACGTACCGGCGGTACTCGGCTGCTACGCTGCAAAAAAAGTCGTGAACAAAGTGAGTCGAAGGAGTATGTTTCCCTTGGTTTTTCCCCCTTTTTTCCGTCGCTGTCGTCGTCAACACTTTTGTTTTCTTCCCCTCTTTCCCTCCTCTCTCCGTGCTCTTGAAGAACGAAAGAGACCACCGCCGCACCTGCTGCCCCGTGTCTCCCGCCGTGAGATGATCGAGGAACGCGACCTCGGCGCCTTCGCTGTGAGTGTTTGTAGGGAGCAGCAGCTCGGAGAAGACGAAGAAGAAGAAGAAGAAGAAGAGAAGAAAGATGACAAAACAAGATCTCGAGAGAGGGGACCATCGATCGACAGAGCCCATCGACTTTTTGCCGCTCTTCCTTTCGTCGCCGTGCTTTTATCGAATGTGGAATCGAGGATGTGAAGAGACGCGCGACGAGTGTCTCTCTGCGCCTCTCCGATCAAAAGTATCCCTCGAGCTCGTATTCGAAGCGAAAAACCAGAGGCGAAATAGTTCGTCTTCTTCCCCATTCGTTTTTTTTCGAAAAGAAAAAACTCAACCTCTTCTCCCTTTCTCCTTTCTCCCCCTCTCCCTCTCTACCCACTCCAAAACAAACATACAGAACCTCCTCGCCATCGGCCTCGTCGCGATCCTGATCACCTACCACTACCTCGTGGCCGAGCCTCTTCCCGTTTAGAAAGAGGGAGAGAAAAAGAGAATGTTCACCGGAGGCAGGCTCCGCCTCAAGGGCGACTCGGGAGGCATCAAGAAGAAGAAGAAGAAGAAAGCGAAGGAGGAAGCGGAGGAGAACACGGGGGCGGAGGAGCAGAACGAGGCCGCCGCGGGGACTGCTGCTGGCGACAAGGGAGAAGCAGCAGCGACAGCGGCAGCAGCAGCGGCAGCGGGGACCTCGACCTCGAAAAAGCCCGACCGCCGGACTGACGCCGAGCGCCGGCACGACGCCGCCGTCGCGGCCAGGGAGGCCGAGCGCGTAGCGAGGCTCGCGTCGCAGAGCCACCGGGACCGTGTGGCGGCGTTCAACGCGCATCTGGCGACGCTCTCGGAGCACCACGATATCCCCAAGGTTGGGCCCGGATGAAGGAGGGAAAAAGGGACTGGAAGTGGAGGAGGAGGGAGGAGGGCAGCGGGAGGGCGGGAGCAACAAACAGCGCTCTCTCGCGCTCTCCTTCTGTCTCTCTTTTCTGCCACTTGCTTTCTTTCTCTCTTTCTTTTTTCTCTCGTGTTCGCCTTCCTTCTTGCCTTTTTTCTGATTTGCTTTGTTATACAATAGATGAAAGGAACGGATTCGAATCATAATGAAATGAGGGTGACTTTTTCTTCTTCTTCTTCTTCTTCTTCTTCTTCTTCCTTTGCGTCGAGTTGCTGTTGTTCTTCATTTTTGTTCTGTGTCTTGCGCTCTTTGAGAGGCATCGGCATTCGGCGCCCTTTTTGCTCGTACCCCGATCGTTTCCTTCCGCGTTTCCCTCCGCCTCCGGTCACGATGGCCCTCCGCCACGCCGCCAGTGCGCTGGCTGATGTTGTGTTGACGCGCTCTGTCGGTGAGTTTTGGCGTGAGAACGCGAGGAGAGTCCTTGAAATGCAAAGGCGGCGGATGTGATGGACGAGTCTTCGCATGCTTCTCTCTCGACCCCGTGCTCTTCTCTCTCTCTCGAAAAAAAAAAAAAAAACAGCAACCTCGACCTCGACCTCCGCAACGCTCCGCCTCCTCCTCCTCCCGGCGACCTCCTCCCCCGCCGCCGCGGCGTGGTCCCTCTCCACCGCCACCAAGCACAAGAAGACGCGCACGGAGCGGGATACCTTTGGCCCGCTGGAGGTGCCTGCAGACAAGTGAGGAATTTTGGAAGAAGCGTCCTTTCGTTCTGTTTTTCCCTCTCCCTCTCTCTCTTTCTCTTCCTCCCTCGTTCGCCCGCGCTCACCCTCATTCGTCCTCCCCCTCACCCTATTCTTCCGTCCAACCTCTTTTCCCTCACTCCGAAAATCAAACCAACCAAATTTAAAGGCTCTGGGGCGCCCAGACCCAGCGTTCTTTGCAGAACTTCGACATCGGGGGACCTAGGGAGCGCATGCCGGCCCCCGTCGTCTCGGCCTTCGGCGTCCTCAAGGGCGCAGCCGCCCGTGTCAACGCCCGCCTCGGCGACCTCGACCCGAAGCTCGCCGCGGCCATCTCCTCCGCCGCGGCCGAGGTCTCCAGCGGAAAGCTCGACGACCACTTTCCTTTGGTGGTCTACCAAACCGGATCGGGAACGCAGTCGAACATGAACGCCAACGAGGTCATCGCCAACCGCGCCGCCGAGCTGCTCGGCGGCGAGCGCGGCGACAAAGGCGTCTGCCACCCGAACGACCACGTCAACAAGGGCCAGTCGTCCAACGACACGTTCCCTTCTGTGATGCACATCGCCGCGGTGACCGAGCTCGAGCGCAGGCTCGTGCCCGCCCTGGAGAAGCTGCACAAAGCCCTGAAGGTCAAGGAAAAGGAGTTTGACCACATCGTCAAGATCGGGCGCACGCACACGCAGGACGCAACTCCGCTGACGCTCGGGCAGGAGTTTTCGGGGTACGCCCAGCAGGTCGAGTTTGGGATCCAGCGCGTGAAAGGAGCTCTCCCGAGGCTGTGCATGCTCGCGCAGGGCGGCACGGCGGTAGGGACCGGGCTCAACACGAGGCCGGCGTTCGCCGCGGCCGTCGCGGCCGAGGTCGCCGAGGCGACGGGCCTGCCGTTCGTGACGGCGCCGAACAAGTTCGAGGCGCTGGCCGCGCACGACGCCGTCGTCGAGGCCTCGGGGGCCCTGAATGTCGTCGCCGTCTCGCTGATGAAGATCGCCAACGACGTGCGGTTCCTGGGCTCGGGGCCGCGCTGCGGCCTCGGGGAGCTGCGGCTGCCCGAGAACGAGCCGGGCTCGTCGATCATGCCCGGGAAGGTCAACCCCACGCAGTGCGAGGCGCTCACCATGGTCGCGTCCCGCGTCATGGGCAACAATGTGACCGTGTCGGTCGCCGGGTCCAACGGCCACTTCGAGCTCAATGTGTTCAAGCCCGTGATGATCGACTGCCTGCTGCAGAGCTCGAGGCTGCTGGCCGACGGCGCGAGGTCGTTTGCCGAAAAGTGCGTCGAAGGGATCGAGGCCGACGAGGGGCGCATCGGCGATTTGTTGCACCGGTCGCTGATGCTGGTGACGGCTCTGAACAACAAGATCGGGTACGACAAGGCCGCAGCGGCCGCGAAGAAGGCGCACAGGGAGGGGACGAGCCTGAAGGAGGCGGCGCTGAGTCTGGGCCTGGTGACTTCGGAGGAGTTCGACGCGTGGGTCCGCCCCGAGGACATGATCAGGCCCAGGGACGAGTGAATAAAGATACCTTTTGACGTCATGTGTTCCGAGCGGGGCGGCAGCACGCGCGAGAGAGAGAAAGAGAAGAGGGAGCAAGAGAGGGACTCCGAGGGGAAGGGGAGCGAGAGGGAAGGAAGAGGCTCGACGAATTTTTTCTTTCTTCTTCTTCAGAGAGAAGGTGGACCAAAAAAACGGCAATCGTTTTACAGAACAACTCGGGCGTGATCGCTTTTTAATTAGAAATAAAGTAGGAACAAAAGGAAAAACAGAGTGGGGAACAGTGGATGGTGGTGATGAAATGCAAAAAACAAAAAAACGGGAGGAAAAAACGTAGAGCTCTCTCCACACTATTTCCTCGGCGGCGGCGGCGGCGGCGCCACCCCGGCCTTGGCCTGCTGCTGCAGGATCTGCCCGATAAGGTCCCCTCGCGACGACCCCACGTGCCTCCCGACCTCTTTCCCCTCCCTGAAGAACACGAATGTCGGCACCTCGATCACTCCGAGAGACTCGCTCAGCGCCGAGGCCGCCGTCGAAGAATCGGCAAGTAAGCGAGCAAAGGACGCGTACCCGGCAAAGTTGCGCGCCAGAGCCAGCACTGCGGGAAAAACGTGCACGCACGGCGCCGCGGTCGACGAGCTGACGTCGAGCACCGCGAGCTCTCCCTTGGGGCACTTTTCCAGGAAGGCGTCGAGCTCGAGCTTCGAGGAGATGTCCGAGACGTGGCTCGATGCCTTCACCCCCCCGGCGGCCGAGTCGCCCCAGAAGAGCACGCCCTCCCCGAGGTCCTTCTCAAGAGCGTCGTGCCCTCCGTGCTGCCAGAGGAGCCTTCCGGACTTGTAAAACTGGACGGAAGGGAGCACGGAGACTCCCAGCTCGCGGGCGGCGCGCTCGCCGCGCTCGCCGTCGGCGTCCAGAGACAAAAACTCGACGTCGGGGCAGTCGCGGGCGGTGCGGGCAAACGCGTGCTTGACGTCGAGGCACCTCTGCTTCGCTTCCGCCTCGAGGGCTTTCGCCTCTTCCTTCCAGACGGCCTCGGCCTCCTCGCAGAGACCCGAGTCGCAGACGTCCGAGGAATGGATCTCGAGGACCACGAGCCTGTCTCCGGCCTGGTGAGTTTTTTTTTGTGTGTATGGACGATTTGAGATTACTTTTTCGTTGAGTTCTTTTTCGAGTTTTTGGATTCTTGATGGACGAAAGAAAGAGTGGGCAAAGGAGGAGAACAAGAACTAAAAAACGAACTCTCACCTTTTGAAGCTCAGCGCGCACGTCCTCGAGCGACTCGACGTGCGCGACGCGCTCGTCGACGCGCGCCGACTCGCGCAGGCGGCGGTCGAGGGTGGTGTCGGGCGACTCGCCCGGGCGGAGCGAGGGGAGCGCTGTCGTCGTCGCCGTCGTCGGAGCTGCTGCTGCTGCTCCTGCTGCTAGCTGGTCAGCGGGGGTCGCCGAGGCCGCGATGAGACCGCGTCGTCGTCGGTGGAGGGGGGGCACTGATGTTGGAGTACGGAGAGAGAGGGGGGGGGGCGTTGGGGTCGGGGTTGAGTTTCTTCGCTTTATCCTCGCTAGCCGCTCAAGAGGTGGAACAGCACATTGCGGCTTGCTGCTGTCTAGTTTTTCAGAGGATAACTTTTCTTTTTCATTCTTTTCTGATCCGCATGAGGTTGCTATTGATGTCTGGCGTCGCCAAAAGGCAGAAATGAGAGACGAAGAGCAGCGAGGCGCGGTCGCACGAAAGAAACAGAAGGAGGCCCTGACACACCTTCGGCCGTCGGCGGCATCATCGTCGTCTGAGCTGCTGCTGCTGCTGCTCGCATCGCCCGAGGAGCGGCGTTCGAGGCGCGAACGCAAACGCTGCTGCTGATGCTGCAGCAGCATCGACGGAGCGGTGTAGCCATGGGCAAAGAAGAAAACGAGAGAGAGAGAGAGAGGGGAGAAGCGGCCAAGAAAAAAAAGGAAGAGCGAAACACGCGCGGTTTCGATAGTCGGAAAAGTGACGTGGGCATTGTGTCGGCAATGACTGGACCTTCACTTTCCGGTCGGACAGACGAGCGAGCAAGCATTCGCCATCAAAATGGGCAACAACTTCTCCCGCTCCCTCGCCGAGGCCGCCGTCTCCGGCGACCTCCGGCGCCTCGACGAGCTCCTTCTCTCCGTGGACGCCAAAAAGCTCAAGACGACGGACGCGGACGGCTGGACGCCGCTCCATTATGCATCGGCCGCGGGCGACGGTGCCGCGGTCGCTCTGCTGCTCTCGCACGAGGAGGAGGGCAAGGAGGCCGTGGGCCGCCGCGCCAAGGACGGCTCGACGCCCCTGCACCTGGCTGCTTCCTCCGGAGCTGGCGCTGCTGCCGTCCTGCAGCTGCTGAAGGCGGGAGCGGAGGCGGACGCGCTGGACGGCAAGGGTCGGTCGCCGCTCGTGGTCGCCGCTGCGTCGCGGCCGCCGTCGGACCAAAGCCAAAGCAGCAGCGGCGCCGTCGTCTCGGCTCTCGTCGCGGCCGGCGCGGATGCGAAGAGGGCGCTTCCGGTGAGTTGAGAGGGTCTGAATGAGACGAAGAAAAAGAACAAGAGAGGGCGCAGCGAGGCGGCGCTGTTCGATTTCGCGACTCCTTTTCCCTTTTTCCCTCCCTCACTTCCTCGCTGTCCTTTCTCGCTCTCCGTTCTCATACACACTCCAAAAACGACGCCGACGCCGACGACGACAAAAGGACGGGACCACTCCCCTCCACCTGGCAGCGATCAGAGGCAACGCCCCGGTCGTGGCGGCCCTGCTCGCCGCGCCCGGCGTCTCCGTCTCCCGCTCGTCCCCGGCCCATCCCCACTCGCTGCGGACTCCGCTGCACGAGGCCGCCGCCTCGGGCTCCGCCGAGTGCGCCCGCCTCTTGCTGAAAGCGGGGGCCGACCCGCGCGCGCAGGACGCGAGGGGCAAGACCCCCGCGTCCGTCGCGCTCGACGCGGGCAACTCGAAGCTCGCAGTCGAGCTGGCGGAGGGGATCCGGGGCTCGACCGGCGCAGGGTGGTGGAGCTCCGCCGTCGCCGCCGCCGCCGCGAGGCCGTCGAGGGACTCGAGGGAGAAGGCGACCTCGTACCCGACCCTCCACGGCACGTCGCCCGTCGCCATCGCCGCTCCCCGGGACTCTTCTGCTGCTGCTGCCGCCGAGAAGGCAGCGCGGCTCGCGCTCGAGGAGGCATGGGGAGGAAAAGGCCCCGCTCCCGTCGCCCAGAGGCCTCGGACGGCGGCGGCCGCCGCGGCGGCCGACGCCGCCTTTGGCGGCTGGGCGAACGCCGCCCTGGCCCCGCCCCCGCCGCCCGCTGCCTCGCGCGTCGCGGCCGCGCTGGTCGCCCTGTCCGCCACGGCGACCGACGCCGCCTCGGGCGTCGCCGCGGCCTCGAGGGCGGCGGCGGCCTCGGCCGCCTCTGCCGCCGCGGCGGCGGCCGGGGCGGCGGCCGGGGCGGCAGCGGCGGCGGCGGCCTCCGCGAGCGCCTCGCGCAGGGCCGCGGCAGCCGCGCGGGCCGAGGAGTCCGTGGAGGGCGTCCCAACGGCTCCGATGGGGGCCGTGAAGTCGGTCTATGAGGTCGACGCGCAGCTGCGGACGACGTTTGCGGAGAAGGAGAAGGAGAAGGAGGAGCAGGGAGCGGGAGCTTCTCCTGCCGTCGCCGGTGTCGCTGCTCCTCTTCCCGCTGCCGCCGCCGCCGCCGCCGCTGCTGCTCCCGCGCCTTCGCCCCTCCCGGACCCCCCTTCTCGATCGTCTCTGCTCCCTTCGCTCGACTTTGGCACCCTGGCCGTGGCGACCCGCGGCTTCGGCGAGGCCTCCAAGCTCGGCGGCTCCGTCCGCGGCGTGACCTTTGCGGGCTCCCTGCCCGACGGGACGAGGGTCGCGGTCAAGGTGCTCGACCCGGCCTCGGCGCCTCCGGGGGCGGCGCTCGCGGGCCTGCTGCTCAAGGCGGTAGGCGGCGGCGGCTCCCTCGAAGGAGAAGGGAAAGACGTCCCTTCTTCTTCGGGGATGCTCGACAGGCCCCTCGCCGTTGGCCCGACGTCGAGAGCGATCGTCTCGCGGCTCGCGGAGGGCGGTTCCCTCGACGGCGCGCTGCGCGGCGCCCCCCTTGCGGCGGCCTCGGGAGAGGAGCAGGGAGAGAAGGGGGCGAGGGAGCCGCCGCCGCCGCCGCCGCCGCCGCGCCTCCCGTGGGCCGACAGGCTCGACCTCCTCTCGCAGGTCGCCGCGGTGCTCTCCCGGGAGCTGCACTCCAAGGGGCTGGCGCACGGAAGCGTCCGCGCGACTAACGTGCTCCTAGACCCCGTCCCCGCGGGGAGCGGCGCGGGGAGGGACGGTCAGCGGCGGTGGAGGGCGAGGCTCGGCGACGCCGGGGTCGCCCAGCTGCTGTCGACCCCTGACGAGGAGGGCTCCTTCTCCGCGGCCAGGGATACCGCCGCGCTGGGCACGATGGTGCTCCAGGCCCTGTGCGGCGCCGAGGGTGAGGGGCTGGCGGCGTCCGTGGCGGGGCTGGCGGAGGCCGAGGGGGCGCGGTTCAGCGCCTCGAACCTGGCCGAGAAGGGGCTGATGGAGATCGGAGGAGGAGAGAGCTCGAAGGAGAGGCTGACGAAGAAGAGGGACGAGGAGGGGCGAAACGGCGTCGCCGTCGTTCCCGGCGCCTCGAGGGCGGTTTCCCTGGCTCTGGACTGCGTGTCTGGGAAGGTATCGGCGGCCGACGCCGCGAGGGCGCTCTCGGAGCTCGCCGAGGGGGTGCGGAGCGGGGAGCTGCTCAAGGAGGAGGTGGCGGCCGAGGCGGCGAAAACGAACGCGGCGGCCGCCTCGGCCACGCCCGTCGCCGAGCAGCCCGAACAGTCACCCTCCGCCCCGTTCCTCGACGATTACGAGGACGTCGCCGGGGAGCTCTCTGCGCTCGAGGCGGAGCTCGCGGCGCTCCCCAGCGCGCCGGTCGGGACGGGGAGGGCGACAGAGAAGGACAAAGTGTTGGCCGAGGCGGTGTAAAAAAAAACGAAAGAAAAAAACAAAATCACTCTACACTTTTTTCTTGTTGCTAGCTTTCGTTCGCCTCTGATGCCCTCGCGATGCTGAGCACAGCGACGCACCCCTCCGCACGCAACGGCCGCTTGACACCCCAGGCTCGCAGAGACCGCGGCCAGCTTCTCGTGACCGCGCAGGCTGCCGGGCCGCAGCGAAGCAGAAGAGCGCAGAAGCAGCGGCGGCGGGTCGCCGGCGTCAGCATTGAAGCAATGTTCGCGGCGCCGCAGTCCAAGCGGCGGGAGGAGCCCCCGCGCTGCCCTGAGAGGCCCGCGTTCCACCTGGCGCCTCCCAATGGAGGCTGGGTCAACGATCCGAACGCTCCCATCGTCGACAAGGACGGGCGCGTGCACGTGGTGAGTGGGGAGAGAGAGGCGTTTTTTTGTTTCTTCGATTGATGGGGGCATCGAAGGAGCCCCGAGCGAGAGATGCGACGCACGTGGTGCGAAGAAGAAGAACAAGAGGAAGAACGCCTCCTTTTCCCTCTCGTCCTCCCTCTCTATTCCTTCCTCTTTCGTATTCTCTCTGCCCGCTGAAGGTGGAGCAAGACAAGTGAACTTTGTCGCCGTGCGCATTGTTTGGAGAGGAGAGGGCCAGGGTGGGAGAACGAGAAGTTTTTTTTTTCATTCGGCGGCGGCGGAGAAAGGAGAGGGCAAGGGCGACCGACCGAGCGAAGGAGAGAAGAGGCCCGACGTGCAAGGACAGAGGGGAGGGAGAGAGAGAGAGAGAGAGAGAGAGAGAGAGAGAGAGAGAGAGAGAGAGAGAGAGAGAGAGAGAGAGAGAGAGAGAGAGAGAGAGAGAGAGAGA
>Ga0114918_10001141_pt1 | contig 23596 bp, 14 predicted proteins | sample LantaG_FD_87015 | JGI IMG/M metagenome (GOLD analysis project Ga0114918, IMG submission 87015) | Deep subsurface microbial communities from Baltic Sea to uncover new lineages of life (NeLLi) - Landsort_02402 metaG | ecosystem: Environmental > Aquatic > Marine > Oceanic > Sediment | place...
GTGTGTGTGTGTGTGTGTTTGTGTGTGTGTGTGTGTGTGTGTGTGTGTGTGTGTGTGTGTGTGTGTGTGTGTGTGTGTGTGTGTGTGTGTGTGTGTGTGTGTGTGTGTGTGTTTTAGAGTGTTTTTTCGTTGTTGTGGTGTTTAGAACCACGAGAAGGAGAGAAAGAAAAGGCGTGAGAAAGGGTGTGGAGAACCGACGACCGCGGAAGGAGAAGAAGAGGTCGAAAGAAGAGGTCGAGGAGGAAGAAGAAGAAGAACGAAAAAAACTAGCTCCATCGATTCCCCGCTCTCTTTCTCCAGCTGCTTTCCTCCAATTCCCTTGTCTCTCACCTCGTCAGCAGGTCGTCAGGCAACGACGCTGCCCCCTGCGGAGTTTCCAGGGACATCGAAGTCGGGAAATGAGTTTCTCTCTAGCGATGCATTTCGAGAGGGGGGCGATTCGAAATTTGAAGAGAGAGAGAGAGAGACCAAAAATGAAAAAAAACTTTCAACTTTTTTTTCTTTTTTGTGGTTTTTGATTTTGATTTTAACACAGATGAAAACGCAGAAGAAGGAAAGGAAAAGGAAACCAGAAGCGCAAAGAAGAACAAGAAGATGATGAAAGCAACAACTCTTCCTCTCTCTCTCCTCCTTCACGCGTCCACGGCCTTGGCGGCGGCCGCACGCTTGGCCGCAACCTTGCTCTTCTCCTTGTGCCACTCCGCCGCCTTGGCCTTGCGCGCCTCCTCGAGCCCGGCCACCGCCTCGGCGTGCTTCCACCCGACCGACGCGCTCAGCTCGCCCAGGCGCACCGACTTGTGGCCGTGGGCCAGCCTGAGCACCTTGAGCGCGTCGGGGACCACGACCCGCTTGACGCGGTCGTAAGGGGGGGGGACGCCCTCGTAGGCCTTGAGGCGGTCGAGCGCCGCGGCGCCGCGCTTGGTCTTGTGCGGGATCATGCCGCGGATGGTCCTCCAGACGATGCGGGAGGGCGCGCGGAAGTGGATGGGCCCCTTCTTGGGCTGCGTGATCATCCTCTTGCGCAGGAAGCGCTCGTACTTGGCGCGCTGGCGGACGAGGCCGCCCGACAGCACGGCCTCCTCCGAGCGGACGACGACGATGTGGTTGCCCGTGAGGAGCTGCTTGGCGATGACGGAGGAGAGGCGGCCGAGCATGTGGCCGCGGGCGTCGATGACGACGGTCTTGGTGCCGTTGCCTAGAGAAGGTTGGAGGCGAAGAGAGAGAGTAAAGGGAAAGGCGTGAGAGAAGGAAGTGAGAGAAGAAGAAGAGGTCGAACGAAGAAAGAGACGAATCGAGCCGCCAATCATCGACGCGCAGGTGTGCTTGATCGGGTCCTGATGCGCGCGTTTTGAGCGCTTTTAACTCTCATTCTCTAATTTCTCTCTCGCGATGGAAAAAGAGTGTCACGGAGGCATCGGAGGCGCGAGGGAAGGGAGCAGAGAGAGCAAGAGCAGAGAGAGAGAGGGCAGCGAGGGAGAGACGGAAGGAGCGGCGGCGGCGATCGACGTTTTCCTTCGATCGACGCCGCCGCCGCCCGCGCCGCTCCCATCACATCCACGCTTTCTCGCTCTCTTCTGCTGCTTCTATGCCCGCTTTCCCATCAAGGAAGATGACAAGCACGAGCCCGCGGTCACGAGCAAAGCAGCGTCGGATCGGAATTGGGAGCTTTCGCAACCCCAAGGGGGGTCTCGATGGACATCGAGAGGGCGGCTGCCCCAACAGCAGCCGCCAAGAGTTGAGATCGCCCCCCTCTTTGGGGCCCCATCGCGCCCTCGTGCGTCCCTTCGCGTCCTTGGTTTGCACAGCCGAGGGGTCTCTCTCGACATCGCGGACGAGTTGAGGCACGTACCCGACATCGTGCTTCTCTCTAAAGTGAGCTCGCGGGGGGAAGAGATGGAAGAGGGGAGTTCGAAGAAAAAAAGAGAGATGAAGTGAAGAGAGAGAGCGGAAGTCGAAAAATGTCCATTTTTTTCTTCGACGCTCGCTCTCTCGCCTCTGGCTTGAAAACTTTCAAAGTCAAAACTCAAATGCCCAACTGAACTAAGAGGATGGTCGCGTCCACCAACGGCAGCGGCGGCTCCCAGGCCCGCGCAGGGAAGACCCGCGCTGTCACTGCTGCTGCCGCCGCTGCTAGCGAATCGGAGCAGCAAGAGCGCGAAGAGCACGAAGAGCGAGCCGGCAACGGCAACGACGCCGACGTCGAGACCGACGACGCCGATGTTGCCGCTCCCTTGCCCGCAGCAGCCGCTCCTGCTCCCTCCGCGACCCCCGGCGACAACGATGCCTCCTCGTGGCGCGCGCAGGCCGAAGCGGCCTCTGCCAAGAACGCGAGGCTGAAGCGCAAGCTGGTAAAGAGAGGGTAGAGAAAGAGAGAGAGTTGGATCGAATGCTAGTTTTTTTTTTCTTCGCTGCTGCTCGCTCATTCTCGACCTCGACCTCGACCTCGACCTCGACCTCGACCTCGACCTCCTCCTCTTTCCCTCCTCCTCCACCCACCACCAGGAAAACCACCGCGACGTCCTCAAGAGGGCCAAGACCGTGGCTGCGCACTGCGTGGAGCTGAAGGAAGCCCTGGAGAAAGAAGCCAGCGCCCGCGCCGCGGCGGAGGCGAGGGCGGAAGCCGCGGCCGCCGAGGCCGAAGCGGCCAAGGCCGCCGCTGCCGCTCCGCCGCCTCCCTTGACTCCCGCCCCCGAAGCAGCGACGGCGGCGGCGGCAGCCACCGCGGCAGCAGAAAAAGAGACGGCCCTCTTGGAGGAGGCGCGCCTCAGGGCCTCCCGCGCCCTCGAAGAAGCCGAGCGCGAGCGCAGGCTCTCGGCGTCTCTAAGGGCATCTCTCGACGCCGCCAACGGCGCGCGCGCCGCGGCCTCGGCCGCGGCCCTGAGGGCGAGGGACGAGCTCGAGAAGGAAAAACAGCTCCGAGAGAAGGCCCTGAGGGAGAAGGAGGAGGCGTCGAGGCGACTGCAGGTGGAGCTGGAGAGGCGGCTGGAGGAGGAAGAGGAGGCGGAGAAGAAAAGGCGCCAAGGGGAAGAAAGGAGAGAGCAAGAAGAGGAGTCGAGCGACGACGAAGGCGACAACGACAACGATGCCGAAGAGGAGGAAGAAAACCCCGCCGCCGCAGAGGCCGCCGTCGCCCTCCTGGCCAGGCGCCTCCTCGGCATCACCTCTTCTTCTTCGCTTGATGCTGCCTCGCGCGAAAAGAGAAGGAAAAGAGAGGGACCGGATGCCTCTGCTGCCCTGCTCCTCAAGGAAAAGGTCGAGTCTCTGGAGGAGACGGTCCGGGCGTCGCTCGAGGAGTCCGCCGCCGCGGCCGCCGCGGCGAGGGCGGCCACCGCGGCCCTCGAGAGGTTCTTCAGGGCAGGGGCCGCCGCTGCGCTTGGAGGAGGAGGAGTAGGGGTAGGAGGAGGGGAAACAGCAGCGCTCGCGCTCCCTCCTCCTCCTCCTGCTGCTCCAGCTCCAGCTTTAACTCCTCCTCTCCCTCCTCCTGCAGCTCCTCCAGCTCCTCCAGTTCCTGCAACCCCGGCTTCCCGCCTCCGCGCCTCGCTCTCTTCCGTCTCCGCCCCCGGGCCCGCTGCCCGCACCGCGGCCAAGAGAATGCTCTCGCTGATCTCCTCCGGGGAACTCCCGGTCGAAGCCTGCGCAGCGGCGTTCGAAGAAGCAGTCGTCTCTCGAGCGAGGGTGATTTCTTCTTCTCCGTCGTCGAATCCTTCTTCTAACAAAACCGCCAAGCCTCTCTTCCCGGTTCCTCCCACCGGCGCCTTCCCGGCCGCCTCCGTCTTCTTCACGCTCTGGGCCCGAGAGCCCGTCGAAGAGACCAGAAAGGCTCTGGATGGGCTCGTGGCTGTCGGCGCAGAGCTGTGGCGGGTCGCGAACAGCTCGATTCTTTCTTCTTCTTCCGCTTCCGCTTCTGCGTCTTCGCTGCCGTCGTCGACCTCGTCGGCCGCAGCGGCCGCGGCGGCCGCCTCCTCCTCCGCTCGCTCGCTCGCCTCGGCGCTGCGGTCGCGGCTGCACGCGGCCGCCTGCGGCATTTCCTCCAACTTCCCCGCCGAAGCAGCGGCCGCTGCCCACGTCTCGGCGAGGCTGCTGCAAGGGAGAAGCAGCAGCAGCGGAAGCGGCGGCGGCGGCGGCGGAGGAAGGAGCAGGAGCGACGGAGGAGCCGCGGCCGTGCTCTCGTCGGCGAGGGCGGTGCTGCTCGACGCCCTGCTCCTCCGCGCCGCCTCCTCCGCGCGTAGGGACAGTGGGATCGGTAATAAACAAAACCCTGCCGTCGTTCTGGGCCCGGGGGCGATAGCCTCCGCCGCGGCGGCGCTGCTCACGTGGCCGGAGTCGCTGCCGCAGTTTTTCGCCGACGTCGAGAGCAAAAACGACGACGGCAACGGAGGCGACGGCAAAAACGACGACGGCGACGGCGACGGCGACGGGAACGAAGAGCCGATGAGACCGACGAGCAAAAGCCCGACCGAACTGCTCTACGAGACGATCGCCGCGGCTCTCTTGGACGCCTCGAGGGCGGCGGGTAGCTCCCGCGCCTCGGGGGCGCTGGACGCCGCGGCGGGGAGGGCCCTGCTCGAGGCGAAGGCGGCCGTGCGGAAGAGGAGAGGAGGAGGGGGAGCAAGTGCAGGTGGAGGAAACGCGACGGGCTGGCACTCGCTTCTCCGCGCCGCCGAGCGCGTCGTCGCCGCCCTGCCCGCCGCCGCGGAGCAGGAGCAGCAGCGCTTGGACCGCGGGAGCAGCAGAGGCGGGGGCAAAGGACCAATTCAGCAGCAGTCGGCGGAGTGGCAGGGGGTCTCTCTGGCGGCGACGCTCTGCGCTGCCTGCCTCGGCCCGAGGTGGCTCGTCGAGGGCTGCTGCTCCTCTTCTTCTCCTTCTTCTCCTTTTTCTTCTTCTCCTTCTTCTTCTTCGCTGCTCTCCGAGTCGTGCCTGTTGGGTGGGGTCGGCGACGAGCCTCCAAACGCGGTGGCCGTGTCGCTGGCGCGGTCTCTCGCGGACAAGTTCCTGGCGAGGCGGCAGCAGGGAGGAGGAGGAGGAGGAGGAGGAGGAGATGAAGCTGCTGCCTCGGCTGCCGCTGCCGCGGTCGCGCGCGTCGCGGCGGCAGAGGCGCTGCTGCTCTCTTCTTCTTCTCTCTCTCGCCAGCAACGCTAGCCTCTCTCTCTCCTTCTCCTTCCCTCATTTTTGTAACGCACGAATGAAATTGTCAGCTCATTGAGTTTATTAACACGGAAAGAAGTAAAAAGAAGAATATCAAGTTTTTAAGTGCGGAAAGTTTTTTTTTTTTTCATTTTTTCATTTTTTCATTTCGAAGAGCTTCCCAAATCAAGCCCGCTCTCGCTGCCCCGCAGCGACCCCAGGCTGTTGGTGCTCCCGTTGTTGCCGCCTCCGCCTCCGCCCTGCAGCTGCCTGCGCACGAGCGCCGAGAAGGCTCCTCCGGCGGCGACCAGCTCGTCGTAGGTGCCGGACTCGGCGACGACGCCCTTGGAGACGACGACTGAGAGAGAGAAAGTTTTGAAGTTTTTTTTTCGTTTTTTTTCGGGTGAGTTTTTTTCCGGTTTTTTCTTCTTCTTCTTCGTCTCTCCTCACTTCTCTCCTCTCCTCTTCTCCTCTTCTTCTCCTCTCCAACCACCTTCTTACCGACTCGGTGCGCGTCCCTGACCGTCGACAGCCTGTGAGCCACCACCAGCGTCGTCCTGCCGCGCGTCGCGTCCCTCAGCGCGTCCACCACCTCCGCTTCCGAAGCGGCATCGAGCGCGGACGTGGCTTCGTCCAAGATCAGGATTGCAGGGTCGCGCACGAGCGAGCGCGCGATGCAGACGCGCTGCCTCTGCCCGCCGCTCAGCGTCGATCCCCGCTCCCCGACGACGGTATCGTAGGCTTGGGGCAAAGCCTCGATGAATTCGGAGCAGCGGGCGAGGCGCGCGGCGGCCGAGATGTCGGAGGGTGTGGGCCTGCGGCGGCGGAGGCGGTGGTGAGAGAGGCAGGAGGAGTTGAGAGCGCCGCCGCCGCCGCTGCCGCGTTCGACGTCCCCGTCGCCGTTGAATCCTTCTCTTTCTCCTTCTTCTTCCTCTTTTTCTTCCTCTTCTTCCTCCTCTTCTTCAAACCCGTCCGCCTCCGTCAGCCCCAGCGCGATGTTCTCAGAGACACTAGCCCCGAACAGCTGCGCGTCCTGGGAGACGATCCCTATCCTCCTCGCCAAGAAGGCAGGGTCGAAGGAACCCACGGGCCTGCCGTCGACGCAGACGGAGCCGCTCTGGGGGTCGTAGAGCCTCAGCAGCAGCTTGACCACCGAGGACTTGCCGCCTCCCGAGGCGCCGACCAGGGCGACGCACTCCCCGGGGGCGATCTCGAGTTCGAAGCCGTTGAGGACCAGGGTGTTGGGGCGCGTAGGGTAGGAGAAGGAGACATTTCGGAAAGAGATGGCGCCGGCGATGTCGCTGCCCGGCGGAGGGCGGTACAGCGGCGGAAAGCTGGCGTCGTCATTGCTGTTGTTGTCGTTGTTGTTCCCCGCCGTCGTCCCCTTGTACGTCTCCGGCATCCCAGGGGCCGGGAGCTTGGGCTTCCTCAGCAGCAGCTCCACTACCTTGTCGGCGGCTCCCACGGCAGCTGCCAGCGCCGACCACACGTCCCCAAGAGCTTGCACGGTCGAGCTCAGCGTTCCCTGGTAGAGCAGGAAAGAAATCAGCGACCCGCCACTCATCTGGCCCGCCAGCACTGCCCTGCCACCGACAAGCAGCACCAGGCAGGCGACGCCGTTGGGCAAGGCAACGGAGAAGAGCTGATAAAGGGAATACATGCGAGACTCGCTCATCTGTATCGCGCGGAAGGCGGCGAGCTTCTTTTCGTAACTGTAGAGAGCCCCGCCGAGGGCGGCGTGCGCCCTCAGGGTCGCCAAGCCTCCGAGGGCCTCGTCCGCCACGGCGTTGGCCCCGGCCAGCTCGGCCTGGGAGGTCTTTGAGGCTTCGCGGTAGAAAGCGCCATAGACACGCGACACGGACACCACAAAGGGCAGACCGGCCGCAGTCAGGGCCGTGAGGCGCCAAGAGGCCTGCAGCATGAAGGCCAGCACCACCACCGCCTGCGTGACCGACCTCGCGAGCACGTTCAAGTTTAACGATAACTGGTCGCTGACTACCGAGGTGTCGGCGGAGAGGCGCGAGGTGAGGTCCCCGACTTTGTTGGCGTCGAAGAAAGCGGGCTCGCACGATAAGATGGAAGCGAAGAGCCGCGAGCGCGTGCGGAGGTTGAGCCTGACGCCCAGAGCGAAGAACAGCCCACCACGGACCGCGGTCGCCGCCGCCGTCAGCATCGCCGCGCCTGCCAGGTCGAGCAAGGTAGAGTGGAACGCCGCCTCGTCCCTGCGCAGAGCCGCGTCGTCGAGCGCCCTGCCCGTCAAGAAAGGGATCTGCGCGTTTCCCAGGGCCGCTGTGCATCCGGCGAAGAAGGCCAGGCACAGTAAGGGGGCGTCCTCTGCGGCGAGGGAGGCGAGGGTGCGGATGGTCGCGGAGGTGGGGACCGGAGGGGGAGTTTGAGTTTGAGTTGGAGGAGAAGGAGAGGAGGGACTCGAGGTCGAGGTCGGATTCGCCGCCGGTCCCTGCTCCTCCTCCTTCGCGTCCCTCCCTCCTCCGAGCAGCGGCTCCTCCATCCCCGCCTCTGAATCTCCTTCGTTGCTCGCAGCAGCAGCAGCAGCAGCAGCAGCAGAAGAAGAAGTAGAAGAAGACGATGCTGCTGCTTCTTGTATCCTCTTCTTCCTCTGCTCCTCGTCCTCCCTCTTCCTCTCCAGCGAGCGGCGCAGCGCCGTGAAGGCCGCGGCCGACGCGGCCGTGAAGAAAAAGGAACCCGAGATGGCGACCCCGAGCAGATAGAGTCCAGCGGTGTGGTGCTTCCTGTTGGGCTTCACGTCGTCCGGGGACTCCAGCGCGACCGTCAGGGCCTTGGCCGAGACGAGGAGCAGGGAGGCGCGCCAGGCGTAGGCGGCGCGGACCTTGCGCTTGGCTGAAGCATTCGAAGAGGAAGAAGAGGAGGAGGAAGAGGTCGAGGTCGTCGTGTAACTCGAGAGCGCGGCCAGCGCTCCCGTCACGAGCGCCCGAACAATCGCGAGCGCCGCCAGGTCCCCCAGACCGCTGAATCCCCAGGGGCCCACGCCCGAGAGCGAGAGGAGCGTGAGATGGAAGGCGACGTCGGCGACTTGCAGGGCCGCGAGCGCCAGCGCCCAGGCCGTCGTCGGCGAGGGCGTCGGCATCGGAAGTCCGCGAATTTGCTTCTTTTCGCTCCCGTCCCTCGATCTCGATTGCTTTTTTGTTTTTCGATAGTGAAGCGATTTTCTTTCTCAAGAGCGTCAACCTCTCTTTCTTTCGTCCATTCTTCTTCTCTCTTCTTTCTCCTCTCTTTTTCTCCCCCATTCGCTCTCTCTCGTCGTTCGCAGCAGGCTTTGAACGATGAGCGAGACGACCCCGAACGCCGCGGCCTCGCTCTCTGCAGCAGCCGCAGCAGCCGCGAGCCCGGGCCTCAACTGGGCCGACGACGTCGACGACGAGCTCGTCAAGCCGGCGGCGGCGGCGAAGAATGCCGGCAACGGCGACGACGACGACGCGCCGCCCGGGTTCGAGCACGTCTCCCCGGGAGCTGCGGCGGTGGCGGACCCTACGGACGCGCTGGTGGCAAAGATAGGCGGCGTGGCGGTGAGGAGAGAAAAGAGAGAGAAAGAGAGAAAGAGTTGATGATATCAATCGAGAGATCATCATCATCGTCGACGCCTCTCAACCCCAACCTCCTCTTCCCCAAACAAAAAACAAAAACAACAGATGTCCAACCCAGCCGCCGAGCAGATGGACGAGCCCGAACAGGCTTCTTCCTTACAGGAAATCGACCCCACCGAGGGCGACGTCCGCGCCGTCCCGGCCGGAGAGACCCCCTACACCTCGGCCTCCACCTTTGAGGACCTTCCTTTATCTCCTGCTTTGCTCCAGGGGCTCTACACCGAGATGAAGTTCGAGAAGCCCTCCCGCATCCAGGCAGTCACGCTGCCGATGATCCTAACCCCACCTTACAGGTCCATGATCGCGCAGGCGCACAACGGGTCCGGCAAAACTACTTGTTTTGTTCTTTCGATGCTGTCCCGCGTCGACCCGAGCGAGACGTCGGTGCAAGCTCTTTGTGTTTGCCCGACCAGGGAGCTGGTGGTGCAAAACCTGCAGGTGCTGCGCCGGATGGCCAAGTTCACCACGATCACGTCGACGTCGACGGCGGGGGACGGGACAGGAGGAAACGGAGGAGAAGGAGGAGGAGACGGCGCCGGAGGAGCTCCTTCTTCTTCGTCGAGGCATCAAGAAAAAATCACGGAGCACGTCGTGATCGGGACGCACGGAAAGCTGAAGTCGTGGGTCTCCCGCCGGGCCATGCCCGTGGACTCGGTGCGGATCCTGGTCTTCGATGAGGCCGACGAGATGCTCAAGACGGACGCGTTCGCCAGCGACAGCGTCAGGCTCATCACCACCGTCCGCCAGGCCGTCGCGCGCCGTTCTCCTTCTAGTACGTCTTCTGCCGGCCTCGCTGCTGCTGTCGACCCTCTTCAGATCCTGCTCTTCTCCGCCACCTTCAACGAGAAGGTCAAGGCCTTTGCCATGAAGGTGGTCCCCGGGGCAAACCAGGTCTTCGTCCCTCGAGAGCAGCTGTCGCTCGACGTCATCAAGCAGTACCGCGTTGTCTGCCCCGAACCTCTCGCGAAAGTCTCCGTGCTCAAGGACGCCATCTTCCCGCAGTGCGAAAAACTAGGCCAGACGATCATCTTCGTGCGCACGAGGGACACGGCTAGGGCCCTGCACGCCGCGATGGAGGCCGAGGGCCACAGGTGCACCTCGATCGAGGGCGGGATGGACAAGGACGCCCGCGACCGCGTCGTCGCAGAGTTCCGTTCGGGGGCGACGAAAGTGCTGATCTCGACCGATGTCCTGTCCCGTGGCTTCGATGTGACTCAGGTGACTCTGGTGGTGAACTTCGACGTGCCCACCGAGCGCGACTTCAGGACGCCGGCCTTCGAGACCTACCTCCACAGGATCGGGAGGTCCGGGCGCTTCGGCAGGAAAGGCGCCGCTTTCAATCTGGTCTGCGGCCCCTCGGAGGCGGCGATCCTGGACGAGATCGCGCGCTACTTCAAGCACGACATCCCGAGTGTGCCCTGGAACGACGAGGAGGCGTTCTCGAGGGTGCTGAAGGAGGCAGGGCTGACGGAGGGAGGGGAAGCGGCGCTTTGAGGAGAGGGAAGAGGGAACGAGTGTTGAGAGAGAGAGAGAGAGAGAGAGAGAAAAGAGAGTTTTTGGTTTGTTTTCCGAGTAAAACCCTCTCAAAGAGAGAGAGAGAAGGGGAGAAAAAGAGAGAGAAATTTCTCTCACGCGTTTTCGATTTTTCTTTTTCTTTTTTTTTTGGCAAGACCCCGCCGTCGTTTTCTCGAAAGAGAGGAACGGCGCGCGCTCGCGGGGGGGCTCTTGCACTCCCTTTCTACCTCTTTCTCCCTTCCCCACTCCAAGAAAATAAAAGGCAATACACGCGAGCCAGCCGCCGCCGCTCAGAAAGGGGATAAAAAAATCCCTTTCTCTCTCACGCGTTTTCGATTTTTCTTCTTTTTTTTCGAGACCTCGCCGTCGATCTCGGAGGAGAGAAATGGCGCGCTCTCGTGGGGGGCCTCTTGCACTCCCTTTCTCCCTTTTCTCCTTCCCCACTCCAAGAAAATAAAAGGCAAAAAAAAAATTCAAAGTTTACATTTTTCTTTTCAGTTCCTACCTCTTCCTCTCTCTGCTGAGCTCCTCCTCGAGCGCCGCGGCGGTCTCGTGCAGGGCCCTGGGCACGTAGCCGCAGTGCGCCGAGACGGCCGCGAGGACGCAGGCGTACGACGCCGGGAGGGCGAAGTCGGAGGGGCGAGAAGGGGAAAGAGAAAGAGAAGAAGAAGGAACGGGAGCGGTAGCGGCGGCATTAGCGGCGGCGAAAGCGGCCGCCGCTGCTTCGACAGCGCCCGCGGGCTGCCAGCGCGCGCAGAGCCAGGGCTGGCCCGGCTTCCACAGCGGGGCGCTCTCTTCTCCTCCTTTCTTGGATGATTCCTCCTTCTTCTTTCTCTTGCCGCGGCGGCGCGGGGCGGCAGCAGCAGCAGGAGGGGGAGGGAGGGGCTGCCGCTCTTCTTCTTCCCTTCGCGCCTCCACCGCCGCCGCCGCCGCTGCTCGAGCGGAGAGTGCCGCCTCGAGCTCTCCGCCTTTCCCGCCTCCTCCGCCACAGAACACGCCGCGGCTGAGCCCGGCCACGTACCTATCCGACTCCTCGCCGAGCTCCGGCACCGCGACGGGCAGCGGGGGTTTGCCGGAAGCCTCGACGACGGCGGAGGCCCAGCGGCGCCACCCTCGGGCGACGGAAGACGCGTTTTCATCTTCTGCCTCTTCTTCTTGTTCGCCGTCGCTTTCTTCGTCGTCGTCCTCTTCTTCGCCCTTCTCCGCCCTCGGCGCCGCAGGAAGCCCCGGCAGCCCCTCCCCGAACCCCCGCATATCCATTCCTCCCTTGGCCGCGGTAGTGGGGCCCCCGAGCCCGTAGCAGAGCTTGAGGCTGAGGAGAAGCGAGGCCGCGACCGCTCGAACGGGGTCGAGCCTCGAGTCGTCGGTCAGCCCTGGCGGCAGCAAAAGAGAAGGCTGTTGTCGTCGTCGCCCTCGCCGGCGCTTCGGTCCTCCTTCTCCTCCTCCTCCGTCGCGCTCGTCGTCGGCTTCGCTGTCTTCTTCTTCTTCTTCGTCGTCGTCGTCGTCGCTGCTGCTGTCACTCCTGCTGCTGCTGTCTTCGCTGTCGCTCTCGCTGCCGCTTCCTCCCCTCTTTTTCGTCGTCCTCTTCTTCTTCGACCCCGGGGTCCTCTTCCTGCCGCTCGCCGCGGCGACCGAGCGCAGCGCGGCCGGGGCCAGCAGGCGATAGAGCTCGTCGCCGACGACGGCGAGCTGCGCGGGGGCGCCCATCTCCGAGAGCCACCTCGAGAGGAGCGCCGCCGGGTTTGGCAGCGCCGGAAGAAGAGGGGAAGGAGTGTGAGAAGAAGGAAAAGAAGAAGAAGAAGAAGCTCCGTTTTCGGCGGCCAGGAGCACCCTCGCGAGCCGCGCCGCCCTGGCCGCGACGCGGTCGGGCCCAGGAAGCGAGCGCGGCCTCAGCAGCCGGGGAGAGATGAGGGGCAGGGAGGCGAGGCGCGGGGGCAGGGAGAGCGGGGAAGGAGCTGAGCCGCCGTCATTTGCTGCTGCCGCTGCTGCCGCTGCTGCCGCTGAAGCAGCTGCGGCAAAGGGGCTCAGGTCGAGGAACGGGATCGCGCCGCGGGCGGCCCCGCGCACCAGGTCCAGCGGCGTCACCGGAGGAGAAGAGGAAGAAGAAGCTGCTCGCCAAGAGGCAAGCAGCGCGAGAGACAGCAGGCACCGTGGCCCGAGCCCGCGCCTCCCCAGCTCCGATCCCGCGCTGAAGGCCAGAGACGAGACGGCTTCGGGGCCGGATTTGCCGCCGCCGGAGGGGGCGTCCCTCCAGGCCTCGGCGCGGGCCTCTGCCCTCGAGGCGACGGAAAAACTTTCGCCTCCGTTTCCGTTTTCGTCGTCGTCGTCGTCGCCGCCAAAGACGCGGGCGGCGGCGACGGCGAGGCCCCAGAGCCTCCTCGCCTCGCCCTTGGCAGCGGGATCGACGCCGAAGTCCGCGACCAGCGCGCCCATGATCCCGGCGAGGGCCCTCTGCAGTGTGAGCAGGGAGGCCGCGACGACGTGTGTCCCGCGGAGCTGCTGCTGCTGCTGGAGGTTTGCTGCCCCTACCGCTCCCGCCGCTCCCGTCGCCGCCGCCGTCGCCTTCGCCGCCAGAATGGCCCTCGCCGCGGCCGTCGGACCGCGCACCCGAAAGCGGGCCCTGGCGTTGTCTGCGAGGGCCGCGTCGTAGTCCGCGGCCTCCTCGACAAAGGCCTGGTTGGGATTTGGAGATGAGGAGGAAGAGGTTGAGAGAGTTTTTCTTTCTTTCTTTCGACGTCCCGCCGCCGCCACCTTCAATTGCATCTCTCTCTCTCTTTTCCCTTCTCTCTTTTCTTCCCCCGCTCCTCACCTGGCTCTGCGTCCCGCACGCGAGGCACACGATGAGGCCCTCATCCTGGCTGAAGGCCGTGCCCAGGCAGACGGAGCAGCGGTTGGCCATGAGAGGGAGCTCTTTTTCTAGTAACAACGAGCTTTTGGCCGCATGTCGACGTCGACCGACGACGACGGCATTGGTCGTCAAAGCGGAAAACAAAAATGGCTCCGACTTCAAAAAATCAAAAAAGATTGAGATCGTTCGCCAACTCGAAAAAAATAAGATTCGCCTCCTCGCGATGCCGCTCGCGCGCGCAATCGCGCCCCTCTTTACCCTGGCCCTCGCCTTGTGCGGGCTCGTCTCCAAAAGCTTTGCGCTCGAGTCCGAGTGCTCCGCCTGCGAAGTCGTGGCGGTACGTGCTGGAAGGACGCGGGAAGGACGAATCGAATCTTTTTGTTTTTTGTTTTCCCTCCTTCTTGACCTTCTCTCACCCCTACTCACACTCCACTCCGCTCACACACTCACACAGGCCGCCCTCGCCTCCCGCATCGCCTCCGAGGGCGCCCAGACGGTCCTCGACCTCAGAGGCAGGCTTGGACCGCAGGCAGGGCAGCGAAAAGGGAAGAGACTCGACTGGAAGAGCTCGGAGACGAGGCTCGCTGGATTGCTGGAAGGGCTGTGCGACTCTTCGTCGCTCGACGCCGACTTCGCCGTGAAGAAGAAAGAGAAAGATAAAAAAGAAGAGACGACGGTGGGCTTATCTGTTGTTCCGAAAGAGGATGATGACGACGACGAAGACGAAGACGAAGAGGAGGACGAAGAGAGCGGGAGAGAGGTCCTGTGGCTCCGCCGAGGAGAAGAAGGAGAGACCGAGGCCAGCAAAGGGTTCTCTCGAGTCACGGAGGCGAGGGAGAAGGACTATCGGACAAAACAGCTCGAAGGGTGGTGCGGGAGGCTGGTGTCCGAGGTCGAGGAAGGTCTGGCGAGGGAGTTTGCGAGGAGTGGCGGCAGCGAAGGCGGAGGCGGCGCTTCGGAGGAGGAGGAGAAGGAGAGCGCTGCCCCCGCTTTCGACGCGAAAAAAGTTCTCTGCGAGCGGCTCTCTCGCTCGTGCGTCTACTCGAAGAAAGCGGGCGCAGCGGCAGAGAAAGCAGCAGCAGCACCTGCGTCGAAGCAGGGCAGGAGCTGGCGAGGGAAGGCGAAGCAGAAGCAGAAGGGGCGCGAGGAGCTCTAGAGTTTTTTTTCACATTGGAAGTTAAAAAAGTACAAAATTCACGAATTTCATTTTTAGTTCTCTTTCTTCTCGTCACCTCTGCAGCGCCGCGGCGACCGCCCTCCTCGAGAACGGCGCGGCGCCCGCCGCGGCAGAGGTAAGCGCCGCGACGCGGGCCGCGCTCGGGCGCAGGGAGGCCGAAGAGGTCGAAGCCGAAGCAGCAGCGGCGGCAGAAGCGACGGAAGCGTTTCCGGCCGTCGTCGAGCCCGCACCCGCCGCCGGCGCCCGCAGCCGCGCCAAAGTCAGCAGCAGCCTCCCGAACCGCGGCGACGCCGCCAGCCTCCCGCCGCCGGCCGGGGAGGAGGCCGCCGCGGCCGCGCCCTTGGCCAGGAGCGTCAGAACGGCCTCGTCGAGGAGCACGGGAGAGGAAGAGGAGGAAGAAGAGGAGGAGGAAGAAGAAGTAGAAGAAGAAAAAGTCGCCGTCGTCGTCGTTTTCCTCGAGCACTCTTCCAGGAGGACCTGGACGACCGCGACGGCGGCCTCTCCCCAGCTCGTCGATCCCCTGCTGCCGTTGCTCTCGCTCTCGCCTCCGCCTCCGCCTCCGCTTCCCGCCTCGGCGGCGGAGAGGAGAAGGGCGCGGAGCAAGGGCGCGTTGCGTCTCGTCGGGTTCGAGGAGGAGGAGGAAAGTGCGTTGTTGTTGTCGTTGTTTCCTCCGCTGCTTCCGTTTCCAGCTTTCACCCCTCCGCCTCCGCCGGCTGCCCTCACAACCCTGCTCAGCAGGTCGGCCTGTCTGCTCCCTAGCCCTTTCCCTTTACGGAGCAAGGGAGCGAGACAGGCGTCGACGGCGGCCCGGGGGTGCGCCGCGGCGGCGGAGAGCACCGCGGCGACCGCCGTGTACGAAAACGGCGGGAGCGGCGGCGCTTGTTTCTTTCTCTTTCCTTCTCCTCCTGCTACTTCTTCGTCTGCTCCGTCTCCTTCTTCGAGCACGGGGGAGAGCACCAGCGAGAGCAGGGCCCTTGCGGAGGCGTGGCTGCTGCGCTCCGGGGAGAGGACCTGCGGGGAGGAGCAGACGAGAAGCAGCGCGGCGTCCGGGAGGAGGGGCAGGCATGTTTTTTGAGAGGAAGAGCTCGAAGAAGAAGCGGCAGCAGCGGCGAGGGCGTGAAGGCTCTCCGCCTGCTCCTCTGTCAGGGAGGAGGGCAGCGGCAGTGTGGCAGCGCGCAGGGACTCGAGCAGGGCGAGGCCCGCCGAGGCCAGGGCAGCGGAGGCGGAGGCGGAAGAGGAGGAAGGAGTCTGCGAAAGAGGTTGCTGAGTCTTCCTCGGCGGCACCATCGTGTTGTCTTGTTCTTCTCCATCGGCCGTTCGCTTCCTCTTCTTGTCCTCCTTCTTCGCTGCTGCTGCTGTTCCCTTCTTCGCGAGCGTCTCGAGCGCGTCGTAGGCCCAAGAAGAGAGCGAGCCGGGGCGCATCGAGCTGCCCGCGCCGCAGAAGCCCGAGCAGTCGAGCGAGGGCGGCCACGGGAGGAAGAGCATGGGAGTTTTCGATTTGAAAAAAAAATGAGAAATGGAAAAAAAAACTGGACCTCGACCTCCTAAGGACCTTCTTCTTTTTTCGTGCCTTCTTCTTTTTATACACAGATTTTTTTTTACAGAAAGTAAAAGAAAGAAATCAGAGGAATCAGCGAGGGGGAGGCTTCTGCTGCTGCTGCTGCTGTCTGGGGGGAGCAGAAGGAGCAGCGGCGCGGCGCGGGCTCTGCGTCGTCGTCGAGCTCGCCGTCGGACCCGGAAGCGAAGAAGAAGACGAGGTCCTCTTTGGCGGCCTCCTCCTCGGGTCGAACACGCCCGCCGAGCCCCCCCCTCCGCCAGCGCCAGACGGGTCCCGGAGCATCCTGCCGCCAGTCCTCGGAGGCGGAATCATCTCTGTTCTTCCTCCTCCTCCTCGCCGAGAAGAAGACGACGAAGAAGACGAAGACCACAGCGCCGACGCCTCCCTCGCGATCCCCCTGAGGGCTCCTCCCGACCCGGGCAAGGTCAGCGCCGACAACCCGGCGACGGCCAGCGCGAGAGGGTGCGCGAACAGCCAGGGAGAGGCCACGAGGAGGATCGGGAGCAGCAGCAGCGAGAGCTCGAGGTCGAACCAGCCGGCGCGGAGCGTCTTCTGGTTGTTAAGGTCGAGGCTGAGGTCCTCGACGTCGAGGTCGTCGTCGAGATTCCTTCGTCGTCGTAATCGTCGTTCTCGGATGTTCGTTTGCGTAGTCGTCGGCGTCTCCTTCGCGGTCCTCGCGAGGGCTTGGTATTGCTCCCGTCGGGCCCTAAAGACGTCCTCGCTGCTGTCACGATCGTCGGGGATGTCGTGGGATGATCGGAGAGGGCTACTGCCACCACCGCCACCAGCAGGAGGAGGAGCGACGGCGGCGACGACGACAACGGCATGCCGCTGCTGCTTTGACGTCGACGACGATGCGTGGGCTAGCGCCGTCGGCGAGCTGCTTCGGAGCCGCGCAGCTGCGGACATCATGACGAGGTGGGTAGCGGGTGCCGCGTACGGGGCGGAGAGAGCGGAACTCGGAAGGAGAGATACGTTTCGTCCGTTTTTTTTTTCTATTCAATAACAAGTGTTTTTTCGCCAACCTTTTCTTTCTTCTTGCTCACTCACTTCACCTCGCTCCTGCTCCTCCAGCCTTGGCCCGCGCCACCGCCTCCCTCCTCCTCAGCGCCCCCAGCGCCGCGTCGTACGCCGTCGCGAACTGCCACACGGTCAGCAGCAGCGCGTTCGGGTCCGTCTTCGCGGGGTCCTCTCCCAAAAAGCGCGCGAGCTCGGCGCCCTTGGCCAGAGCGGCCTCTGCCGCAGCGGCAGCTTGCTCCTTGCGCGGCCTTGCGGCGGCGAGGAATCGCTCCATGACGCCAGAGAAGGCCTTCTCCCCCTCGGAGACCTCCTTCTCGGTGGGAGAGGAGGAGGAAGGAGGAGGATTGGGGGTTGATGCGGGGGGAGGGGGTGCTATCGGGGGCTTCCCCAGCGACGACGGTGACGGCGAAGCCGCGGCGGCGAGTGCCGGCTCGAGCGCTCTCTTCGGCGGCGGAGGTGGAGGAGGCGGAGGAGGGGGCGGCGCTCCCGTCGAGCGACGAGGAGAGGCGCCTCCGGCTGCGCCTCCGGCCGAGCTAGGGCGCGGAGGCGGCGGAGGCGGAGGCGGAGGCGGAGCAGCGGCAGTCTCCCTCCTCTTGTTCTCTGCCGGCGGCGACGGAGGAGGAGAAGGTTTCGCCTCTGCCTTCTTTTCTTCTCCTCCTTGTTTTTCTCCTCCTTCCTCTTTCGGAGGCGAAGCGCGCCCGGCGCCCAGCCTGGCCTCCAGCGCTGTCTTGGCAGCCCTGCGAGCAGCCGCGGCGTCGTGCTGCGATTCTCCGCCGTTGCTCGAAGGAGAGCGCGCCGCTGCCGCCGCCGCCGCCGCCTCCTCGGCGCCCCTCCTCGCCGCCTCGAGCTCCGTCTCCGCCGCGCGGACCCCCATCTCCAGCACCGACACCAGCTCCCGCAGGTCCCCGCCGCCGCCGGCCCGCAGGGCGCCCCTGCCGCCGGGGGAGAACAAGGCGCGGAGGGCCGGGAGCTCGTCGCAGAGGAGAAGAGGAGGAGCGTTGTTGTTGTTGCCGGCAAGAGCTCCGTTTCCACCTCCTCCTCCTCTGTCCTCCGACGGCGACGGCAACGACGCCAGCGGCGACAGCGGCCGGGACGAGACTAGCCACGCAACGAACTCCAGCAGGTTCTTCGCCGCGGGGGCTCCCGTCGTGCCACTGCTGCTCTCCGAGGAGGAAGAGGTCGTTGTTTTGACATCGGCCAGCTTGAGCAGCGACTCGAGCCTGATCCCCTCGGCGCCGCCGCGGGCCGTGCCAGCGTTGAGCTCGTTGCCGACGGCCAGCGCCGCCGCCGCCGCCGCGGCGAGCGTCGGCGACTGCGTCACCTGCCCCGCCGCGGCCGCCAGCGAAGCTGCAGCGGCCTCCGCCGCCGCGGCGTGCGACTCGAACTGCCGGACGAGGATCAAGAGATTCAGCTTGTGCGTGAGGCGAGGGACGGTGCCCATCACCAGCAGGAAGCGCTCCGGGTGCGCCAGCTGCCGGTCGGGAGAGGAGAGAGCAGCTAGCTCCTCCCCTCCCTTGGGCGGCCTCCACGCCCGCAGCGCGCGCACCTCCTCGTCCTTGGGCGCGAGCTGAAGCAGCAGCGCCAGGTGCTCGACGCTGAGAGCAACTTCTCCGGACACGATGGCCCGCCGGACTCGGGCCGGGTCTCCTTTCTCAAATCGAGAAAACTGAGTCAGCATGATCGCGACGTTGTTGGCCCGGGGCAGCGAGAGGACCTTGACGGCAGGGGAGGCGGAGGCGGAGGCGGAGGGGAGCCCGCGGCGGTCCGGGGTGCTTCGGCCGCTGGCGTTGGGGGAGTCTCCTCCTCCTCCTCTCCCTCCGGTGGTGTTGCCGTTGCCGTTGGGGGAGAGCTTGCTGCTGCTTTGTTGCTGCTGCTGCTGCTGCTGCGCTGCGAACAGCGCGCCCAGGGCGGCCTTCGCGCCTCCGTCCAGGAGCCTCGCCGCGGCCTCCGCCGCCGAGCAAGGCGGCGACGAAAGGCTTCCGTCGCCTCCTCCTCCCCCTCCGTCGCTGCTCCGAGGCAGCCTCTCCCACAGCGAGCCCTCCCTCGCCGGGGCCTTCTCCCAGAAGAAGGGGCGGAGCTTGGGGCCCGTCCGTTGCGTGAGTGCAGCAGGAGGGGGAGGAGGGGAGGACGTCGTTGTCGCCGTCGTCTTTTTCGCGGAAGGAGGTGGCGGCGGCGGCGGCGGCGGCGGCGCTCCTGTTGCCCTTCGCGCCGGCGGAGGCGGCGGCAGCGGAGGAACTGCGCTCTCACGGCGCCCTCCGGATCCAGGAGGGCTGCTGCTGCTGCTTCTCGGTGTTATTGCTGCGCTCCCTGGCCTCGGCGGTGGGGGCGGCGGCGGAGGCGGGGGCGCGCTGGCGCGGCGGCCGCTGCTCGGAGGACTCGTCGTCGTCGTCGTCGTCGCCGTCGTCGTCGTCGCCGTTGTCGCAGCAGCAGCAGCTCCGGCATCGGCGACGACGACACCCGCCCTCGCCGCCTCCTCCTTGGCTCGCGCCGCGGCCTCCCTCGCCGCCACGAGCTCGCGTTGGGCCTCCCCGAAAGCCAGGCGGAGCCCTCCCAGGTCCCCGGCGAGAGCAGAGACCTCGGCGGAGAAAACAGGGGAAGAAGCAGAAGAAGGAGAGGAGAGCTTTCCTTGGCGGCCCCCGTCGTCGTCGTCTTCCTCCGTGCCACCTCCTGCTCCTCCTCTGCCGCTCCGGCGCCTGCGCCGCCGCCCGCGGGCCGCTTCGAGCTCGGCCTGCGCAGCCTCGAGCGCGGCACGGAGCTCGTAGAGCTCTGCGACAGAGGCCGCGCTCATCGCTGCCGCCGCCGCGGCGGCGTCCTCTTCGGACTCTCCGGCTTTCGCATCCGGCTGCCGCCGCTGCTGCTCCTCCTCGGTCCTCCTCCCTGCCACCCTTGCCAGGCCCGCGAGCGCCGCGGCCTCGGCCCTGGCCGCCCACAGGGCCGCGACGAGCTCCTCCGGGGTCGCCTCGTTGAGGTCGAAGTCGTCGGCGTCGGCGTCCTGAGCTTCTCCTCCTCCTCCTCCTCCTCCTCCTCCTCCTTTCTGCTGCTGCGGTGGCGGTCTCCTCGCCGCGGCGGCGACGGCCGCCGAGAGCGCCACGGCCCTCGCCGCCGCCGACGCGCGCCACCGCGCGTTCTCCCCGATGGCGTCCTCCAGGGCCGAGACGGCGTCGCGGACCTTCACGAGGTGCGCCTGCTCCTGGGCCGGGGAGCGCGGCGGGGTGGACTTGCTGCCGGCCGCGCCGGCGGTCGAAGGGCGCTGCTCTCGTTCTTGTTGCCGCGGGGGCGTCGTTTCGCCGACTCCGACGGAGGCAACGGCGGCGGCAGCGGCAGCGGCAGCGGCCAGCGAAGCGGGCAGCGCCCCGGAAGAGTGCAGCGACGCGACCCTCTCGAGGGCCTTGAGCCTCGCCCGGGGCACCACCACCTCGTCCTCGGCGACCGGGACGAGGCGGCGAGCGGGCAGAAGATCCGAAGAGAGAGAAGAAGAAGAAGGAGGAGAGGGTTTCTTTTCTTCTTCTTCCTCCTCCTTCCTCCTCGCCGCGACGGCCTCCCTCGGCGTCGCGAGCGGCTCCGCCAGCGGCAGCGCCCCGCTGCGCTGCCTCTCTCTGAGCTCGCCGATAACGGCGTCCATCCCCGTCGAGGAGGAGGAAGAAGAAGCGTTGGAGGCCTCGGAGCCGCCGGAGCCGTCCTCGCAGCGAGGGGGCAGGTGAAGGAGAGGAGGGGCGGGGGCGGTGGCGGCGGCGGTGGCGACGGCGGCGACAGAGGCGGGTTTCGGTTGTTCTTCTTCTTCCTGTTCTTCCTCTTTTGTCGCTTCCGCCTTTCTCGGAGGCGGCGGCGGCGAAGGGGCCAACCCTGGACCGTAGAGCCTCCCCACGGCCTCGAGCCACGCCTGGCGCATCCAGCCCAGGCCCTGGCCCTTGGAGCTGTCGTCCACGACGAGAGACGGCAGCGAAGAGGAAGACGAAGCAGGAGAGGAAGCAGCGGCGGCACTCGCAGCGGCGGCGGCGTCGGAGGCGACCTCGAGCTCCATCTCGAGCCTGAAGGACTCGGCAGCGGCAGCACCCGCGCTCGCCAGAAACGCCCCTCGGGCGAGGACGTCGACCTCCCCGCCGGGGCTGAGATGACGCTCGCTTCTCCTCCTCCTCCTTCGAGCGGCACCCAGGCAGAGTGGAAGCCGTACGCGAGCGCCGGCGGCCTCGACAGCCTCTCCCCGAGCCCGGCACCCGAAGCCGGGCAGAACCAGACGCCGACGGCGACGTCTCCCGAGACCGGAACCCCGACCGACGCCGAGGCGACGAGCGGGCGTCGCGGCGGCAGTGGTAAAGGTCGCCGGAGGCGGCGATGGCGCTCGGGAGAGGAGGAGCGCGAGTTGGAGGCCGAGGAAGCGGCGCTGGTGCTGTTGCCTCCTCCGTCGTTCTTGCCGCTCTTGTCCCTGGACACCGCGGCGGCGCCGGCCTAGACCCTGCGCCCGCGCTCGTAGACGACCAGGAACGGAATGATTTTGTCTTCGGAGGAGGAGGAGGAGGAGCTTGCGGCTCCGGTTCCGGTTCCGGTTTCGCTGTCGCCGCTGCCGTCGCCGCTGTCGTCGCCGTCGCCGTCGTCGGAAGTCGAAGCTCCAGCTCCAGCTCCAGCGGCTCCGGTCCCGGTCGTCGCCTCGAAGGCCGCGGCCAGCAGGCCGGCCGCGTAGGACCCCGAGGCCGTCAGAGAGTCCGTCAGCGAGCCCGTGAGCGCGGTGACGCCGCCGGCAAGGCCGAAAGCGCCGAGGCCGCTGCTGCTCAGACCCGCTTCGCTTTCTCCGCCTCCGCCTCCGCTTCCGGCAACGCTGCTGCTGCACGCCGCGAGGTCCAGCGCCTCAAACCCGCGGATGCTCACGGCCCGCAGCAGCCGCTTCATCGTCGCCTGCGGGCCCTCGAGCTCCTCCAGGGAACTCGAGTGCAGCAGGCCGTCGAAGTAAGCTCCGTACCTCGCCTGCGCCGGCCCCGAAAACACATTTTTCTTGTTGTTTTTGTTGCTGCTGCTGTTACTGCCGCTCTTGGTCGCGTCTTCGTCGTGGCTGCCCCCCGTGTCTCGAGGAGGCAGCGGGGGCAGACCCGCTTGCCTCGGGGACGTCTTCTCCTTCTCAGGAGAAGAAAAAGAAGTCGGAACGAAAAACGTCGACCACCCTCGTGCCCTCGGCGGCGGCGGCGGCAGAGCACTCAGCGCTTCCTCCACGCTTCCCGCGTCGACGTTGAAGACCGCCTGGCACGCCGCCACCAGCCTGGCCGTCGCTGCGCCCCCACCGGACCGCGCCCTGACGCAAAGCAGCGCTACGGCGTCGGGAGACGTCGACAGCCATTTCGAGGTCGCCTCGGCGACGGCAAACAGCACGTCGAGCGGCGGGGAGCAGAGCCCTGGGGGGCCCTCCCAGTCCCGGAAGGGGAGCTCAATGACCGCGTCGTCGAAGAGGGAGTAGGCCGAGGCCGAGGACCAGGCCGGGCCCAGGTTGAGGACGAGGGCGGAGCCAGCGGAGGTGGAGGTGGAAGAGGGGGCAGGAGAAGCAGCAGAAGGAGAAGCAGCGTTTGCCTTCGAGCTTCCTGCTATTCCTCTGCCGCGCGAGGCCGCAACTGCTGCGACGGCGGACCTCAGCGCCGTCGCGGCGCCTTCGAGTGCTGCACGGTAGCGTGGAGACAGGGCGGAGAGGTGCACGGCCTCCTGCCACGACGCGGCGTCCTCCTCTGTTTTTTTGAGTTTGAAAAAAAATCGACGTCAGCAGCGGCGGGAAGAAGGCATCGATCGCTCTCTCGCTTTCCTTCCGCTCTGTCTCTCCTTCTTTTCCCTTTCTCTACTCGCTCTCTGATCCATTCAACGCACCGTACACGAACGCGAGAACGCGCTCCGTCAGCTGGAACACGGCACCGGACTGTGGAGCTGCGCCCGAGGAGAGAGGAGACGACGAACCGACGAGGAGCGACGACGACGGCGACGAATTCGACGACGATGCTGTTTCGACTGCGACGTTGCTTTCGCTTCCTCCTCCTCCACTGCCGCCGACGCCGCCGAGCCACGACCACATCCCGCGCTCTCCTGGTGCTGTTCAGAGCCGGTCAGAGGGATCGCGACGGCGTTGCCGATCCGGGTCTACTCAGCTCTGAAGAGAAAAACTCGGAGGCATCTTTTTTCCCTTTATTTTCTTTCGAAGCAATGAGGGGCGCCTTCAAAAAAAAAATGAACTCCAAAACACTAGCTTTTTTTTCTTGTTCTTCCTTTTTCCCATTCCTTGCGGGCACCAACTTTCCCCCCGCACAACCGTTAGATGCGCTCGATCCTGATCCCGCGCCTCGCAGCAGTCTCTTCTCTCGCCGCTCGAAGCTCCCTCGCGGTCTCTCGTGCCGTTAATTGCCCCAGCAGCAGCAGCAGCAGCAGCCAGCATAAGCTTTCCATCATCGCTCGACGATCGGCGCCCTCGCCCTCGACGACGTTTTTCTCGACGGCAGCAGCAGCAGCAGCAGCAGCCATGGCCTCTTCCACCTCTGGGATCGCCCCCCTGCCCTGCGACAAGATCATCTGCCTCGGGAAGAGTGAGTTTGAGAAGGGAAAAAATAGAAGGAAGGTGGAAGAACGAGAGAGACCCAGGACGAAGACGCTCACCTTTCTCTCTCTCGACAAAAAAAAAAAAAAAAAAAAAAAACATCCCCCCCCAAACAACCCCGAACACCACAAGAAAGAGGGAAAAAAAAAAAAAAAAACAAAAAAAAAAAAGA